>RHMF01000080.1_pt1 | contig 35055 bp, 29 predicted proteins | sample 5365151 | NCBI WGS metagenome assembly RHMF01 (sample SAMN10266501, study PRJNA497801) | feces metagenome | isolation source: feces | host: Bos taurus | place: China: Prairie of Fairy Mountain | collected 2017-08-14 | reverse complement strand
GGCAAGTGCGATTGTCAAAAAGAGTTAGACCCCCGTTTTGCTGCTTTACGGCAGCTTCTCGATAAGTAATTAATGAATGCTGTCAAAGCAGTTTGACCAAGGAGGTGTCAACCATGGCTGTTCCTAAGTGTAAAGTGTCCAGCGCCCGTCGCGATAAGCGCCGTGGCTCCAACTGGAAGCTGTCTGCCCCTAGCGTGGCAGTTTGCTCCAAGTGCGGTGAGCCCGTCATGCCCCACAGAGCTCTTGCAAGGCTTGCGGTAACTACAATGGCCGTCAGGTTCTGAATGCCAAGGCTGACTAAGGCAGGAAAAAGCGAAAGCGTGAGGAAGGCGTACTGCCTTCCTCTTTTTCCTTTTAACAGATTGTAAAAGAACTGTAAATTTCCATAATTTTCATTGCCGTATTATCGTTTTTGTGCAATAATAAACTCATTAAGGAGGGGAACGGTATGTCCAAACCCTTGGTTGCCATTGTGGGAAGGCCCAATGTTGGCAAGTCTATGCTTTTTAATAAACTCACAGGTCATAGAACATCCATTGTGGAAGATACGCCCGGCGTTACCCGTGACCGTATTTACGGAGATTGCGAATGGTGCAGCCGCACCTTTTCTCTGGTGGATACAGGCGGTATTGAGCCCGGAACTGACAGCGATATGCTGAAGTTTATGCGTCGGCAGGCGGAGATTGGCATCGAACTGGCAGACTGTATCATTATGGTTACTGATGTCCGTTCCGGTGTAACGGCCGCTGACCAGGATGTGGCAACAATGCTTCGCAAGTCCGGTAAGCCTGTGGCACTGGCGGTGAATAAGTGCGATTCGATTGGCCCTGTGAACCCGGATGTGTATGAATTTTACGGTCTGGGCATCGGAGATCTTTTTGAAGTGTCTGCTGTGCATGGTCACGGCACCGGTGATTTGCTGGATTGGTGCCTGGAGCAATTTCCTGATACACAGGAAGAGGAAGAAGAATCTGATATAATTAAGGTTGCCATTGTTGGTAAGCCCAATGTAGGTAAATCCAGCCTACTGAACCGGATTTTGGGCGAAGAGCGGGTCATCGTCTCCAACATCGCCGGTACAACCCGGGATGCCATTGACTCCGACTTTGAAAATGAAACAGGCAAGTACTGCTTTATCGATACTGCCGGAATGCGCAGGAAGAGCAAAGTGGACGATATCATTGAGCGCTACTCCAATATGCGTACCATCAATGCTATTGAGCGGGCGGATGTTTGCTTAATTTTGGTGGATGCCAATGACGGTGTTACAGAGCAGGATACCAAGATTGCAGGCCTTGTGCACGAAGCAGGCAAAGCCGCTATCATTGTTGTAAACAAATGGGATGCAGTGGAAGATAAGCAGACCAACACGATGCGGGATAAGGAACTGGCTGTTCGGGATGGCCTTAGCTATATGACCTATGCTCCGGTTGTATTCTTGTCTGCCCTTACCGGCCAGCGTGTGGATAAACTTTTTGATGTGATTCAGGATGTTTATAAGCAAAACACCAGCCGAATTACCACCGGCGCACTGAACAGCATCCTGGCAGAGGCAACTGCACGCGTTCAGCCCCCCACAGATAAGGGCCGCCGGCTGAAGATTTACTATATGACCCAGGCTGGCACGAAGCCCCCGCATTTTGTCATTTTCTGCAACGATGCGCGGCTATTCCACTTCTCTTACCAGCGTTATTTGGAAAACCAAATTCGTGAGGTATTCGGCTTACAAGGAACCCCCGTTCGTATTACCATTCGACAAAAGGGCGACAAGGAGGAATAACTTATGTGGCAGCATTGGCTTCCCATTCTTGTGACGGTATTTTCCGGCTACTATTTGGGCAATATCAATGGCGCGGTTTGTGTTTCTGCTCTTCTAAAGGATGATGTGCGCAAACACGGCAGCGGCAATGCCGGGCTTACAAACTTTGTGAGAAACTATGGATGGGGCTATGCGGTGCTGGTTGTCACTATTGATGTGAGCAAAGCGGTACTGGCTTGCCTTTTAGGCAAACTAATGCTGGAACCCTATGGTTATTCTATAGAGGGCACAATGGTGGGCGCAGTGGCAGTAAGCCTGGGCCACGATTTTCCCGCTTTTCTGGGTTTCCGGGGCGGCAAGGGCATCCTTTGCGGCATCTCTGTGGCTTTTGCCCTTGATTGGCGGTGCGCCTTGATTATCCTTGGCGTGTTTGCTGTTTGTTTCTTCACTACCGGGTATGTATCTTTAGGCTCTGTAATGGGCGCACTGGCTTTCGTAATCTCCTTTGCGGTATTCTATTGGTCTAATCCGTTTGTACTGATTGGCGGTGTGTTTATTGGCCTTTTGGCAGTTGTTATGCACCATGCCAACATCGGAAGACTTCTCCGGGGAACAGAGAGAAAGGTGCGCCTTTTCGGAAAGAAAAAGGCCTGATTTTAATTTCTGCTAAATTGGGGAATGCTATAAGCCCGCAGAAATAGAAAACTATTAAAAGCGGGCGAAAGCCCGCTTTTTGCGTTTTCATCTGAAAGGAGTTTCTATGCTGGAACTTAAAAACATTAAAAAAGTATATAAATCCGGGGAGAATCAAGTAAATGCTTTGCGGGGAATTGATTTGCAGTTCCGCAAAAGCAACTTCGTATCTATTTTAGGTCCTTCCGGTTGCGGCAAAACCACTATGCTAAACATTATTGGTGGATTGGACCAGTATACGGAAGGCGACCTGGTGATTGATGGACGCTCTACCAAGGATTATAAAGACAGAGACTGGGACAGTTATCGGAACCATAGAATTGGCTTTGTTTTTCAAAGTTATCACCTGATACCTCATCAGTCTGTTTTGCAGAATGTGGAACTGGCACTGACTCTTTCCGGTGTCAGCAAAAGAGAACGCCGCAAGGCTGCGATTGCAGCCCTGGAGCAGGTTGGCCTTAAGGACCAACTGCGGAAAAAACCGGGGCAAATGTCCGGTGGACAAATGCAAAGAGTGGCAATCGCCCGTGCTTTGGTGAATAATCCGGATATTATTCTTGCTGACGAGCCTACCGGCGCACTGGATACGGAAACAAGTGTGCAGGTTATGGAAATTTTGAAGAAGATCTCCGAAGATAAGTTAGTAATTATGGTTACTCACAACCCGGAACTGGCAGAAACTTACTCTACCCGCATTATACGGATGCTGGATGGGCGCATTACCGGTGACACTGCACCGCTTAACGAAGAAGAAACGCAAGCGCTTAAGGGGGAGAAGAAGTCCCAAAAATGGCAGAAGAAGCCGTCAATGTCTCTTCTGACCTCTTTTATGCTGTCTCTTAAAAACCTGGTTACCAAGAAGGGAAGAACAGCGCTGACCGCCTTTGCAGGCTCGATCGGCATTATCGGTATTGCTTTGATTTTTTCTGTCTCCCAAGGCACTTCCACGTATATCCAGTATATCCAGGAAGACACCCTTTCTTCTTACCCCATAACCTTAACAGCCAGCACAGTGGATATGGCAACCTTGATGGAGACTTTTATGGGTATGGGCAATGAGCAGGCATTGGAACACGACAAGGACAATGTGTACTCTAAATCTGTTCTTGCCCAAATGGTCAATGCTCTCAATAATATGGAGACGATGGAAAACGACCTGCAGTCCTTTAAGACCCAGTTGGAAAAAGACTTGCAGGAGGATGAAAACCTATACAATGCTTTGACCGGTGTTCAGTATACCTACGACTTTGATTTGCAGGTCTATACCAAGTCTCCCGACGGCTCTGTGGTCTTTTCCGATACCCAGCAACTATTGATGGATGCCATCCGTAAGAATTTGAATATGGATATGTCTGCTATGGTTGATATGCGGGACCAGATGGCTGGATCAATGGGAACACAAATGATGTCCGGTGAGATTAAACTTTGGAACGAGATGCTTCCTGGTATGGATGGAAGCCTTATCAGCCCTGTTTTGGAAAAACAGTATGAGGTTATCGACGGACGGTGGCCTGCGGCATATAACGAAATTGTGCTGGTGGTTGATAAGAATAACGAAGTGGATGATTTGACACTGTATGCGCTGGGTCTGAAAACAGAAGCGGACATCAATGCCATTTTTGATGCGGCTGTTACTGGCGAAACCCTGCAAAATGCCAAGCAGTCCTGGACTTATGAGGAACTTAGGGGACTCACATTCCGCGTTGTTCTGAATGGAGATTGCTTTGTAAAAGAAGAACATTCCGGAACCTATGTGGATCTGCGAAAAACAGACGCTGGTCTGCGCTATCTGTATGATAATGGTATTAACCTGAAGATTACCGGTATTCTCAGGGCGAAGGAGGATGTAAATTCTCCTATGCTGAAAGGCTCTATTGGCTATACCAAAGCATTGACGGAGTATCTTGTAGAGCAAAGCAAGGATAACGCGGCAATTGCGGCACAGAAAGAAAATACCAGAACGGATATTTTCACCGGCTTACCTTTTGGTCAGAACAAGACGGATTTAAGTGTGCCAGAAAAAGCCACAGCGTTCTCGAACTATATTGAAACATTGTCCCAAAGCGGAAAAGCAGAGGCTTACTTGCGGATTTTAAGCGTGCCTTCATCTGAACAGACTGCACAGGTTCTTCAGCAGGCTTTGACTGATGCCACCCGGGAAGATATGGAGCAGGTTATGGTCCAGGTGTTGATGGGGCAGATGGGCATTGGACAGAAAGAGGCATTGGAATATGCCCAAATGATGAGCCAGGAGGAATTGACGCAGGTGTATAGCCAAATGGTGGTTATGCAGTTCCGGACGCAGATGGCAGCACAGGTGCGTCAAAAGATGGCAGGAGTGCCTCAAGAGCAGCTTGTGGCCATGCTTTCCGGCGCGATGGCAGGTTTTACTCAGGAGCAACTGGCCCTCTATTATGATGAAGTTACAGAGTTCTCTGAAAGCACCCTGGAAGAGAATTTGAAAACATTAGGGGCTGTGGATTTGGATGATCCTGCTGCGATCAGTTTGTATGCTTCCAGTTTCGAAAATAAAGATATATTGGAATCCTATATTGCCGATTACAACAACTCTGTGGAAGAACTGAAACAAATCCGCTACACCGATTATGTGGGACTAATTATGTCTGCAGTTACTACAATCATCGATGCAATCACTTATGTGCTAATTGCCTTTGTGGCCATTTCTTTGGTGGTGTCTTCCATTATGATTGGCGTTATCACCTTGATTTCTGTCCAGGAACGGACAAAAGAAATTGGTATTTTGCGGGCATTGGGCGCATCTAAGAGGAATGTATCCAGTCTGTTCAATGCAGAAACAGTGATTGTAGGTTTGGCAGCTGGCCTTTTGGGTGTTGGGGTAACCTATCTGTTGTGCATTCCCATTAATGCGATTATTATGCACCTCACAGGCATTGCCAATTTGCAGGCGGTTCTGCCGGGTAATGTGGCGGTACTGCTGGTTATCATTAGTGTAACACTGACACTCATATGTGGCCTTATCCCTGCGCGCAGCGCGGCAAAGAAAGACCCTGTTGTGGCTCTTCGTACAGAATAAATAAAACGCCCTGGAAGTTCCGGGGCGTTTTCGTCATTATCACCATAAAAAGGGCTGCTTTTTGTGGTAAATGTAAATTGACGAAAATAGGATAATCTTGGTATAGTGTAATTGCATAGATTCTATGCATAACAAATAGGAGGAATGTAAAAATGAAGAAACTTCTGGCGCTCCTTTTGGCGGTTGCGATGATTCTTTCGCTCGCTGCCTGCGGTACCCCTGCAAAGAATGATCCCCCGGCTCAAGCTGAGGAGGTTGTAATCCTCTATACCAATGATATTCATACCTACATTGACCGGGACATCAGTTACGATGTGCTGGGCGGTGTAAAGGCTGAACTGCAGAAAACCCATAAGAACGTTTTGCTGATGGATGCAGGCGATCATGTTCAGGGTACGGCTTACGGCTCTATGGACAAGGGTGAAAGCATTGTAAAGCTGATGAATGCTGCCAAGTATGATGTTGCTACTCTGGGCAATCACGAGTTTGACTACGGTATGGATGGCTGTATCCAGGTCCGCCAGTGGGCAAACTTCCCCTATGTTTCTGCGAACTTCTATAAAGAAGAAAATGGCGTTGTAGGCGCAACTGTTCTGGATGCTTATAAAATGTTCGAGTTTGGCGGTACAAAGGTTGCCATCGTAGGTGTTACCACACCCGAAACCTTCACAAAGTCTACGCCTGCCTATTTCCAGGATGGAAATGGCAACTATATCTATGGCATTGCTGGCGGTGAAGATGGCGCAAAGTTGTATGAGGCCGTGCAAAAGGCAATTGATGATGCTAAAGCAGCCGGCGCTACCAAAGTTATCGCTCTGGGCCACCTGGGTATTGATGAGTCCTCCAAACCTTGGACCAGTAAGGATGTAATTGCCAATGTTTCCGGTTTGGATGCCTTTATTGACGGCCACTCTCATAGTGTTGTTGAGAAGGAACTGGTTACTGATAAGGATGGCAAGAGTGTTCCTTTGACGCAGACCGGTGAGTACTTTACCAATATTGGTATGATGGTAATTGCTGCGGACGGCACTATCACCACCGATTTGATCGCTGTTGAAGAAATTAAGGAAACAACCACCGATGCTGAGGGCAACGAAGTGGAAAAGGTGGTTGGCCACAAGTTGGTCTCCGACATGTACACCGGTCCGGCATATCCTGTTGCCAGCGATGTGACTAACATCAAGGATGGTTGGATGAGCAGCGTGGATGAGGCTCTGGGCAAGAAGATAGGCCAGACTTCTTTGACTTTCAACAACTATGATGCGGATGGCAACCGTTTGGTCCGTAAGCAGGAAACCAACACCGGCGACTTTGCTGCCGATGCACTGTACTACCTGTTTGACAATATGGATCTGGACGTAGACGTCGCTATCATGAATGGCGGCGGTGTTCGTAACAAGGCTGTTACCGGTGAACTGACTTATAAGACTGCCAAGACCATTCACACGTTCGGCAACGTTGCCTGCCTGCAGACCATTACCGGTCAGCAACTGCTGGACGCTCTGGAATGGGGCGCCCGTGACGTAGGTACTGCAGAATGCGGCGGTTTCCTCCATGTTTCCGGTATTATCTATAAGATCGACACCGAATGGCCTGTCTCCGTACAGAAGGATGACAAGGGCGTTTGGATCGGCGCTCCCACCGGCGGCTATCGTGTGCACGATGTAAAGGTTTATAACAAGGAAACCAATGCTTACGAACCTCTGGATTTGAATGCTAAGTATAACCTGGCCGGTTATAATTACACCCTGCGTGACCTGGGTGACGGCTTTAATATGTTCAGCGGTGCAGTTAATGTGCTGGACTATGTAATGGAAGACTATATGGTTCTTGCAAACTACATTGAAGGCTTCGGTGGCGAAGTTGGCGCATCCAACTCTCCTCTGCTCGCCAAATATGCAAATATGCTCCTGGACTACAGCACTACCAATGGTAGTGGTCGTATTGTAAACGAAGCAGCCCCCAGATAATTCTTAAAACCTACTGCACCCCACAACCTCGGTTGTGGGGTGCTTTTCAATTTTCTACTCTGATTTGGGAAGTGAAACACAGGGGGTAGGAAATAACATCGGTACCATTTAGTTCTTCGTGATATAAATGAATGGCGGTTATTTGTCTGTTTTCATAGGTGGTGTAGTAATATATTCCAGTGTCCACATCGCAGCAGGAAGTATAGACAGTCTTTTCTAAATGCTCTCCCACCTGTACACACCCCTCCTGCTGATGAACAGAGCCTAAAATGTGGAAACACTGGTTTACAGCCTGGGCTTCCTCCTCCTTTTTGAGGGCATTTTGTAAAGTGAAGGCAGCCTTAATAAATCGGGATGCAGAGCTTAAATCCCCGGGCAGCCCAAAACCGCCCATGCCCTGGCTGTAAGGTGGCAAGGATAGGGATGGAGCCAAACGGTTTTCTGCTTGGGCAGAGGATAGAATTTGATAATTGCTAAGGTTGTATAGATGATAAGGAAAATCCGGACTGTTTGTTAATACGCCTACCGGATTTTCATAAATTTGAAGTCCTTTTCTTGTTGGCTCAATGGTATAGCAGCTTACCTTATCGCACAGAATGAAATGCAGTGGGGTTGTTGGAAACTGAGCACTGAAAGGAATGTCTGATAGGCGGATGCGGCGGATGGCTTGCACGGCCTCTTTTGCACAGGAAAAACGACTGAGGACCCAGGGGATAAATTCATAGGGTGCGATGCAGTCTTTTCCCTTGCAGGCAGGAGGATAATAACAAACACCCGGAAAATTCAACCCAGCCATAGCAAGGCCCATTTCATTGACGGCATCATAATATAGGGGGTAGCCATTTTCGACGGTGGCAACGCCAATGATTGCGTAAAGACAGTCCCACCCAAATGGGTATTTCCTTGGGGTAATGGCGACGGATTCCCTATAATGAAAATGCAAATCTAAATTCCGTCCAAAGTAGGTATGATTTCCCCGGTAAACAATAGCAGTACACATTGTAAACACATCCTTTTTCTGGTGTAGTATGCCACCAAAATTAGAAAATAGGACTTCCAATTTCTGCATAAATATGATATAAAGCGAGAAGGACTTATGTTTTCTTTTTGGGGGTATCATAGGTCGCTTTGCAGTCTTTACTGACCGGATGTTTTACTGCGAAGGGCAGAATATTGAAGAGGATAAAGTCTGCACTGATTATCAATGGCTAAAGTTAATCAAAGGAGCGAGATAAATGCAAAAGGAGAAAGAACTTTTAGACCTGATTGCCACTATGACGGTGGAAGAAAAAGTAGGGCAGATGCAACAACTGTCCAAGAATGCAGTGGAGCCGGAGACTTTTGCCCAATTTCAGGCTAGCGGACTGCCCGGTTCGTATCTGCACGTTTTGGGGCACGAAACCGGTGCGTTCGCAGACGGGGTAAAGAACAGCCGCTTGCAAATTCCTCCCATTTATGGAATTGATGCCATTCACGGGCATAGCTTATTGAAGGATGCCACAATTTTTCCCACACAACTGGCGCAGGCGTGCTCTTTTGATGAGGAAATGGTGGTGCGCGTTGGTGAAATTACGGCGGATGAAGTTGCAGCGGACGGCCTGAACTGGGTATTCTCTCCTGTGTTGTGCCTGGGCCGGGATTTGCGTTGGGGCCGCATTAATGAAACGTTCGGCGAAGATCCACTGGTAGCATCCCGCTTGGGCAAAGCCATTATTGAAGGCTACCAGAAAAACGGCCATGTTGCGGCCTGTGCCAAGCATTACATAGGCTACGGTGAAGCCACCGGGGGTCGGGATTCTTATGACTCTCAGTTTACTGAGCGGAAAGCACGGGAAGTATTTTTGAAGCCCTTTAAGGCTGCCGCAGAGGCTGGCTGCATGACAATGATGACCGCCTACGGCTCTGTGGATAGCGTCAGTGTTACCACCAGCCACAAGTGGCTGACGGAAATCTTGAAGGAAGAACTGGGCTTTGACGGCTTCGTTGTGACTGACTGGGAAAATTTCCGCTCCCTTTACAGAGGACAGAAGGTGGCCGAAAGCATTGATGATGCCTGTATTATTGGCATCGAGGCCGGCAATGATATGAGCATGAACAGTCCGGAATTTTTTGCCGCATTGTGCAAAGCAGCAAAGGACGGCAAGATTTCTATGGACCGGATTGACGATGCAGTATATCGGATTCTAAAGATCAAAAAGCGTCTGGGACTTCTTGGCGGCAATGCGCCCCAAAAGCCGGGTAAAGAAGTGATTGGCTGCGACGACCATCAGAAGGAAAACTATGAAACGGCTGTAAAGAGCATGGTCTTGCTGAAAAATGATGGTATTCTTCCGCTGAGTGAAGTCGTGAAGAAGATCGCAGTGGTTGGCCCCAATGCTGACGACATTTGGGCACAGTACGGTGACTGGACTCATTTCAGCCACCCAAATCTGAAACCGAATGACACGGTTAAAGAAACTGCGTATACGATGTTAAGAGGCATTCGGGAAGTCTTTGGCAATGCCAACGTTGTTTATGCAAAGGGCTGTACAGTGCGCGGTGAGGATACACAGGAAGAAAGTGATGCGCTGTTCCATCAGGCATTGGAGACAGTTAAAGATGCCGATGTGGTTGTTCTGTGCATTGGTGATGACTGGTGGCAGACCGGTGAAAGTTGCGATCGTTGTGATTTGAATCTTTCCGGCAGACAGGTGGAGTTGGCCCGGGCGATTGCTGCGGTAAACCCCAATTTAATTACTGTCCTTGTAAACGGCAAGCCATTGGTTATTGAACCGGTGGCTGAAGTGTCCAAGGCAGTTGTGGAAACCTTTAATTCCGGCGATATGGGTGGCCTTGCCTTGGCTTCGTTGCTGGCAGGCAAAGAAAGCTTTAGCGGCAAACTGCCTATTTCTTTCCCAACCCTTTCCGGAGCAGGCCCGTTCTATTACAACCAGTTTGATTATTGGCACGGCGGTAAATACATTGAAGGCAGTGCAAACAGTAACTATCCCTTTGGTTACGGTTTGAGTTATTCTGCTATGGAATTGAGCGAACCGACCCTTTCCCAGCGGGAAGATGGGAAACTTTCTTTGAAGGTTACCCTTCAAAATAGCAGCAACCGGGACGGTTGGGAAGTGCTGCAGCTGTACTATAAAGACGAAGTTTGCAGAATTCTTACACCTGTGCGGACACTGCTTGATTTCAAACGGGTCTTCGTACCTGCAAATGGGGAAGTAAATGCCGAATTTATCATTAACACCAATGATTTGGGTTACTATGATGAAAACTGCAAGTATTGCGTTGACCCCGGTGTATTTACTTTTCACCTATCCAAAGATGGCAAGAACTTCAAAACCGTATCCTATACACTCTAATGTAAAATCCGCAGGCACAGCCTGCGGATTTTACTGTTTATTCTGCGCTTCTTCTTCCAACACACGGTAGGCAACTTTTCCTACCAGAGTTTTGGGAAGGTCTTCCCGAAACTCAATGAAGGCTGGCATAGCATATTTGGCAATATGCTTTTGACAGTAGGATAAGATTTCCTGCCGGGTATTTTCGTCGGCCTTAACACCGGGGGATAGTTTAACAAAGGCTTTTACCTTTTGCATTTTATAGGGGTCCGGTATGCCGATTACGCAACTCATTTGCACAGCCGGGTGGGTATCCAAAATGTTTTCCAGTTGGGCAGGGTAGATGTTATAACCGGAAGACACAATCATCCGTTTGGTCCGCCCCTTGAAATAGAGATAGCCATCTTCATCCATAATGCCTAAGTCCCCGGTATAGACCCAGGCAAGGCCGTCGGGGTGCTTGCGAAGAGTTTGGGCGGTTTCTTCCGGACAATCCATATACCCTGTCATAACCGTTGGTCCAGCCAGCAGAATTTCTCCTTCCTGCCCATAGGGGAGTTCCTCCTCTGTTCCGGGTTTTACAATCTTAATATAGGTGTCAGGGAAGGGAATGCCAATACTCCCTTCCTTAGAACTGCCTGCAGGTGTCAGGCAGCAGGCGGTTACTGTCTCTGTGGTGCCATACCCTTCCCGTACAGAAACGGGGGAATTGTGGGCTTTTAGAAAACTGTCTAATTTCTTTTTAAGTTCCACAGAAAGGCTGTCTCCACCGGAGAAAACGCCTTTCAAGAAGGAGAGGTTTTTGCCTGCCATAACGGGCTGCCCTAAGAGGGCTTCGTAAAGGGTGGGAACACCGGCGATAAAATTACATTTATACTTTACCAGATCTTTCCCGTAGGATTTGGGCGTGAACCTGGGAACGAGGATACATCGGCCTCCATTCATCAGCATAGCGTGCATACAAACACCAAGACCAAAGCCATGAAAAATGGGCATCGCTGCCAGCATTTTATCTCCGGGGCGGTACATTGGGTTGGCGGCGGCTACTTGCTGTCCTAATGCGTTGAAATTCCGGTTTGTCAGCAAAATGCCTTTTGTGGTGCCGGTGGTACCGCCGGAGTAGAGAATTACCGATTCCCGGTTGCTTTCTCCCTTGGGAAACATTGGGGCCTGCCGGCGGCCTTTGTCCATAAATGACTTCCAGGTGATAGTGATAGGATCTTGCTTCCTTTGGGGGAATTTCCTGCTATTTGCCACCCAATAGGCAATGTTCTTGGGGCAGGGAAGTGCATCTTTCATGGAAGCAAGAATCAGGTGCTTAATATTAGCTTCTTTGCAGACCGGATAAAACTTTTCATAGAAATCTTCTAATGTCAGCAATGCAACGGAGCGGCTTTTCATCAGATAAAATCCAATTTCCTTTTCTGCAGACAGGGGGTGGATCATATTGGCAACGCAACCCAACAGGTTAAGACCATAGAAGAAAATGAGAGCCTGCGGGCAGTTAGGCATAGCAACCGTTACCCGTTCCCCGGGACGAATACCCAAATGCCAAAGAGCATTTGCGCATTTGCGAACTTCTTTCAAAAAAGTATGATACTGGGTGGATTTACCCATAAAGTCAAAGGCAATATATTTGGGGTATCTCCTTGCAGCATCCCGTAGCGCATCGTATAGACTACCATCGAAATAGGAAAGATGCATTGGTACTTCTCCCATTGCCTTTTCCCAAGGAGTTTTTACTTTCTGCATTTTCCTCACCTCCATTGTAGTTTGCCTAAACTTGACAATTTTATGAAACTGCACCCAGGACTGGGTGCAGTTTCCATTATCTGTATTTATTTACCACATCGTGCATAGCCTGGAATTGTGTTTCCATATCTGCAACCAACTTAAATTGGGTGCGGCAACGGTCCAGATTTTGCTCCGGATAATGAATGCGGAAGTAGTTATCCCCATCTAAGTAATCAGTCAGGAAGCGGATGCCACATTCCAATGTCATCAGTTTTGCGCCCCAGGGCAAGTAATCCAATTCAGCAGAAGTCAGTGAGCCGTTGGCACCTTCCAAAAATCCTCTGGTATAAACTTCGTACAGTTCAATGTCAAAATTGACTTTGCTCAAATCTTTCTCGTCTTCAGCGCAGTGATTTGCGCCAAAACGGATAGAGTCACCGAAGTCGTTGATGGAAAGACCGGGCATTGTGGTGTCCAGGTCGATGACGCAAAGGCCGGTACCTGTTGCTCTGTCAATAAGGACGTTATTTAACTTCGTGTCATTGTGGGTAACCCGCAGGGGTAGCTTGCCGTCCCGCAGGGCCTGCATCGCAACAGAGCAGTCAGCCTTTCTGTCCAAAACAAACTGAACTTCTGCCCGCACATCCTTGGCCCTGCCCATTTTGTCGGTTTCCAATGCGGCAATGAATTTCTCAAAGCGGTTCTCGGTGTCATGGAAGCGGGGTATGGGTTCGTGGAGGGTGTGAGCGGGATAGCCTTCCAGCATATTCTGAAAACGGCCAAATGCCCGTGCAGAGGCTTCAAACAGTTCTGCTGTGGCAGACTGGTAACAATCCGTGCCTTCAATAAAGGTAGTCAGTCGCCATACTTTGCCGTGCTTATCAGTGTAGAAGTCCTTGTCATCTTTTGTTTTTACAAGGTTCAATGTTTCTCTTTTGGGGTCACCACCGCTTTTTGCAATTTTGTCTGCAAGATATGCGGTGATGCCAACCATATTTTCCATCACTTCCTCAGGATGGGGAAATGCGGCAGAGGACAGACCCTGCAGGATAAACCGAATACAGTCGCCGTCCTGGGGCTGACAAAGAACGCAGTATGTATCGTTGATGTGTCCCTGGCCGTAACGAACAGCGCCAACCAAAGTTGCAGGAAACTCGTATGCGCTGAGCACTTCGGGCAAGACGGGTGTGCTTTCGGGGAAATAAGGCAGTGGCATAATAAACCTCCTAATTACTCTTCAATGGACTTAACGCGGAACTTTTGCCGGTATTGTGCAGGGCTCATACCTTCTGCTTGACGGAAACGCTGGGAGAAGTAACTGGGGGAGGAGAAACCAGCCACCCGGGCAATGTGGGAAAGGGGGTAGTTGGTGGTGCGAAGCAGGTCACGGCTTTCCTGCATACGCAGGGAAAGCAGATAACTGATGGGAGAAATGCCATACTCTTTGGTGAATGTATGGGATAGGTGGTATTTGCTTACATGGGCAATCTGCGCCAGAGTGTCAAGATCCAGGTTCTCGCGGAAATGCTCTCTAATATACCGATGGATAAGCGCGCCCTCCTTGCTGTTATGCCCGAGGGAAGGGGTTAGTGTGGCTGTAAAATTCAATTGCCGCATTACGAGAACCACGAACACATTCAAAAGCTCCTGGCATACTGTTTCGTATCCCATAGCCTTTACATCAATTTCTTTCAGAATGGTTTTCAGGTAACCCAGGGCCTCAGAAGCGATGTTTTCCAAATTGATAATGCAGAAATGCTCATCTGGCTTGTCTATCCGACTTAGTTCCAAATTTTCCACGCCTAATACAATATATTCCATAGGATTGGCGTTCAGACTGGTTTCGGTGTGCACCACTTGGGAATTAACCATCACCAGGTCTCCGCCTGTAACAGGGTAGTATTCGTCCCCAATTCGGAATTGGCCACTTCCGCCTACCACATAAAACAGTTCAGCGCAGCTATGGGTGTGGGGCACAGAGTGCCAGTCACCGCCAAATTTGGCAGTGCTTATGTACAGCAGTTTTGCATTCTTGCGAAATCTCTGCAAATCTTCAGAGGCCAGGTCGTAACGATTTGTACTCATTTTAGATATCCTCATTCTCTATTTTATAAAATATAAAAGCACTTTATAGATGCAGTTCTGGAAACTCAGGACCCATTATATTACAAAACTTTCAGAAATGCAACATATATAATAATTATTATTTGATGGGCGTAGTTGTATTTGTCTACAATGACGGAAAACGGGAATAGGTTCTATGGTCACACTGCACAAAAGGGATTGGCAAAAATTATAAAAATTTACAAAAGTATTTCCGTAAGCAAGATAAATAAAAAGATAGACAGGATTGTGATTGTAAGCGGATTTTAATGTTGTATACTAAACTCGTGAGCCAATATAGCTCCCCAATAAAGCTATAAATATTTGATTTGGAGGAAACAACTATGAAGAAGATCCTGGCGATTGCCTTGGTTGTTGTGAGTGTTTTGGGCCTGTTTGCAGGTTGCGGCACCGTCAAGCCTGAGGCTGAAGAAGCTGGCCTGAAGGTTGCCGCCATCGAAACCGCTTACGGTTCCGAAGTATGGCAGCAGGTTTGTGATGCTTTCACCGCAAAAACCGGCATTAAGGTAACTTTGACTACCAGCAAGACTCTGGAAGACGAAATCTCTGCTCCTATGCAGAATGGCGAATTCCCTGATGTAATCCACCTGGCTACCGGCCGTCCCGCTGGTCTGACCGAGCAGTTTATCAAGGATAAGAACCTGCACGATCTGAGCGGTGTTCTGGCTACCACTATTCCCGGTGAAACAGTGACCGTTGCAGAAAAGATCGAAGGCGGCTTCCTGGACACCACTCTGACTAACCCCTATGGCGACGGTAAGACCTACCTGGCTCCCATGTTCTACTCCCCCTGCGGTCTGTTCTACAATGCTGAACTGTTCCGCGAAAAGCGTTGGACAGTGCCCACCACTTGGGACGAAATGTGGATGCTGGCGGAAACTGCTCTTGCTGAGGGCATCTACCTGTTCACCTATCCCACTGCCGGTTACTACGATGCCTTTATGTACGCTCTGATGTACTCCATCGGCGGGGCTGAATTCTTTAATGCGATTACTACTTACCAGGATGGCGCTTGGGACACCAAGGAAGCCAGAACACTGACCAAGATTTTGGATAAGCTGGCTAAGTATACCCACCCCAAGACCCCTGCACAGGCTAACAACCAGGACTTCACCAAGAACCAGTTGATGGTTATGGAAAATGAGGCTCTGTTTATGCCTAACGGCACTTGGGTTACCAGCGAAATGCTGATGGCTGAACAGTCTTTCACTCACAACTTCGGTTGGGGCATGACCGCTCTGCCCGCTGCTTACGAAGGCGGCGCTGGCTACAGCTACTGCTGGATCGAGCAGGCCTGGATCCCCGAAGGTGCTGAGAACAAGGAAGATGCTGAAAAGTTTGTTGCTTTCCTGTATTCCGACGAGGCTGCTAAGATCTTCGCATCCAAAGGCGCTGTACAGCCCATTAAGGGCGTTAGCGCGCTGGTTGACACAAGTTCCAAGATGTTCTATTCCATCTATGACAACGGTGCAAAGTCCTGCATGGGTAACTTTGCTGCTTTCAAGAACATCCCCGGCGTGACTGTTAGCTCCGTATTCTTTGAGCCCATCGACCAACTGGTTGCCGGCTCCATCACCATCAATGATTATGTTGCCAATATCAAGGCTGTTAATGGTCAGATGCGTGAAAACCTGATCGGCTAATTTCCCATCCAAAGGAAACAAAGTAAGACATTTGGGTGGCAGTGACCCTGTCACTGCCACCCTTTTTGCATAAAGGTGCTTTCCCTTGGACAGGTATGCTTGTTTAGGGGAAAACACCTTTCTATAATTCAATTCTTAAAGGAGATGGCTTTACAATGAGAAGTAACCGCCGCCGCACAGCCTTTCTTTGGCTTTGTGTTGCCCCTGCAGTGATCTTGTTTATCCTGTTCATTGCCTATCCCACATTCAATGTTTTCCGGTTATCCCTCTTTGAAAGGGGCACATATTCCAAAACAGAAACTTTCGTGGGACTGCAAAACTTCCAGTATTTGATGAAGGACAAAACCTTTATCCAGTCTATGCAAAATACCCTACTGCTCATTGTGTTGGTGACAGTATTTACTATGGGCACTGCCCTTGTTTTTGCCGGTATTCTGACCAGAGAAAAATTGAAGGGTCAAAACTTTTTCCGTATCGTATTTTACATACCCAATATTTTATCTGTAGTTGTAATTTCCGGCATTTTTTCTGCTATCTACGATGTGGATCATGGCCTTCTAAACAGCATAATTAACCTGTTTGGCGGTGAAAGCGTTCTCTGGAAGGGCGAGGATAATGTTATCACAAGCCTTGTAATTGCGATGGTGTGGCAGGCTATCGGCTACTATATGGTTATGTATATGGCTTCTATGTCGGCAGTACCGCAAAGCCTTTACGAGAGTTCCAGCCTGGACGGTGCAAACCGTGTAACGCAGTTCTTCAAAATAACTATTCCTCTTATTTGGACGAACATCCGCACAACGCTGACTTTCTTTGTTATTTCCACTATCAATATGGCATTTTTGTTTGTCAACGCTATGCTTGGTTCTTCCGGCGGCTCTGCGGCGGCAGGCAAGGTTGCGCTTATTTATATGTACGACCAGAAGAACCTCGGCGGTGGCTATGGCTATGCTATGGCTATTGGCGTTGTGATCTTCCTGGTTTCCTTCGGCCTGTCTGCGCTGATCAATAAGGTTACCCAGCGGCCCGACATCGAATACTAAGGAGGCAGCAGTATGAAACTGAATAAACAAGTACCTGCCTCTGAACGCCTATACAAGGCATTTATCTACGTTGTTCTTGCGGTTCTTGCCATTATTATTCTTGTGCCTGTTGCTTGGGCATTTATGGCTTCCGTAAAAGAAACTTCTGAACACTATGCAAATCCCTGGAATTTACCTACCCATATTCATTGGCAGAACTTTGTGGATGCCTGGAACAAGGCAAATATGGGCGGCTATATGTTTAACTCCGTTTTTGTAACGGCTCTTGCATTGGTTATTTTGTTGGTGGTTGCGTTGCCTGCATCTTACTGCCTTGCAAGATTTAAGTTTACCGGGCGGAAACTACTGAACACCTGTATTATGGCTGGCCTTTTTGTGAATGTAAACTACATTGTCGTGCCGATCTATTTGATGCTTAGCGATGCAGATAAATTCCTGAAATCTATGATTGGCCAGGCATTTCTATTAAATAATCACGTGGTTGTGGCAGTGATTTATGCGGCTACAGCCCTGCCGTTTACCATTTATCTGTTATCCGGCTATTTTGCAACCCTTCCGCACGATTTTGAGGAAGCGGCTTATATGGACGGTGCAGGGTATGGAAAGACTATGCTGAAAATTATGTTCCCTATGGCAAAGCCGGCCATCATTACTGTGGTTCTGTTTAACTTCCTGTCCTTCTGGAATGAGTACATCATCATTAAGACAATGATTCCCCTGAAAGCAGGATGGACTCTTCCGGCTGGTGTGCTGAACCTGATGCAGGCTCAGCAGGCGGCTGCTGAGTATGGCCCTATGTACGCCGGTCTTGTTATGGTAATGATTCCGGTATTGGTGCTGTATATCCTGGTGCAGAAGAATTTGACAAAGGGTATGACCGTAGGCGGTCTGAAAGGATAAGTGGCTATGAAATTCTTGAAAGAGCATAATTTGCTTCGCACGGCACTGGTCCTTGCCTTCTTTGCGGCAGGTATGGTGCTAACCATAGTCGGCTGGAAAATGACTGGCGAATTGTTAGGACTTGGCATTATGATTGTGGGCGTTATTTTGTTGCTCACGGCACTGTTTGTCTATAACAGCCAATATAAGTACCGCAACAAGAAATGACGGAGGAAACCAATGAGCAAAACCAATAGAAATTTTGGCAGAGTCACGATTCCCACTGATGTGGATGTAGTACCGGAAACCCTGGAACTGATTAAGCGGTGGGGGGCAGACGCCATCCGTGACTGTGATGGCACTGATTACCCGGAAGCACTGCGTAATGTGGATGCCAAGGTTTATTCTACTTACTATACCACCCGTAAGGACAACGCCTGGGCAAAGGCCAATCCTGATGAAGTTCAGCAGTGTTACATTATGACAGGCTTTCATACCGCAACGGAGGAAAGCCTTTCTATCGAACTGATGAAGGGTATTAGTAAGGAACTGATGGAACCTAACACCCGGGATGATATAAAGCGTTGGTGGGAAGTGGTGGACCGCACTACCGGTGAGCCTGCAGACCCTGCAACCTGGACCTATGATGAAGCCACAGGTTGCGTAACAATCAACAATCCAGCGCTCTACCATGAGTATACCGTAAGTTTCCTTGCTTACTTGATTTGGGACCCCGTTCATATGTATAACGCGGTTACCAACGGTTGGCAGAACTTTGAGCATCAGATTACTTTTGATGTTCGGCAGCCCAAAACCCACAAGTTTACAATGGAGCGTCTTCGCAAATTTATTGCAGACCATCCCTATGTAAATGTAATCCGCTACACTACTTTTTTCCATCAGTTCACACTTGTATTTGATGAGTTGATGCGGGAGAGGTATGTGGATTGGTATGGCTATTCCGCATCCGTTTCCCCTTTCATTCTGGAGCAGTTTGAAAAGGAAACCGGCGTGAAGTTCCGCCCCGAATTTATTATTGATCAGGGGTATTATAACAATCAGTATCGCATTCCTTCTGAGATGTTCCTAAAGTTCCAGGCATTCCAGAGAAGGGAAGTGGCGGCGCTTGCCAAGGAAATGGTGGATATTACCCACGAATTGGGGAAAGAAGCCATGATGTTCCTTGGTGACCACTGGATTGGCATGGAACCCTTTATGGAAGAATTCAAAACGGTCGGACTGGATGCGGTGGTTGGCTCTGTGGGCAACGGCTCCACACTGCGGTTGATTTCCGATATTCCCGGAGTGAAGTATACCGAAGGCCGTTTTCTACCATACTTTTTCCCGGATACCTTCCACGAGGGCGGTGACCCAGTACGGGAAGCCAAGGAAAACTGGGTAACGGCCCGCCGGGCAATTCTTCGTAAGCCTATCGATCGGATCGGATACGGCGGCTACCTGAAACTGGCGTGCCATTTCCCGGATTTTATCGACTATGTGGAATCTGTCTGCAATGAGTTCCGGGAACTCTACGAAAACATCCGAGGCACAACGCCCTACTGCTGCCGTAAAGTTGCAGTGCTCAATAGTTGGGGCAAGGCAAGAGCCTGGGGTTGCCATATGGTTCATCACGCCCTGTACCAAAAGCAGAATTATTCCTATGCCGGTGTTATCGAAGCCCTTTCCGGTGCGCCCTACGATGTGCGCTTTATTAGTTTCCAGGATATCCGTAACAACCCTGCCATTTTGGATGATATTGATGTTATCATCAATGTGGGTGATGCAGATACTGCGCATACCGGTGGCGAAAACTGGGCAGATCCGGTGATTTCTTCTGCTATTCGGGGCTTCGTCCATAGAGGCGGCGGTTTTATCGGTGTAGGCGAGCCTTCCGGCCACCAGTACCAGGGGCGTTTCCTGCAGATGGCTTCCGTTCTTGGTGTGGAAAAGGAAACCGGCTTCACTTTGAACTATGATAAGTACAACTGGGACACCCATCCTGATCACTTCATTCTGACAGATGCCGATGAGAATGTGGACTTTGGCGAAGGCAAGAAGAGCATCTTTGCGTTAGATGGCACCACCGTGCTCATTCAGCGGGAAAAGGAAGTGCAGATGGCAGTCAATTCCTTTGGAAAGGGCCGTGCGGTCTATATTTCCGGGTTGCCCTACAATTTCCGGAACAACCGGATTTTGCACAGAGCTATTCTGTGGAGCAGTCACGGGGAAGACATTCTGCACACATGGTATTCTGAAAACTACAATGTAGAAGTTCATGCGTTTGTAAAGAACGGAAAGTACTGTGTGGTTAATAACACCTATGAGCCCCAGTCTACGGTTGTATATCGTGGGGATGGGTCCAGTTTCAAATTGGACCTGGAAGCCAACGAAATCCGTTGGTACGAAATCTAATTTACACAAAAAGGCGCCTGGTGGGGCGCCTTTTTTGTTGGCATTTGCTGTTGAAACCGAAATACCGGAGTGCTATAATGAATGCATACGGGGGAGGCCCCCGAATATGAAAGGAGTAACTATTGAAGAAAGAAAGTAAGAAGGGGAGCCTAAATGCAATCCTTCGAAAGTACGCAAAACGGTACTTCATTGATGCGATGGGCGCTATGGCCAGCGGCCTGTTTGCATCCTTGCTCATTGGCACGATTATTAAGACGCTTGGTCAACAACTGCTTGGCGTTGGTATCCTGCCGGCGTTTTCCGGAATGCTTGTGGATATCGGCACTTTTGCATCCGGCGCTGATGGCTGTGCAATGGCGATTGCTATTGGCTATGCACTTAAAGCCCACCCACTGGTGTTGTTCTCTCTGGCGGCTGTCGGTCACGCTACCGATACATTGGGTGGTGCAGGTGGCCCATTGGCAGTACTGATTGTAGCCATTGTTGCATCGGAAGTTGGTATGCTTGTCAGCAAAAAAACCAAGGTGGATATTTTGGTAACACCTTTTGTTACTATTTTTGTCGGTTGCGCATTGGCAATGCTGATTGCAAAGCCTATTGGCGATGGCGCTCAGGCATTGGGTGCAATTATCCGTTGGGCAACTTACCAGCAGCCCTTTGTGATGGGTATCGTTATCTCAGTGGTGATGGGTATGATCTTGACTTTGCCTATCAGCTCAGCGGCAATCTGCGCCAGCTTAGGCCTTGTAGGCCTTGCAGGCGGTGCAGCGGTTGCAGGCTGCTGCGCGCAGATGGTTGGCTTTGCTGTGATTTCCTTTAAGGAAAATCGTTGGGGCGGACTTTTGGCCCAGGGATTGGGTACTTCAATGCTTCAAGTTCCAAATATATTCCGTAATCCTAAAATTTGGATTGCACCTACATTAGCCTCGGCCATTACCGGCCCTCTTGCTACGATGCTTTTCCACTTAGAAATGAATGGGGCGGCTATCTCCAGTGGTATGGGCACCTGTGGCATGGTAGGCCCGATCGGTGTAATTTCCGGCTGGTTTGCACCGGAATCCACAATTATGCCAGATGCTATGGACTGGATTGGCCTAGTGCTTATTAGCATCGTTCTGCCGGCGATACTTTCCTATCTTTTCAATCTTGTGCTTCGCAAGGTTGGTTGGGTTAAAGATGGGGATATGAAACTGGATATGTAATGGAAAATGGCGCGAGAATTCGCGCCATTTTTAATATTTATTTTACATTTGCCTATAGCATTCCTGCAGATCTTGTGATACAATTATGTAAACTTAAATGAAAGGAGAAGCCTATGAAAGAATTGGTTGGTAAAATAAAGGAAGCACTGATATCAGCTTTACCGATTACTGCCATTGTCTATATTATGGCATTGACCCCTTGGTTTAATTTTACGGGTTTAGAAGCAGTTTCTTTCACAGTTGGTGCGGTTTTGCTGATCCTTGGCATTGGCCTTTTTAATTTGGGTGCTGATATTGCTATGACCCCTATGGGTACGCAGGTCGGCTCTGGCCTGTCCAAGCAGCGAAAACTTGGGCTTCTCTTAGGTGTCAGCTTTGCTCTCGGCGTGCTGATTACGGTTGCCGAACCGGATTTGCAGGTTCTTGCCAAGCAGGTGGCCGGTGTAATTGACGGAACAGCCCTGATTATTATGGTGGGCTTAGGCGTTGGATTATTTCTTATTGTCTCCATCCTGCGTATTGTGTTCCATAAGACTCTTTCGGAGCTTCTTTCAATTTTTTATATGTTCTTGTTTGCGCTGGCCCTTGTGCTGGTAGTTCAAGGCAAAAGTTGGCTCCTGCCGGTGGCCTTTGATTCCGGTGGTGTTACGACGGGGCCTATTACTGTGCCTTTTATTATGGCTTTGGGCCTTGGTATTTCCCATGTTTTGGGTGACCGACGCAGCAAAGAAAACAGCTTTGGCCTTGTGGCGCTTTGCTCTGTTGGCCCTATTTTGGCAGTTATGGCTTTGGGCCTTCTGTCCAGTGGGGAGTTTTCTACATATCAGGTTTCCTATGCGCCGGTGGAAGATGTGCTGGGGCAGTATTTGGAAACAGGCGTTGCAATGATGGAGGAGGTAAGTATCGCCTTAGGCCTTATTGTGGTGTTTTTCCTGATTTGTCAAGTTACATTCCTGCGCCTTTCCCTACGGAAACTAAAAAAGATTGCCGTCGGTGTTATTTTTACCTATGTAGGTTTGGTGATTTTCCTAACGGGCGTCAACGTAGGCTTTATGCCTGTAGGTTACCGCTTGGGGCAGTCTATGGGTGCTGCTTTTGGTGGAAATCCATATTGGCTGGTTGCCTTTGGCGTGGTAGTTGGCGTGTTGGTTGTCTTAGCAGAGCCTGCTATCCATGTGCTGACGCACCAGGTTGAAGAAGTCACAAACGGAACGGTTACCCGTAAATCCATGATTTTAGGGCTTTGTGTAGGTGTTGGAATTGCGATCGGCTTGTCTGTGTTTCGGATTGTACTTGGTTTTTCCATTGTCTACTATGTAGTGCCTGGTTACTTTTTGTCTTTGCTTCTTTCCCTGTTTGTTCCTAAGGTTTACACCGCCATTGCCTTTGACTCCGGTGGCGTTGCCAGCGGCCCAATGACTTCCGGCTTCATTTTGCCCTTTGCTATCGGCGTCTGTATGAGCCTGCAAGGCAATGGAGCTGTTATGGAGTATGCCTTTGGCGTTGTGGCTGTTGTTGCTATGACACCGCTGATTACCATCCAGCTTTTAGGTTTCCGAGCCATTGTTTCCCAGCGCGTCCGGGAAAGAATTGCTATGCAGAAGATTTTGGATGCAGATGATCAGCAAATAATCAACTTTATGTAAGGGGGGACTTTTATGGCAAATGATTTTTCTGCTATTAAAAAACTGAAACTCCTTATTACAGTTGTGGATAAAGAAAAGGGCGAGTTTTATATGGATGTGATCAGCCAATTTCCGGTGAACTTGCAAATGCTTCTTGCGGGGCAGGGAACTGCCACATCGGAGGTGGTCAGCCTTCTTGGCCTCAACATTCAAAAATCTGTTATTTTGTCCCTGGTTCGTGAGGATCTGATGGAAAGCCTTATGAACACACTGGAAGATAAATTCCAAACCGTTAAAAATGGCCGGGGCATTGCCTTTGCGGTACCGCTGAGCAGTGTTATCGGTGCAAACCTTTATCGCTTTATGAGCGATAACCGTATGCAGTTAGGAGGTCAGTAATGAAATCCAATGACTATGAAGTGATTTTTGCCATCGTCAATGACGGCTATGCCGATGATGTTATGGCAGTTGCCCGGGAGCAGGGTGCCAGAGGCGGCACGATTATCAATGCTCGTGGCGTTGCAAGAGAAGAAGCGGCTGCCTTTTTTGGTATTTCCGTCCATACGGAGAAAGAAATCGTGATGATGGTTGTACCCAAGAGCATTAAGGATAATATCCTCAATGCTATTTATAAGGAAATGGGTATGGCAAAAAAAGCCCAGGGCATTGCATTTTCTCTGCCGGTAACAGATACAGCCGGCTTGGTGGAACAGGCGGAAAAGCCCAACCAGCAATAACTGTATAAAAATGGCCACCCGATTGGGTGGCCATTTTGCTTTTATTCTTCCCAGTTGTGCCAAACGTTCTGCACATCGTCGTCATCTTCCATAATGTCGATGAGCTTTTCCATGAGCTTTACATGTTCTTCGTTATCCAGCTTCTGATAGTTCTGGGGAACCATTTCGATTTGGGCGGATGCAAAGGTGTACTTCTTGGCTGCCATCGCATCGGCAACGGCGTTAAAATCATCGGGGGTGGTGTAGATGGTGAAGCAGCCTTCTTCGGCTTCGAAGTCGTCTGCGCCACAGTCCATAGCGTCCATCATAACGGTGTCTTCTTCGTAATCGCCGTCTTCGTTGTCGATAACCAAAACGCCCTTTTTATCAAAGCTCCAGCTCACACAGCCGGAAGCCCCAAGGTTGCCACCGAATTTATCAAAGTGGTGACGCATAGAGCCTGCGGTGCGGTTACGGTTGTCAGTCATGGTTTCTACGATAACAGCAACACCGCCGGGGCCGTATCCTTCATAGGTGATGGATTCGTAGCTGTCACCGCCGCCGGCGCCTGCAGCCTTTTCCAAGCAACGCTTAATGTTATCATTGGGCATATTGGCAGCTTTGGCCTTGGTGATTACAGTGGCAAGACGGGAGTTGTTGGCAGGATCGGTGATACCGCCGCCTTCCTTTACAGCCACAATCAGTTCTTTTGCAATCTTGGTAAAGGCGGCAGCACGCTTTGCATCCTGTGCACCCTTGGTCTTTTGAATGTTATGCCATTTGGAATGTCCGGACATAGAAAATACTTCCTTTCTGAAATTACCTCATAAAACTTTTGTATTTTAGCAGATATTTCCCGAAAAATCAACCGATTTTCAGAAGAATTTTGCCGGATCCTGGTTCTGCTTGGAAAGCAGAACCTCTACTTCCGGGAAAGCGGCACGTAATTTTTCAGCCAACATGGTGCATACGGGATTTTCTGTATGCAGATGGCCTGCATCAATCAGATTAATCCCCCGGAACTGGGCATCGTAATAATTGTGGTAGGCGCAGTCTGCGGTAACAAATGTATCGCAACCGGCCATAGCAGCTTTCCACAGTTCGCTTCCGCATGAACCGCCGCCGACGGCAACCTTGGAGACGGGCTTGCCACTGTCGTAAAACTTCAAGCACTCACGACCAAGCTTTTCTTTCACAAGTTCCATAAACGCAGTAAGACTTTGAGACTCTACGAAGCCTGCACGCAGCAAACCGTAGGGACGGCCCTGGCTGTCGGTGCCATCGGGGCAGATAACTTCAATATCTTTCAGTCCCAGCGTATTTGCAAAGCAGTCGTTAACACCACCGGGGGCGCAATCCAAATTGGTGTGGGCATTAAAATGGGCAATATGATTTTCAATAAGGAAAAGGGTGTTAGCGCCTGCTTCCAATGTATCGGTGATAAAATCAGGATGATAAAGCAGTGCGTGGTGAGTAAGCAGAAGGTCAGCGCGCACATCTTTTGCTTCCCGGCAGGCAGCGGTGGATGCATCCAAAGAAATGAGGATTTTGGAAACAGGTGCATCGGTATGGCCGCAATTCAGGCCAACACGATCATTACCCATTTTCATATACTGGGGGGCTAAATCTTCCATAAAGGCCATAATGTCTTTAACAGTTGTCATATTCATTCTCCTTTAATTCCCGCAGGGCCTCAATTAAGAAGGGGTCTGCAGTTTCTTTTTGCCCGGCAACAGCCCGTTCAAGCCGTGTGATTACTTGCCGGTTGTATGCAAGATTTTCTTCTGTGCGTTCTTTTGCCAGCGCAGGGGAGAAGTAGCACTGTCCCGGTGTGAAGGGAGCTTCCTGTTTGTACGTAACTTCCATTACGGAATATAGAAAGCGCCCGTCTTTTAGAGCAGACTCCCGGCAAATAGAAAACCCATTTTTGTTAAGATATTCTCGAAGCAAAGCCGTTTTAGACTGACATTGTAAAATTAGGCGATAAGACCCATTTTTCAGCCAAGGGGCATTATCTAAAATAGATACAATGGTATCGGCACCCATGCCGGCGCAGACCATTACATCAAAATCCCGGGGAATTGCTGCAGCACCGTCGGAAAGAAAAAACTTCATCTGCTGTTCAACCCCAAACCGCCTGGCATTTTCCATTGCCGCCTGTAATGGCATTGGACGAATATCAGCAGCGATAACAGATTGCGCCTGGCCGCTTTTAAGCAGGTTGATGCCCAAATAACCGTGATCACAACCAATATCTGCTACGCAGTCAGTTTTACCTATGTAGTCAGCACAACGCTGGAGACGTTTGGAAAGGGGAATTTTCATACATACTCCTTAAAAAATCAGCCATCCCGGTAAATCGGGATGGCTGACCGGGTTATTACTGATTGGCTTCGTAGGCTTCCAGGAAGTGGTTGAGCTGGGCCAGGAAGGGCTCGCACTCAATGCCGTGAACCATGCAGGCTTCCTCTACGGTCTCACCCCGGGAAGAAGGGCAACCCAGGCAGTGCATACCGATGGCAAAAAACAAAGGTGCAGCGTGGGGTGCGATGTCCAGAACATCACCGATAATCGTATCTTTTTCAATTTTAACAGCCATGATAATGACCTCCTATTTGTATCTTGGGTTATTATAACCTTTCTTACCAGAAAAAACAAGAGGGAAGTTGTTGACAATTGCGAATAAAGAGATCGTATTGCTCTTTAGTACGCCACCGGCATATTGCGATTTGATCATTCGAGTCCTAGGGCAAAAAGGAAAAGGTACGCCGGCGGGACTCGTTTCAATTTGCTGCGCAAATTGTAAGGTTTGCCTGCGGCAGCAACAGTCCGCAGGACTGTTGCGAACTGAATTTTTGAGTCCCAGGGCAAAAAGGAAAAGGTATGCCGGCGGGACTCGTTGCAATTTGCTGCGCAAATTGTAAGGTTTGCCTGCGGCAGCAACAGTCCACAGGACTGTTGCGAACTGATCTTTCGAGTCCCTTCGCGGAGCGAAGAAAAGAGCAGATACCCCTTGTGGGTATCTGCTCTTTTCTTGGTACACCAGCACATTCTATAATCGAACTGCACTATACAGACGGTAAGCCCTTTCGGCAGCTCAAACAATTTGTGTTAAAAATAATTGTCTAACCTTTTGGGGTCTCTTCAATCAATTAGGCATAGGATTTTTTGTTTAATCTGCGATTACCACCATAATGGGATCCGCATACGGTTCCTCACGCACATTTAGTGTTTCTCGCAGTCGTTTTGCTGTTTCTAGATCCAGGGTAATTTTCTTATATTGGTACATATGGTTCGTGGAACTACCGTCGTTATAGGTTCGCAAGCCTGTTTCGGGATACCCTTCCTTACTATAGGTGTACTCGGTACACCAAATACGATCACCATATCCATCATAAGTAATTTTAACCTGATTGCCAGATTTGTCGTATTCATATTGCCAATGAACAAAGCTGTCAATACTTTCATATGTTGTTGAATCAAAGTATCGGATTTCATCGATTAAATTCGCATTACTATCGTAGGTGAGCACAAGCCGGGCGTATGCCTTGCCATCCTGAGAACATTCAATTCTTTCAAGCAGATTGCCCATGCTGTCATAGGTGTATTCCGCATAACCACCGGGCTCGTAGTCTTCCTTAATCAGAGCTCCCTTATTGTTGTAGGTATGGTATGTGCGCTGGCTTTCTTCCCCAAGATAGTACAGAACTTCTTCGATCAAAATGCCATCCTCATCGTATTGAAATGTCTCGGAGTAGGTTTCTTTTTCTTCATCATTTCTACAATAAATCTGAATTTGTTTGATTAGGTTGCCGGAACGATCATATTCATATTTGTGGCGGTCCTGTTTCTGGGACTTGTAATAATAGCTACATTCAATCTTATGATTACTGCTGTCGTATTTATATTCCCAACGGTTGAATTCCTCGCCGTCAGAATAACTGATCTTTTTGAGCAGATTGCCCCTGCTGTCGTATTCATATTCATAGCGTGGTATTCTCTGGTTATCACTGGTCTCAATCACTTTTTCCAAAAGATAAATGGTTACATTGTCGTCATTGATGTCAGCATTGCGACAACCTGCAACACTAAACAGAATTGCCATTGTCAGCAAAAAAGTCAGATATTTTTTAATCTTCATAATATCCCCTGCTTTCTTATAGTACTGCTTTAGTATAGCACACGGAGAAATGCTTGTCTACCGGGATTCTCTCTTGATTTTCTATTCTCCTGCGGGGCTGTTACAAAGCCCACAGGCACTTAAACGGAATATTTACTTGTGAGATCAGTATACACGATTCTGCTCAAATATCAATCGCAAAGGCAGAAATATTAATAAATGATATAATCCGCAAGCTTTTTTACAGCCTTTATTCCAAATCATTTAAGAAAACAACAAACCCGAACGTTTCACCGATTGGTAAAAGGTTCGGGTTTGAATTTTCTGGTACGCCGGAAGGGACTCGAACCCCCGACCTACTGATTCGTAGTCAGTCACTCTATCCAACTGAGCTACCGGCGCATAAGCGCATTTCTCAACGCGCTTGGATATAATAGCATAGCATATTGGAAAATGCAAGCATTTTTTTGCGAAAATAGAAAAAATTTTAATGGTTTAACAGGATGACCAATTCTTCCATTGTATGAGCGATAGCCTGGGCGCCTGCCTTATTCATATCTTCCACTTTTCCATAACCCCAGCTAACACCGATGGTCTCGATTCCGTGTTTTGCAGCGCCGATTACATCATATGTGGTATCGCCTACCATTACTGTGTTGGAAATGTCATCAACCTGCCTTAAAAGGTAGGCTATCACATCTGCTTTGGAACTCCGGGAGCCGTCTAAAGTTGCACCGCATATTTTCTCGAAGTACTTAGCAAGACCGAATTTTTCCAAAATCTGCATCGACATGCTTTCCGGCTTGGATGTGGCAACAAAAAGGCGATGGCCCTGTGATTTGAGCGCAATCAGGGCATCTTCGATACCAGGATAGGGAAAGTTCTCAAACAGCCCGATGGTGGTATAGCGGCTGCGATATACTCGGATGGCTTCATCCGTTTTGTCTGCAGGGACACCAAATCGAATGAATGTGGCATCCAGGGGAGGGCCGACAAACTCCCGCATTTTCTGCCGATCGGGGACAGGCAGACCAAAATGGCGCAGTGCCAACTCTGCACAATTAATAATACCCTCACCGGAGTCTGTCAAAGTCCCATCTAAATCAAATAGAATTGCCTTTGCCATATATACCTCCTGCGTTTTTCTTTTATTTTCGCATATCCTTAATCAAATGTCAATTCCGGAGTTTTTGGGGATTTTCCTGTAGAAATGCATGGAAAAAATAATTTTTTTGTTGTAAATGGCTATTGCTTTTTTGTGCATATATTGTAGAATAAAATAAAGCGCGGTCCGAGGCATTTCTACTTGAACCGCCTTATTAATTTTTGGAGGAATGGAAAATGAAAAAGATTCTCGCGCTCTGCTTGGCTGTACTGCTGATTGTCGGCCTGGTTGGCTGTGGCGAAGCTCCCGCTGAGGAAGCTGCTGACGGCCTGAAGGTTGGTGCAATTTACATCACCAGCAAAAATGACACCGCAGGTTACACCTATGCTCACAACAAGGGCATCACCACCGCAATGAAGAACCTGGGCCTGGATCCTGAGAAGGACCTGTTCGTTGTGGACAATGTTCCTGAAGATAAGCAGGCTGTTCTGGATGCTGTTGATACTCTGGTTGGCAACGGTGTTGACATCATCTTTGGCATCTCCTTTGGCTATATTGATGCTATGGAAGAAGCTGCTGCCGAGTACCCCGATGTGATTTTCTCTCACGGCACCGGCTACAAGAGCAATAGCACCAACTTTAACAACTACTTTGGCCGTGCTTACCAGGCTCGTTACCTGGCAGGTATTGCTGCCGGCCTGAAGTCCCTGGAAATCAATAACAACAACATCGGTTATGTTGCTGCCTATGGCACCGAGTATGCTGAAACTGCTTCCGGTATCAACGGCTTTGCTCTTGGCGTTCTGGCTGTAAACCCCAACGCTACCATCTATGTTAAGACCCTGGGCACATGGGCTCACGAAGTAAATGAGTCTGCCTTCGCTACTGACCTGATCAACTCCTACGGCTGTGGCGTTATCAGCCAGCACTGTGACTCTGCACAGCCCCAGATCGCTGCTGAGCGCGCAAACGTATTCGGCTGCGGCTACAACTCTGATATGACTCCCGATGCTCCTGCAGCCCACCTGACTGCTGCTATCTGGAACTGGGATGTTTACTACGGCACCGCTATGCAGGCTGCTATGGATTGCGGCGACGCCAGCAACTTTGTTAACACTATGGGCGGCAGTGCTTACTACGGCGGTCTGAAGGAAAAGTTTGTTGACGTATCTCCTCTGAGCGACAATTGTGCTGCCGGTACTGCTGAAGCCATTGAGAATGTCCGCGCTATGATTGTGAATGGCGAGTGGGACGTATTCTCCGGCGTTAAGCTGCAGATTGCTGCCGACGGTTCTGTGACCAAGGTGGATGCTCCTCTTTGCGACAATGCAGGTAACGTTATCGTTGCTGCGGGTGGCCCCAGCGTTGCTGACGGTGTTATCACCGGCACTATGAACTACTTTGTAGCAGGTGTACAGCTGGGCTAATACCCAATTATTCCGGGCCGGTCGGCCAGTTCCGACCGGCCCAAATTTTCATCAAAGGCACAAAAGAGAAAAGTATGTTTCTTTTCTGTTTTGTGCTTTTGAGCAATCTTAAAGGAGGAAGCAATATGGCGGAAAATTATGCGATTGAAATGCGGGGCATTACCAAGACCTTTGGTAGTGTGGTTGCAAATAAGAACATTAACCTGCATGTTCGCCAGGGAGAAATTCTTGCGCTTTTGGGAGAAAACGGCTCCGGCAAAACTACACTGATGAATATGCTGTCCGGTATATATAAGCCTGATAGCGGCTCCATTTTTGTAGATGGAAAGGAAGTAACCATTTCATCCCCTGAGGACTCCAAGAAACTTGGTATCGGCATGGTTCACCAGCACTTTAAGCTTGTGGACGTGTTTACTGCTGCCGATAACATTTGGATGGGCAAGGATAAGGCTGGTTTTCTGCTGAAAAAGAAACGCTACGGGGAAATCCAAACTATTGCCAATCAGTTTGGGTTTGAGCTGGATCTTAGCAAAAAGGTATTCAATATGGCTGTTTCTGAGAAACAGACTTTGGAAATTATTAAAGTGCTGTACTATGGCGCAAAGACCATTATTTTGGACGAACCTACCGCCGTTTTGACAGTTCAGGAAATTGAACGGTTATTTGCCGTCCTTCGCCGTATGAAGGAAGAAGGCCATGCTATTATTATCATTACCCACAAACTCAATGAGGTAAAAGAAATTTCAGACCGAGTGGCAATTCTGCGCAAGGGCGAGTACATCACCACTGTTGATACAGCTACTACAAGCGAAAAGGAACTGGCTGAGTGGATGGTGGGCCATGAATTAAACCTAAACATCGACAGACCGAAAGTAGAAACATCAGCACCTTTGCTGGAGGTAAGAGATTTGACCGTTCGCAACGATGAAGGCACTGTTGCGATTGATGGTGTGAATTTCTACATTCGTGGTGGTGAGATTTTGGGCGTAGCAGGCATTGCAGGTTGCGGACAAAAAGAACTTTGCGAAGCCATTGCTGGCCTGCGGCCCATTGAAAGCGGAAAAATGATCCACAAGGGCGATAATATTGTGGGTCTGCCCCCCAAGGCAATTTTGGAAAAGGGTATTTCTATGTCTTTCATTCCGGAGGACCGACTGGGTATGGGCCTGGCGCCGTCAATGTCTATTACAGAGAATATGCTTTTGAAGTCCTACCAGGATGGTAAGGGTCCTTTTGTGGACAGAAAGCGCGGGCGCAAGGAAGCCAAGCAGGTAATTGCTGATTACGATGTGGTCACTCCTTCCACAGAAACGCCTGTGCGCCGCCTTTCCGGTGGTAATGTGCAGAAGGTTCTGCTGGGCCGGGAAATCAAGGCTGGTCCCAATGTCATTGTTACTGCATATCCCGTTCGTGGCTTGGATATCAACTCCTCCTATATGATCTACAACACGCTTAACAAACAAAAGACAGATGGCGTTGGCATCCTGTTTGTGGGCGAAGATTTAGACGTTATGATTGCGCTGTGCGATAAAATTATGGTGCTTTGTCACGGCAAACTGATGGGCGTTGTTCATGCCCACAAGACAAATAAAGAAGAACTTGGCCTTATGATGACCGGATCCCTTGACTTGACGGATAAGTATGAGGATAAGCCTGCCGGTATCGCAAAAGACACCCTCTTTGGGGACGGAATGGAGGCGTAAGATATGGGTTTTCACATTGTAAAACGGGACAGCATCACACTTTGGAAACGGTGCCTTCTGTATCTTGCGGCCATCCTTGCAGCTCTCTTGGCCGGTGCGGGCATATTGCTTTCTATTGGCGTTAATCCCTTTGATTATTATTATAAGATGTTCACTATGGGCACTGTGGGTAACCGAATTGCCTATAAGACCTATATGAACTATCTAAATGAATTTGTGCCTTTGGTAATCACTGCAATGGGCCTGTCTGTTGCTTTTAAGATGCGCTTTTGGAATATTGGCGGCGAAGGACAGTTTATTATGGGCGCAATAGCCGCTACCACCGTTGCATTCAAACTGGGCCCGGTGGCACCGACGGTAATTACCCTTACTGTAATGTGCCTTGCTGCTTTTTTGGCCGCAGGTATTTATGGCTTGATTGCAGGCATCTTGAAGGTTAAATTTGGCACCAATGAGACCCTTCTCACATTGATGTTAAACTACATTGCCCTATATTTTCTGACCTTTATCGGTGAAACAAAGGCAGACTGGAATTTCTTCTTGCAGAAGGAATCCAACCGACCGGTGTTTGAAAGCTTCAAAAATACGGTCAGTTTCACCCAGTTCCCCGTCGGACCTAAGTTTAAGCTGAGCATTTGCGTAATCTTGACCTTTGTAATCGGCATCCTGCTGTATATTTACCTAAAGCGCACAAAGCAAGGCTACGAGATTAGCGTCATTGGTGACAGCGCAAATACTGCCCACTATGCGGGAATGAAGGTCAATAAGATTGTTCTTCGCACTGTGTTTTTGTCTGCAGGCCTTGTAGGCCTGGCAGCAGCTTTTAAAGTTGGCACTAACGGCGTTCTTTCTACGGCAATTACTGACGATGTAGGTTGGACGGGTATTGTGGTTGCCTGGCTTGCACAGTTGAGCACCCCGGTGATTTTTGTGGTTTCCGCATTGTTCTGCGTGCTGCAGGTTGGCTCTGTAGCCGCTGCGGCAACGATTTCCAAAGTGGATTCCAGCTTCGCCAACATATTGCAAGGTGCTATTTTGTTCCTTGTGCTGACAGCGGACTCTTTTATCCGCTTCCGTATTGCAAGAAAGGTAAAAGGAGGGCAGAGTAATGGATAAAATTGCGGTTATTACATCCTTCCTATTCAGCATCATTGCTATTAACATTCCTCTGCTTTACGGTACGGTAGGCGAGATCTTAGTGGAAAAATCCGGCAGCCTGAACTTGGGCGTGGAAGGCATTATGGCTATGGGCGCCATCTTTGGCTACCTGTTTGGGTGCTATACCAACAGCTTCCTGGTTGGCATATTGTCTGCGTTCCTGGTTGCTGCCCTCTGCGGTCTTTTGTTTGCACTGCTGACCGTTACCCTGCAGGCCAACCAAAACATCACAGGCCTGACATTGACCACTTTCTGCCTCGGTATTTACTTCTTCGTAGGCACAGGCATTTGTTCTTCCGGCGCATGGCCCGTTATGAGCAAACACCTGGCGATTTACAACGGCTATACCCAAGCAATCAAAATCCCGCTTCTGTGCGATATTCCAGTTATCGGTAAGGCCTTGTTTAGCCATAATATTTTGGTATATCTGGGCATTCTGATTGCCGTTGGTGCATGGTGGTATCTGAAGCATACCACATACGGTTTGCGCTTGCGTGCAATCGGCGAGAACCCCGGTTCTGCTGACTCTGTAGGTATTCGTGTTAACCTGAACAAGTATCTGCATATCTGCATCGGTTGTGGCATTATGGGCATTGGCGGCTACTATATGGCTCTGTTTATGTCCGGGTCTTTCAATGCCAGCTGCTGGATCAACGGCTATGGCTGGATTGCGGTTGCGCTGGTTATTTTTGCAAACTGGAGTCCGGTGCTGGCCATTTTGGGAACTTTCGTGTTTGGTTTCTTTAACACGCTGCAGGTGTCTGGCACAAGTCTTGCATCTGCGTTCCCCAAGGGCCTGGGATGGCTTGCAAGCATTCCTACCCAGCTGTATCAGGCACTTCCGTTCGTAATTACCGCATTGGTGCTGGTAATTACTTCGATCCGCAATAAAAAGGGAAGTTCTGGCCTGCCTGCGGCATTAGGCACAAGTTATTTCCGTGAAGAGAGATAAAAAAACACCTGCTTTGCGCTGCAAAGCAGGTGTTTCCTTCGCTTAGATGCAATGAAAAGACCACCCAATGGGTGGTCTTTTTGTTGGCGGAGTGAGAGGGATTTGGAGGGATTTGAACCCTCGCGCGCTTTTTAGACGCCTACTCCCTTAGCAGGGGAGCCCCTTCGGCCTCTTGGGTATCACTCCGAATAAAAGATATTTTGTTACGCCAAAGTATTCTAACATAGAGGGTATGGTTTGTCAAGGGTCAAAACGCATTCTTTCTACCTGTTTTAGCATTGACATTCCCCTCATAAAGTGATATAGTTTCGTCAATGGAGAGTTGTCCGAGCGGTTTAAGGAGCCAGTCTTGAAAACTGGTGATGGGGAAACCCACCGTGAGTTCGAATCTCACACTCTCCGC
>RHMF01000078.1_pt1 | contig 35088 bp, 50 predicted proteins | sample 5365151 | NCBI WGS metagenome assembly RHMF01 (sample SAMN10266501, study PRJNA497801) | feces metagenome | isolation source: feces | host: Bos taurus | place: China: Prairie of Fairy Mountain | collected 2017-08-14 | reverse complement strand
CCTCCGCGTGACGCCTTTCGGCACGGTGAACGTGGCGGCCACGACCACCTCCGTCGCCTTCGACGTGCAGAGCAACACGTCCTGGACGGTATCGAAGGCCAGCGCGGACACCGACGTTACCCTCTCCAGGACCTCCGGCAGCGGTAACAACACCGTCACCGCATCCTTCCCCGCAAGCATCCAGAACACCGCCCGCACCATCCCTATCACCTTCAGCGGGGCGGGGCAGACGATAACCGTGAACATCGTGCAGGCGGCGGGCGAGGGCGGTATGGACGTGACCGTCGTCCCGCAGGTCGTGAACCTCCCCGGAACCGGCGACGTCTACTTCGTCACCCTCGGATCGACCGGCACCTGGACGGCCAGCAAGGACCAGTCCTGGATCAGCGTCTCGCCGACCACCGGACCCTCCGGCCAGGGCCAGACGCTCTCCATCTCCGCATCACGCAACACCGGCGCGGCCCGCACCGGCACCGTCACCGTCACCTGCGGGAACATCTCCCGCACCATCACCGTGAACCAGGCGACCGACTCCGAGCTGCTGGTGTCCAGCAACGCCGTAACGCTCGGAGCGGATAGCGGCAGCCAGGAGGACGTGATCGTCTACGCATCCGGTATGTGGGAGCTGGACGAGTACTCGAACATCTGGGTGGACGCCATCTACACCGCCCACGCGGGCAACGCCGACGGCGAGACGCTGACGTTCCGCACGAAGTCCGCGAACACCTCCGGATCGTCCCGTTCCGTGACCATCCGCGTGCGCCTTGTGGACAACCAGAACGTCTACCAGGAGATAGTAGTGACGCAGCCGTCCTCGTCCACCCTGTACGTCAGTCCGACTGCGGCCAACGCCGGGAACGGTGTCGGCACCGGGTTCATCCACGTCACCAGCAACACCTCCTGGCGCATCACCAGCATCGAGGAAGGGATCACCATCGCCAGCGCGGCGCAGTCCGGCACCGGCGACGCGGATGTGATGTACGCCTACACCGCCAACCCCAACGAGGAAGTCCGGCGCTGCCGGGTGTATTTCGAGACGACGGACGGCGAGAAGACCGCGATGTTCACCCTCATCCAGGCGGCGGCACAACCCGCCATCGTGATAGAGCCGGACTCCGCCCTGTGGTTCGAGTCGGGCGAGGGCGGCACGCTCCAGCAGACGCGCGTCGTGACTTGTACGGGCGCCTGGACGGCGGCATCCTCCGACAGCTGGCTGTCCTTCAGTCCGAGCAGCGGCAGCGCCGGCAGCACGACCGTGACGTTCACCGCGAGGGCGAGCCTCTCCCAGGTTCTCCACGCCACCTGGACCGTCACCTGCGGCGACAAGACCAAGACACTCGCGGCGACCTGTACGCCCGCACCAACCGAATAAACCGTTAGCATTATGGCAGAGATCGAAACCATTACCATCTTCAAGGTGGATACCACCGAAGCCGTGCAGAATGTAGGCGACCTCAAGAACAACATCAAAGAGCTGAAAAAACAGCTGGCGGACAACACCAAGACATACGAAGAAAACCAAGAGGCCTTGAAGGAACTGGCGCAGAACCAGCAAGCTCTCAAGACCATAATGTATGGCTCCAAGCAGGAGTTCCAGGAGATAACGAAGGCGGCGGTCGCCAACGGCGAGTCCTACAATGACCTCGTCAAGAAAATGGCCGCGCTGAAGGCAGCCGCCCGCACCATAGACATCTCCACCGCCGAGGGAAAGCGTCAGTTCGAGGAACAGGCGAAGGCCATCTCCGAGGTGAACGACCAGCTGAAGAAGATGGACGCCCTCCAGGGAAACTTCACCCGGAACGTCGGAAACTACAAGTCCGTATGGGACAACCTCAACGACACCCTCGCGGACGCGCCGCCTTCCCTCAACGGCATAAAGTCCGGCATCCAGACGATCGACAGCTCGATGAAGATAATGACGAAGAACCCGCTACTGGGTATCATCGCCATAATCGCCCCGCTCATAAACAAGATAGCCGACGGCCTCAAGGACAACGAGAAGGCCGTGGCGTCACTGAACAAGGCGCTCAAGGCCCTGGAGCCGGTCGGTCAGTTCTTCGAGGTCCTGCTGGACAAGATAGCTGACGCCCTCTCCTGGGTCGTGGACCAGGTCGTGGAGCTGGCAAGCAAATCCGACGGCGCCTTCCGCAAGGTCGTGTCCGGCGTGACCGGCGTAGGCAACGCCATCTTCCAGTTCCTCATATCGCCCGTCAAGACGTTCATCGAGGTCGTGAAGGGCGCAGGGACCGTCCTGAAGGACATCTTCACCGGACAATGGAAGAACATAAAGGCTGACGCCCAGGCGGCCGGCACGGCCATCTCCGACGCCATCCAGAAGGGGTGGAACTTCAAGCAGAACTTCCAGGCCGGACAATCCGCCGCGGATACCTTCATCGAAGGCATCGGCAGCCGTAAGAAGAAGGCGAAGGACACCGGCGCCGCCCTGGCGAAGGAGGTCAAGGACGGGTTCGAGGACGTCATCGGCGACATTACCGCGGATATGGAGAAGGCCGTCACCGATCTGGACAAGGCCGAGGCCACGCTGCTGAAGAACGCCCTGGCACGCGAGAAGGAACGCCTGGAGGCCATAGACGCCGCCGCGAAGTACCAGCAGGAGGTCAACGCCGCCACCGTGGACGACGAGCGCAAGCGCCAGGACGAGAGCTACCGCATCGCCGTGGAAGGCAACCAGCGCAAGCTCGCCGCCCTGCGTGAGTTCCAGCAGGCCGCCATCGAAAGGGGAGACCTCTCCGCGTACCTGGACTACGAAAAGCAGGTCGCGGACCTGGAGGTGCAGATAGAGGTGGACGCCCTGGAGGAACGCGCCCGCATCCGCCGCCGCGACGTCGAGGACGCGCAGAAGGCCGCCCAGGCAAAGGCGAAGGTGATGCAGGAGTACGCCGCCGGAGTCGGTGACGTGCTGGGCGCCATCGCGGACCTCTACGACGTCAACGCGGACAAGGACAAGCGGAGCTTTGAGAACTCCAAACGGTTCCAGATCGCCGAGACCTGGGTGAACACCCTGTCCGGTATGGCGTCCGCTATCTGGGCGACGTGGGACGACAAGACCATCCCCAGCGCCATAGCGAAGGCCGCCCTCGCGGCCACCAACGCCGCGGGCGTCCTCGCCTCCGGCATCGCAACCACCGCGAAGATCCGCGCGACGCAGTTCGGCTCGTCGGGTTCCGCCGGCAGCGCCATCATGGCGGCATCCGCCCCGTCCGTGAACACCTCGCTGCCGCAGGTTCTCCAGGCGCAGACCGCCTCCGACGTGGACCGCCTGAACCGCGCCGCAGAGCCTTCCCGCGTCTATATCCTCCAGAGCGACATACAAGCCGCAGGACGGGCGCAAAGGGTCCGCGTGGCCGAGTCTACCTTCTGACGTGTTTACGCTTAACGTAGGCGCGCTATTATGCGAGTGACAAACCGGCAAAATATGGTCAGTTCAATAGCAACGATAGACGGCGTTCCCGTGTACCGCGTCCTGCTGGACGACGAGCGTGACGGAATGGTCCGGGTCTCCCTTGTGGACGACCCGGCCGTGATGTCCGATTTCGTCGCCTTTGATCGTCAGCAGCCGCAGAGGTTCGCCGTGCAGGACGAGGACAAACGCCTCGCCTTCGGCGTCGTCGCCCGCGCGGACTTCCCGGTGTTCCGCACCGATCCGATGCTGGGCGACCACTACGTCATCTTCCCCGCCGACACCATCCGCGAAATGGCGCAGAAGTACCTCACGGAGGACCGCGCCGACCGCGTGGACCTCATGCACGACGGCCAGGACGTGGAAGGCGTCCACCTGGTGCAATGGTTTATCAAGGACAGCGCGAAGGGCATCGCCCCGGAAGGGTTCGACGACATCGCGGACGGGTCCCTTTTCGCGGAATACCACGTCGAGGACGACGAGATATGGCAGCAGATCAAGGACGGCACCTTCAAGGGGTTCTCTATGGAGGTATTCTACACGCTGACGCCGGAGTCCGACACCGCCGCCGTGGCGGAGACCGTCGCGGACCTGGACGGTATGTTCGAGCGCATTATCGCAGCACTCACTTCAAAGCACAATATGAACAAGAAAAATCTACTCCGCAAGCTCGGCCGTATGCTGGCCGAGCTTGCAACCGTTACCACCGACAAGGGCGTTCTCGCCTGGGATGGTGACGAGGACCTGAAGGCGGGCGACCGCGTCTACATCGAGGACGCGGAAGGTGAGCGCACCGAGGCCGCCGACGGAGACTACAAGACCGAGGACGGCAAGATCATCGTCGTAGCCGACGGCGCCGTCGCCGAGATCCGCGACCCGGAGGCCGAGGTGGCACCCGCAGACGATGACGGTGCCGACGATATGGCCGCACAGCAGACCACCGAGCCTGCCGCCCTCTCGCGCCACAACCGCATCCGCGCCATCTTCGAGGAATCCTTCCAGGACAAGGAGAAGGCGATCCTCAACGCCCTCTCCGCCATCGGCCTGGAATACCCCTGGCTGGTAGAGGCCGGCGACACCTACGCCGTCGTATGCATCTACGGCGCCGAGGGTGAGAAGTACTTCCGCTATGAGCTTTCCTTCAACGAGGACGGCGAGTGCGTCCTGGGTGAGTTCACCGAGGTCGAGACTGCCTTCGTTCCCGCTGAAGGTGAAGGCGGCGATCCCGCACCCGCAGTCAACGTCGAGGAGTTCGAGCGCATCAAAGCGGAAAACGAGCAGCTCAAGGCCCAGGTCGCAAAGTTGTCACGCGCTCCCCTTGCCGATCCCGAAAAGAAGGGCGTCAAAGAGACCGCACCCGCCAAGACCGGCGTCCGCGGTATCGACAAGCTCTCCCGTTATCTCAAGAATTAACCAACCAAATCAAAATTACACAACTATGCCTGCTGTAACTAACTTTACCGTGAGCGGCCTGACCGCTTACGTCGAGGAAAACAGGGACCTCATCATCGGTTCCTTCGGCCTCGCCAACCGCGACACCCGTAGCCGCATCGGCATCCAGACCGGCGTCAAGGGTTCCATGCGTCTCCACTACCTGGGAATTACTCCCGTCATCCAGGACGGCAGCTCCTGCGGATTCAACGCCCAGGACGAGATCGCCCTCACCGAGCGCACCATCACCGTCGCCCTCCACAAGGTGGACGGCCAGATCTGCCCGGAGACCCTCATCGGCAAATACGCCGAGTACCTCGTCCGCGTCAACGCCCGCGACAACGACCTCCCCTATGAGCAGTACATCGTCGACACCCTCGTCGAGCAGGTGAACAAGGCCATCGAGACCGCCATCTGGCAGGGCAAGACCGTCGCCCACAGCGGTAGCGGCCTGTTCGACGGTTTCCTCTACCAGTTCGACAACGACGCCTCCGTCGTGGACGTCACCCTCAACAACGGCGAGTCCGCCTATGAGGGCATCAGCAAGGTCTACGCAGCCATGACCGAGGAGACCCTCGACCGCGGCGGCGTCATCTTCGTGTCTCCTGCCATCTTCCGCTCCTTCATGATGGAGATGGTCGCCCTCAACCTCTACCACTACTCCGGCGCCGTCAACGACAACCCGGACGAGTTCATCCTCCCCGGCTCCGACGTCCGCGTCATCAAGACCCCCGGCCTCGCATCCAGCCTGAAGATCGTCGGAACCTTCGCCGACAACCTGGTCTACGGCACCGATATGGAGGGCGACGAGGAAAAGTTTGACCTCTGGTGGTCCGACGACGATCGCATCTGGAAGTACCAGATCAAGTGGAACGCCGGCGTGGCCTATCACTTCCCCGCCCAGGTGGTCCTCGGCACCTACTCCGCTGCTCCCAGCGCTCCCACTCCGGGCGTCGTAGCCAGCGGCCAGATCGCGGCCAACACCGCCCAGATCGCGGAGAACACAACCCCCACCTCCTAACAGCGGAAACACGACAAGCGGCGGTCGCATGACCGTGGCCGCCGCATTTTTTCAACCCTCAAATCCGAAACAATATGGCTTGTAACCAGACTATATCCGGACTTGTCCAGGACTGCGCCACCAGCAAGGGCGGCGTGTCGGAGGTCTACCTTGCGAACTATGAGGACGTCACCAATGTGACCGTGGCCGACGGCCAGGTCAAGGGCATCACTATGGCGTCCGGCAAGAAGTTCAAGAGGTTCTACTTCCGTCCCGGCACCTCGTCGATGACCAGCACGCTGAACCTCGACAATGCCGCGGGCGTGAACTTCGTGCAGACCCTCCTGACGATGCTGTTCGCAAGGATGGAGACCACCAAGCGCGTGGAGATGTCGGCCCTGGCCGTGAACGACCTCCGCGCCATCGTCAAGGACGCCAACGGCGTCTATTGGCTGCTGGGTGAGGAGGAGCCGGTCATCGCCAACGCGGGCGACGGCCAGACCGGAACCGCAAAGACCGACGCCAACCGCTACTCCATCACCCTGGAGGACAACAACAGCACCTTCCCGAAGGAGATCCTCGTCGGCGGCTCCGGCGTGGACCTCGACGCCATCGTAGATTAAACGCGCTACACATAACCGCAGGACCGGGGGCCGACTGGCTCCCGGTTTCGCGTTTACGATTGACGCCCTTCCGCTATTATGACGGTGAGATGATTTACCTGAAGAACATAACCGACACCCAGGTCGTCCGCATCCCGGCAAGCGGTCCGAAGGCGGACGGCGTCGTCACCCTGGCCCTGGTCAACACCATCAACAAGGGCGAGGCCTACACCTTCGACTTCGACCAGGCGGTCTACCTGGCGGACGCTGACGGCGCGCTGGTCCACGACTCCGACGACTTGCAGATCGTCGTGGCGGCCGTGGCCGACACCTCGCGCCTCTATTACGTCGTGAATGTGGAGCTGCCTGCGGACTTCCAGCCGGGCGAGTACGAATACACCGCCAGCGCAGGCGGGGAGGTGGTATCCTGCGGTCTCGCCATCGTAGGCGAACCGGGGGCCGCCGTGACAACGTATGACAAACCTGTACAATATGAGCAATACATCGCAAACTAACAACCCGGACCTCGTCAAGATGTCGATGCCGATGGTTTTCCGCGCCGTCGACAAGTACGTCGAGAGCAACATCGTCCCGGCCACCGAGACCAAGACGCGCGGCGACAGCGGGCGCGTCGTATGGGGACCGTCCGACACCTATCCGGATTACCTCTACGGCCTCTATAAGGACGTGGCGACCCTCGGCTCCATCGTGAACGGCTGCGTGGACTACGTCGCCGGAAACGACGTGCATCTGGTGTCCGAGCTTTTCCCGGAGGGGAAGTGCAACCGTACCGGCGAGCTGGCCGTGGACGTCGTGCGCGGCGCCGCCCTGGACTGGTTCCTTTTCGGCGGTTTCGCCCTGGAGGTGATCCGTGGCGCCGACGGCCGTCCCGCGGAGATCTACAACCTCGGCATCGAGGACATCCGCACCAACGAGGACGTAAACGTCTTTTGGTGGAGCGAGAACTGGGCGAAGGGCGGACGCGATAAAAAGACGTTCCCCGCCTTTATGCCGGATCTGGACTGGGCGCGCCTCACCGACGAGGAACGCGACCGCCACGCGGCCAGCATCGTCTATGTGAAGAACACCCGCAAGCAGGTGTACCCTATGCCACTGTATGCGCAGGCCGTGAAGGCGTGCGAGATGGAGCGCTGCATCGACGAGTACCACCTTAACGGCATCAATAACGAGTTCGCCGCGTCCGTGTTTATCCAGCTGTGCAACGGCGTCCCGAACACCCCGGAGCTGAAGAAGGAAGTGGAGCGCGACTTCACCGAGAAATTTGCCGGGAAGGACAACGCCGGGCGCGTGGTTCTTTCCTTCAGTCCGGACCGCCAGCACTCCGCGATCATCCAGGAGCTGCACACCGAGGACTTCGGCGCAAGGTACGACGCGCTGGCAAAGCGCAGCCGCCAGGAGATCTTCACCTCGTTCCGCGCGAACCCCAACTTGTTCGGCATCCCGACCGAGTCGCTGGGATTCAGCGCCGAGGAATACGACCAGGCGTTCAATCTTTTCAACCGCACGCAGATCCGCCCCGTACAGGGCCGAATCGTGGACGCATTTGAACGTATATGCGGCCAGCGGGGAGTTATGACTATCGCGCCGTTCAGCCTCGCTGAAGGCGTCGCAAATGACGTACAATAGGATATGGCTACCGAGTATTTACTGACTTCCGAGGACTTCATCAAGTCCGTCACGAACATCTCGGACAACCTGTCCGGGAAATACCTGCAAGGCGCCATACGCGAGGCCCAGGAGGTCGCCCTCCGTGGCATCCTCGGATCGCGCCTGCTGAACAAGTGCAAGGGCCTCCTGGCATCCGGGCAGCTCACCGGCGACTATAAGGAGCTTGTGGACCGTTGCCAGTATTTCCTCGCTTATACCGCGATCGTGGACGTCGCTATGAAGGCGTCGTACAAGATCACGAACTTCGGCGTGGCGAAATCCAACGACGAGAACCTGGCGGTCGCGTCTATGGACGAGATCGTGGCCAACCAGGGATACTACCAGGCGAAAGCCGACGGCGCGTGCTACCAGCTCCAGACCTGGCTGCTGGAGAACCGCGCCCTGTTCCCGGAGCTGGACGACTGCGCCTGCAACCGGATGAAGTCGAACCTCACCGCCGCCGTCACCTGCGGGATATGGCTCGGAGGCGTTAGGGGCAAAATGATACGGAGATGACGCTGCTGGAAGTCATACGCACCATCGAGGACGCCGCGGCCCGTCAGCCGTCGGTGTCGATGATAGTGGAGAACGACGTGTTCCGCCTGAACTCCTACGCGGACGCCCGCTACGGCGTTTTCGCCTGGGTGCAGGGCCGTCACCGCGTGGACTCCCTGACGCCGGACTTCATCCGCTACTCCTTCACCTTCTTCTATGTGGACCGCCTGCGGAACGACATCGCCAACCAGGTCGAGGTGCAGAGCGTCGGCATTGAGACGATCCAGAACGTCCTGCGCATCCTCCGTGACGCCGGACTCGATCCTGAAACCTATGAGTTCCAGGCCTTCAACCAGCGGTTCGCCGACGAGTGCGCGGGCGTGTTCTGCTCCGTCGTGCTGCTGACCGACACGGGCAGCGAGTGTGCGGAGACGGGCGACGGCGGCCTCCGCGGCGACGACGGCTGGGAGCAGGTCGCCCCCGATGTAATTGTGAGAAAATTCTAAAACTACCGAATAATGGCAAACGAGAATCAATACAAAAGCCAATACACCGGCGCCGAAATGGACGCGAGATTTACCGCTGTCCCTCTCCTCCAGCAGGCCCTCACCGAGTTGGAGGAGCTGGTCGCCACGAAGTACCGCAAGCCGGCGGGAGGCATACCCGCCGATGACATGGACGCGGAGGTGCAGACAGCGCTGAACAAGGCGCTGACCTCTATCCAGTCGCTCGCCAACTACTACACGAAGGAACAGGTGGACGCCATCGCTTCTGCTATCGCCGCAGCCGTGAACTCCACATCCGCGGAGATCGTCGCAACCCTTCCGGAGGCCAGCGCCGCGACGCTCGGCAATATCTACTACGTCGGTCCCACCGACGGCGAGTATAAGCGCTACGTCACCAGTTACGACGGCTCGACATACTCCTGGCTGGACCTCGGAACCACCGCCATCACCTTGTCCGGATATGCGACGCTCGATGACCTGGATGATCTGCGCGAGGAGGTCTACGAGGACCTCTATGTCATCACGAACATAGGGGACATGAATTACTCGCAGACCGCATCGAACAGCCAGCTCAAAAGCCTCGGCTTCACCATGCTGAAGGGTCACACGTATCGGATGTATATCAAACTGACCGGATTCTCCACCAACAACCTCGGCAAGTTGAACCACATCTACCTTTACAAGAACGCGAACAACCGCGAGAACATCAACTTTGGCACGACCGACTACTTCGGTTACCATCAGGACTTTGCCGACCAGGACTGGCACAGCATCATCTTCACACCGACGATGGACCTGATGTACATCCGCACCGAGTTCGTGTCCACCTATGTGGCGGACGATCCCGCGGGCATGGTCTACTTCAAGGCGGAGGAACACACTGACCGCTATGTCAAGACCAGCGACCTCGACCTCAACGAGCTGGACAACTTCATGGAGGGGAGCATCGAGGACAACACCTCCCTGTTCGTCAGCGGCTATTACAGCATCAGCGGCAAGAGCGTCGGCGACCAGTTGCCGGCACGCTCGACCTCCAGCGACCTGATGGTGGCCCGTGTCCCTATCAGCAAGGGCGTCACGGTGAAGTCGAACACGATGCTGTCCGTAACCAATACCGTAGGACACATCCTCATCGCCAGAGAGAATATTATCGTCGCCTTCCCTACGACAGCGCAGATCAACGCAGGCTATACCCTCACCGACGCGCAGATAGCCGCGGGCGCCTATCAGCTCGTGGTAGTGTATCGCATCTCCACGCAGACAGATGCTATCACCCTGCAATCGTTCTACAACTACGAATATGTTACCAATTCCTTCCAGAAGAAGCCGCTGGACGAGAAGACCGTCATCCTCTGCGGTGACAGCCAGCTCGCGCAGGCCGGCACTTTCGAGACTTGGATAAAGGCGTCCCTCGGAGGGAACATCCTGAACTGCGGCTTCGGCGGCGCGAGGATGTCCTGCCGCGATGCGGAGAGGACCGGCGCATTCGATCCATTCTCGATGGTGGAAGTGGCAGAGACCCTCGTCGATAGGGATTTTACGAGAATGGACAACAGTAGCCATGCCGAGGACACCCACTACCCGGAAAGCATTGCTAACCTGAAGTCGCTGACCAACCTGGGAAACGGCAAGGACGTCATCCTCACCATCGCCTACGGCGGCAACGACTTCTCGAACAACGTCCCGCTCGGAGACGCCACCGTGGAGAACGTGGCCACCTACCTGGGCGCCCTGGCCTATGCGGTCCGCACGCTCCTGACCGCCTTCCCGCGCATGGTCATCCTCGTGGTCGGCTGCCCGTACAGGGTGTACGAATACACCACGGACCCGGACACGGGTGTGAAGACCATCACAGAGGACTCCGACCAGAAGATCAACAGTCTCGGCCTGTATCGCTACGACTACAACGATGCGGCCGTGCGGGGCGCCGCTGCGCTGAAACTCCCCGGCTTCGATATGTACCACCGCTCCGGCCGCAACAAGTTCAACGCCTTCACCCTCTGTCCGAATGACGGCACGCACCCCACGTCCACCGCAGGACGCCGAGCCGAGGGCGAGCTGTACGTCAAGATCCTGTCCACGTTCTAACATCCAGCCGTCCCGCCTCCGGGAGTCTGCCGGAAGGATGACCGGAGGCCCGGACGGATAGAACGATAGACATACCGGAAGGACGGCGGCAGGAGTGCAAATCTTCAGTCTTGTAGAGGCCTGGCGAGGTTCGACCTATGCGGCAAGCTATCCTTCCATTTTTAACAAAACGGCGTATGGATAAAATGACATTCTGCAAACGTGTGGCGATCTGGACGGCGGTCATAGCCGCCGCGGTCATCGCCGTCATCGGCCTATGTTTCGGCCGCGTCATCGAAGGCTCCCTCTTTGCGGAGGTCGCCAAATGGACCGTCATGGGCCTGGCCGTCATCGGCATCCTGGAGGGGTTCGTCTATTTCCTCGCGCCCTTGTATTGGCACTTCAAAATCGAAAGGAAGAAATGAACGAGCCGCACGACATGACGAAGATCCAGACGCGCCTGGCGATCGCGTCCTTCAGCGCTGGCGTCCTCATCGCCTGCGTATGCATCTTCTTCATCCCGCCTATCGGAGAGATAGCCAACAGCGCCATCTCCATCGTGTCCGAGTTCCTCGTCCTCTGCGGCGCCCTGCTCGGCATCAAGACATCCTTCGACATCAAACTCAAACGGTTCCAGAATGAACTGGACGACATCAAAAGATCCGAGAAATGAAAGGTAATTTTTTATTCTTCGTGCTGGCCATCCTGTGGGCCTTCGGTTCCATCGGCGGCGTCCTCTGCCTGCTGCTGACCGGATACTGGCACATCGCCCTGGGCGTGGCGGCCGTGGCCGCTATGGCGTTCCCTTACGTCCGCAAACACTTCGACGACGGCCGTGGCGAGTAAGCATTATTTCGAGCTTTGGGAGTTCATCTCCAGCGACGTGGCGAAGGCCAGGAACATCAACAACTTCCCGACCTTCGAGGTTGTCGCGCACCTGGAGGAACTGCGGAAGATCCTGGACCCGCTGCGCGAGGCCTGGGGCGGTCCGCTGGTCGTGACGAGCGGGTACCGCTGCCCTGCGCTGAACCGTGCTGTGGGAGGCGTATCCAATAGCGCCCACCTTTCCGGGTATGCCGCCGACCTGCGTCCGAGCGACAAGCGCCGCACGGCGAAGTTCGTGATCTGGGCCGCCGGCTGGCTTATGGACAACGGCATCAAATTCGACCAATGCATCGACGAGCAGGTGGGAGGGGAGCGCTGGCTCCATCTCGCCGTCAGGGATAACGACGGGCGGCAGCGCTGCCAGAATCTGCTGATAAAGGTATGAGCCGCGAGTGGTCCAAGTTCCTCCAGGTCGTGGGCCTGCTGATGTTCGTCTCCGGCCTGCTTATGTGGAACGACCTCCGCTGGCGCGCCAAGCCGCCGCAGACGGTTGTGGAGACGCGGGTGGATACTTTGGTCGTCTATGACACCATAACGGCCTACAAACCCGTCCCGTTCAACGTGTACGTCGTGGACACTATGTGGGTGCCGGTGACGGTCCACGAACACGACACGGTCTGGGCGCAACTCCCACGGGAGGCGAAGGTGTACCAGGACAGCGCCTACCGCGCGGTCGTGTCCGGGTTCCGTCCGTCCCTGGACTCCATCGAGGTGTACCGGAAGATGCAGACGGTGATCGTTACGCAGAACGTGAGGATACCGCCGCCCCGCTGGAGCTGGGGAGTGCAGACGGGCGTGGGATGGAATCCCGGCGGCGGCGTCTCGCCTTATATCGGCATCGGTATCCAGTACCGCCTGGGCGATTTGAATTTTCAAAAATAACCGCTATATTTGTGGAGTATATTATCGTGTGACGGTCCCGACGGCTGCGGCTGCGGGGCCGTCATTTTTGCTGAATCCGTCACGATGTTGTCGGAAGAATCCGGGCAAGGGATAAAAAACGGCACCCCGCGCATCTCTGCGTAGGGTGTCTGCAATTCTAACCAAGAAGCACCGAAAACGGCCGCCCACGCAATCCGGTGGCACACTCCGCACCGACAGGACGCGGAACACTTGCAAAAATTCGCAAATTTATATCTATCTTTATACGCAAATGTTGTCGGAAGAATGTCGGGGCGTCCGATGTTGTCGGCAGCTGGAAACGTAAACCATCATCATGCCATCGTTCAAGGCGGTAGTCATCCCCGGAGACAAGCGCGGGGACGGCACCTACAACGTGAAGATCCGCGTCCTCCACAACCGCGGACAGCGCCGGATACCCACGTCCCTGTACGCGAGGCCCTCGGACCTCACGCGCTCCCTGAAGATAAAGAACCCGGACATCCTCTCCAGGTGCGACGACCTCATAGTCCAAATGCGGGCCGCCATTGCCGACATCAATCCCTTCGACCTGGCGGACATGACTATCGTGGAGCTGGTGTCGCATATCCGGGCGGCGATGCGGTCCGACACCTTCCGGCTGGATTTCTTCACCTTCGCGGACTCCTGGATAACGTGCAAGGCTCCGACGACGCGGCGCAACTATGAGGGCGCGCTGCGTTCCCTGGAGCGTTACCTCGGCAAGCGGGAGATGGACGTGAACGACATCACCCGCCGGCTGATCCTGGACTATATGGAGGCGACGGACGCGGAGAACAAACTGCAATGGTCGCACAGCCGGAAGGCGCTGGTGGAGACGAGCAAACCGAAGGGAGGCGGAACGGCCAGCCGGCACGTCATGAAACTGGCGCACATCTTCGACGCGGCGCGGGCGCGGTACAACGACGAGGACACCGGGCGCATCCTCATCCCGCGCGATCCCTTCAGCCGGATAGAATACCACCTCCCGCCCAGCGAGGGGCAGAAGAACCTGGGCGCGGAACTCATGCAGCGGATCATAGACGCGCAGACGGACGACGAGCTGGAGCGCGTGGCGCTGGACGCCTTCGTCGTTTCCTTCGCGCTGATGGGCGCGAACTTCGCGGACTTATATAACGCCGTCCCGCCGCGTGAAAACGTGTGGCGGTACAACAGGCAGAAAACGCGCACCAGACGGGCCGATCGTGCCGAGATGGTGGTCTATATCCCGGACGCCCTTCAGGCGCGTCTACGGCGTCTTGGTGCGTTTCTGGGTGGTACCTGGTGGCTGCCGGTCCTGCGGGAGCTGGACGCGGACAAGAGCGTGGCGTCGCAGAAGGTGAACCGCGGCCTGGCGAACTGGTGCAGGAAGAACGGCGTGGACCGTTTCACGTTCTACGCGGCCAGGCATACCTTCGCCACGCTGGCCCGGAAGGCGGGCGTGGAGAAGGCCCTGGTGGATGAGTGCCTGTGTCACGTCGGAGACTACGAACTGACGGACATCTACGCGGAGCGCGACTGGGATTTGATAAACGGCGCCAACGCGAAGGTCCTGGCGCTTTTCCGCTGGTGACGTTTACGATTCCGGCCGTTCCGCTATTATAGTGTGTACTGTAAAGTTTTTCATGTTAGCAAATGATGGTTTAGTTTCAAAACGCGAGGAAGGGCCGCAGCGATGCGTCCCTTTTTTGTTATTTGTAGATGAATGCGATTTTCCATCAACAGGGTAAACATAATCGTTTGTACTTTCCGCCTGCGCCGTGATGGTGCGGGCGGTTTTCTTTATGTATGGACATAGCGATAGTACACTACAATACGCCGGAGCTGACCGGCGCGCTGGTGCGGAGCATCCGGAAGTGGATGCCTGACGCCGGCATCACCATCTTCGACAACAGCGACGCGCGGCCCTTCCACCCGGAGGGCGTGCGATACATCGACAACACCCGCGCCCAGGTCGTGGACTTCGACGCGTTCATCACCCAGTTCCCGCTGCGGAAGGTGGACAAGGCGAACCACGGCAGCGTCAAGCACATGATGTCCGTGGACGCCCTGTTCGACTACCTTCCGGACGGGTTCATCCTCCTGGATTCCGACGTCCTCCTGAAGTGCGACCTCTCCGAGCTGGCGGACCCGTCCGTAGCATGGGCGGCGGAGATAGAGTACGGCCTGGTTTTCGGCGCCGGTCGCCTACGTCCGCGGGCGTTGCCCTTCGTATGTTGGTGCAACGTGCCGATGTGCCGGGAGGCGGGCGTGCGTTACTTCGACCCGGAACGCACCTGGCAGATGGTTCCCGGCAAGTGGTATGACACGGGCGCATCGTGGTATCTGGACTGCAAGAAGGCGGGCCTCCCCGGACGCGAGATCTACTGGCGGGACTACGCCGTCCACTTCAAGGGCGGGAGCTGGGACGGGAAGAACCCGGCGCAGTTCCTACGCGAGAACCAGGCGCTTTACGTTTGAGCCTGGAACGCTATTATAATGCAGATTCTTTACTTTTCTTTATAGTAACATCGTATGATACCATAGGCCGCGGCTGTGAGGTCCCGGCCTATTTCTCAATCTTCATTTTCATAGAGGTGGTTTTAGTCAGTCGCGCCGTCCTTCCTTCAGGGGCGGCGCTTATTGTATCATCCGGAGCAGCACGCGCCACACCCCGCGGATGTCCTCGCGTCCTATCCGGATCGGCTGGTAGGCGGGATTGTCGGAGCGGAGGATGAACGTGTCCGGGTCGTCGGTCTGGTCTATGCGTTTGAGGACGGGACCGTCCACCGTGTCGATGACGTGGACCTCTCCCCAGGCGATGACGGACTTCACCCGTTTAAGGAGGACGCGCGCGCCCGCAGGGAACCCCGGAGCCATCGAGTCGCCCGTCACCTCGAAGGCCAGCTCTGCGCCCCGCACAGGCGACGTGATGCGCTCGCACTCCCATTCCTCCACGCCCTCGCTGAATCCCTGGAGGGCGCCGCCTCGGACGGCGTAGGGGACGATCGGGACGGAGTAGTCCGGCGACTGCACGCGGTTCGTTAATTCGTTTGCGACTTTTACGGCCTTCGCTACCAGCGAATCAGTCAAGGCCTGCGGCCTTCCGTTCATCGCCGAGGACAACGTCGTCCGATTGATGTCTATTAGATCTGCAAATTCGGTTTGGTTCCTGACCACTCCCGTGGAAAGGCAGCGCTCGTATGCATCCTTGAGCGCCTGGAGTTTGGTGTTTTGTTCCATAATCAACAAAAAGGTAAAATATTTTTGGTTTATTGTTGGTTTTTTGATTTTTTGTTGTATCTTTGTAAAAACTTATAAACAAAGTTAAACAAAAACCAAACACCAAACCACTATGCTACGCGAAGAATTTGAAAACAGAATGGGCAACACCGTCACCCCGGAGGCCTGGGACGACATCGTCGACCTTTACGCCCACCTCCACGACATCGAGGACTGGGACGCTTTTGCGGAGGACTACAAACTGCACGGCACGTCGAAGATCCTGGCCAACCTTTGGAAACGCCTGAAGGATACCCTCGACGTTCTCCAGATCTACAAGCGCGAACACCAGGAGGCCGCCGAACTGCTCATCAAGCTCCACGCTGACTTCGGCATCCAGGAGGCCTACGACATGGCCGAGTCGATGATCTACATGAAAGGAATCATCCGCTACAAGATGGAGAACGGCAAGGAACTCACCGACCGCGAAAGGGAATACATCATCAGTAAGCTATAAGGCCCTGGGAAGCCCGTGCGCGTGGCTGGAGAATGTGGGGAATAGCAAGCAAGGACGCGCGCCAAGAGGGGAGACCGGCCCGTGAACGGTAGACGGGATGTAATACGCCAACGAGAGCAGGTCCGACTCCTGCCTCCCCTCCCAAATATATAGCCGCGAGGTTACAAGCGGGGCGTTTCGCCGGGTCGGTATCCGGCAGCCATAGCAAGCAAGCATTCAAACCTTTAGAGGGTCCGACTCCCTCCGCCCTGCCCAATGACAAACTGAAAACGTATGACAAATACATCATTAAGAAACCGATTCAACGAGATGCAGGTGGGCGAGGTCATCATCGTCAGCTTTGACGAGTACGCCTACCACACCATCCGCACCTACGCCACCGAACAGGGCATGATCCTGGGCCGTACCTACTCCACCCAGCTGGACCGCGCCAACCGTTCCGTAATTGTCACCCGCAAATCGTAAGACCATGAACCCGCAGAACTCCGACCTCTACCACCGTACCCTGGTGCAGCTCGCCGTCACCGAGGCGCTCACCCTCCTGGGCATATCCGCCGGGGAGATCTCCGAGCGCGTCGCCTTCAAGACATACGGCGCCTGGCTGCGCCACGCAGTCGCGGACGGACGAATCCGGTCACACCGGAACGGCAGCGGGCCGACCTCCAAGAAGATGTACTTCGTAGCTGACATCCTCGCGCTGAAGGCCAGCGACGTGGAACGCGCTACACTAAAAATCCGATAATATGCAAAACTTTGACAATCACCGCAGAACACCTGCCGAGTTACAGAAACTCTGCAACTTCACGAACTGGCTGCACCGCCGCATATGGACCGCCCTGGCGGTCGTCCTCGCCGTCTGCGCCCTCATCTGGAACCCGTACCACCTGCTGACCGCCGCGCTCCTGCTGCTCGTCAGCCGCGCGGAATGGGACGTCAAGGACTTCAAGGCGCTGGACTGATATGGAGTGGATCGTAACCTACCAGTACCGCGGCTCGCGGTTCTTCGACTCGCCCCTCCGCTGGCGTGAGGAACGCCGGGCGTTTCCTACCCTGAAGGAGGCGAAGGCCTGGGCGGATGGTCCGCACGACCTTCCGGAATACAAGACCCTCGGCATCCACCAGGAGCAGCGGATCGTCAACGACAAACCGGGCGCGATGAACTATTACAGCGCCGAGCGCTATTGGAAAAGCGACGGCAACGATTTCTACGGACGGAAATATTAAACCATCAACATCATGGAGAACTTGGAACTTTACAACTCATGGCGCGAAGTGCCGCAGAACGCGCAGAAAACCATCACCGGCGGCAACCTCAACGGAAAGACTGACATCAACCCTATGTGGCGCATCAAGGTCCTGACGGACCGTTTCGGCCCGGTCGGGTTCGGCTGGTACACCAGGATCACCGAGCATTGGACCGACACCGAGACGATCGGCGGGAACCTGGAGCGCGTGGCGTGGGTGCGTCTTGAACTCTACATCAAGCAGGGCGGCGAATGGTCGCAGCCGATCGAGGGCGTAGGCGGCAGCAAGTACGCCGGGAAGGGTCGCGGCTCGGAGCTGAACGACGAGGCCTTCAAGATGGCCGAGACGGACGCGCTCTCCGTGGCCTGTAAGAAACTCGGCATCGGTGCAGACATCTACTGGGCCGGCGACAACACCAAGTACACCCAGGGCCAGCCGAAACAAACCAAGACCAAGACGGAACCCGCTCCCGGACTGAAGGTGATCACCCGGAGGCCGGAGGACGCGGACTGGGTCAACTGGCTCGTCAAGAAGGCCGCGGAAGGTTTCAACCGTGAGCAATGCGAGGCAGCGGCGAACACGAAGGGTCGCACCGTCCCCGCTGACCTTTGGGAGCAAATCGTAACCAACTTATAGATTTTATCGGATATGGCAGAACTTCACGACTTCAGACTTTATGACTGGATGCTTGACATTCCGGAACTCAAAAGCAGTAAGACCAGGACAACATTCGCCTTCGCTCTTGAGCATAGGCGTTTGGGCATGGACCGCAAGACCATCACGGAGCTGGGCGCCAGCTACAAGATGAGGGTGACACCTGCCATTTGGAGGCTCACCGACCAATACCTGGATAGACTTATTGAGGAATATAAAAACGAATAGGGAAATGAACACTACCGACTACGACGACGACGGATTTGTATATATCCCCAAGTGGATGTATCGGCTCGACCTCACTCTTTCCGAAACCGCAGCCTACGGCATTATCTACGTTTTCAGCCAGGAGAATCAAGGGTGTTTCTTCGGCTCGCTGGAATACCTCGCACGCTATTGCAAGGTGTCCCGCCGTCATGCCATAAACATCCTCAAGAAGTTGGAAGATGCCGGCCTTATAATCCGCGAATCGCATCCAGGTAGTACGACACACTTCTACGCAGTGGACAAGAGGACGGCGCTGAAACTTCACCCGTGTAATAATTTCACCCGTGAAAATATTTCACCCCTCCCGTGTAATAATTTCACCCCTACCCGTGAAAATATTTCACCCAATAATAAAACTGATAATAAAGAAGATAATATAGATACTCGTTACTCTCCGCGCGCGCGTGAGGATATGAACGCCTACGGGGAGTACGTCCGGATGACACCCGCGAACTACGCGCGTCTCGTCTCCCGCTTTGGAGCTGACGACGCCGCCCGCCTCTGCGAGATCCTGGACAGCTACCTCGCCAAGAAACCCAACGTCTACCGCGACCACTACCGCGCCGCCCTCGGCTGGCCCGTCCAGCGGCTCCAGGAGGAAAAGCTGAACCAGCAGCGGCTGAAGAACGCCCAGGAGGCCGGCCAGCGCGTGAACGCACAGCACGCACCCGCCACCGGATTCGGCGCAGGACTCGCAGACGCCAACCGCCGATTCAAGGAGATAACCGACAAATACAAAAACTAACATGGACAGCTACGACATCATTCACGCCGCCCAGAACCAGGCGCTGAACACTTACCCGCCCGCGGACGCGAAAGAGGCGATCCGCGCAAGCGTCGACCGCGCGTACAACCTCGCAGAGGTGCAGCGCCCCGGTGCCATAGACTATGAGCAGACCATCGACAACATCACCGGGAAGATCCTGACGTCCTACCCGTACCTCACCGCCCAGGAGATCGCGCTCGTCGCCGACGCCGGAGTGGCCGGGGAACTCGGAGGACGCACGAAACCGTCAGCCGCCGCCTTCTTCGGCTGGCTGGCGTCATACGTCAACAGCGACATCCGTAAGGAGGCGATCCGGAACTACCGCCGGAGCAACACCGGAGATCCCGCGACACGGGAACCGTCACGCAGCGAGAAGGACGAGCTGAACCGCCGGGCGGAGGTCCGGGCGCTCCGCACCCTCTGGCAGGAGTTCAAGGACCGCGGACGGTTCGCGCCGGATCACCTCGACGGCTACATCGCTATGGCCTGCGACGCCTTCATCAAGCGCCGCTACATGACCGTCACCGACGAGCATTGGAAGATGGCGAAGGAGGCCGCAAGGAAGGAGGCGCAGCGCTCCCTCGGCTCCGGCTGGATCGACCGCGCCCTTCCGTATGATCCCGTGTTCAAGACCAAGCGCATAATGCTGGCGATGTGTTTCCAGGGCCTGAAGGACGCCGGCTATGAACTGACCGTAGAATCTTAAAAACGAATGCAATGAAGAACCTCGACTTTTTGAAGTACCTGCGCGGCCAGGAGGACGCAGCCTATGAGCGCATCAAACTCGGCCACTTCGACGAGAACGGCGCGGCATACTACCGGGGCAAGCACGACCAAGCCTTCGCCATGCGGCGAGACATGGAAGAACGCCTCAACGCAGACGCTGAACACATCACGGCGGAAATAGAAGCCGTCCTCGACTTGCTCGCGCTGGTGCGCTTGCGCGTCATCGGCAAGAGCCGTCGCACGATCGTGGACAATATCCGGCTACGCCTCCGAGACATTGAGGAAAACATAGACGCGACGAAACCATGACACCGGACGAGATAAACCACACCGTCACCGCGGTCATCGACCGCCTCCAGCGGAAAGTCTACCCGCGCCCGTCGGTACGACCCGACGCCGTCGCCTGCGACAACATACGCCTCGCCATACGCCAGCTCCGCAGACTCATAGAGCCGGCAGAGGCAGACACCGAACCGATAGACATCTTTGATATATGACCATCAACGGCAAAGTACATTGTTTCTTCGAGCAGTCCGGCACCTTCAAGCGCGAGTTCATCAAGCTGGGGATACCGGCGGAGGACTACGACATACAAAACAACTTCGGAGAGACCGACCATGTCATCGACCTCTTTGCGGAGATTGAAAATGCTTATATGGGGGGGCAAAGTGTCTTTGACTCAATCACTTGCGACGATTTGATTATGGCGTTTTTCCCTTGCATATATTTCTCGGCGCTCTCGCAGATGCTTATTTCCTGGGGTGCGAAGAACCACCGGAGGTTGTCCATCATGGACAAGACGGCGGTCATCCTTGAACGGTCACACAACCGCGAGAGATTCTTCGCCCTCGCCGTCAAGATGCTGGCCGTAGCAAAGGACCGAGGCCTGCGCCTTATCATGGAGAACCCCTGGAGCGAGCAGACATTCCTGAAGGCGAACTTCGTCATGGCTCCGACACTCATAGATCCGGACCGCACGCTGCGCGGCGACTACTACGTCAAGCCGACCGCCTACTTCTTCATCAACTGCGAACCGATGGTCGGATTCTTTACCGAGCAGCAAGACAAGCAGAGGAAGAACATCCGCGCCGCGAAGAAATCGCCGATCGTCGGTATGTGCAGCGAGGAACGCAGCATGATCTCCCCGGACTACGCACGGAATTTTATCTGCGACTTCCTCCTGGGGAAGGAGCAACCCGACATAAACCCAACACTTTTCAACTCATAAACCATCATGGAAAACCGCTACTTCATCACCGAGGTCTATGTTCCCAGCGGGAGCCGGACCATCGAACACAACCTCGCGAAGGTCGTGAAACCCTACATCGACCACATCATGTCCGAGGAGGCCATGCGCCGACTCGCCGACAAGGTCGTCGAAGAACAGAACAACCTCTGCGCCGCCAACAAGCGCATCAAACCCGTCACCATCGAAATGGACCTGGACGGCGGCGACTACCGCTGGCGGTTCTTCCGCATCGGACAGGTGTCCATCTCTTTCCGCTACGTCAAAGGAGAACTAATCTAACACCGCTATACCATGACCATCCTAAAGAACGGAACGCCCACCGGATTCCAGGACCGGAACGGCAAAGAAATCAAGACCGCCGACCGCATCAAGCATCGCGTCGACGGCTCCATCCTGACCATCGACAAGTTCGCACGCGCCGTCTCGCAGCTCGGATTCAAGTACGATCTGCTGAACCTCAACGTGTCGCGCGGCATGAACCCCGACGGCACCTACTTCGCCCGCCTCTCCGACTATGAACTCACGGACGAGGAACCCGTCAAGACGGAGGTCGCCACCGTCGCGCCCGGCACCGATGCCGAGAACATGGCGCCCGACCGTGTCCGCGACCCTCGCAACGAGAAACTCCACGGCAAGAGACGCAGGACACCCAGGAAGACCGACGAGGACGATGCAGTCCAGAACGGCGTCACCGTGGACCAGGCGCGACGCATCCTCGCCATCCAGGACTTCCAGGACGAGGAACTCTGCGACGAACTCCGCGACCGCGGCTACCGCGGCGAAATCACCAAGACCAAAACCATCAAAATCTAAAACATCATGGCACAAATCCTGACAGGTCGGATCAACCTCTCCAAGATCCCGGAGGCCCTCATCAAGCGCAACGCAGCCGGCGAGGCCTTCGTATGGGTGGACGTCGCGGAACGCCGCGAGCCTTCCCAGTACGGCGACACACACAACATCTCCATCTACGACTCCGCCAACCGGCAGAAGATCTACATCGGCGAGCTGCGCCCGCGCGACATCGGCGGCGCCACCGCTGACGCCCGCCCCTCCGCGTACCCTCCGAAGGTCGCACCCGCGCCGATCGCCCCGCGACCGATGAACAACGCCCAGGCGGAGATGGACCCCTCCGCCCCGGACGATATGCCCGACATCTTTTAACCGCTATGGCAAACGTCAACCCCAATCCCCGGACAACGGTCTCGCAGACGCGGGTCATCCTCTCCTATATGCGCGAGGGCCGTGCCATCACGCCGTCGGAGGCCCGCCGCCTCTGCGGCTCCGACCGCCTCGGCGCCAGGATAATGGACATCGAGAAGATCATCGGCTACAAACCTCTCCGGAAGATGGTCGAAGTGACGGGCCGGGACGCGCTCGGCAACGCCGTGAAGAAACGCGTGATGTCGTACTGGCTGCGAGACGAGGACGTGATATGAGTGACGCGGAGAAACGGGCGCTGGAGCTATACCCGCCCAAGTACATACGCGAGACGTGGAAACGCACGGAGCCGGACGTCAACGCGCCGCTCCGTGACGCCTACGTCAAAGGAGTCCAGGAGGGATACTTCCTCGCCCTGGAGATAGTGAGACAACAACAATCCAATTTATAAAAATTCAAAATTATGGCCAAGACAAAAGCACCCAGCTTGAACAAACCCAAGCAACCCACCGAGGAAGAACTCCGTCTCCAGGCTGCCCGCGCTATGGCGCAGCAGCATCACGCAATGGCGCAGACCTTCGTGGCGAATATCTGCCACGCTACACCCTTCGACATACTGAAGGAGAACGGCGCCCAGGACATCGCGGACTTCGCCGACGCCCTCGCCACCGCACTCATGGACAACTGGTACAAACCGAAGGAATAATGGCTTACCTTATAGGCTTGGACCCCGGCAAGCACACCGGCATCGCGGTATGGAACACGAAAGGCCAGCACTTCTTCTATGTGGACACGCTGCCAATCCATGCCGCGCTGCATTATGTCCGCACCTTCGCCAAAGGAGGCGCAGACACCCGCGTCTACGTCGAGGACGCACGCCAGCGGAAATGGCTGCCGAAGGACGCCACCTCATCGGAGTACCGGGGACACCTCATGGGAGCCGGCTCCGTGAAGCGCGACAGCGTCATCTGGCAGGACGCACTCACCGACTGGGGCATACCCTTCGAGATGGTCCCGCCCCGCCCGGGAGCGACCAAGTGGGACGCCGCCACCTTCGCGCGGATCACCGGCTACAAGGGACGCACCTCCAACCACGCTCGCGACGCCGCCCTCCTGGTATTCGGAAGGAAGTGACGAAACGCCACGCCACGCTATTTGAAAACGTATGGACCGGAACGGAATCGTCGACGCGCTTGCACGCCAGCGCAGGGTGGAGTCCTTCGTGCAGATGTACGCGGGACGGCCCCTCGACGCGGACCTCAAGGACCTGTCGCAGATCGTCTACGTCATCCTGCTAACGATGGACGAGGACAAGCTGCGCGACCTCTGGGAACACGACGAGATCGACTTCTTCCTGCGGCGCGTCATCCGGACGCAGCTCTACGGCAAGCGCACAGACTACGACCGCGACTGCAAGCGTTTCAAACGGAACTCCGTGGAACTCGATGACGTGTACGGACGCGGCAACACCCGGACCGGCAAGGACGGCCGACATTTAAGTGACTATTACAGTAACCAAGACTTTTAATGGAATACAACCTCGTCAAGGCATCCGAGCGCCTGAAGGAGATCCGCCCGGACTATGCGTGGGACCCGTCCATCTTTACGGAGGACGACCCGCGCGTGGACGCCGTGCGCTGCATCATCGACACGCGCCTCTCCACCGCCGACCGCACGATCATCCTGCTGTATATCGATTGCCAGTCGTACCGCGAGCTGGGACGGCTGCTGGGATTCTCGCAGATGACCGCCTTCAAGGAAGTCAAGCGGATCAAGCGCCGGATTATCGACATTTACAACGGACAACAATGATCTACGCAGAACTCGCCACCCTCGCCGCCGTCGTCACCTACATCGTCGGCGTGTCCGGGTTCACCACGTCCTGGCGCACCGCACTCGCAAAGGCCCTCGGACTCAAGGAACACCAGCTCCGGCCGATCAAGCCTTTCGACTGCGCCACCTGTATGACCTGGTGGGCGTGCCTGGCCTGGGCGCTCATACGCCGCGACTTCACCCTCTGGACCGTCGCCGCATCCGCCGCCCTTTCCCTGCTCTCAATACCGATTCAGGACTTTCTGCTATTAGTAAGGGAGAGCATATCTTCACTTTTTCGTAAAATATTCGACAGGCTATGACGCTCAAGGAGACATTCGACAATATGCGGACCGCGATGGAGGCCGCCGGCTACCCGGTGATCCTCGACCGAGGGAAAGGGACGCAGGCCGAATACTGGCCCCGCGCGATCATAGCGTACTACCTCTACGCGGAACGCTGGAACGACCGCCGCATCGCCGAGATTATGGCCCGCAGCCGTCCGACGATCTCCTGCGCCCGCTACCGTGTCCAGGCCGCCCTGGACCTCCCGGATATGTACGACGACATAATGGAAATGATCTACAATTTCAAATGCAAATACTATGAACTTTTCGGACAAAACCTTTGAAACGCTCGCACCGTTTGAGCGTTACTTCCGGACGGCCTGCGACGCCGACTGGTGTCCCAATCCAGGCCGCGCCGCCCTCGACACAATGGCCGCAGCTTTGACGGAAAAGGACGGACGCCGCACCGCCATCAACCACGCCTGCGGGTCGTGCATCCTCAACGTAGTCAAGCGCACCGGCTACCTCTGGTTCGAGGACAAGGCGCAACGCGAGGCGTCTGCCGCGCCTGAAACACCCAAGCCGACCAAGACCCCGGCGAAGAAAACAACCGCCAAGAAAACGACCAAGAAATGAGCAGGACGATTGTAAAGCTCCGCGTCGTCAAGACCGTCACGCGCTCCCTGGGTTCCGGCGTCCGTGAGTCCTTCTGGGAGGTGCAGCAGCGCCACACCTTCGGCTGGCGCACCCGCGGCGTACACCCGACCGCGTCCGAGGCATACGAACACGCCATAAAACTCGCATCCCTATGAACAAGGCCAGACTGAACATCGCCACCTCCAAGCTCGTCGGGAACTCCGGACAGCTGGAATGGCTGCCGCGTAATCCGCGCCAATGGACGCAGGGCGACATCGAGCGAACCGTCAAGAGCATCGGACGCGACGGCGACTTCCTGGAGGACCGTCCGCTGCTCGCCGTGCCTGCCGAATCCGGCAAGGGTGAACGCTACATCGTTTTCGCCGGGAACCTCCGGCTGAAGGCGTGCAAGGAATCCAACGTCAGGACCGCGCCCGTGGTCGTGTATTTCCCGGAGACGGACGAGGACAAGGAGACCGTCAAGCGTCGCGCGATGCTCGACAACGGCTCCTTCGGTTCGTGGGACTACGACGCGCTCGCCAACGAGTGGGACGACCTGCCGCTGGTGGACCTCGGCATCCCTGCGTGGGAGCCGGAGCAGCCGGGCGTCAAGCCGGACGACTACGGCACGGAGTTCAGCCTGCCGGACGGGGATAAATCGGATTTTTGCACCATGTCCTTCCAAGTGTCAACGCGGCAGCGCGACCTCATAGAGAAGGCGCTTGCGGACATAAAGAAAACCGCCGCCTATGACATTATGGAAACGGACGGCAATAACAACAGCAACGGAAACGCGCTGGCGCTTATCATTGAACAATATGGGACGCTGCAAAGAGATTCAGATTAGAATCATACCTGCGAAGATTGCCACGCCATTTGTGAAGGCGCACCATTACTCCGGGAAGGTCTGCCAAAATTCGCAAGTCCATTTCGGTGCGTTTCTCGACGGAGACCTTCACGGTGTCATGTCCTTCGGCCCGAGCATGGACAAGAGCCGCATCGTGGGCCTTGTCAAAGACACCGGGTGGAACGAGTTTCTGGAATTAAATCGCATGGCCTTCGACGATTACCTTCCCCGGAACGCGGAATCGTACTGCATCGGAAAGGCCCTGCGAATGATAAAGCAGCAGGCTCCGCAGATTAAATGGGTGGTCTCATTCGCCGACGGAACGCAATGCGGCGACGGCACAATATATCGCGCGTCGAATTTCGTACTGACGGGCATTTCAAAGAATAAAACCATTATCGAAATGCCGGACGGGTCGGCGATTGCAGGTTTAAATTTAGATCTGCAATCGCCGGTCACAAAAGCGCGGTATGACCGAATGTGCGGCCTTGACCCCACAAAGTACTGGCGCAGAGCCGATTACATACGGGGGGGGCAAAACCGAAACCCGGATATATGCTGCGCTACATCTATTTTATCGACAAACGCTGCCGCAGTAAACTGACCGTCCCGGAGCTGCCGTTCTCCGTCATAGACGAAGTGGGAGCCGGGATGTATAAAGGACAAAACATCACGCAAGCCGAAAGGCACGCAATAAAAACTGAATAACAATGGAACGTGACGCGAAAGGACGATTTATCAAGGGTAACGACGAGGGCCGCAAGTTCGATGCACGCGACGGCTACGCGGCGGAATCCGCACGAAACGCAACGAAGGCGCGGACGCAGAACCGCACCGTCGCCGAGGTCCTCCGCGCACAGCTCATGGAGAAGGCCGGAGACGGGAACCTCACCAAGCTGGAGTACCTCACACTCAAGGCAATAACAACCCACGCAAAGGGCGATATGACGTTCAAGGATCTGCGCGAACTCCAGAAGGCCCTGGGCGAGGACGTCAAGACCGTCAACGTCAACGGCCCGCTCATCGTACCGCAGGAGGAACTCGACATACTCAAGAAATGGTCCAGCAAGGAATGACACCAACGCCCGTGTACCGGCGGCTCTTGGAGGCGATCGGACGCACGGACCGTTTCGTGTCGTCACGCGGCGGGACGCGCTCCGGCAAGACATACGCCGCCCTGGAGGCCGTCTACAAGCTCGCGTGCTGCGACGCAAAGCCGACCATCACATCCGTCGTGTCCGAGACGTTCCCGCACCTCAAACGCGGCGCCATCCGCGACTTCCAGAACGTCCTGGGCGACTACTGGGACGAGTCCTGCTGGTCACGCGGCGACAGCATCTACACCCTCCCCAACGGTTCCGTCATCGAGTTCTTCAGCGCGGACGCGCCGGCGAAGGTACACGGCCCCGCCCGTGACCGCCTGTTCCTCAATGAGGTCCAATCCATCCCCTGGGAAATCGCCCGCCAGCTGTTCGTCCGTACCCGCGGACTGATCCTTATGGACTACAACCCCGTGGCGTCCTTCTGGGTGAACGAGAAAATCGAAACGCGCGAGAACTGCGTGACCATCGAGTCCACCTACCTGGATAATCCCTACCTCACCCCGGAGCAGGTCGCGGAGATCGAGGCGAACCGCAGCGACGCGAACTGGTGGACGGTCTACGGCGAGGGACGGTTCGGAACGCTGGAAGGCGTCATCTACAACTTCGAGCAGGTGGACGCCCTTCCCGACTCCGACGGCCTCCGCGAGGTGTGGGGGATGGACTTCGGGTTCACGCACGATCCCACCGCCATCGTCCGCATCCTGGCCGACACCGGGCGCAAGGTCGCGTACATAGACGAGATCGCCTACCAGACGGGAATGATGAACGCGCAGATAGCGGAGACCCTACGCGACGCCGGTGCGCGTCCTGGCGTCCGTATATGGGCCGATGCAGCCGACCCCAAGAGCATCGCGGAGATCGGCCAGGCGTCCGGCCTTAACGTCCAGGCCTGCGACAAGGGCGCGCCCGTCCGCAGCGCCAAGCGTCAGTTCCAGATCCAATGGCTGCAAGGCTGGCAGCTCCGCGTGACAAAGCGCTCCCTGAACTGGATAAAGGAGGCGCGCAACTACACCTGGGCGAAGGACCGCGACGGGAACTTCACCGGCTACCCGATCGAGGCGTGGGACCACCTTATGGACGCCACCCGCTACGCCCTCTATTCCGAATTTGCAGACCGCGCGCAGGCGGGCCAGTACGCCGTCAGCCGCACAAACCGCCACCGTTTAAGATGATCACTTCCTTCCAAGACCTCACCCTCGGCGCGTTCCTGCGCCTCCAGGCGATACCCGACGACATCGAACCGCTGGACCGTCAGGTGTCCATCCTCGCCGTCCTCTCCGGCTGCACCGAGGACGACATCCTCCGACTCCCGCTGGACGAGTACGGGCGCCGCGTCGCCGCCTCCCGGTTCCTCGACAACGATCTCCCGCAGCGCCTTCCACAGCGCTCCTACAAGGTCGGCGAGTATGAGCTGGAGACCGTGCGCGACTTCAAGAAGATGACCACCGCGCAGTTCGTGGATTTCAAGACCTTCGCGGACTCCGCAGCCGGTGACGACCGCGCCCTGGCGAACCTCACCGTGGAGCTGTTGTCCTGTATGATGGTGCCGAAGGGCCGCGACTACTGCGACGGCTACGACCCCGTGGACGTCCAGGCGGCGATACGCGAACACCTCCGGGCCGACGACGCCGTGGCCCTGTCCGCTTTTTTTTTGGCGAGATGGATGCGCTGGTCACATCGTATCCTAACATCTTCCCGCAGGGCGGCGAGGAAGGCGGGACGGAGGGACCTGCTGGCGAAGATCCGGCAGACGCGGACCCTGGGCCGGACGATTCGTTCACGGCAAAGTGGGGGTGGTTCAGCCTCGTCGACACGGTGAGCGACACGGCACGCTGCTCCTGGGACGAGGTATGGCGCAAGACGATGGTGGAGACGCTCAACATCTTCGCCTACACGAAGGACCGGAACGCTCGGCGCGAGGACGAAATGGAACGATACAAACGCACGCACTAAAATGGCAGACGAACTACTCAATACCGACAACTTGCAGGCCGTCCTTATGGAATACGGCATCGCGGTCCGCAACCTCTACCAGGACCGCCTCATCCTGCACGACCGCATCGCCACTGGCGAGCTGCTGAACTCCGTCGAAGTCCACGTCGAACACAACGGCGAGACCTACGAAGTCCAGCTGGACCTGGCGGACTACTGGCGCTACGTCGAAATGGACACGGCGCCGCATTGGCCGCCTCCGTCCGCGATCCTGAAGTGGATACAGGCGAAACCCGTCCTGCCGCGCCCGCTGAAGAACGGCAAGCTCCCGACACCCCAGCAGCTCGCGTTCCTCATTGGCCGGAAGATCTCCGAGAAGGGGACAAAGGGCATCCCGGACCTGACCGACTCCGTGGAAGATATGAACAAGGCCTTCCAGGAGCGCATTGCGGCCGCCCTGGCGCAAGACATCGGCGGATACATACGGAAACTTGTCGGCACCCCTTGACGCCCGTCCACGGCCCTCTAAATACAACGGGGGCCGTTCTGCTATTTGTACGGTAGAAACACCCGACACAAATGGCAGAATCAATTTGGAAAGACTATGAGGTCAGTTTCGGCAGCATAGACGAGACCGACTACACCATCGAGGCCGCGGGCGTGGCGATATTCTCCGGCCACGCCGTCCGCCGTCCCGGCCAGGCGCAGCTCACCGTCCGCATCAATGACGTCTGCGCGGACTACCTCCTGCACGCCCTCCCGTCACTATCGTCCGCCGGAGCTGTCACCGACCCCTCCACCGTCACCTTCACCGTGAAGGACGGAGGCGGCTCCACCGTGGACACCGTCGCCTTCGCTCCCGACTGGTCCTACGACTACGATCACACCGCCGGCGCCGTGTCCGACCCCGTGAACGCCCGCGTGTCCGAGCAGCAGGCGATCGTCCTGACGAAAGGCTCCGGCAACACGGCCTTCACCCTCCGCTACGAAGGCGGCGCGTCCGAGACCGTCACCGTCTCGTCATCCGGCGGCGCCACCCAGGTCGTCACCCTCCCGCTGTCATCCTACACCGGACTCAAGAGCGTCACCGCAGCGGGCATCACCTACGACGTGGTTCCCGCCTGTCACCGCTACGCCCTCCTGTACGTCAACGCATACGGCGGCTGGGACACCCTGCTCTGCGAGGGCCGCAGCTCCGAGGTGGACGCCTACGACCGCCACACGATGCGCCAGCGCTACGACAACGCCGTCCGCTCCGCACGCGGCACCTCCGAGTACGTCAACGAGGTCGCGCGCCGCTGGACGCTCCGCACCGGCTGGCTGAAGGACGACGAGGCCGCCCGGATGCATCACGTCCTCGGATCGGCCCACGTCTGGCTCTATGACATCTTCGAGGGCGCGCTCCTTCCCGTCATCATTACCGACGACAACTGCGAGTATAAGACCTACCGCGGCAACGGGGCGCAACCCGTGAACTACACCCTGACGGTCGAACTCGCGCAAGAAATGACACGCCGATGAAACGCAAGGTTCAGCTCTACATCGCCGGCCAGCAGGTGGACCTCGGCGACGACTCCTGGATTCTCTACAACTGGACGCGGGAGGATATGGCGAACCCCACCGCCGTGGTCAACTCGTCATCACACCAGATCCAGCTCCCCGGAACGTGCAGGAACAACGGCGTGTTCGGCGCGGCCTTCCGCCTGGACCGCCGGACCCTTTTCGGCATCCGTTACGACGGCACCTACTTCGACCCGACCCGCAAGACGCCGTTCATGTTGTACGACGACGACGGGACCGTCTTGGAGTCCGGCTATTGCCGCCTGGACGAGGTGAACACCCACAGCCGCCGCCACGCCTACACCGTGACGCTCTACGGAGGTCTCGGCAGCTACTTCTACGCCCTCGCCAGCAAGGACGACGGCACGCCCCGCACCCTGGCGGATTTGATCTGGGCGGATATGGACGGCGAGGACGTGACGGACTTCGGCGTGTTCCCCGGTCCGGACACCGTGCAGGACGCCTGGGCGTACCTGGCGGGCGAGACCCCGGAGATGAAAAGCTGGTGGAACTGCGTGAACTTCGGCCCGGCCTACAACGGCATCCCCGCGGACTTCGACGCATCCCACGCGATCATGCGCGGGTGGGAGCTGAACACCGTCCCGGAAGGCTACGGGAACCTCCCGTCGCACATCAACGAGGGCGACCCGCACGTCCGTCCGCCGGCACCGGAGACCGACTACACCTACAAGGCCGGCCTGGACTGCGCCCTCATATCCTTCACCAACCCGCACACGGAATGGGAACTCGGCGACCTCCGCTGGTACCTCCAGCGCCCCGTCGTGTCCGTCAAGGCGTTCATCGCGGCCGTCTGCGACTCCCGCAACAACGGCGGCTACGAGGTGAACCTGGACGAGACGTTCTTCAAGGACGACAATCCCGCCTACGCCTCCAGCTGGTGGACCCTGCCGATGGTCGCCACGGACGACCGCGCCAGCGACGACTGCATCACCAACTGCCTGAAGGCGTCCAAGACTCCGATGGCGTACCTGGTGGACTACTGCAAGACCTTTGGCCTTGTGTTCATCTGGGACTCCAGCCGCCACGAGGTGAGCATCCTCACCCGCGCATCCTTCTACCAGCAGGTAACGGTCGCCGGCACCGCCGAGCAGGGCACAGAGACGGTCAATCCGTCATCCTATGACTCCGAGCACTCGCAGACCTACAACATCACTAACACCAGCAACGCGTACACCAATGCGTCCAGCACCACCTACGCATCGATAAATATGAAGCGCGGCTCCGGCGCCGAAACCCATGCCTATTTCAAATTTGACTTTTCCGCCATCCCCGCCAACGCGGTGATCAATTCCGTCACCGTCAGGACCAAGACATACGTGTCCTCCAACAATACCAGCTACGTGGCCTCTGCTGGGCAGAACGTCTGCGTGGGGACGACGCCGAAGGGGACGGATAGCAGTGTACCCACCACCGCCGGCCAGCAGAACATCGACGCCGGTACGGGATGGACACGCGCGCAACTGAACGACCTGGCCGTCCATCTCTTTGCAACCCGCGGCACGTCCAATACCAGCTCGAACTACTACCTGCGAATGTACGGCGCGAATGTCACCGTCGAGTACACCATCCCTGCTGAACCGCAGGATCTCCAGCCGATAGACCTCTCCGAGCGCATCGACCGCAGTCAGGAAATCAAGACCGACCCCGTCCTCGCGGACAAGCGATGGTATCAGCTCGGAGACGGCGGCAAGGGCGAGTTCGTGGAGAACTACGCGAAGGACTACGGGAAAGGATACGGCGTGCAGCGCATCGATACCGGCTATGAGTTCGACGCCGGCACGAAGATACTGACGGACGGCATCGCCTTCAAGGACGCAGCCGAAGTCCTGGAATCCTCCCTCATGTTCGCCAGGATCAGCATCTCCGGCCGCGCCGCCCACTATTACTTCCTCCTCCCGAAATGGGAGACGGTGAACTATGAGATGTGGGCGGGCGACGAGAGCAAGTCCTTCGAGATGGAGTGCCAGCCGGAAATCACCGAATACTTCAACCCCGCGTACCCCTACGCCGACCGTTTCCCGAAGGTGCAGCTGCACGGTGCGGACAACAAGGCCGAGGACGGCGCGGACGTCCTGGTGTACTTCGGCGGAATGGGTGCGGGCAGCTGGTACCTCACCGGCGACGATCCGGCGATGACCGACCTGGCGGGCGGTCCCTGCTGGGACCTCACCAATAAGGGAACCCCGCTGACGGCCATCCCGTCCTTCCGCCGCGTCTGCCTCTCCGGCCGCTACATCATCGAGTCCTACGAATGGGGAGCGCCGGCCGTGCGTCCCGTTCCCGGCATATCCTATCCGTCCGGCAAGCCGACGGCCATATACGACCGCTGGTGGAAACGCTACCTCGCGGACCGCTACGCGGCCGACACGCGCGTCCTGACGGCGATGGTGGACCTCCGGGGCCTCCCGGTCGGTCAGGCGCTCCTGCGGCGTTTCTATTGGTACGACAACGCCCTATGGACGCTGAACGCCATCCGCAACCATTCCCTCACCAGCTACGACCTCACCGAGTGCGAGTTCGTGAAGATCCAGGACAAGGCGGCGTACACCCAGGGACCCGGCTCCGAGCTGACGCAGTACCTTATGATCACCCCGGACGCCGCGGGATTCAACCTCAACCCGTCCGGCGAGACGCTGACCCTGGAGGTGAAATCGTCCTCGCCCTGGACGCTCACCACGGCCAGCCTCGGAAACTGGCTGACCTTCAACCGCACCACCGGGCCGACCGGCACGACCACCCTGGAGATCACCGCCACCGCGAACACATCCGGCGGAAGGCGCAGCACCACCGTGACGCTGGATAACACCGAGGGCGAGACGCTGACGATAAGCCTCCAGCAGAACAACAAGGCGCAGCAGACCATATCGCTCAACCCCGCGTCCATCACCATCCCCGCCACCGGCACGGGCGTCGAGGGGCAGGCTTCCCGCGGACGGTCCTGCCGCGTGGACGCCACCAGCTCCTGGGACGTGGACACCACGACCATCCCGGCGTGGCTGACCGTCATCAAGTCCATCTCCGGACTGACGATCAAGGCGGGCGCGAACACCGGCAGCGAGCGCAGCGCCTCCATCAAGGTGTTTCTCACCGACGACGACACCGTCTACGCGGCGCTCTCCGTCATCCAGGAGGCGGGAACGGGAGGCACCGGCGGCATCACCCTCACCGACGGCCAGGGGAACACATCCGCCACCGTGCAGTCCTCCGGCGGTTCGCTCACGCTCGTCCTCACCATCCCCGACGGCGACGGATGGACGCTGACGCCATCCGAGAGCTGGGTGAGCGTGTCGCCCGCGTCCGGCAGCGGGAACACCAACGCCATCGCCGTGACCGTCCCGGCATACACCGGGAGCAGCGACCGCAACGCGACCATCACCGCCAAGCGTAGCGGCTACACCGAGGGCGCCGTGTTCTACATCATACAGGCCGCACCCGCGGCATCCACCGACTACGTCCAGGTGGGAGCGATGACCAACAACTGGTTCGTCAATAACCTCGACGCGAGCGCCAACGGCGCATCCTGGCTGGGGATGAATCTCCGGGCGTCCGGAGCTTGGACCGCATCCTCCAACGTGTCCTGGATACATCCGAAGGACACCGGCACCTTCCCGTGGTCCGGCGGCGCCACCGACAGCGACACCCTGTGGTTCGACGTGGACGCCAACCCCGGAGCTGCACGCACGGGACGCATCACGGTCAGCCTCACCGGCACCAGCCTCTCCGACACCTTCTACGTCAACCAGGCCGGAGACGGCACCGTCACGCTGACCGCATCCTTCAGTCCCGGAAACATCACGTCCGGCGCCCAGGAGGTGGACCTCTACATCCAGGCGTCCAACGGCCTCGCATGGACCATCGACCAGATCTCCAGCGGCCTCACCGTCCCGCCCGGCTACCAGTCCGGCACGGGTTCCGCGGTCATCACCTGCACCGTCACCGCCGCCAGCGCGGCGCGCACCCTTTCGTGTCGCGTCCGCAACGCCGCCTACGGCGTGAGCGCCACCCCGTCCGTGTACCAGGCGGGACCCGCCGCGACGTACTACCTCCGCGTGACGCCTTTCGGCACGGTGAACGTGGCGGCCACGACCACCTCCGTCGCCTTCGACGTGCAGAGCAACACGTCCTGGACGGT
>RHMF01000076.1_pt1 | contig 35240 bp, 51 predicted proteins | sample 5365151 | NCBI WGS metagenome assembly RHMF01 (sample SAMN10266501, study PRJNA497801) | feces metagenome | isolation source: feces | host: Bos taurus | place: China: Prairie of Fairy Mountain | collected 2017-08-14 | reverse complement strand
TCCTTCTAGTTGGATAACTGGATTATAAGAATCTTTTATTGATTGAGAATTAATTTCTATGGTGTCTTCATTAATACAGTATTCATTCTTCTTTACAAAATGTCTTTTTTCTATAATATAATAATCTCAACTTGGAATTTCTATATCTTCCCAATAATAAAGATCTAATCAACTAATAAATTCACTTCCATAATATCTAAAGATTTTTCTATCAGGTTTTTTATTAACTAAAGCAAACAATTCATTTATTTTTTTATTCATTCAATCCGTTTGTTTTTCTATTTCGTTTTTAGATTGTTTAATATCCTTTCTTTTTTCTTTTTCTTCTTGTTGTAATTCTTTATATCAATCAATAATTCTTTGTTCTTCTACCTTTAAAGCTTCAAGATCTTTTAAAACTTCTGTTTGTTTTTCTATAAGTTTATAAACTTTATCAAATTCTTTATTTAAAGATTCTTTGATTTCTAAACAATCTTTTTTAATTCTTTCTATTTCTCTTTTATCATTATCATCATATCATACGCAAAGTTTTAACGGTTCTTTAAACATTTCAGACTCTAATAGCCAAATATTTTCATTTTTTTTAGCGTATTGTGGTCATTCTCTAAGATCTAAATAGAATTCTTTAATTTCCATTTTTATTTAGTTGGATCTATAAAAAAGTTATATTCATAATCTCAAAATGCTTTATTCATTGCTTTTATTCAATCATATCCTTGTTCTTTTAAATATTCATTATATTTTTCTTTTCAACCATAGTTTGATGCTTCTACTTGATATGTTTGAGTATCTTTTGGTTCATATAATTTCCATCCTTCTTGTTTTTCTAATTTAGTTACGTTCTTTCCAAATTCTCATGCTTGTTTTCTTCAACCAAAATAATATCATGGTCCTAATTTAAGGTTTCATTCTGAAGAATATTTTATTTCTCAATCATTTCATTGGAATAAAGAATCTTTTTCTAATTCTTCTAATCTATCTAAAATTCCTTTATCTTGTTCTTCTAAATAAGATGTTTCTTGTTCCTTAAGATACTTTTTAATATCCTTTGGTAAATTAGAATCTTCTATATAATCATAAACTGGAGTCTCATGTCAATGATAATCTCAAACAATATATCAATCATCATTTACACGAATGTTTTTTAATTCATTAGTAGCGTTCTTTATTTCTGAAAGATCTAAATCTTGTGGTATATCTGATTTTGAAAATTTTTCTAATGTAGAAATATTTCTAGCTGCTTCTGCTTCAGCTTCAGCTCTAGATCCTTGTTCTGGTTGTCTTTGAATTATTTCTTTTCCTTTTTCCGTTAATTTATAAATAGAATCTATCATCTTATCTATTGATTTAGTTTTTTGATACATATCTATTTCACTATTAGCTCAAAGATCTGCAAAAAGATCCATTTTAGTTTTTTCCATTATGTTTACTATTCTTTGTCATGCTTTTTGTCATACAGCAGTTGTAAATGTTTCTAACGCTGTTACTCAGTTAATATTTCAATATAAGAAATAATTCCTAAAATACTCAGCAAATCTTTCCTCTGCAGCTCTATCTGTCATTCAATAATTTTTCTTTTTAATATCTTCTATTATTTTAAGTTTCTCGTTTTCTGTTAATTGTGACATAACTCTATGTCCAAATTCATGAGCTAATACTCATACTGCAACACTTTTTCATGGAATAGCTATAAGATCCTTATCTCAAATATAAACTCAATCAGCATCTTTAGCATATCTAATCTTAAATATAAGTTCAGAAGGAATTGTTAGATTTACTCAAGCTGTTTTAAATATATCTTTTAATGGTTTATTTGATCCAAATGGTTTGATTTCTAATTCTTTAGAAGTTTCATGTGATACTAGTTTTCAATTCTTATCTACAGTATAAAGTCTTGTTTCTGGTGTATATCATTCATCCTCTAATTGATCTCTATTTCTTTTTATATCTTCTGTTTTTTCACTTTCACTTAATCTTCTAATTTCTGTTGGTTCCCCTTCAACTTCCATTTCATTAACAAGATCCGATAAAGATTTTTTAACTGAATCAGATAATTCTCAATTAGAATCTTCAATAGTTTTTACTATATCAGATTTTTGTTGATCTGATAAACCATCAATAAACTTATCTATAGATTTGGTTGATAATTGAATTCATTTTTGATCGTATAAATCTTTAACATAATCAAATAATAATTTTTTAGCAAATCATGTTATTCCCTTCCTTGGTCTTTCCGCTTGAAATCTAAGAAATCTTCAAATTAAATCATTCTTTGTTATTTCCATAGTAAGATCTAACATCTGTCAGATTGTATTTATTCTTTGTCCTAGATTAGGAACTGTTCTTTCTAGTAATCATAATTGTTCTGGAGTCAATTTCTTTAATCAATTTAGAATTGGTTTAGGTTCCTTCTTGTTTATAATTTTTTCTATTTCTTTAATAAGTGCTTTCTCCACCGGGGTTAATTTTTGATTATTTATGGATCTGTTTAAATTAGCTTGTTGAACTTTAAGTTCATCTATTCAAGCTTTTATATCATATATTAAATTATTAACTGATTCTGAAATAACTCATTCTGGATTATTTTTTCCATTAGTTTCTAAATAAGGTTTGATCGTATTCTTAAATTCTGTTTGTAAATCTGGATTAGATTCCAGATTCTTTATAGTATTTTCTGAAAGTTTAGTATCTTTTGCTAATTGAGTTAAATTATCATTAGTTTTAGAAGTTTGTTCATTTTTTGTTGATTTTTCTGTAATTTCTGTTATTTCTGGATTAGAAATAGTTGGTCAACCTTCCGTTGGATTAATTATTCAATCTTTAGGAGTAATAGATGTTTTATCTTCAGGTAATCAAAGTTCTGTTGGTTTTGATTCAACTGGTTTTTTATTCCAAACTTCTTTTCGTCCGTATTTCATTCATTGTTTAGTTGCATTAGATATATTTTCTTTTGCTATATTTGTAAATTCTCATTCTGGAGTAACTTCTCAAATATTCATCATTTCTGACTTAGATCGATCTCCAGCTTCTTTTCCTCTTCTTATTGAATTTTTAACTCATTCTCCAACTTTTCCTCTTATTTCATTTAATTTTATTCAAGCTTTAGTTCTTCCAAAAGCTTTTTTTGATTTTGCCATAAGAAGTAAATATATTCATTGAGTAATTCCTTCAGTTAAATCTTGTTCTATTCCTGCATTTCATGGTTGTTGTATCCATTCTTGCATCAAAGGAATATCAAACACTTTATTAACTAATCTTGTTAAATTTTTATCTACCCAATTTAATCATTGTGCTATAAATCAATCATTTTGTGCAACAATTCCAAAAGCAGTTGTAGCAATAGGATATTTAACAGCAAAATAGCTTCATAAAACATCATTACCTAATCAAATAGCTGAAGCTATCTTAGATTCATAAGTATCTTTACTAGCATCCCATGAAACTTTTTCATAAGTAGGATTTATTTTGTTTATTGTAGAATTATATAATCATAATTCTCCATGATAAACCAAATTAGTTAAATGCTCTAATCCACTAAACATTTTAGAAAGAACACTATTTGCTACATTTAAAAACTTTTGTCAAGTATAAGGATCTTTTTTTACTAAGATATTAGATTCTACACCAATTCATTTAGGTTCCCGATTAATTAATTGATCCATTTTTTCTGATGCTCTATCACTCCATCCAGCTACTTTATTTTGATAGAAATCTAATTGGGTCTGTTTTGCTTTAGTTAAAGTATTTATAAATTTACTTTGATGTGTTTGTAAATATTTTCAGGTTCCTACTTCATTAATATCATATAACATATCTTGATTTTCCATTAATGCTTTTCTAGCTTCAAAACTATATCCTTCATCTTTTAATTGATTCCAAGTATTCCAATCTTCCTCAGATAAAGCATCAACATAAGTTTGTTTTTCATCATCTGTCATTGGAGTAAACTGATTTATTCCTAACATAGATGAAACTTCCGTATCTTTTCCATTTGCTGTTGGTTGTTGAAATCCATTAACATTAATATTTAATTGTTCAAACGGATTAAATTGTCACATTGTTTCCATTGGATTAATTTGGGTTTGCGTATCTAATGATGTTCTACTAGACATAGATTCATTTGGATCTATACCTAGTGTTTCAAATGGATTAAATTCGTTCATTATATTTTAGATTATTATTTAAACTAATCAATTGATCTTTTTCAATTAGATGAACTTGTAAAAATAGGTATATATTGTTTTCAAGTAATTCATCATTCTTTTCCCCAATATTTCAAAAACGTTTCAAGATTTTCTAATTTTCTTGTTTTAGAATATTGTGTATCTCATGCTTGTGGTAAGTATTGTAAGAAATCCATTGCCCGTTCTGCTCCATTGATTGCGGCTCCAGATTCTTTACGTAATTTAGATTCAATTACTCATACAATTGCCATTAATCACATATATGCTGAACTTCAATCTCACATCTTTTGAGCTGCTGCAATTTCAACCTGTTTGATAAACTGATCTAATGTTACTTTTGCAGCATTTTCAGATTGAGATCATACAGATTGTCATGATTGAGTATTAGCTAAAGAAGTAGCTAACTCTTGGAAGAATGTAGCTGCAGCACCTTGTTGTAATAATGAATCTAATTCTCCATTTTGTTTAGATCTCCATAAATTTTCATAAGCATATCCAAACTTAGATATATTTGTTGTTTGAGTAGCATTTAATTTTCAAGAATCAATTAAGTTATCTATTGTTGTTTCCATTGGATTCCAAGATATTGAACTTCAAGTAGAAGATTGAACTTGAGCTGTCCATTGAGCATATTTATATGGATTCCAGAATCATTGTCCTCCTTTATTATAAAAATCTCATAAACTATATTGCATAGAGTAAACCTTTTCGTCTCAACCATTATTACTTCATACCATTGAAACAATTCCTGTTGCTGGATCGTATCAAGTAACATACATTGTATGTCATCGTTCTTCACTTACTCAATTACTTCAATTGTTAGTAAATACTGCTACATCTCCAACCTCTGGTATATAATCTGAAAAAGTTCCAAATTGAGTAGCATACCAAGCTTTTTCGGCTGCTGTTGTTTCTCCTCATGCTGAAGTTCCTACCATTCTAACTCAAGCAGCTTTTTGTACTAAATTATCTGTAAATTGCTCACATTGTCATCAAGTAGCTTTAACCGATGCCATTTGATTAGCTTGGGAAACTAATCAACTAACAGTTGTTGTATATCCTTGATAAGCTGTTCCATCATCAACTTGAATTATTTGTCAATTAACTATTTTATAAGCTTTCATATTTCATTGAGCATCTTTTGCTCGTTGTACTTGATTCTGTTCTAATTGAGCAGATTTATACCACATATCAAAGTTTGCATTATTCTGTTGTAATTCTAGTTGTCTATATTTAAGTTCCATTTCTGCTTGTCGTTGCATTTGACTCATTTCTGTTTTATAGATATCTGCCATAGCATTATATTTACTTTCTAATTTATCCATTTTAACTTGTATTTCTTGTTGTCTATTAGACATTCGAGCTTTATACATATAATCTGGCATATCTCATTTAAATGCTTTTTTAGCTTGATTAGGTAAATCTTCTAATTCATATTGTAAATCAACTATTTGATCTTTATACATCATCATTTGTTGCTTAGCTGATCAAGCTGTAATATTACTATCCATTTTAGTAGATAACATAGTGTTAACTTGATCTTTTGTTCTAGCTGTTGAGTTTTGATCGATCCAAGAGTTTTTACTTGATTCTATTCCCTCCTCTGTGGTTTGAACAAACGTACTTCATGCATTAGATTCTCCATGAGATATTGCATAAATATTATCTTCTGCTCTTATTTCTTTTAGATAATCTTGAATTTGTTGATATTTAGCTGGATTATATTGTTGTAAATCATACATTGCTTGATCTCCATAAGGATTAACTCATCAAGCTATTAAAGTTGCTACATCATAAGAATTCATAGATTGTAAAGCATTATAATTATTTTTTCTAGATGCAAATGATTTAGCTTCTGGAGAATTAGGATCAGCATTTGTATATTCTCAAAACTGGAAATCGTTTCAATTTGAATCTGTTCCTAATTCTCTTCCATATATATATCATCATTCAGATAATTTAGCTCCAAATTCTTGTTGAGGAATTTCTTCTACTATTTCTGGTTCTTGTTCTTGTTGTTCTGGTTGTATTTCTGTTTGTTGTTCCGGAGTTTGTTCTACAGGTTGAGTTGAAGTTTGCTGTGTCATAGGAGTTGTTGTTGCTTTCTTATTAGTTGGAGTATTTGTTACAGGAGTAACAGCTGCTTCTTGTTCTGGTGCTTGTGTTGGTTCCATTAAATTCAAACTTGGTCATTGTGGTATTCAAGCAACGTGTCATGTTCCATTTAAAGCATTAACTTGACCTTGCTGCCAATTATTTCAAGGTAAAAAATAATTGTTTCATCAAATAGTTTCTTCTATTTTACGTCATTGTAAAGGATTTAGATTGTTATTAATAATATCTTGTCTTCTTGTTCTAGCTTTAGAAGCTATTTGATTGTTTCCTTTTTGTAAATTAACTGTTTCTTGTAAATCAATCACCATTTTAATTTGTTTTTAAAGGTAAATTTAAGTATTCTATACTTCGATAATTTGAACTTGTTTGGAATGTTAAGTCATTTCCTTGAGGACTTCCATCTGCTCAACATTCTGCATCCTTAGCTCTTAATACTAATATATCTCATTTCACTAAGTTTCTCTCCATATAACCAAATGCTGTAACCTTCTTAAATAACTTTCAGAATGTAAATGGTACACTACAACTACCATTGGGGTCTGTTCAACTTGTACTTCAACTTAATGGTGTTGTATTACATTCTCGGTCAAATACTGCTATTCCTCATTTATAAGGCATTGTGTATTTCTTAGTTCAAATTGTTATTGTTCCGTTATCATCCTCCCTATATATATCAACATAACAATAAACTTTATTTGTAGTTGGAGTTAAAAGCACTTCTTCTTTGTGAATTATTTTATACCATCAGTCTTTTTGAATAACACAACTAATAGGAGTAATAGGTGTATTACTAGCTATTGTATAATCCCATGTAACATAAGGTCCTATAATAACATCGGTTCTTGTCCAATCCGTTATATTTTCAAAATTTTGTTGAAATAAATTATTCCATAATATTTCTACTGTTTTTTCTTTTTCTCACACACATAGTTTGCATCATGCCTTTCCAGCATATTTCTTTCAACTAAAGACTAACGTATCCCTAAGAGAAAGAAATTGATCATAGGTACTATGTCTTTCTAAATCACTCATATCATATTCTATTGGTTGTGTATCGTATGGATTACTCATTTTTATTTTATATCATAAAGTTCATTAGTTTTTCCTTTTGTATGATACCATAATTGTATTTCCCTAACAATAGGAGTTGCTTTTTCATCATCTCCTATACTAATCCTTATTAAATAAGTAATAGTTTGTCGATCGTATTCAAATCAAGTTTCACCTGTTTGATTATTAAAATTATTTAATAAATGACTAATTTGTGTTCTAGTATTTTTCATTTCAGATGTTATTTCCATCACTTTATATCGTCAATCACTTCAAGTTCAACTAGGATTTGTATCAGTCCATCTGTTATTAGGAGAAATAAAGACTTCTATTTTTCAATTTTTTCCTTCATCTAATAAATAATTCAATTCATAATTTAATCTTACTTCATCAAGCATTTTTGTGAAACATCATTGAAACTGATTCCCTTCCATTTCTCTACTTATTAATATTCAACTTGATTCATATCAATCTTGTCCAGTATCATATAACCTCATTTTACATATTCAATCTTCATAAGAAACATATATATAATTATTACATATTGCTAAACCATTTACATACTTCTTTGTGTTTCTACATTTTCGTTTAAGATATCAAGTATCCTTTCAACTTGGATTATATTTAAACTTAAACACTCAATGCGCATCCGCTATATAAAAATATCCATTAATATAACTTGCATCCAATGATGTTGGTCCAATAAAATATCAAGCAGCAGATTTACTAAATATATCTTCCGATACTAATCATCATCTCCTAGTAAAGATAGGAACAGGTGTTGATCAAATTAATTTATTTAAGGAAACAAATCCATCAGTTCAATCTAAGGATTCTGTAAAATAATCAATTCCATTAATAGAATAAACCCTCATAACTCTAACATGTTTTAAATCTATTTGATTATAAACAAAAGTAGATCTAAAATCATCAGTAGCTTGATAATAAAATACTTTTGTATTTGCAAATCCTGAATCTTGAACCCAAACTTTTAAATATTCAAAAGTACATGTTAAAGCTATAATATTTTCTCATCATCGATATGTTTGAACTTTTTTCCATCATGTTTGTCAAGGTTGTACTCAAGTAGTATAAATTGGACTATCTGGATTAGATCTATCTAATTCTGGATAATAACATCGTAATTCATTTCCACTTGCAACTATTAATCTTGAGTTATTAAAGTTTAATACACAAGTAATAGCATTTTGCATTGGTTTTGTATTATCTGGTGTTGATATACTTTCATCAGTATAATCAGAATGATCGTATGGAAGATAGCTACTTCAAGCATTTCATCAACTAATTGTAACAAATCAATTAGCTGTTAATGAACCATTTCCTGCATATACTCAAATCCAAATTTTATTTTGAAAAACAGTTCCTTCTCCAATTCAAACATCAAATCAATGGATTACAGTTGCAGGGGGGATAGTTATTCAAGTAACTTCTACTGGTCATCAACTTCAACCCGGTGTTCAATCCCAAGTATTTTCATTAAAATAATAAACTTTTCATCAATCTCTATTAGGAATTGCATAAACATAATCTCCAACATTTATCAATTGACAATTAGCAAAATTTATATCTTTATATATTTTTTGACTTAATTTAATTCAATGTAATTCATCATCACAATTAATATTTTCAGAATATTGAAAACTATTATTTAATCAAAAATAACTATCTTGTGAAAATCAATCTGCTCGACTTACTTGACTTAGAACTTCTTTATTATATTTTTCCATTATCTAATCCAGTAATAAGCTAAATTAGCAAATTCTTCTTCATTTGCTCTTTGATCTCTATTTAAACCATATATATTATCATGAACTGTTTTATCAAATGCTGCTAAATATTCTCAAGCTAATTCTGGGTTTTCACTTCTAATTAAACAATAACTCATATAATCTTCAATAGCATCAAAGAAATATCGTGGTAAATTTAATGTAGATTCATCAGTCGTTCAATCTGATGCAATTTCTTTAGGCATAAAGTTATATACCATTTGAAATCATCAAGTAACATCTTTATCTGGGGTAGGGAATATCTTAATAGTATTTTTATTTACAAATACATATCTAGGATAAAGTTTAGATATAGGATGTTTTAAAACAGGTGCTCCTACTTGATATCAAGGATGATCCGATGTTTTTGGTAATGTATTATAATCTCATATATTTATAGGAGTACATATTCTATATATAGGTGTATTATTTTTATCTGTATCAAATGCAACCCTTAATTGAATAATACTATAAAAATCTTCCGCATTTTGTACTCATAGCGGAAGAGTATAATCACTAGTATTTGCTGTTATGTTTTGATATCTAAAACTAGTATTTAATCTTCATGAAGCATAAGCTAATAATTCTTTCTCGAATTTTTCTAATCCTTCTTGATACCATAGAACTACAACAGAATTATTTATCTGTGAAGTTCCTCTTAGCATCTTTTTTCTCCAACTCTGTATTCTGTTTGCTACAGTACCCATTGAATCTTTTTAAATATAAAACAATAATTTTATAGAAGGAGGATACTTTCGCATCCCCCTAAATAAATCTATTCTTATATAGTCTGTTGCCATTGATAATCAGTTGTAGCTCTTGATTCTAATCTTACTAAGAAGAATGGATTCAATAAAGCACATCCGAAGTAAGCTTTCCATCAAATTGTACAAACTTGATTTAATGGATCATTTCGTCCTGCACTTCCGTATGGTTTGTAGTATGTTTGTAATGCAGAAAGATCTGAGATTCAGTAAGCTCCTTTTCTAAAGCAGTATGTAGGATAAACTAAGAATGTATCTGCTCCCGATGTAACAGATATAGCTTTTACATTAGCTGAAAGATAAATATCGAAGTTTTCTACAGATGTTACATATCCATCTTGAATTCCTTTGTAGTTATCGTAAATAACTTTATTCAACCAAGTATTTGTACTTGCAGAAGTACAGAAATCTCTGAATACATTTGGATGCATAACGATCTTGAATCTTTCATTAGTAGCTCCTTGAGAAGTTAAGAATGTAACTCCATCTAATACTAAATCAAAATCCATTGTATCTGCTGCTGTCAAAGCTGCTCTTGTAGCTGCTCCTCCAGCTCTAATAACTGGTACATTTGAATCAGATTCTAATACGTCTTGTACGTATTCATCAATTATCCTTTTGGCATTGTGAGATAATTCTACTCCTTGTTTTCCAACGATGTCTAGTAATGTTTCCATATCTAATACATCTGTTATCTTTGTATAATCTCATAGCAAAACAGGTGTAGCTGTAACTGTTGTTACAGTATTATCGTGTCATGCAGGAACAACTCCTTCAGTCAATGTTGCTTGAGCTAAAGTAGTTTTCATAGGATTTAATCTAGGCCATGTAACTGATTTCCATCATTTTTGAGATACAGGTGTTTCTCATAGTTGCATGAATATTGTAGAAGGTTCTCCATTTTCTAAGAATGATTTTCTTAATAATGTCTGTAGAACGTCTTCTTGTAATGCTGAAGCATTAACGTTTGAAGTTTGAATCATTGTTAATAAATTGGATTAAAAGTTAAATAATATTTTAACCTAATCCTAACTTTCACATATTCTGTTTAATGTAATCTAAATATTGCTGTCCATTCATTTTAGAAACGTCTTCTCCAGAATTTACTTCAGTAGGATTAGATCCGAGAACGCTTTTAGATCCAAGTTCCTCTTTAGGTTCTTCTTTAGGTTCTTCAGGAATGCTAGCAGGTTTTCCATTCATACCTTTATATAAAGCAACCATTTCATCTACTCCTAAATTAGAATACTTATCTGCAAATTCATCAAAGTTTCATTCAAATCCTTCACCTTTAAGAATTCTATTAAAGAAAGATTTTTTATCAGCTGCTCTTCAAGATTCTAAATCAGAAATCTTAGCTTGAAGATCATTAATTTGTCCTTCATACTTTTCTTTTAAGCTAGCTCTAAGTTTAGCATATCCGGACTCCTTTTTCTCTTCTTCGTTCTCATTTGTCTCAATATCAGTCATTACTGTATTGGTAATAGAATAAAACCGAGTATTCTACAAACTCGAATTACATGTTTAACGACACAGCAACTTTGTCGAGTTTATTTTAAGAAGGTATTTCTTCACTTTTATTTACTTCTTCTACAGCTTTTTCTTTTTCCTCCTCTGTCGTAAGTTCTTCAACTATTTCAAATGGTTTATTAATTCACTCAATAAATGCTCAGAGTATTTCATAGATTGTATATCCATGACTTTTAACTGCTGTGTAATTTCTTCGCTGCGATTTTAGCTGCGACTCGCTTTCTTTTTCTAGTAGCGAGATCATCTTTTTTAGGAGTTGGAATGCTTCATTCTCCTTGAGACTCTTCAACAGGTTTATCTGTTCAGGAGTCAACTCTTCTAATTCATCCATCGTCTTCTATTTCTTTAAGTAAAACAGATTTTCAATTCTCTTTGATTCGTTTTAATGGTTTTCAGAAGTTTGTCTCTAAATGATACATCACCTGTTGATAGAATACTTCTTTTTCCATATCATTATAATCTTTTGTGAGAATTTTAATATCCTTTTTTCAAAAATTTCCTATATTCATCTTATTTTTCTTCAAATAAGAATCTATTTGGAAATTGAATCTTTCTTTTAAGTGTCTTACAGTAGTAACTCTTACTACATCATCATCGTTTACAACTTCATAAGGTTTCTTAGCTGTAAACATGTCATTAATATCTTCCAACACTTTTCGAGTCATAATTAATTATAATGCTCAGATAAATATTGCTTTAATTCATTAATTATTTCCATATCTGCTCCATGTTTTTCTAACCATTCCTTATCTTTTTCATATACATTTGTTCCAAATCCCATATTTTGTAAATATGTTTTAAATTTTTCTGGTAGTTTATACATAGGAACAGGAGTTCTTAAAGCAACTGTTTTAATAAAAGCAGTTTTTTGGAAAACTGGATTTCAATTAGCTTTTCAAATTTCATCTTCTAATTTTTCCATGTTTTCTTTTACTTTTTTAAGTTCAGCTTTCAATGATTTATCTTCTTTATCTTCCTCTACTTTTTCCAATAATTCATCTACAGCTTCAACTTGTGTTTCAACTTTTTCTTCAACTTCTTTCTTTTTACTTTTAGCCATAATTATTTCTTATAAATTAAAACTATTGAACTGAATCCATTCAATTCACAGATAACATTTTCTGCTCTTTCTGTGCTGCTGTTATTGGATTCTCTATTTTAGGTTGTTTTGCAGTTGGTTGTGGTGCTTGTCCTTGTATTTGATCTTGTCAAGGTAAACCTCACATCATCTGTGGTTGTACAGGTTGAGTTTCACCTCAAACATTAGCTTGTTTTCATAATTCTCTATTGGCCATATATTTCAAGGCTGCAATTGCATGGTCTTTAGCTTCAGTTTCCTTAGCCTTATTGTAATATCGAAGACGCATGTGAATATTTGCATTAATAGGAATATAGATATCTTTGTTTTCATTTAGAAGTAATACATCTGATTTGCATTGATACTCTTCTAAATCAAGTTCGTTAGTTGAATCTATTTCGTTTTCATCCATTCAATTCAAATAACAAAGAGTTTTTCTTATATTATTTAATAAGAATCTAGGTGTTTGTGGATCATTAACTAACATATTATATTGTTCTGTATAAGCTTTTATCTTTTCTTCTGTCTCAATTTGTTTTAAGATCTTATCTTCCATAACAATATTGAAATTTCATCTTATATCTTTCTTTGATAATTTCTTATAAGTTCAACTTAAACCATTAGTAACCGCTCTGTATGGTTTTTTAGATCAATCTCTCCATCGATACAATAAAAATTCTCTATATAGATAAGCAAAATCATAAGAACCAAATGCTATTATTTGATTTTGTAATGTTGTCATCATGTTAGCATTGATTTTTTGAATTTTACTCTGTGTTGCTGTATTTGGATTAGAATTATCACTAAGTCATAATCATTGAGCTGCAGCATTTGCAAATGATTCTGACATAGCTTTATTTTTAACCATCGTTAATGAATTGTATATATCTGGAGAAACTTGTGTTTGAGGTAATTCATACACCATTGAACTAATAGGTTTTGTCAAATCTCTCATTTTAACTGGAAACCATCTATTTTTAATAGATTGATTTTTAAGAGAATTGATATTTTTCATAAATACCTCTTCATCGATGAATATATTTCATCAAGTAGCTTCTCTAGTAACTTTTATTTTATATAGATTAAGCAATAATTGCTCTGTTCTGTGTGAATCTTCAATAATATTTATTAAACTATTTCCCCATCGATCATTAGCATCATAAGCAAATCATGTAACAGCAATAGGAATTCTTTTTCCTTTGGTCTCTGGTATATCTTTAATATCAATAATAACACCTCAAATCATTAATACTTGATAATATAATCCATCTATTTTAGTATAATGATAATGTAATGTTATTTTTCATGTATCTTTATCATAAAATGTACTAATATTTCTAAGGAAAGCAGATTGAGTCTTTAATCAATTAACATATTCATCGTAATTATGAATTATTCTTTCTACTCGATCTTTTGCTACTCCTAATTCTTTAACATCTTTTTTGTCCATTATTCTATCAAATCAGAAGAATGGATATTTCTTAACTGGTATAGATCAATCGTTATATGGATAAACAAATCTAGGATCTATTCTTTCAAAGGTTGGTACTTGCTCTTCTTTATCATATCAAGTAAATAATCTAACGTATTTTCCATATCTACACATATCCTCAACTCCCATATATTCATCAAATCATCGTTGTTGATTTGAATAATCATATTCATAAAGTCTAGTAAAGTTTCTAGCTTCTTGTTGGAATAAATCATCTTCATCTTCCCAAGATATTAAGGGTTGATTAACAATACATGTAGCTTGGATTGTTCTTTGAATACTCCAATAAAGCTGACTCCTTAACAACTCTGAATCTTTCTTAGTCGAAAATATATCTTTCTGTGTATCAAACAATTCATTCTTAGATCTATTAGCATCATATCAATGCTTATACTCAGATAAGATCTTTTGAGTTAATTCATCTGTAATTTTAATTGTTTTCATTAATCTCTATCTATAGCATATAAATAATCTTCTAACATACTAGTTGTTTCTCCCCTTAGATACGGATACATTCTCATTATCATTGTATCTAGAAGATCTGGACTATGTCATGTTCTTTCCTTTATCTTTTCCTTTGATTCTATTTTAGTTTTTCAATCTAATGATTTTTCATCAATATATGTATTTAGTAAATCTCTATTTAAAACTGCTCGATCTTGATCTTTTGCTTCGTGTTCTCGTTTAATAGCTATTTGATGATTCTCAATTCTTCTTTTAAGCTCAAATGCACACTGAGTTTTTAGATTTGCATAATTCTGTTTTGTTCAAGTAACTATTGGACTAGAATTATTAACAAATCAAATACAATAACTTATTCAATCAACAACTCAACCTCAAACTCAATCTGCATCAACTATAATGTTTTGATGTGGTACTCAATACTGCAAAGAAATAAAGTTTATACTGTTTTTTACTTCTTCTATCGTATTTTTTTCATAAGTCCATACTCTTATCCAAGTATTTCATTTCCATAAACTAATTCTTGTTGTATCTGCACCAAATCTAGCTACATCACATACGATATAATAATCTCAATCTATAGATTCATTAGTAAGCAAAGCATCAATATCTTTCTTTCTAAACATCATTCGAGTATTATCTTCAAAATTCCATTGTCCATATAACAACCTTTTCTTTATAGATTCATCAGCATTTTCTAGATTATGAATATATCATTGATCGATAAAGTTATTTGAATAAACTAATGATTCTATAAAAACTGATTCAGGTCATCCTTTACCTTGATAAAATCTTTCGTACACGTGTCAAGGATTTGGATTAAATGTCTCTAAGACTTTACCTAAGATTCAATACTCTTCGTTCTTGAACCTTCAAACTCTAGTTGTTATAATCTTAATAGCATCTAATGGAACTTCTGCAGACTCTTCTATAAATGCTCAAGTTAATTCTAAGGATCCAAATCTATTATAAAGTGGATCTTTTGGATAATAGCATCACTCTAATAACAGAATTGTACTTCCATTTTGAAACCTTATGGTTGAACTCTGTTCATTAAGCTTTCCTCTAAGTGATTCTGGTATATGATACTCACTATAGAACTTTTCTAAAGATATAACTGTTGTTTGTTTAACATTTTTAATCGTATCCCTGACTAAAGCAAATCTAACTCAAGGATAAGTTACACACATTTGCCGTAACCAAATACATCACAAAAAACTTTTTCATCATCAAGCTCAACCACCATATCCTATGCTACGATGTTTATTATCTTTTAAAAAGCTCATAGCTTTCTTTTGATTATCTGTAAGCTTGATATTAATTTCCATTAATTAAAGTTAATTGTAATATTCTCATTAGAAGTTGCTTTTCCTTCCATTAGATTTTTTCTTTCTAATGTCTCTTTCGCTATAGCTGCTAAATCTCTAAGCTCTCTTGTTTCGAGAGTTGTTTCATCATCAACCATATCTTTGTATTTAGAAACAGTTTTAGCAGTAATATCAGTAATATCATCTAATATATCATCGTAAGCATTTCTAACGATCTCTTCTTTTTTTTCTTTGATATCCATTTTTAATCTTGGTATTTCTTTTAAAATAGTTCTAACAACATCATAACTTACTCCAAATTTATTTGCTATCTCTTTACTAGTAGCAAATGGATTTTGTAAAGTATATTTTACTATCTCTAAGTTCCTTTCAAATGTATCTTTATGATGTCCTACCATTTTTATTTACTTTTCTAAATAACAATATTATATACGATTTCGAGAAATTTAATAATAAAAATCATTTTCTTTTCTCCGTTCCTTTAATTTATTCTCTAATGTTTTATTTCTTCTATTATATGGTATTTTTTTTCAGACTCGATATTGAAATTGTTCTAGACTATAATCCTTAACTGACATATTCGGTTTTCACATCGAATAATCAGGTCGTTGACGTAGAAATTCACAAATAAAATCTAAACAGATTTTAGCTTTATGTTCATCTGTTAGAAGAATTTTTGGTCATTCATCTGGTCTCATTTTTTTTTCTTTTGCGTTTTAAAACATAATCTGTACTAAATCCAGCAATTCCTTTTTCTATTAAATCTGGAATTATCTCACGATCCATCCTTAAACTCATTATTTTTCTCTTTTTTTCGTTTCTAATTCTAGTCTCTTGCTCCAAAGTTAATACCATTTCAATAAAATCTAATAAAACAACTCTAATATACAAAAATAAAATAAAAAGTAAACACTTTAGATGTTTACTTTCTTAAAAATCTACATTAAATTCTTTACATCAGCCATTCAATCGTTAAAATGTTTAACAACTAAATCTCTAAGTCCATGTCTTAAGCAATTATCACAAAAACAAGCACTCGGAGTTTTTGTTTTATTATCTGTACAGATTCTTGCTCAAGATTGAATTTCTTTTCAACATTTAACACACATGATTTTGAATAACGGATTTTTAGTTAATTTCATTGCTAGATACTTCATTTTTTTGTTTTTTAAGTTTTAAAATAGCTCTTCTTTTTTTCTTGAATTCCATTCTTAATTCATAATCTTTGATTCTTCTGCATTGTAAACAATACTTTCTACATCAGATTTTTTCTATTTCCATTCAACACTTAGCACATTTAATTCGTTTTTCTTTTCAAATTTTCATTTTGTTATTATATAAGTTGTAAAATAATTTCTCATTCTGCATCTACATTATTTATAAATGCAGTACAAGCTAAACACATATTGTCTTCTGTTGGCATAACATCTTTTTTGAGAATATATTCTCATCAAGCTACTATATTACATAAACATACTCCACATACTCACATCTTACAGCTATAAGGTATTTGTATGTCGTTATCAGATAGAGTATCTAATATACTCTTGTCAGCTACTGCTGCACATTCTCAAATAACTTTACCATCTTTGTCTTGTAGTATAATTTTCATCTCATATATATTATAAACTAAAACTATTCAACCTTAATATTATTAAGTAAAAATTGTTCTAACTTATATTCATCACATAAAGCACTTTCTATTAGTCGGTATTCTGCACAATGTCTAGGTCGCCAAATTTCTTTTGTAGAAACTTCTCACTCTGGTCAAACCTCTCTCCTTTTTATCCAATTTTCAATTCTCACTTCATAAGTTTTGCTATCATATTTATGTCAGTCTACCATTCCATTTTCACATACGAATTGCCATAATCAGCTTTCTTTACTGACTAATTGCCTTGTAGATTTTCGCCTTTGGATAGCATCTTTACTACCCCAACAGCACCAATTCCAATTTCAAACATATTGCTCAGCTCGGTTTATTTTATCTATTCTACTTTCTCCAAACGGTTTCCACCCTTTCTCTATAAGTTTATTTAGTAGTTCTTCCATTATTTTAATATACTAATTAAAAACTCTATTGGCTCATCTTGTATAGCAAGTAGCATAAGTAAACTTTCATAGTCTGAATAATAATGTCTTTTTTGTTCTTCTTCACTTTGACTATAATATTCTATTCGGTCAAGTATGTTCTCATATTTATTTGTTTCTATCTTATCATTATCTACTAACCATTTGATAAAACCAAACCTCTTTGTGTATAAATATTCAATATCGTGGTATCTTCAATTTACCTCCAATAAAGTCCCCCCATCAAGAATATCTACATCATTATATTCGTTTAGGTCATCTCACCAGTCTATTGTATTTATATACTCATTTAATAATTCTATAAGTTTTTCCATCTCTATATATTATTCATCTAAAACTTTAAATAGGTTTTGTTAATTGCTTCTGTAAATCCTTATATTTTATTTTTATCTGTTCTTTCTGTTCTTCTGTTAATTCTTCAGTTTTTATCTTTGTTATATTTGTTTCTAAGATAGGATCCTTTCCAATAACTTCTATTGGTAAATCCCTTTCAAATTTAGATTTTATCATTCTTTCCATTCGTCAAAATCCATCAGTCATTCATGAAATTTCTTCAATAATATTTATTTTTTGTGATCTAGCCATCCTTTTCATTTTATCTATCATATATTTTCTTTCAGCAATATTTCTTGAATAAAAATATTTTTCTATATCTGTTGTAAATTGTGATGGTCTAATCTCTTTTATGTCAAATGTGTTTATTATTACTCATTCAAGCTCTATCATTTTACATTGTTCTAATGCTTTTTTAAATTGTGGTACTTTATCCTCCTCTAATGGTAAAGCACTACGATTCCCATTTCAATCAATATAAAACACTAATGCTAATGGTTTATACTCTTTAATCTCGTTCATTTTTTAAAAACTAGGAATAAAATTATTTCTCGGTTTCCGTTGTTTGATCTTGTCTATCATTACATCTATATACATCACTCAATCTGGATTTTTCTTCAATAATTTTGGTAAAGATCTTATTTGTTTACTCCAAAAATCATCTTGTTTGATAAAATTACATACTGTTTGGATTGTTTCTCTTGTGTATCCTTTCTTTAATAATTTATTTATTGCTTCTATATTATTTTTTTCGAAATTACTATTTTTCATCATACTTATAACATACGGATCATCCCAATTATAGAATTCTATAACAGTAAGTTTCTCCTTCGCCACGGGGGCCTGGGGGTGTTCTATTTCGGCAAACTCTTCATTTTTAATACAAATTTCGTTTTTTAGACTATGTATATTAGATTCTTCTTTAGAAGAATCTATCTTATTATTATTTATCTTATTATTATTATCATCACCTTTTTGTGGATTTCAAATCCACTTTTTTGTGGATTGGTCTATCCCCAAGTTCACATTTTCTTCTATTTGGATAAACCTAATCTTTCATCAATTTGCCTTTTGTCTATATTTATTTTTAATTAATCAAATCTTCTCTAATTTAATAATAGAATTACTTACAGTTTTCTCACTACATCCAAAAATACTTCATAATTGTTCATTCGTAAAATAAAACTTATCTCAAGCTTTTAAATAAAAATTAATAAATCAATAAAGCAAACACTCTAAATAAGTTAATCCTAATTCCAATAATTCTGGATAAAAAGGTATAAACTTTGGTTGAAATACTAACTTAGCATTAGCTTCATTTATCTCGTGTCTCTGTTTCTCTTCATCATTATACGTAAATAAAAAATCTTCTCTCTCATAATCATCTCCATAACTCTTTATACTTCCATCTCTTTTTTCCATCTTTATTTTTTATTAAATAAAAAACTAAACCTCTGATCCTAACTTGTAATAGTAACTCTCTACCTCAATTACTAGAACATGTTAGGTAGAGATTTAGTTCTATATCACAAAATGAACAACTACTGTCATCTGCTCTTAGCATTTGACATCTTAATATTAATTATTCAATCCTAAATGTAAACACTTTTTTTATCTTTTTCATCCATTTACTACAAAACTCTATACGATATTTTTCAGGGAAATAAATGACATCAACTCCATCTACATCAGATATAATAATACTATACACCCTATTATTCTTGTCCTGATCCATTTTTACTCCAGATTAGAGATGGAGAAGCCCCCGCGCCTCCGTTTTTTTGATAACCAATGGTTATCACTCGGGGAATAGGGGATTTTGAAGGAGTGAATTTGTACGCGAAACATTAATTACCTATTAAGGTAGGATTCAGGTTTTAGGGTTTCAGAATTCAGGGCTTAGGAAAGCTAAGGATCTATAAAACGACGCTTATTTGCATCGGTAGGAAAGGTGGTAGAATTCCGAGAAAATAGATCATCCTAAGAAACTCCTAAAAAAACATCCAGTTTTTCCTGTGTCCCCTTTTTTGCTGAATTAGAGCGTTTCAGGAATGATTGATTAGGATTTTCTTTATTTTCCAATTTCCTTTAGCCCCCGCTTTTTTCTTCGCCAAAAAGCATTCTTTTTCCTGACGATATACTTATTTTACGGGTGTTTTCGGAAAAGTGGGAAAAATATCACTCGTGCTCGTTTTCCTAATTCTTAATTAGTGAAAATGGATAGGGAAGTGTTCGGCTTCCTTTATTAATATAGAAGGGTTTTAACTGAGCACTAGAATAATATGTAAAATTGTTATCTGTGTATATGTAGATGATGAGGTTGTTTTAGGGGTTGTTTGTATCCCTAGAAAAGTGATAGAAGTAGGAGAATTCATACTTTCTAGGGGAGATAACTAAAAGTTATATCATTTTCATCATTTAGGGGTTATAATTATCAGGAAAATGATTACAATACATACGTAACAATAAGAGAAAGTTACCATTTATATTATAAAACTATCATAAAATGAAACTTACAAAATTACAATCTAATGAGAGTATTTACAAAACAATGTATTTCTATGTACATGATGAAGTACATTGAATATGTTTAAGAAGAGACGATTTTAATCATTATTTGATAAATCGATTTAATGAATCGCAAGTAAATCCAGAGGAATTCAGGAATGCATTGAATGAATTATTTTATCAATCTTGAAGCAGTTTTGCTTGAAATTATTTAAGAATGACTGCAACAGACTATTATAACAAATTAAAAGATGAAGAAGCTAAGAAATTATTTACTGAAGAATTTGTTGAGTTCTTAGGATTATTCGAATAAAATATTTATTTCTTAATATATTACAAAATGGACGAAAAATTCTTATATGATGAGCTATCTCAACATGCTGAAGATACTGAGTATACAGAGCTACAAACGATGTTAGATGATTGAACAGATATTTTTGGATATAGTGTTGAAAATTTGAAATTAATCTACGAATATTATTTGAGAGATCACTGAATCGAAATTGATTCAATTGAAAAGAACTTTTACAATTAATTTTATCTTATAACAAATACAAAAAATGGAAACAAACGAATTTGATTTTTTACTTGACTTAGAAGAGTCAGACTTAGTAACTTCTTCAGATGAAGAATTAGAAGCACTATTAGCTTCAGACTAATTTTATCATTAATTATCACAAAATGAGCTTAAACTATAAAACAACTAAAGGAAACAAAGTTTCTATTGATTATTCTCAAAACTATTACGAATGGAAAGATGTTAGAGAATATGTATTCGGAGACACTAATGAGTGTCAAGTATATATGAATTTATGAAGAGATTATATTAGTATTGATGAAACTAACTTAGAATCTTGAGAAATTGATTACTTATTAGAAAATAAGGATTTTATGGAAGATTTTGATCTATCTGAAAAGGAGGATTGGGAAGAACACATGAAAAAGATAGAAGATGAAAATTGGATTGTTTATTTTAAGGTTAGAGACTGGTGAAGTAACGGTTTAGATCTACATGCTTGAGTTTCTCCTGAAGAAGCTAATTGATTTATCATTAGAAAAAAGGATAATGATGATAAATGATACGACAGAGATGAACTAAAAGAAACTCTAAACTATTTTAGAGCTTATGTTGAATGAACCTTTGTTGAAATCAGAATATATTCTCCAGTCGTTTATGTAAACGAAAACGATCCAGCAGATAAAATCACTCAATATAGATTTGAAGACTGATGAGACTATTTTCTATCAAACGAACAAGCGTTGGAATCTGTTGATACTAATACTTGGTGAGAAGTTCTTAAAGATACAGAAACTGAAGACTATTAATATTTATATTTTAAAAATTATCAAAATGGAGAAACAATTTAAAAGAATTCGAGAACTAAGAAAAGCATTAGAATCAGATTTAGGTTCTTCTGAACTGGACTTAATTGATGAAATCATGGAAATCTTTTTTGAAATCATTAAGAAACAATCCAGAGAAATTAGTAAATTGGAAGAATCTATTGATAACTAAAAGTTACCTCATTTTCAGAAAAATGGGATCAAAAAATTAAAAAAAATATATATAATCAGGATAATAAAGAAACATAAGATTTACATTTTAATAAATATCACAAATGGACTTACTTACAACAAATTTAGAGAATCAGGCAGAAGTTTATGAATTACAAGAACAGCAAAAAGTAAAATTTACACAAGAATTGATTGACGACAAATTGCATGATTTGAAGAAAAAAGCAATATCTAAGGATGAGAGAATCTATCACATTATGGGAAGAGAATATTTTCTCTCTAGAGGACATTCATGATTTTAATTTCTAACATATTATAAAATGAACAATCGAGAACAATTCAATAACTGTTATACAAAAACAGAACGAGATTGAAAGATCTTAAGGAAGTATTGGATTTTCACTAATTACAATAAATCTCGTGATATTACATTCTACACTTTAGAAGTGAGTGAATTATATCCAGAATGAAATTACGAGAAAATTTACAAATTTAGATGAATTAAGAAATTGGAATATGCTAAGCAGATTGCTGATAACTATAAACACTACAGAATCACAAAAAATGATTCAAAACATTTTTATTCTTCTAATGAAATGCGATGATTATAATTGGACTAATTCTTATAATCTTTTTACTTTATCGTTATAAGAAAAATCATGAATCATGAAGGAAAGGATTAGCAATACTTGATGCAGTACTTGCTTGACTTACTTTCATATTAGGATTCTTTTTAAAGCTTATTAAGCGATTTTTTAGTTTATAATTATACACAATGCAAAAGAAACAAAACAAAATTATTTACATTATTATGATTCTAGTTATTTGATTAACTATAGGTCTATGGACACCTAGATTAGTTGATAAAGTTCATGCAAATTATATGCAACAACAGATTGATAAAGCTAATAAAGATATTGAACACTTAGCTTATGATTGGCAAGTATTAGAATATGAGAAACAAGATTTGCTAGAAAGAATTAATGAAATTAATGAACAACAAAATGAATTTCATAAAAAAGCTGATGAAATTAGAGAATGGATAAATATCCAAGAGGGTTTACTAAAGAGCAGAAAAGCTCAATAAAAAATCTTCCAGAAAGTACAGGAACGAATATCATTCATAAGTGATATGAATCTGGAGATTATAGACAAGAATATGTACAATACGCATATAAATTAGGTTGATTAGATTTTGTTACATTATTAGAATGTGAAAATTGATTATGGAATACAAAAGCAATTGGAGATCACTGACACGCTCATTGACTCTGTCAGATGAATGATCTCTATCATAATATTCCTAATGAATATTTCAACTCACGACAATATCAAATAGAATATTGCTACGAAAAATACAAATGATGAACAAAATTCTATGGACCTAATAGAATCATTAAAGGACAGAAATGTTCTTCCTACGTTTTAGATCGTTTTATTATACAATAATGGACTACAAATATATTCCTATAAAAACTAAAGATATGAAAAAGGAATGGACTGAAACAGATAAAGAAACACTAATTAGTTTATGGAAAGAAAACAAGCAGCTGAAAAAAAGAGTTGATGAGCTAGAGAAATGATTAGAAGAAATGCTAGCTGTTGCTAATACGATTTTATAACATTAAAGATATTACAATGTGAGAAACTAAAGAAATGAATCCTATGGCTAAGGGGATTAAAAAATACTTAGTCACTCAGTTGATCGATCCCAGTGTTAGTTGGATGGATCTTCATTGATTAGAGAAATTAGCGTTTATACAGAAAACTCCTAGTTCTGCAATAAAGAGTAGGAAAATCAACAATAAAGAAATTCCATACGTTGAAATCGATTTTGTTGAAAGAGCTCTGAATTTTATATCTAATTTCAATTGGTGATATACTATTCAAGATAAAGGAATGACTGAATGAAAGGACGAGAAATGAAGAACTTATTATGAAGCACGAGTACAAATGCAATGTTATATAGTTCTTGATTGAGTAAGAATAGAAAAAGGATCGTTTGGAGCTTGGAAATCTTATCAAAATATTGCAGTAAGTAAACGAGATACCTACAAATCTGCTGAATCAAATGCAATCAAGAATTTCGCTTTAACTTTATGAATTGGAGCAGATAAGAGACGAGAAGAGAATGAAAAGATCTCTCAATTTAGGGAAGAATCTTATAACGAAGAAGAATTAATTGCAAGTTTTAATTCATCAAATGAAAATAATGATTAAGGAAAATCTATCAAGTAAAGAATATCTGGATAAAAATAGGGGATTTGTAACTGCTTCCAAATTAAAGTATTTTCTTACTTATTGACCTGAAGCTTATTATTATAAATTTGTAAAAGAAATTATTCTTGATGAAGAAGAAAAAGACTATTATATAGTATGAACAGCTTTTGATGATCTTTTATCTTATGGAGAAGATGCTTGGTGAGAAAAATATTATATTGATGAAGGACTTCTTAAGGAGGATTTAATTGCAAAATGTAAAGAAAGATGATTGAATACAAATTGATCAGTAGCTGAGCTTAGGGAAAGATTATACGGTTGAAAGATCAGACTAACTCAATTACAATGAGATCAAATCTTAGGAATGTACAGAGAAGCAAAAAGACAACCTTTAGTTGATTTATGAAATCCATTATATTTACATCAAAAAGATATTGAATGTGAATTCGAATGAATGAAACTCAAAGGAACTCTTGATCGTTTATCCTTAGAAGATAAAATGATTAGAGATCGAAAAACTTCTGGACAATTCCAGAATTTCGAATATAATATAGAAACAACATTTGATTATATTTTAAGTATGAGTTTCTACTATGTATTAGTTAAAGTGAATTACAAAATTGATTGTGATGTTATTTTAGATGTATTTGGAAAGAGTAAACCTTATCCATATATGTGATATAAATTAGATAAAGCTAGACTTCTTTCAAGCTTAGAAAATAAGATCATTCCCTGACTTAAAGCATTGAAAGAATGCTATGAAAAAGATGAATGGAACTCTATTTACCCAATCAATTATGTAACTCAAAATAGATATTGAGATCCTATTAGTTATACAAAATGAGAACCTATAGCAAGAACTAAACTAATGGAATGTGAATATTATTGAATGCTTGAAGGAGCATTAGCTGAAAACTTTATTACACCTACTTTTTAATTTTTAATTAATAAAAAATGAATAAAAAAAGCCAAGAGCTAACAAAAAGAATAAACACTATATTAAATAGTATGTGACACTGATGAGAATTTTGGATAGTATATGCTAACAAAACTTGATATACAGTATATGCAGAGAATGTTTGTTTTAATATTAATGATTAAAAAAAATGGAAATTCAAAAAGACTTTTTATTTAAATTTTGGATAAAAAATAAAGCAGAAGAATATGCTATAATTATTCTTCAATGTTTATGGGATTTGAAGGAACCAGTAGATAATTATGAATCATTTTTAATATGATTCGATACAGACCATTTGTTTACTTTAGATAAAATAGGAAAATATTTATTCTATAAATATTGAGAAGAATTTATTTATCAATTATATTTATATTATTTATGAATGCCAGATGCACAATACTATAGAACAGAACAAAATCTACAAACAACAGAAGAAACTCGAATTAGCTCAGAAGAAAAAGGAAGAACAGATTCAAAAAAGGATTAAACAACTTCAAGAAAAAAGAGAAAAATTTCTTAAAGAAATGAAAGAAAAAGCTCAACAAAAATATGAGAAAACTCTAGATAAATATCTCAAAGATCAAAATAGAAGATTTGAAAAACTTAAAAGAGAAATCGAATGAAAAAAACCTTTAAAGAAATTAGAAAAAAAAGATTCACTCAAACCATTAAAAAAGAAACTTTATGAATTAGTTCAAAAATATGCTAGATTAAGAGATTCTGATAAATATGGACGAGGGAAATGTATTAGTTGTTGAAAAAGAGTTAGATGGGAAAAAGCTGATGGAGGTCATTATATATCCAGATCAAATATGAGTACAGCTTTTGATGAAAATAATATCCATCTTCAATGCAAAGGTTGCAATGGAATGCTTCATTGAAATCTAATTGAATACAGAAAAAATCTTATTAAGAAAATTGGAGAACCAGAAGTTTGTAGATTAGAATATCTCAAACACAAAGCAAAAAGACGAACTAAAAAGGAACTTGAAGATAAAATAGATTATTACACAGAACTTTGTTGACAATTACAATATGATAAGGAAAAAATATAGAATGTAAACTTAATTATCAAAAAAAGTATTTACATTCAAATCAGGAAAATTATATTATATTTGTTTTTATATTCTTATATAGCTGCCATGTTATATTTTACAAAAATTAGAGATGTTAAATCTCCAACTAGATGAACAAATGTTTCATCATGATTAGATTTTTATATTCCAAATGAATTAGGAAAGTTAGATGTTAAAGTTACTCCAACTTTATGAACAACAGAACAAATTGATGTTGTTGATGTAGAGAATAAGAAAATTATGATTCCTGCATGACATTGAATTCTTATTCCTTCTTGACTTAAAGTATTACTTCCAGAAGGAGAAGAAAATTACACTTATGAAATGGTGTTATACAACAAATCTGGAGTTGCTGTTAAGTATAATTTGCTTGTATGAGCAAACGTTATTGATAATGATTATCGTTGAGAATTTAATATTCATTTAATAAATTGTTCTAAAAAAGATGTTTTGTTAGATTTTTGACAAAAAATTATTCAATGAATTATTAGAAGAGTTTATTTAGAACAACCTGAGGAAATAGATTTTGAAACTTATGAAGCAAATTCTAATACAGAAAGAGGAGAAGGTTGATTCGGAAGTACTTGAACTCATTAATTTTATTTGATAAATATCACAAATGAGCGTAACAGAAGAAATGTATAGAAATTATCCAATTAAGGATCGATATGAATTACTTCGTAGAAAAGAAGAAAAATCTTATTATTCAGATCTTCCTTTTGAAAGATTGATTAAAGATCTTAAAGGAGAAATTGATGAATTAGCTGAAGGAATTGAAAAATGAGATGTTGAAAATATTAAAGAAGAATTAGCTGATATTATTCTAAACACTCAACAAGTTATTCAAGCTCTATTCAAGAGAGGATTAGTAACAGCTGAAGATCTTAGAGAAACTTGAAAAGCTGAAAAAGAAAAGATCTATTATAGAACTCCTTTTATTAGATCTTGAGAAAAACCAGAAAATCGAGAACATGAAACTCAATTATTCAAACAAAGAAAGGAAGAATTGAAAGCACTTTTATCTAGTAATTAATTCAAATGCTTATACATATTGATTGACCAGATCTTTGTTGAAAGAGTACATTGATTGATAAAATGCAAAGATTATTTAAAAATGTTATTGTATTTAAAACTCCTAAAGAATATCTTCCAAGAGATGATTCAAAAGAAGCTAGAGAAAAAATTTGGGATTTTTATATTCGTAGAGCTAATGAAGCATATGAAACTCTCAAACAAGATCCTAGTAAAATCATAATTCTTGATAGATTTTTTTTATCAGAATTAGTTTATTGAAAAATTATTAGATGATATAATTCCTCTGATGTTAAACCTAAAATAGGTGAACTTATGAAAATTTTAGAAAAAATAGATAAGGAGTTTTGATATACTATTTTATTCCTTCATAATGATGTAGAAGATATTCGAAAAAGATATCTTAGAGATGGAGATGATTATATAAGTAAAAAAGAATACTTTAAAAAATTAAGTAAAGAATACCGAGAAATAACTAATTGGTATTCTGATAAATTCAATGTTTATTCTATAGATGTATTTGATGATATAGATTATCGAAACACTATTATAGAATTGGTAATTTTATCTAAATATAAATATGTAAGAAACTAATGGTAAACGTAACAAACTTCGAAGCAGAAGAAACTCCAGTAGATGTATTAGAAAAGATATTTGAAAAACAAAAAGAATTAATGGATCTATATGGAACTAAACCTGTTTGAGAAGATATAGACACGCTCAAAGGAGCCCAAGAAATTAGAAAGTATTCTAAGTATGCTACAGAAGAATTAGCTGAAGCTTATGATTCTTATAGAGAACATAATCATGAATTAGAGATTCATACACATGAAGAGTTGATCGATGCATTACATTTTTATGTTGAAAAGTTAATGATCTCCAATTTAACATATCAAAAAATACTTTACTATTTAGATTGTGAAAATTCAGAAGAGTTTTGGAAAAGAGTTGAGGAAGTAACAGCTAAAGATAATGTTGAAGAATCATTATGGAGAGCAACTTATCGAATTAATATACCAGATAATAGAATTAGAAATAAGGAACGAAAAAAAGAACAACTTCCAACTAATAGAAATCTATTCTATATAGAAAACTCTACTTGATTTTTAGCATTTATCGTTTGCTTAAATCAACTAGGACTTACAAAAGAATTACTTCGAGAATATTATTCAAAAAAGAATCAAGTAAATCACTTTAGAATTAATTCAAATTATTAATGTCTTTAGATCTTAAATAATACATAATGATTAAAAAAATTTATGAAAGTAATGGAATTTTATGAAGAAACTCTTATATGATTAGGGAATCTGATGATTTTGATATCTTAGTTGTTGATACAAATAAATTCATTCTTTTTAAAGGAAATATTTATACAAATGAATACACTACAACACAAGATGTATTATGGGAAATAGATTCTATGGAAAAAATGGAATTGTTTATAAAACAAGAACTTATTAATTTAGATCATAATTTAGCATTAGTATTTCTCGATTTTGATAAATGAGATATGCTTTGTTATACAGATTTCATGTGACAAAACTCATTGTATGTAAATCTAGATGGAGAAGTTTCCTGGAGTATTAATAGATTAATTTGATGAATGAGTTTTGTAGATCAAAGTTATTTAGGAGAGATTAGAAAATTCTGATATAACATTAATAATAAAACTCCATATACTAATATTAAAAGATTAGAACCTTGAAAGATTTATAAATCAAGAATTGGTTTCTTATTCGATGAATATACAGTAGAAAATCTAATGCCTTCAACTAGAGATCTCAAATTAAGTCTATTAGATTATTTGGAAGAAAGTGTTAAAAGAAGAATTGGTAATCCTGAATTAAGTTGAGAAACAGTATGAGTATTAGTTTCATGAGGATTAGATTCTTCTATTATAACAGCACTACTTCTTAAATACAAACCAGAAGATGTAGAATTGAAATTCTTCACAACAGAAAATGCTGAAGATTCTAAATATGCTCAAGATCTTGCAGAATTCTTATGAATAGATTTAATTAAAGTTGAATCCAAGAAATTAAAAATGAAAGAGATTTTTGATATAAATGAAACTCCAGTTGATTTAGGTTCAGTAATTCCTAATATAGAATTATTCAAAGCAGTTAAAGAACATTGAATTAAATACGTATTTACTTGAGATTGAGCTGATGAATTATTTAGAGGATACAAAAGAAATGCTGAAGATTTTGATTATCATTATCACGATATATTCAACGAATTAACTTATTATCATCTTCCAAGATTAGAAAAAGCTGCAACTCATTTAGGATTAAAAATGTATGCACCATTTATGTGACGTGAAGTTGTTATGTATTCTTTAATTAAAAATATTAAGAACTTCAAAGAAGATCTTAAAGCTTTCTGTCATTGATTAATTCCTAATTCTATTATAAATAGAACAAAAGAACCTTTGAAAAATAAAGAAATAAGAATAGATAAACAAGCATATAGAGAAGCATTCTTAGATAAATTTATATCTTATACACATAAAAATGAGAATATTCACTAATAAAATGGAAATGATCTCTGAAATAAAAAGAGATCTAGTAGAAATGGGACAACCAATTTCTACATACTCTATGCAGAATAAGATCATAGAATGAAACAAAGATTATGAAACAAAAGAAATTACTAATTACTCTTTTTGTTTATCTGATCTTGATAATATAGAAGATATAATGAATTATGAAGAATTTATCAAAGCTGAACAAAAAAGAATAGATAATTACTTTTGAAAAGATCAAATCAAACTTGCAGATTATTGGGAAATGATGGAAGAAGAATATTGATATATTTTTCCAGAAGATCCTAAAAATACTACAATAGAAATACTTAAGATCCGATTAAAAGAAGATTTTAAAGAAAGGATTTCAGAAGATATTAATCCTTGAAAAGCTTGGAGAATACGTCCTTGGGTATGGGAAGAATTTATAGAGGAAGATTGAGAGTTTGATTATACCTATTCAGAAAGAATCCATTATAAGGATCTTATGGAAGATATTAAAGTTCATCCTACTTCAAGACAATATATATTTAATATTTGGGATAGAGATGATAGATTCTGAGTTAATGGAAAACAAAGAATTCCTTGTTCTTTGAATTACCAAATACTTATTAGACCTAATTGAGAATTAGATGAAAACAATCAACCAGTTCAATGTGTAAATCTGATTTACAATATGAGATCTTGTGATTACCTTACACACTTCCCTATTGATATTATTCAAGCTACAAATTTACTTAAATTAATTACTTCCGAAATATGAAATAATTATCAAATAGGTAAATTGTATTATAATTGTGCTTCACTTCATTTATATCGTAAAGATCTTATTGAAGATGTCTTCTAATGAATTTATTAGTAAATATGAAAGTTTCTTCCAAAATCGATTATTTAGTAATCTTCCAAAATCTTCGGAAGGAGTTATTATATCAAATATAGATTTTGTTATTTGTAACTATGAAACTAAGAAATTTATAATAATAGAACTTAAAACAAAAGGAAACGAAATGAAGAATTGGCAAAAATGATTATATAATATGCTACATAGAAGATTAATGAGGACTAATGATTTAGATGATCGATCATTCCAAGGAACTTATTGTATTAGATTTATGGGAGAAAACTTTTCAGATCCTGTATTTATTCAAGGAACTAATATTAAGGAAAAAAGAGTTGATGAAGAAACTTTAAGAAATACACTTTATTACTTAATACATTAAAATGAGTTGAACAATGGCAAAAAGAATCTTTAGACCTTATGAAAGTGATGATTATTATATGAGTCCAAAAAGAGCTTATCTATTATTGGATCATTTAATGAGAACTTATAATCTAAAAATAAGTGATATTCATTATATGACCTGAATAAATCCAATTCAACTAGATAAAATAATAAACCATTATGAAGAACTTTATTGATTAAAGAAGGAAACAGCTGATGCTATTGTTACTCTTTATAGATCTATAGGAGCTGAAGATCTTAAATTCTTTAGAACAACAAACGATGGATTAGAAAAATTAATGTATTATTTAAGACATGGAAATAGAGATTATCGACAAAAACATTTAAGAGGAATTATGTTATCTCATAAAAGGAAATGGAATCAAAAGACTTGAGATATTTATGATTTATTAGATGTAGAAAAATGTATTAAAGAAAAAGATATATTCTATAGAAAAGAATTCTTAGATCGATTAATTAAAACAAATGACAACTACTTCTTTTTTGCTTTAGATTTGGCTAATACAAGATCATCTGAATCTTATCCTAATTGAATGACTAGAACAGAGATTCAAAAATGGACTAAGATTTTCTTTCAACATTTTAGTGATTTCCCTAGTGATCTCTATAATAAATATCTTCGATTATCCTTTAGAAATCGTATAGACTTAAACAAAGCACAATGTTGGAAAGAAAGATCTGCATTAGAAAAAATTAAAGAAAAATGATTTATATTTTGTTTTTAATTAAAATGGTATGAAGAAAGATTTATTCGTTTAATGAAAGAGAAGATCATAAAATAAAAGGAGAAAAAATTAGAGAAGGAAAAAAGAATGCTAAACTTAACATGGATCCAGAGGAACGTTTAAGAAGAAAAAAGAAAAGACATACAGATACAGTTACTAGATTCTATTATAGAAACAAGGATAGAGTTCTTAAACAAAAAAGATTAAGATATTTAAAAAATAAAGGTTTAAGTAATGATGAAATAATTACACAACTTTTAAAAGATAAAACAGATTTATCAAATGCTAAATTTGATAATCTAGTTGTCTAGATTTATATTCTTACAAAATAAATAATGGCAAGACTAAAAACACTTACAGAAGAGCAAAAAAAAGCTACTTTATACAAGATTCAAAAAAAGTATCGCGATAAAGTTATGTCTTATTATCATGATTATCCTAATTTAAGGGAATGTTATCGTTATGCAATTAAATGCTTAAGACGATCTATTATCTTTAATGCAGTTTTATTAATTACTACAACATTATGACGAATCTTCTAAAGAAAGTTGCTTTAGTAGCAATAGATCCTTATAGAGCAGTAGATTTAATGGGACAACGATGGTTAACCTTCAAAAACGAATCAACATTAAATAAAGCAGATAAACTTCTAAAAGAATATCTTGCTGCTCATAAGGATGAACAAAAGAAAATTTTAGATTATTTATACAACTGAAATGGGAAAGCATAAACACAAAATTAGTAGAGCTGGGAAAAATACGGCATACAATGCTAACAAAAGACTCCAAAAAGCCAAAAGACAAGGTAAATCAGAGAATTATATAAAGGATTTAGAGCTCCATTTAAGTAAAATTCATTAAAACCTAATTACTTATTGGAGCAAAAACGTTTTAACAAACGGTATAATTCTTAGCTTAATATTTCTTAACTTGAATCAAAAAATTAATCAATTTAAAACACCTAGTAATGATACTAGGTGTCTTTTTATTAATTTGTAAATATAAATTACAAAATTGTAACTTCTGTCCAATCTGTTTTAGCAGAAGTTGCAGTAGAAATGTAGATTTTTCCATCTGATGGATCTACCAAGATAGCTCATACATAAGTAGGAGCAGCATCAAGTGCATCATCTACAACTATGTTTACATCCAAAGGCTTAACGTTTGCTACCAATAACCAAGAAGATCCGTTGCAGCAATAACATTCTCCTGTAGCTGCTACCCAACAATGATCATCTATAGTACTATCAGCTATATCTGGAAGATCATCAACTGTATCAACTCCAGTTACAAAAGTAGCGTTTGGATGTTCTAATAAATAATTTTGAAGGAACATAAAGTTTTCAAAATTAATGTTTCATCAAATAACGTTTGTCATCTCTATTCTATAATAAAATAAAAAACTTTTGGAAATCCCTTATTTCCTTTTTCAACCTTTTTTCTTTCCTCAACATGCCATTTGTAATGTATTTATGAAATAAAATTACTTTCTGTTTTTGGAATTAATTGTTCTCTCCATTTTTTGAAGTGTTCATTATCTCCAAAGAAGTCTAAACCAATATCTATCTTTTTGACTTTTCTTTTTCAGTCTCGTAATATCTTCTGTCTTGTTATTTCTCTATCTTGTGTAACATCTGAATGTCTTACTATATTATTCCTATCTATTGATGGGAAATTTCACATAAGATATTCTACTAAGTCTGTTAGTCTTACTAACTGATGAATGTTAAAGTCTCAAAAACCTACAACTTCTATTCATAAGAAACCGTTATTAACATTATCCATACCTCATCGACTACCATTTCAAGCATGTCGTAATTTATCTCTTGGATCCCCTATTTTTCAGCACTCTCCATTTTCTCATATTACAAAATGTACTGATGCTTTTGCGGTAGACTTAGATAAATATCTCATATTACTTGCAAATGTTCATCAAGCAGTATGATGAATAACTATTCAATAGCATGGATTAGTTCATGCCGATTTTTTTGTAGTTGTTTCTTTTTGGTTAAATGGATACATTTTTATATTTTAAAATATAAATTAACTAGTTACGGCTGTTGGAGTTCCTATTGTTGGTGTGTAAAATGTTGAACAATATAAGTCGTAATATCATAAGATATTATCAGCATTTCTCTTACATGGTCTTAACCTTAGTCTTCAAACTACTTCTATATCTCCCCATATAGTTCAACTAAACTTAGCAGATGTTGCACTTATACTAGTTGTCCCTATGAACAAGTCAGTATCTGCTGTAAATGTTTTAGCAGTCCGTGTCTCATTTAAACTACTGTCGCTCCAATAACTTCAAGTTGGTGTCACTTCTAATTCATATTTAGTATTTGTTGTTATATAACTTTTATATGTTCATCAGTTATACCTTAGATATTTTGAACCTGAACTTGTAGATAAATAAACAGAATAGTTTTTTTGACTACTTGTGCTTGTATAACTTCATAATAAATTACAAGCCATAGTAGGAGTAAACACTACTTTAATGCTGTCATCTCAAGTCAGTTTAAAATTCGTAATAGTAAAATAGCAGTTATTATTAAAAGATAGACCATCCAATTCGGTATATCCATCTGGTAATTGTGCATTTCATTTAACTGTATGTAATAAAGCTCTCATATTTATTTTATTTGAAATAAAGCTCGTACTATTCCTGTGAAAAACAATATCGCAACAATAGTCCAAAATATACTCTTAATTAAATTTATCATAAACTCCCTATAAAACTTACTCTTTCCTTTAAATAATATTTTCATGTTTATTAGTTATGCCATCCAAACTTTCTCTCCAATTCCATAAGTTGCCCCCGTTCTCATTGAATATCTACATAAGTTCACTCTTTATAATAGTTTTCAAAGTTAGCATCTAATACTCTTATTATATCTTCAGCAAACTTATCGTTTCGTACTTTCTTGTTGGTGGCTAAAATATTGAACAATTCCTCAGCTGGTGTGGAATTATTGAAATACCTATGCAAATTGACATGAGTAGTATCTTTAAGTAATTGTTTATTATCATCTACATTTTGTCATCATCTGCTTGTAGGTATACAATGATGTATACTATATCTTGTCTTGCTCTTGCTCAACTTCTTTATCTGTTTTATCAACTAAAGGGTCTTTCTTTGCTTCTCAAACCTTTTGTCAAAAGTAGAAACTAACTATCGCAGTTACTACTGTTTCTCGTAGTTGTATGCTTATCTCATGTCCTAACC
>RHMF01000372.1_pt1 | contig 35518 bp, 29 predicted proteins | sample 5365151 | NCBI WGS metagenome assembly RHMF01 (sample SAMN10266501, study PRJNA497801) | feces metagenome | isolation source: feces | host: Bos taurus | place: China: Prairie of Fairy Mountain | collected 2017-08-14 | reverse complement strand
GCGGTCATACCCTGCCACCACCTTGCCCAACGACAGGAAATAACGTACCAGGGCACTCATACCGATGCCACCGGCACCGATGAAATATACAGATTTTATTGCATCAATCTCCATGTTCGGTCTTATACTTTGTAGCCAATGCTATCACCTCGTCGGCAATGACCTCGGCTGAATGATGAAAAGCTAAGGTGAGTATGTTTGTGCGCAGCTGTGCCAACTTGTCTTCGTCCTCTACCGTGGCGAGAGCGAGAGCCACCAGCTTGGCCGTGGCATCGGCATCCTTGACGTAGAGAGCCGCCTCCTTATTCACCAAGGCAAGGGCGTTCTTGGTCTGATGATCCTCGGCAACATTGGGCGAGGGCACAAGTATCACCGCCTTGCCCAGCAGACAGAACTCGGAGATGGAGCCTGCACCGGCACGGGAGATGACCAGGTCGGCAGCAGCGTAAGCTGCATCCATGCTGCTGATGAAGTCGCACACATGCACATTCGGCAACTCGCGACCACACAGCTGAGCTGTAATCTGCTCGTGGTAGTACTTGCCCGTCTGCCAGATAAACTGTACGTCGGACTTTCCAAGGGTGTCCCACGCCTGCTGCATACTCTCATTCAGCGTACGGGCACCGAGACTGCCACCAACGATGAGGATAGTCTTCTTCGTGGGGTCGAGACCGAAGGTGCGCACAGCATCGTCGTGCGTGATGGAGGCCTCCAAGAGGTTCTGCCGCACGGGATTACCCGTAAGCTTGATCTTGTCCTTCGGGAAGAAACGCTCCATGCCCTCGTAGGCCACGCAGATACAGTCGGCCTGCTTGGCCAACAGCTTGTTGGTGACACCGGCATAGGAGTTCTGCTCCTGCAGCAGCGTGGGGATGCCCATCGCACCGGCCTCCTTCAAGGTAGGACCACTGGCATAACCACCCACGCCCACAGCCACGTGAGGACGGAAGTCACGGATGATACGGCGTGCCTTGCGACGGCTCTTCATCAGGCGCCACAGCACGGCAATATTCTTGAGCAGGTGCTTGCGGTCGAAGCCGCTCACCGGCAAACCGATGATACGGTACCCCGCAGCAGGCACACGCTGCATCTCCATACGATTCTCGGCACCCACGAAGAGTATCTCTGCATCGGGACACTTAGCCTTCACGGCATTGGCAATCGACAAGGCGGGAAAGATATGGCCACCTGTACCGCCACCACTGACAATAAGTCGGATATTGTTCATATTCATTCTTCTCTTAATATCTCTGGTATATCCTCTTCGGTATGCACGGCCTCAGCAGTCTGCGCATTCCGATTCATCTTCTCTGTATAGTAGCTCACGCTGAGTATCATTCCTATGTAGCCGCAGTTGATGATGGTAGATGTACCACCACGACTTATCAGGGGCAGGGGCTGGCCTGTCACGGGGAAGAGGCCCACGGCTACCATCATATTGATGGTGGCCTGAGCTACCAACATCAGCGCACAGCCCATCACCAGGAAGGCAGGGAAGTAGCTCCGGCACTTCTGCGCTATCTTGGCCGCCCGCACAAGCAGTATGATGTACAGGAGCACCACAAATGCACCACCCAGAAGCCCCAATTCCTCGATGATGATGGCAAAGATGAAGTCAGAATAGGCCTGAGGCAAATAGTCACGCTCTACAGAGTTACCCGGTCCACGACCGATAACCTTGCTCGAAGCAATAGCCATCGTGGCGTGTGTTTCCTGGAAGTTCTCATCGGTAATCTTAAACTGGGCGGCAGGCACAGGGTCAGAGGCCTCGAAGAAGCGCTCGAAACGCGCCTTCCAAGTTGTCAGACGGTCTAACCCTGGGATACTCTCCAACGTTTTATAAGGTAGTAATAAAAGTGAGGCGAATAGCGCCACAGCAACACCCAACACCAGCACCAGTTTTCCCAACTGCTTCATTGGTATGCGACCCACATACATCATCAGAAATACCACCCCAAAGAGCAATACCGCAGTGGAGAGATTCTCCGACACGATGAGTGCGCATACGATGCCCGTCATCCATAACACCCATTTCATAGCATTCTCCTTAGCTCCATTTTCCGTCTGTAGACGTGAGAGGATAAGTGCCGTACCTATAATAACACCCACCTTGGCCAGTTCAGAGGGCTGTATGGTAATAAAACCGAGGTCAATCCAACGCGCAGCTCCATTCGTAACCGCACCCTTAACCAGTACCCATATCAGCATTCCTACCGACACAGGCACCAGCACCAATGGCACAGCTTTATAAAAGCGATAAGGGATGAGATGCGCTGCATATACCACGATGCAACCAAGCAACAAGTTAGTACTATGCTCGCGAATAGGCCCCCAATAGTTGGGTTTGCCATACGTAAGCATACTTGCAGCACTGAACACCTCGACTACCGAGACGAGCAAAAGCAACATAAATACCACCCAGACGACTTTATCGCCATGAAACACTCGATTCAGGAAAGACATATTTTAATCTACTATATAATTTACTATTTACAATTTCCTCACCCACTCCTTAAACTCTTCGTAGCTCTTGAAGAGGTCGAAGCTGGCACAGCAGGGACTGAGCAGCACGGCTTCGCCCTTCTGAGCCATACGATAAGCCGCATCGATGGCATCCTTCATGCTCTGCACATCGGCCACGGGCAAACCGAAGGGGTCGAAGAACTCGTGCAGCTTCTCATTGTGCAAACCCATGATGAGTCCCACACACTTCTCACGCACGAGGTCGGCAATCTCACTATAGTCGTTGCCCTTGTCCTTGCCGCCAAGGATAAGGATGGTCTTTTGCGTCATGCTCTGCAGGGCATACCAGCAACTGTTCACATTTGTGGCCTTGGAGTCGTTGATATAGTCCACCCCACGCACCCGCGTCACATACTCCAAGCGATGCTCCACACCCTTGAAGGTGGCCAATGCCTCGCGTATCACCTCCTTACGGATACCCGAAATACTCGCCGATATACCTGCTGCCATCGAGTTGTACAGGTTGTGTTTGCCGGTGCTCCTCCTGCTCCATATTGAAGGCGTAGGGAGCAGTGAAGTACAGTTCGTCGGCATCGGTGTAGGCCGTGATACCCTCGCGCTTGTCCTCAGCAAAGGGGTACAGCCTGGCGTGAATGCCATGCTTGGAGAGCTCGCGCTGGATGATGGGGTCGTCGTTCCAGAAGATGAAGGCATCATCATCGGTCTGGTTCTGCACGATGCGGAACTTGGCATCCACATACTCCTGCATATTGTGGTTGTAGCGGTCGAGGTGGTCGGGCGTGATGTTGAGCAGGATGGCGATGTTGGCACGGAACTCATACATATTGTCGAGCTGGAAGCTACTCAGCTCGATGATATACCAGTCATAGTCACAGGTAGCCACCTGATAGGCCAAGCTCTGCCCGATGTTGCCCGCAAGCCCCACATTATAGCCTGCGCTCTTGAAGATATGGTAGATGAGCGATGTGGTAGTTGTCTTACCATTACTACCCGTGATACACACCATCTTGGCATCGGTGTAGCGTCCGGCAAACTCAATCTCCGAGATGACAGGGATGCCCCGCTCCTGTATCTTGAGCATCATGGGTGCATCGCTCGGTATGCCGGGGCTCTTGACCACTTCGTCGGCATTCAGGATGAGCGCCTCGGTATGCTGCCCGTCCTCCCATGCGATACGATACTCGTCGAGCATCTGCTTGTAATGCTCCTTGATCTTCGACATATCGGAGAGGAATACATCGAAACCCATCTTCTGTGCCAGGACAGCGGCACCTACGCCACTCTCTCCACCGCCTAATATTACGATTCGTTTCATTGTTATCTTATCTTCAATGTAATTATGGTCACCGCAGCCAGTATGATAGTCACAATCCAGAAGCGCACGGTGATCTTCGCTTCATGGAAAAGGGTATCGGGGTGGGTAACCTTGATGCTACAGCCCGGATCCATCTTTTGCACCTGCGCCACCGAGGTGCGGAAATGGTCATGGATGGGGGTACGCTTGAAGAAGCGTTGCTTCACCCCTTTCCTCTTGCCTGCCTTATAATAGAATCGCTGGATGATGACCGAGAGGCTCTCCACGAAGAACACACCACAAAGGATGGGGATGAGCAGTTCCTTGCGGATGATGATGGCACTCACAGCAATGATACCACCGATGGTGAGGCTGCCCGTATCGCCCATGAACACTTGGGCGGGGAAAGCATTGTACCAAAGGAAACCGATGAGCGCACCAACAAAGGCACACAGGTATACCACCAACTCCTCAGAGCCTGGGATATACATGATATTCAGATAGCCAGCCATGGAGATGTGGCTGGACACGTAAGCCAATATGCCAAGCACCACACCGATGATGGCCGAGTTGCCCGCTGCCATACCGTCCATGCCGTCGTTGAGGTTGGCACTGTTGGACACTGCTGTCACCACGAGGATGGTCATGAAGACAAAGAGGATCCAACCTCCCAACTGCTTATACTCGCCCAGCCAGTTGAAGGCATTGGCATAGTCGAGGTTGTTGTTCTTGAAGAAGGGGATGGTGGTCTTGGTAGACTTTGTCGCCTCGCTCTTGTGAACAATCTCGGTAGCCGCATTGGCTCCACGCTGCACCTCGATATTTTCGCGGATGACTGCATCGTCGCTCAGGTAGAGCGTGAGGCCAACGATAATGCCGAGACCTACCTGGCCGATAATCTTGAACTTGCCGTGCAGGCCCTCCTTATCGCGCTTGAACACCTTGATATAGTCGTCGGCAAAGCCCAAGGCACCCAGCCATACCGTGGTGACAAGCATGAGAATCATATATACATTGTCGAGACGGCCGAGCAGCAAGCATGGGATGAGTATCGCTGCCAGGATGATGACACCACCCATCGTGGGAGTGCCTATCTTCTGCACGCCGAAGGGGTCGATGCTCGCATCGCGCTGCGTCTCGGTAATCTGCTGGCGCTTGAGCATATTGATAAAGTGCTTACCGTAGATAGTAGACACCAGCAACGCAATGATGATGGCCAGCAGTGAACGGAACGAGATATAGGTAAACATACCCGCACCAGGCACGTTCAGCTCGTTCAAGTAGTCAAAGAGGTAGTATAACATAGCTGAGATTCTTAGTTTCCAAATACTTCATTCAATATCTCCTTGTCGTCGAAGTGGTGCTTCACACCCTTTATGTCCTGATAGTTCTCGTGACCCTTGCCGGCAACGAGGATGACATCGCCCTTCTCGGCAAGCATGCAGGCCGTGCGGATGGCCTCACGGCGGTCAACGATGGAGATAACGCAGGACTTCTGCGCAGGAGTGAGTCCGGCAAGCATGTCATTGATGATGTCTTGCGGCTCCTCGAAACGGGGGTTATCGCTGGTGATGATGACCTTGTCGCTGCCCTTCACGGCCTCCTGAGCCATGATGGGGCGCTTGCCCTTGTCGCGGTTGCCACCAGCACCTACTACGGTGATGACCTTGCCCTTGCCACCCTGCACCTCGTGAATGGCACTCAGCACATTGGCTATGGCATCGGGAGTGTGGGCATAATCGACGATGGCGGTGAAGCCCTGCGGTGAGTGTACAGCGTCGAAGCGACCACTCACGGGGCGCAACGTGCTGAGCACGGTGAGCACCTCCTCGGGGCGCTTACCCAAGAGGCAGGCTGTGCCATATACGGCAAGGAGGTTGCTGGCGTTGAACTTACCGATGAACTGCACGAACACCTCCACGCCGTTGATGTCGAGCATCATGCCGTCAAAGTAGTGCTCAAGGATACGGCCCTTGAAGTCGGCCAGGCTACGTAGCGAGTAGGTATACACCTTGGCACGCGTGTTCTGCGTCATCACTAGTCCGTTCTTGTCGTCGAGATTGGTCACCACAAAAGCATCCTTGGACAGGGCATCGAAGAAGGCCTTCTTGGCACGCAGGTAATTATCCACGGTCTTATGATAGTCCATATGGTCGCGCGTGAGGTTAGTGAAGATACCACCAGCGAACTTAAGCCCACCGATGCGGCGCTGTGCCACAGAGTGTGAGCTCACCTCCATGAACACATACTTACAACCCTCATCAGCCATACGCCCCAATAGGGCATTGAGGGTGATGGCATCGGGCGTGGTATGCTCAGTGGGGATGGCCTCATCGTCAATATAGTTGCATACAGTAGAGATGAGTCCGACCTTATAGCCCATCGCGCGAAACATATTATATAGGAGTGTCGCAATGGTGGTCTTGCCATTGGTGCCGGTGACACCTATCAGCCGTACCTTCTCTGTAGGATGATCATGAAAGGCCGTAGCGATAGGACCTACTGCCTCTTCGCTGTCGGCAACACGGATGTAGGTGATGCCTTCGGTCAACGACTCGGGCAACTGCTCACACACGATGGCCACAGCACCCTTGTCAATGGCACCTTGTATATATTTATGTCCGTCGACCTGTGTACCACGCATAGCCACAAAAAGATGGCCAGGCGCTATACGGCGCGACGAGTCGATATGCACATCGGCAATGTCGCACTGCACATTGCCAATGACCTCTTCTACACGTAATCCTTTGATGATGTCTGAGAGTAACATGTTGTTTTCCTTTTACTTCAACTTCAGATATATTGTCTGTCCCTTCCGGACCGCATTACCATGAGGTATGCTCTGCGAATACACCTTGCCCTTACCCGAGATATTCACCTTGAGTCCGCAAGCCTCAAGCATATATAAGGCATCCTTAGCACCCAATCCCTTAGCATTGGGTACCTTGCCCGCAGAGGTATCAAAAGCGATATCCGTAAGCACCACTCCCTGCCCTGCGCCATCGGCCTTGCCCCACACAAGTTTACCATAACGGTATGTTGTATTGGCATCCCACTCATGGCGGATATCGAGTTCATTAAGCACGTAACGGGCATCGGCAATGTTTCCTTTCAGCACCTCGGGAATAAAGATGGCAGCAGAGTCCCTGAGTTCCACTATCTCGCGCTTGTCGTCGCGTGCCATCACACGCTTGGCAATCTCGCCAAAAACCACACCCGCTACGCCACCACCCGAAATTAAGCCTCCACGTGTCTGTATGGAAACGATGCAAGTATACTTAGGAGCATCGGCAGGAAAGAACCCGCAGAAACTGAGTTGGTGACCACCGCCCTTGAGCTGTCCGCCCAAAGCAATCTGTGCCGTACCAGTCTTGCCAGCTACGAGAAAGTTGTCCGACTTGGCTTGGCGACCGAGTCCCGTAGGCTCATTCACTACCATCGTCAACATTTTGGTAATATCGTCAAGAGCCTGCTGCGAGGCTATCTTGTCAATGAGGACTTCGGGTTCAAACTCCTCCACTACCCGACCATCTTCGAGGATACACTCAACAAGGCGCGGTTTCATGAATTTACCGTTGTTGGCTATGGCGTTGTAAAATGACACAATATTGATAGGGGCTATCTGAGTCTCGTATCCGATAGACATCCAAGGCAGTGCAGTGCGTGACCAATTGCTTTTATCTTTATTCGGCTTACGTATTTTTGGAACTCCTGTACCAGGTAACAATGGGAAATGGGTGGCCAATCCCATACGATGCAGCCCCTCAACGAACTTCTCAGGTTCCTTTCCGTAATTCTCGTCAATGAGGCGAGCAGTACCCACGTTGGAGGAATACATCAGCACCTGCGGCACACTGAGCACGCCATAGGCACTTGCCTTGTTCCAATTATGGTCACGCATCGTAGCCGAACCAAACTTGTATAATCCACGATTGGCATCTACCGAGTCGTTGAAGCTAATCTTCTTATCGTCAAGGGCCACAAGTAGCGAGGCGGTCTTGAATGTAGAGCCCGGTTCCAAAATATCGGTAAGAGCATTATTCTTCAACTCATAATAGTCACCATCATCGGCACGGCTCATATTAACCATAGCCTTAATATCGCCCGTCTCTACCTCCATCACTACCACAACACCGGTGCGAGCATCACCACCATATTGCTCGTTCTGCTTATGCAGCACATCGAGCAGCGCCTTCTCGGCAATATCCTGTATCTCCACATTAAGAGTAGTCTTCACATCGCACCCCTCGATGGCAGGTTTGTCCACGATAGTTATGTCCTGTCTATTAACACGCTTCACATGTCCCAGCCCAGGTTTGCCGCGCAAGTAGTTGTCGTAAGCCAGTTCGATACCGTTTTTTGCAGAATCAACTTTGGCATATACATCACCCAAAGTGCGTCGGGCAAGTGAACCATAGATTTTCTTGCGTTCAACATTGCTCTCGGTAAAGAAACCTCCGCTATGGGAACTTTCGCACAGCACGGGCAGTTTCTTTATCTCTTTATATTGGGCATACGACACGCGTTTGGGATATAGCTTCCAATAGCGGCTACGCTGTGCGCGTCCTTTACGAAGAGTCTGGCGAAACTCCTCTACGCTCTTATCTGGAAGAATTCGGTGCAGACCTTCACAAATTTCCGTCTCATGCTTTACAAGCAGCGAGTCGCGTCTATGTTGCGCCTTAATACGGCGAGCTTCATCATTGTCTGACACTTTGAAGTCCATCAGTAACGTATATTGTGGTACACTACTGGCCATCAGCAGACCATCGTCGCTGAGTATGTTGCCACGTTTGGGAGCAACGACCACACTATCTTTCACGCTACGACTGGCCACCTCCTCCCAGTAGTTACGCTCAAAAATCATCACCGACATTGCCTTGAGCAATATGATAATGCCTATTAGCGCCATCAGTATAATGATGGTAAAGTAGCGTGATACTATTTTCTGATCCTTCGGGTTCTGCATCTCTTTTATTTACTATTATTTCTTAATCACTACAGGTGACTTGGTAGAAGCCTTCAACTCACTGCCTTGCTCCACAATATACTTCTGTATATTCGATTCGCGGCTTTTTTCCATTAATTCGCTCGATCGAGCTAATGCTTCATATTTCACATCGTTGAGTTTGGCACGCAGCATCTGTATCCGCACCTGCTCTTGTTGGAAGGCGTAGCGGTTACCTACATATACAATCACCAAGGCAGCCACCAAGGCAATCATTCCAGCCTGACGCGCCAAGATGTCTGTCAACATATTGCCATCAATCCACGACTTTAGCGTACGCTTACGTTTTTTTTTCTGTTCTGCCGTCATCTTGTTTGATTTTCACCATTTACCGTTTCCGTTTCTCTCCGATTCTCAACTTTGCGCTCCGCGAGCGAGGGTTCACCTCCTGCTCCTCTCTGCTTGCCACAGCCACCTTACCCACCAAACGGTAGGGCGACGGCTTTGTACCATAAATATCCTGTTCCACTTTCCCCTCTACGTTTCCTGTTTTCATTAGGTTCTTCACCAGACGGTCTTCGAGCGAATGATAGGTGAGCACCACCAAACGCCCTCCAGGACGGAGCAGCTCGGTTGCTGACTGCAACATCTCCTTCAAGGCTTCCATCTCCTCATTGACCTCGATACGCAGGGCTTGGAACAGCTTGGCCATCTCCTTTTTCTCGCGGTCGCGCCCGAAGAGGCGCTTCACTGTCTCGCAGAGCTGCCCCGTTGTCTCAATAGGCGCCAGCGCGCGAGCCTTCACGATTACCGACGCCAGTTTACGGCTATTGAGCAACTCGCCATAGAGGTAGAATATCTCGGCCAGACGCTCCTCGTCGTAGGTATTGACAATGTCGGCAGCCGTGCGCCCCTCGCGACGATTCATGCGCATATCCAGCTTGGCATCGAAGCGGAACGAGAAACCCAGCTCACCCTCATCGAACTGATGGCTAGATACGCCGAGGTCGGCTAGTACGCCATCGAGCTGCTCCACTCCGTGATAGCGCATCCAGTTCCACAGATAGCGGAAGTTGCTTCGCACGAAGGTGAAGCGTGCATCGTCCACAACGTTGCGTTCCGCGTCTGCATCTTGGTCGAAGCTATACAGACGTGCCGCATCATCCATCCTGCGCAGTATCTCGCGCGAATGCCCACCGCCACCAAAGGTCATATCGGCATATATGCCTCCAGAAGCAATATTCATGCCATCTACCGTCTCATTCAGCATGACGGGAATGTGATAGGGAATATTCATCTTAATCCAGTTTTTACGGGTTCCTTCAGTCGTTGGAGCTGCTCAGTATTTCCATGGGCGATACCGCCTACTCCATCATAGAGGCTTTTCCAATTCAGTTTCTATCATCATCAGCGCTTCAAGTTCCGCACCGAATGTCGACTCATCAGCAAACGCACTGTCTGCCACCTCCTTAGCCCATAGTTCTATGGTATCGTCCATACCGATAAAACGCACCTCTGCCTTCAGACCTATGGCTTCGTGGTAGCGTTTCGGAATCAAAATACGCCCGTTACCGTCAATGGTCAGTTCATCTACGCCAGCTACAAACTGACGAAACCACATCTGTTCCTGACGATTCCAACGGTTGAGCCGTGCGCGCAACGCATCAAGCTGCTCGTTCCACGTGCTCTCGGGATACAGCACCAAGCAACGCTGATGAATATCCTTGCGGAGCATCAGTTTCTCGTCGCCAGCCTTCGGCAACACACGACGGAAAGCTGCCGGAAGAAATACGCGTCCCTTCTCGTCAGTCTTTGCCTCTATGTTGCCGATAAAGCGTGTCATTCAAATACCTTTTTTGAAATTCGCCTCAAAGTTACACAATTCCCCACAATTCCCCACCATAAACCACAAAATATTTTTCCACAAGTTTTCCACAACCTGTGGATAACTTAAAAAAAATCCTATAAGATTGATTCTGAAAGCCATTTTACACCAGATACAAAAGTGGGGAAACGAAAACAAAAATATACGATTTCCCAACTTACTACTTACGACTTACCCGATGATTTGGCATTTTGAAACTTTTATACTACATTTGCATCCATAGAAAAGTATATTTACAAAATAGACGAAATACCCATGAGCAAGACTACCCCAATACTCGTAGAGAAAAAATATCTCGTCCCTTTCATCCTCGTCACCTCACTCTTTGCCCTGTGGGGATTCGCCAACGACATCACCAATCCCATGGTGGCCGCCTTCCAAACACTGATGGAACTCTCGGCCGCAAAGGCATCGCTCGTACAATTTGCTTTCTACGGCGGCTATGCCACCATGGCCGTTCCCGCTGCCCTGTTTATTCGCAAGTACAGCTACAAGAGCGGCATTTTGCTGGGGCTGGCCCTGTATGCCGTCGGCGCCTTCATGTTCATCCCTGCTGCAGCATATCAGGAGTTCTCTTTCTTTTGTATATCACTCTACGTACTAACCTTTGGCCTGGCTTTCCTGGAAACTACCGCCAATCCTCTTATTCTAACATTGGGAGACCCGAGAACCGCCACTCGTCGCCTCAATCTCGCACAAGCATTCAATCCCATGGGTTCGCTTTCAGGCATGGCCGTAGCCGCTCTCCTTGTGCTACCCAACCTCATCTCCGACAAGCGTGATGCTGCAGGCGAAGTTATCTTTCATTCACTCAGCGAAGGCGAGAAGGGCACTATCCGTCTCCACGACTTGGCCGTCATACGCGACCCCTATGTAATGCTCGGACTCTTGGTGCTTGCAGTACTACTCATTTTCGTATTCACCAAGATACCACAGACCCGCGGACAAGGTGTGAAAGCCAAGAACAGCGACACCCTACGCCGTCTATGGACCAACAAGCTCTACCGCAGCGGTGTGGTGACGCAAATGTTCTACGTAGCCGCACAAATCATGGTGTGGACTTTCATTATCCAGTATGCCGACAATCTAGGCATCGACAAGGCCACCGCACAGAAGTTCAACATCGCCGCCATGGCCCTCTTCCTCACCTCACGCTTCATCAGCACCTTCCTCATGAAGTATATCAACTCTCGCCGCCTGCTTATGTACTTCGGCACCGGAGCCTGCGCTGCCAGCCTCGGCACCATCTTCATACAAGGTATGGGAGGACTCTACTGCCTGATAGCCATCAGTGGCTTCATGAGTCTTATGTTCCCTACCATCTATGGTATTGCTTTAGAGGGCGTGCAAACCGAGGACACCTCACTCGGCGCAGCTTTCCTTGTGATGGCCATCGTGGGTGGAGCCGTGATGCCCCCGCTGCAGGGGATGGTCATCGACCTAGGCATCGTCTGTGGTCTGCCTGCTGTAAACGCGTCCTTTGCCCTCCCCCTATTCTGCTTCGCCATCGTCAGTTGGTATGGAAGGAAAGCCTATAAGGAACTGAGATAAACAGACACAAAGATAATAAATTAAGCAAAAACACAAAAAACAATGAAGATACTGCAAAACACCCTTATCCTGACAGCAATGTTTACCATAACAAGCTGCACGCAAGACCCGATGGCCACCATCGAAGGCTATATCACCGAAGCCGAAGGAAGGACCCTATATCTAGACCACATCGGGATAGAGCGAACCACCGTAGTCGATTCAGCCCACTTGAAAACCGACGGAGCTTTTCGTTTCCGTGTATCCCAGCCCGAGTGCTTCGACTTCTACCGATTGCGTATAGGCCGCGAAATCGCATACATCTCCATAGACTCTACCGAAACACTTCGTGTGAACGCCGCTTTTCCCACCATGAGCGTTGCTTATCAGGTAGACGGGTCAGACGATAACCTTATACTCAAAAGACTGGTACACAAACAGAGTGAGTTGCAACATACCATACTCACCCTCGTGCGCAACTCCGGTCCAGAAATTGGCACTACCCGAGCGCGTATTGATACGTTGGTAAAGCAATATAAGGAGAGCGTACGTATGGAGTACATCTATGCAGCCCCAGGAAAGCCTTATGCCTACTTTGCCCTCTTCCAGCGATTAGGAGGTGAGCTCATCTTCAACCCTCTCACCGTTCGTGATGATATACGTTGCTTTGCGGCCGTAGCCACCAACCTTGACCTATACCACCCTGACTCCGAACGTGCCAAGCATCTCAAGAACATCGCCATCAAGGGGATGAGAAACACCCGACAGCCACAAACTATAGACTATAGCGCCATCCAGGACAAGATAATAGAAGCCTCGATTATTGATATCAACCTGCCTGACATTGACGGCATAGAGCACCGCCTCACCGACCTTAAAGGCAAAGCCGTTATGCTCGACTTCACAGCCTACGATCATGAGCAATCGGCCGCCCGCGTCATCATCCTGCGCGAACTTTACAACAAATATGCCGATCTGGGATTCGAGATATATCAAGTATCACTCGATCCCGATGAGCACTTCTGGAAAACTGCAGCCGAAAACATCCCTTGGATATGCGTACGCGATGAAGAGGCCCCCTATAGTAGGTCGGCCACACTCTACGGGATACGCGAACTGCCTACCTACTTCCTCATCAATCGTGCAGGCGAGTTGGTAATGCGCGACACCGCAGTGAAGGACCTCGAAGCAGAAATACAACGGCTGTTGGCTGAGTAGCCTATGAGCACTGACGAACGATATATGGCACGATGCCTGCAACTGGCACGATGCGGTAAGGCAAAAGCAGTTCCCAACCCAATGGTGGGAGCGGTAATTGTACACAACGGCACCATCATCGGTGAGGGATATCACCGTCAATGTGGAGGCCCACACGCCGAAGTCAACGCCATCCGTTCCGTAAACGACGAGCACCTACTCCACGAGGCGACCATTTATGTGAGCCTGGAACCCTGCTCCCACTATGGGAAAACCCCTCCATGTGCCGACCTTATTATCAAGAAAAAAATCCCACGCGTAGTCATCGGATGTCGAGACAGCTTCGACCAGGTAGACGGGCGAGGGATATTAAAACTACGGGAAGCAGGCATTGATGTCACTATCGGAGTCTTAGAAAAGGAATGTCAACAACTCAATCGTGCTTTTTTCACCTATCATAAGGAGAAGCGGCCCTATATAACCCTGAAATGGGCTCAATCTACCGATGGATATATTGACACCCAACGAAGCGAAAAAGAGGAAAGGGAACCGACCCAACTCTCTAACGAAGGTAATGTAGTGAGAGTACACCGCCTACGTGCTCTAAGCGATGCCATCCTTGTAGGACGTCGCACTGCGATGCTCGACAATCCCTCACTCACCACCCGTTTATGGCCAGGACATAATCCTTTACGCTTAGTAATCGACCGTCAAGGGAGGCTAAGCAAGAAGCTTCGCTTGTTTGACAAAATGGTAAAAACCGTCCTTTTCACCGAAGTTTTTCGTGATTTTAGCGACTCGGATATGATAGAGCAGGTAAGACTCGACTTCGACAGCGACATACTACCGCAGATAAACCAATGGCTCTATGAGCACAAGGTACAGCGGTTACTCGTAGAGGGAGGTACAGATACGCTACAACGCTTCATAGATGCAGGACTTTGGGATGAAGCCCATATAGAGACAGCGCCCACCAAACTACGTGGCGGCGTGAAGGCTCCGCACATCGGTAGCGAACACAAAAAAGAGACTTTTGATTGTTCCGGACATCAAATTAACTACTTTTTACACGAAAAACCGCTTTTTTACTCATCTTTTAATATAAAACAACGTAATTTGTAGGGGAGAAGCCGAAAATTGTTGCTAATTTTGTCGTTTGAATTCAACATAGACACTCAATGACAATGAAAAAAATAGTAATTGCGCTCCTCTTCCCGCTCTTCGTAGGCTTATCTCTCACGTCATGTTTGCCCGAGGCGGAAGAGACAGAACTCACCTCGACCGTAGCGCTACTCTCATTCGGCATCAACGATCTGAAGACCCGCCATACCATCACATTAAGCAATGGGAAGGACTCTACCTACACCACGATTATGGCTGCAAGCGCCATACGCTTCACCATTGACCATCAACAAGGTGTGGTATACAATAGCGACTCCATTGCTTACGGCACCAATGTAACGCGTGTAATCACAAAGATCAGTGCTGACGGCTATGTATATTACTATAAAGATGGTGAAAGAAAAGGATACAATGCCGAGGACTCCATTGATTTCACTAGCCCCGTCAGATTTACCGTTGTATCACACGATGAGCGTTTTTCACGCGACTACCTCATCAGCATCAACGTACATAGAGTCGACGGGAAGAAAACACATTGGGAATGGCTCAAGGATGCCGATTTTACAGCCAATCTGTATACCGAGCAACAAGCAATCATCAAAGACGAACAGTTATATGTGCTCGGCAAAAGCCATACTGGTGAAGGGTACACCACCTCTACCGCTATAACTGACGGTAAGCATTGGAGCGAGCCAGCACCTTGGACAGGCATTGAGAATAATGCCGACTGTTCCTCGATAATTCTCCACAACGGAAGTTTCTACCTTCTGGCCGAAGGCGTACTTTATAGATCTGATGACGGCATAGCTTGGCAGAAGACCAATGTGGGAGGAGTCACTTGCTTACTTGGGGTGACATCAGAAAGCAGACCTATAGCATGGAGCCTTATAGGCGACACCTTTGCCTCATCGGCCGACATGAGCATATGGGAAACCAACGGCCAAAACACAGGAAGCGGTATGGACAAACGAATAGCTGCATTCAGCCACCCCTTGCGCACCAACGAAGGCATACACCGTAGCATCATCATAGGCATTGATAGCCAAAGTTCCGATACCTGCGCCCAAGTATGGAGTAAATTATCCACCGAAGAGAAGTGGACAGAAATAGTGCCTGCTGGCACCAATACCTACGGATGTCCCAATTTGGAAGACCTTGCTGTGGTGAGATGCCATAACCGCATGTATGCATTTGGCGGTAAGAGCATCGGTAATCGCCAAGTACCCATCGAGGCTTTCAGCGCTTGCTATGAATCACGGGACAATGGCGTAACTTGGCGTACGCGCGACGATGGTTTCACTATGCATCATAGTTTTATTGGTTCCACTGATACCTTCTCTGCTGTAGCTGACGACAAGCAACGAGTATGGGTGATATGGAGCACATCGGGCAAAGTGTGGCGAGCCACCTGGAGCAACAACTAACACTTCACATACACAGTACACGATGACACACTATACATACCGACATCTCGTTCTGCAGATAGCAGCAATCCTCCTATTGCTGCCTTTGACGTATAGAGCATCATCGCAAGAACTTGAATACAAAATGGAATTGGGAGGTATGGCAGGCGGGTGCTTCTATATGGGTGATGCCAACTACATCACCCCACTGAAGAACACAGCCATAGCAGGCGGTCTACTCGCCCGTTACAACTTCAACCCCCGTATGGTAGTCAAAGGAGACTTGGCCATAGGGCGTATACAAGGAAGCACCGAAGGTATCGCCAATCAGTTCCCCAATAACGGGCACGCCACCTTTGAACGTAACGTATACGAACTAGGCGCACAATTTGAGTACAATTTCTTCGCCTACGGTACAGGAGCCGGCTACAAAGACAGCCGTAAACTGGCCCCCTACATTCTCGCAGGCATAGGACTCACCTATGCTCCCAAACCAGCCGAACATGTATGGGCTATGAACATCCCGATTGGTATGGGCGTGAAGTATAAACTGGCTGAACGTATCAATATCGGTGTAGAATGGACGGTAAGGCTCACCACCACTGACAAACTTGACGTGACCAATAAGAATGGACTCATCCTTGACGACCCCTACGGGATAGCTGGGAAAGGGCCGAAAAACAAGGACAGCTACTCGCTAATACTCGCATACATCAGTTACGACCTGTTCCCGAAATATAGGAAATGCAACAATTAGCTCCAATGGAGATTTCATCATTCAGAAACATACATATCGACATATGACTTACAAAGAACAGTTAGACTACAACCGCATACCACAGCACATCGCCATCATCATGGACGGCAACGGCCGTTGGGCTAAAGCCAAGGGCAAACAACGTGGCGAAGGACATATCGCCGGCGCATCGGCCCTGCACGACACAATGATGCACGCTGCCAAATTAGGCATAAAGTTTGTAACTGTATATGCCTTCTCCACAGAAAACTGGACACGCCCCGACGAAGAGGTCAACGGTTTGATGGCCCTACTGTTTGAGAAACTCGACCTCAGCATCTTTATGGACAACGATATACGTTTCTGCGTCATAGGTGATACCGACCGCCTACCCGAGAAAGTTCGTGAGCGTATGAACTACTGCATCAGCCAGTCAGCAGGGAACCAGCGCGGAACACTCACTGTGGCTCTCAGCTACTCATCAAAATGGGAACTTACCCGAGCAACCAAGCTCATAGCCAAACAGGTAAAAGAGGGCAAACTCGCTACTGACGAGATTACCGAGAAGACGATAGACGAAGTTTTGTGTACCTCGTTCATGCCCGAGCCCGACTTGCTTATACGTACTGGAGGCGAAACCCGCCTGAGCAACTACCTGCTGTGGCAGTGCGCATACACCGAGTTGTATTTCTGCGACACCTATTGGCCGGACTTCGACGAGGAGGCATTATGTAAGGCCATATACACTTTCCAACAAAGAGAAAGAAGATTCGGGAAAACAAGTGAACAAATTGCCGAAGAGAATAATAATAAATAAAGGAATGAAAAAGAACTTTAGAATCTTCAAATATATAGGTTTGGTAAGCTTGCTCCTCGCCATGTCGTTCTGCGAGGCCCTCGCCCAATACACAGAAGCCGACACCATCATAAAACCAGCCGTTCTCTACTCGGCTCCTCAGAAATACGAGATAGCAGGCATTACTGTAAGCGGTATAGACAACTACGAAGACTACGTGCTCATCGGACTATCAGGTCTATCTGTCGGACAGGTCATCACTATACCAGGTGAAGAAATCACGGCAGCTGTCAAGCGCTACTGGAAACACGGACTTTTCTCTAACGTCAGCATTACCATAGAGAAAGTGGTGGGCAGTCAGGCCTATCTGAACATAGCCCTCACGCAACGTCCGCGCCTATCGAAGCTCAACTTCAACGGCGTGAAGAAATCAGAGCGCGAAGACCTGGAAGCCAAGCTTAACTTCAAGCAGGGCAACCAGATAACGCCCAATATGATAGACCGTGCCAAGATTGTCATCAAGCGCTACTACGACGACAAGGGCTTCAAGAATGCCGAAGTCGAAATCATACAGCGCGACGATGTAGCCGAAGCAAATCATCTCATCCTTGACATCAACATTGACAAGAAGGAAAAAATCAAAGTCAATAAGATATACATCACCGGTAACAGCGCACTCAACGAGAAACAACTCAAGTGGGCTATGAAGAAGACCAACGAGAAAGGCAACTGGCGTCACCTCTTCCGTCCGAAGAAGTTCATCGAGAACCTCTATGAAGAAGACAAACAGTTGCTCATCGACAAGTACAACGAGCATGGCTACCGCGATGCACACATCGTAGTGGACTCCATCGTACCCTTCGACGACAAAACCATTGATGTATACATCCAAGTAGAAGAAGGCGACCAATACCACATCCGCAACATCAATTGGGTGGGCAACACGGTATATGATTCTCAAGGACTCGCTGAGGTGCTACGCATGAAGCCCGGCGACGTATACAACCAGAAGATGCTGGAAGAACGTATCAACATGGACGATGACGCTATTGGTAACCTTTATTATAATAATGGATACGTATTCGCGCGTGTAGAACCTGTAGAGGTGAACGTCACTGCCGACTCCGTAGACCTTGAGATGCGTGTGCTCGAAGGCCCGCAAGCCACTATCAATCGTGTGCGCATTGCCGGTAACGACCGCCTATACGAGAATGTCGTGCGCCGTGAGCTGATGACCAAGCCTGGCGATCTCTTCAGTAAAGACGCCCTCATGCGTTCGGCTCGCGAGATACAGCAGATGGGGCACTTCAATCCCGAAGCCATTGCTCCAGACGTGCAGCCCGACCTTGCCAACGGCACAGTAGATATCAACTGGATGCTGGAGTCGAAGAACAACGACCAGGTGGAGTTCTCGCTTGGATACGGACAGACAGGTGTGATTGGTAAGATTGCCTTGAAGTTTACCAACTTCTCCATGTACAACCTCTTCCACAAGTCCGACAACTACCGCGCCTTCATCCCTCAAGGTGACGGACAGACCTTTACCATCAGCGGCCAAACCAATGGTAGCTACTACCAGTCATACAACATCTCGTTCTTCGACCCCTGGTTTGGCGGTAAGCGCCCCAACTCGCTCTCGGTGAATGCCTTCTTCGCCTTGCAGACAGGTTTGAACAACAACTTCTACAACACGGCGATGATGAACAACTACTACAACTACATGTATGGCTACGGCAACTACAACAACTACTATAACAACTACGAATCATACTACGACCCCGACAAGTACCTGCGCATGTATGGTCTTTCTATCGGTTGGGGTAAGCGTCTCCACTGGCCTGACGACTACTTTACCCTCTATGGCGAACTCACCTACCAGCGTTACGACCTCAACAATTGGGAATACTTCATCATCTCTAACGGTAACAGCAATAATGTAAACCTCTCGCTTAACCTCGGACGTAGCTCTATCGACAACCCCATTTTCCCGCGTCAAGGTTCCGAGATTAGCTTCAACGTAGCAGTGACTCCCCCCTACTCGCTCTTCGATGGTATTGACTACAAATCTTTGAGCGAAGTAAAACCCACTGATGCCAACTACAATGCTAGTCTGCGCAAGCGATACAACTGGATTGAGTACCACAAGTGGAAGTTCAAGAGTAAGTTCTACACCGCCCTCACTGGTGGTCAGAAGTGCCTAGTATTGATGGCCCGCGCTGATTTCGGACTTCTCGGCCATTACAACAAGTACAAGAAATCACCCTTCGAGACATTCTACGTAGGCGGTGACGGCATGAGCGGTTACTCCTATAACTACTACACCGACATGATTGCCCTGCGCGGTTACGATAATGGTGCGCTTACCCCCAATGGAGGAGGTGAAGGTTATGCCTATTCACGCTTCACCATGGAGCTACGCTACCCGCTAATGTTCGAGAACTCCACACAAATTTATGCCCTTGCCTTCCTCGAAGGAGGTAATGCATGGACCGACGTGAAGAAGTTCAACCCCTTCGACATGAAGCGCTCTGCTGGTGTGGGTGTACGTATCTTCCTCCCGATGATTGGCCTCATGGGTATCGACTGGGCCTACGGCTTCGACAAAGTGTTTAATTCTACAGCCTCCAGCGGTAGCCAATTCCACTTCATCCTCGGACAAGAATTCTAACAATTGATAATTAACAATTAAAAGAAAAATCCCTAAGTTATGAAAAAGAATCTATTGATAACAGTCCTTCTCTTCCTCGTTGGCCTTACCGCCAACGCACAGAAGTTCGCTTTGATTGATATGGAGTATATCCTCAAGAATATCCCAGCCTATGAGCGTGCCAACGAACAACTCAACCAGATTTCCAAGAAATGGCAGAGCGAGGTAGAGGCTATCGCTCTCGAAGCACAGACCCTTTACAAGAACTACCAGAGTGAAGCCGTATTCCTTTCCGAAGAACAGAAGACTAAGAAGGAAGAGGAGATTGTAGGCAAGGAGAAGGAGGCACAGGAGTTGAAGCGTAAGTACTTCGGACCCGAAGGTGAGCTATACAAGAAGCGCGAAAGCCTCATGGCTCCCATTCAGGACGAGATATACACCGCCGTGAAGGAGATCTCCGACACTAAAGGCTATACCGTAATCGTCGACCGCGCCTCAGCAGCCAGCATCATCTATGCCTCGCCCAAGATAGACATCAGCAACGAAGTATTGGTAAAGTTAGGTTATTCAAATTAAATACATTACCTTTGCATTTCAGAATCAGCCGTTAACCCTCCATAGTAGGGCTCTTAGTGAACCTTAGAAAACAGAAATAATAACAATATAAACTAAAAAAACTAAAGACACTATGAACAAGAAACTCATTGCCATGCTCCTTTTGATGGCGCCCCTTGCACTCTTTGCACAGAAGTTCGGCCACCTAAACTCTGCCGACATCATTCAGGTTATGCCCGAGTACACAGCAGCTCAAACCGAGCTCCAGAACCTTGAGAAACAATACACCAATGAACTCCAACTGATGGAGTCAGAACTCGCCAAGAAGAGCGAGGCCTACGAGAAGGAGAAGGCCACACTCCCAGCCAACATCCAACAGCGTCGCGAGCAGGAGTTGCAAGAGCTCTATGGCAAGATGCAGCAGTACTACCAAACCTCACAGCAGGAGTTGGCGCAGGCTTCACAAGAAAAGATGGCAGCTCTCACCGAGAAGATTACCAAGGCCATCAAAGAAGTTGGTGTAGCCGGTGGTTTCCTCTACATCTTCGACACTGCCAGCGGCATCCCTTACATCAGCGAGACACTCAGCACTGATGTTACCGCTCAGGTGAAGGCAAAGCTGGGAATTAAGTAATATTTTCAACTATCAACAAATGTCATTCTGAGCAGGTGCTATAAAGCCTTGCTCAGAATGATTAATATTATCCTTAATATGAAAAGAAACCTACTTATCCTCTTGAGCCTTGTGGCACTCACCGCCACTGCCCAATCGAAATTTGGCTATGTCAGCTATAGAGAAATAGTCAAGGCATTGCCCGAATACACTATCGTAATCACTCATCTCGACGAGCTACAAGGCAAGTACGAGGCCGAAATAGCCCGTTCGGAACGTGAGTTCAACCAAAAATACTCCGACTTCATCGAAGAGCAAGCTGGCTTCCCTGAGAATATCCGGATAAAACGCCACAAGGAGCTGCAGGAATTGATGGAGAAGTCCATCGAATTCAAAGATGAGGTGAACCGTACCATGCGCGAGGCCCGCCGCGAAATGATGAAGCCCCTCTACGAGAAAGTAGATGAGGCCGTAATGAAGATATGTATAGATGAAGGTTACGACTACATTCTCAACACTGACGACCGCGCCTACATCGCCATCAACCCCAATAACGGCAAAAACATTACAACGCAACTAAAAAAGGTACTGAACGTGGAATAACATTAAGCAATCTCAGAAAGTACAACCTTGTATCCCAAAAAGTACATGCATGCACCACACGCGGTACATGCATGTACTTTTTTAGACGTTCTTGGATGAGCCTGGTGCTTTGTAGTTTGTTGTCAGTTTAGACTTACAGCCTCGTTGCTAAGCGCTTTACCATTGCGAGTTTCCAAGTAGAGAAGTCACCAGCAATAATGTGTTTCCGGGCTTCGCCTACCAGCCAAAGGTAAAAGGCGAGGTTGTGGATGGAGGCAATCTGCATGGCCAGCAACTCCTGAGCGTGGAAAAGGTGACGCAGGTAGGCCTTGGTATAGAGGGTATCGACGATGGAGGCACCGTCGGCCTCGATGGGCGAGAAGTCCATCTCCCATTTCTTATTCTTCATGTTGATGATGCCGTCCTTGGTGAAAAGCATGCCATTGCGACCATTTCGCGTGGGCATCACGCAGTCAAACATGTCCACACCACGTTCAATGCCTTCGAGGAGGTTCATTGGAGTACCCACCCCCATCAAGTAGCGAGGCTTGTCGGTAGGCAGTATTTCATTGACGACCTCTATCATCTCGTACATTTTCTCGGTTGGTTCGCCTACAGCAAGTCCACCGATGGCATTACCCTCGGCACCCTTTGATGCGATGAACTCGGCCGAACGGCGGCGCAGATCGGGATATACGCAACCCTGTACGATAGGGAATAATGCTTGATGATATCCATATTTAGGCTCCGTCTCATTGAAGCGTGTGAGGCATCGGTCGAGCCAGCGATGGGTCAGCTCCATTGATTTCTTGGCATAGCCATACTCGGCATCGCCTGGCGTACATTCATCGAACGCCATCATGATATCTGCTCCGATAGTACGCTCGATGTCCATCACGCGCTCGGGAGTAAAGAGATGCTTCGAACCGTCGATATGTGAGCGGAACTCCACACCCTCTTCTCTCATCTTACGAATACCCGAGAGAGAAAATACCTGAAAACCACCACTGTCGGTAAGCATAGGACGGTCGAAGCCGTTGAAGCGGTGCAGTCCACCAGCCTTTTCCAGGACTTCCAGACCGGGACGTAGATACAGGTGGTACGTATTGCCCAAGATAATCTGTGCCTTGATATCCTCCTTCAGTTCAGTAAGGTGTACACCTTTTACGCTACCCAGCGTACCTACGGGCATGAATATCGGAGTTTCTATCTGTCCGTGGGCAGTAGTGATGAGACCTGCACGGGCATTACTTTTAGGGTCGGTATGTTGGAGTTGGAATGTCAGCATGTCTTTAGCTCTTAGTTGTGGGAATATCCAGTGTAGGGCCATCGGCCTTCTCATCTAGTAGGGCTATTTGCCACACCTCCTTGATGTCGGTGACGTAGTGGAAAGTGAGGCCTTTGAGGTAGGCTTCAGGGATTTCCTCAATGTTGCGGCGGTTTTCCTCGCAGAGGATGATTTCCTTGATGCCGGCACGCTTGGCTGCGAGTATCTTCTCCTTGATGCCACCCACGGGGAGTACCTTGCCGCGCAGACTGATTTCGCCTGTCATGGCGAGATTGGCCTTTACCTTGCGGCGCGTGAGTGCCGAGGCCAGCGAGGTGGCCATGGTAATACCTGCCGAGGGACCATCCTTAGGCACAGCGCCCTCGGGCACGTGGATGTGGATATTGTAGTTGTCGAACACGGCGTAGTCGATGTCGAGCCATGTGGCATGAGCTTTGATGTATTCGAGGGCCAGCATGGCCGATTCCTTCATCACATCACCCAGATTACCCGTAAGGGTAAGCTTGCCGCCTTTGCCGCGGCTCAGGCTGGTCTCCACAAAGAGGATTTCGCCACCTACAGCAGTCCAAGCGAGGCCCGTGACCACACCGGCATACTCATTGCCCTGGTAGCGATCGCGCGAAAACTCTTGCACACCAAGCAGCTCGCGCAAGTCGGCGGGCTTCACATTGGTATGGCTGTAGTAGCCGTTGGTGGCATAGCTGCAGGCCAGGCGGCGGAATATCTTGCCAATCTTCTTGTCTAGCTCGCGCACACCCGACTCGCGGGTGTAGTTCTCCACGATGGCTTCGAGGGTCTTCTTCTCTATCTTAATTTGGCGTTTACGTATGCCATTGGCCTCCTCCTGCTTGGGTACGAGGTGCTTGCGGGCAATCTCGATTTTCTCTTCAGTGAGGTAGCCGCTGACCTCGATGAGCTCCATGCGATCGAGTAGCGGAGCAGGGATATTGCCGATATTGTTGGCGGTAGCGATGAACATCACGTTGGAGAGGTCGTAGTCCACGTCGAGGAAGTTGTCGTGGAAGGCGTTGTTCTGCTCGGGGTCGAGCACCTCAAGGAGTGCCGATGAGGGGTCTCCATTGTGGTTGGCCTGACTGATCTTGTCTATCTCGTCGAGGATGAATACGGGGTTCGACGAGCCAGCCTTGGCGAGGCTCTTGATGATGCGACCGGGCATGGCACCGATATAGGTCTTGCGATGGCCACGGATCTCGGCCTCGTCATGTACGCCACCGAGAGATATGCGCACATACTGGCGCTTCAGGGCCTTGGCAATGGAGCGTCCTAGCGAGGTCTTGCCCACGCCCGGAGGTCCGTAGAGGCAGAGGATGGGCGACTTGAGGTCGCCACGCATCTTGAGCACGGCGAGGTGCTCGAGGATACGCTCCTTGACCTTCTCCAGTCCGTAGTGGTCGCGGTCGAGCACGCGGCGGGCATTCTTCATGTCGAGGTTGTCGGTGGTGTACTCGCTCCAGGGCAGGCTCAGCATTACCTGCAGGTAGTTGAGTTGCACGTTGTAGTCGGGCGACTGCGGATTGATGCGCTCGAGCTTGAGCACCTCCTTCTCGAAGACGTCGGCTACCTCGATGCTCCATTTCTTCTTCATCGCCTTCTTGCGTAGCTCGGCCACGTCTTGGTCCTGCACGCTGCCGCCTAGTTCGTCCTGGATGTTCTTGAGCTGCTGCTGCAGGAAGTATTCGCGCTGCTGTTGGTCGATGTCCTCACGGGTGCGCATCTGTATAGTGGCCTTGAGGTCGGCCAGCTGCACCTCGCGGTTGAGAATCGAGAGCAGGTGTATGGCACGCTCCTGTAGCGACTCCTCTTGCAGGAGCTGCATCTTCTCCTTGATGTCGAGGGGGAGGTTGGAGCATACGAAGTTGATGAGGAACATGCCGTTGGTGATGTTCTTGATGGCAAAGGCGGCATCCTGCTGCATATCTTCGTTGCTCTTGACGTAGCGTACGGCAAGGTCCTTGCAGTTGTCTACGATGGCGCGGAACTCGCGGCTGTTGCGGCGAGGCAATACCTCAGTGAGCGCTTCGCCCTCGCCCATCAGGTAGGGACGGGTAGAAGTGATGCTCGTGAGCTTCAGGCGCTGCATGCCCTGCAGAATGACGGTAGTGGTCTGGTCGGGCATCTCGAAGATGCGTACCACGCGAGCAGCAGTACCAGTCTCGTAGAGGTCTTTCAATATGGGGTCTTCGGTCTCGGGTGAACGCTGGCAGAATACGCCGATGGCGCGTTCCTGCTTGAAAGCATCCTTGATGAGGCGCAGCGAACTCTTGCGTCCTACCGATACGGGAAGTACGATGCCGGGGAACAACACCATGTTGCGCAGAGGCAATATGGGGAGTACAGCATCGATGGGATTGTCGAAAAGTGTCTCCTCATTGCCGTCAAAGTCGGCAATGAGGGAGATAGAGTGTCCTGTCTCTTCAGGTTCGTTGGTGTCGAAATATAGTTTGCTCTTTATCATAGTCCGTAGTTTGGGCATAATTCGCCAAATAAACTACAAAGGTAGTGCAAGCCGAGAGAAAATGCAAGTTAATCTTGCAATTTTCCGAGACGAAGCCTACCTTCTGGAAATCACTTGACACTATAGCGGTCAATCAGATGCTGCGGCATCTTCACCACACAGATGTTCATAGAACGACCATCTTCGGACAACATAGCCGACTGTATCTCTATGGCAGTACCATCCGGTTTGAAGGTGGGATGCACGTGATCACGCGCAGTTGTCTTGTGCCCAGCAGAGAGCAATATACGCTCCTTAGTATGACGATCGATGAGCCACAGTTCACGTGCAAAGGTATCACCTGCCACCCAGTGCCCGTCGTGCGAACCTGCTACGTGCCAGAAGTTATCGCCATCGACCTGTCCTTCAAGTGTGAGTTCCCGAGTACGCATATTCACCACCGCCAATCCTGTAGCATAGGCCTTAGTTCCGGCGGGTCCCCAATCCTTAGTGTAGTCGGCGGGCTGCTCATCCTCCGTAATCTTTCGATGTCCGATGATAGCAAAGGCAAGCTCATCCTCACTGATGACAGCCTCGTGAGTCACCCAATCATACTCCGTCTCACGATAGATAGGACGCAGATTGGTACCATCGGCATTGACCATCCAAGTACGTTGGGGTGCCTTTCCACCCGTTTCCCAGCAGAAGATGACTTCGCCCGGATGCCACGGATTTCCCTGTATATGTCCTACCTGGAAGTGCACGCTCACGACGTGGCTCACCTCACCTGTGATAAGGTCTATCTTACCGATACCCGAAGGGCCTGCTCCCATATTTCTCGGGCCAAAAGTCCCTGATATCTCCTCCTTGATAGGAAACTGTCCGGCATACTGCTTGCCCAAGCGGAAGTAGGCAAAAGCCTCACTGCCATCAAGTGCCATATCGCCTCGTGCACCCAACTCTGCAGGAATAACACCACAGATGCGTTCATAATGCTTTTTCTTCTTTAACGTATTAGCTTCAGAGTCAGCAAACAGCTTCTCAAGGTTCACCTCTACCACCTCCATATCCTTCTCTTTCTGTTTACCCTTCTGCACGGGGCGCATATAATAGAGGTGCATCGAATTGCGAGCCACACACAACATTCCCATATATCCGCCTTCGGTAACTTGCACAATATCGCCAGTAACCTCATTGACAGCCATAGCCTCGCCCTGCACTCGATTTGAGCGGAATATCACCCACTGCCCATCCGAGGTCCATTGGTTGTGCGTCTGGTATATCTTAGTATCTCCCATGCCGCTCTGACTGGTCAGGAACACGAGTTCAACTCCTGTTTTCGGGTCAATAACTACCTTCCGCTCTGAAGGGAAGCGGCGACCTATCTGTGCCGTAACAGGTAGAGCTGACAATGTGGCTACAACGAGCCAAGCGAAGGTGTGGATAAAATGTTTCATAGGACAGATTTTTCAGTATATCAACATTATTTATTATCAAGTCAGAAGCGGATGCTACCATCGTAGTTAAAGATAGGCTTATCGGTCTTCACCTCCTCATCATAGAACTGCACTGCGCTGTCATTAAGCTTGGGGTGCTGCTCCTTCAATAGTTTGATGACCTCAGCGCCAGCCCATATCACGGGGCCATAGCCATGAGCCGCCATCACATGTACAGGACGATAGGCATAGAATCCAGCATCGAAACCCATACCTGTGCCCACGCAAACGCCCTCGACCTGTCCCTGAGCGTTAACGGCAGACTCAACAGCATGCCACCCCTGCAACACGACGGGGCCATAAGCCTTGGCATCTACCCATCCACGATTGATGGCGTGGGCCATACAGTAGGTATAAATTGCCGTAGCAGATGTCTCCAAATAGGTGTCATTGCGGTCGAGCAGTTGGTGCCAGAATCCATCGTGATGCTGCAGAGAAGCAAGTCCCTGTATATGCGCCTGCAAGAGGGTGAGTATCTCCTTACGCTGCGGGTGCTCCTCGGGGAGTGCATCAAGTACTTCACACATGGTCAGCAATGCCCATCCGTTGGCTCTCCCCCAGAAGAAGGCTGGGTGCGGCTGCATATCCTCCACCCATCCGTGACGGAAGAGTCCTTTCTCAGGCACGAACATCTTGTCTGCAAACAGCAGCACCTGGCGGGCAGCCTCATCGTAATATTCAGCATCTCCCGTGAGCTTCCCCATATAGGCCACAGCAGGAATGCCCATAAACATATCGTCGAGCCAAACGGTGTTCTTTTGGGGACGGATGCGGGCGAAGGTACCATCGGCCAAACGGTACTCCTTGTGCAGGATATAATCCACATAATTGTCTATGAGCGGGCGCAAGGGTAATTCGCTGTCGCCCAGCTGCGCCTTAATCATTGATACACATACAGCACCTGCATCATCAAGGGCATGCGGGTCAATGACGCGACGCACATTGCCATCAATCTTGCCATGCTTATTATATATATCTTTGAAACGAGGAGCCACATCAGCCAGCAGGCGGTGACGAGTATGCACATAGTTGCGGTAAGCCTCATCGCCAGTAGCCTCATAAGCGGCCAACACAGCCGAGTAGGTAACACCCCACTCATAGCTTGTCAGGCGGAATCCGCCCTGCTTCAGATGGGTATGGCGGTCTATGTCGGAATAGTCGGCCACCTCTTTGCCTGTGCGACTATCAACAAGCGTAGCCGGTGTCTGCCCATCAATATAGGTAAGCACACAATCCATCGTAGCCTTCACCTCATCCACAGCAGGCAGGCCATAATCGATTCGGTAGGCAGGTTTCATCAGATGGAGCGGAGTATTGTGGTCGTTTATCTGTTGGGCACAGAGAGGAGCCGAAGCTGCCAATAGGATAAATGCCGTATGGCGTACAAATTTGTTTTTCATATACTAGACTATTGTTGGATTATTTGCATTTGTTACTTTTACAACAAAAGTACAAAAAAATGGGCATTCCGCCCTATTTCGCTTAATAAATTACATTTTTTTCCGTAAGTTTGTCCCCATGTTTGCATTCAAGCAATTTACCATCCTGCAAGACCGCTGCGCCATGAAGGTAGGAACCGATGGCGTCCTGCTCGGCGCCTGGGCACGTGTAGAGCACTGCTCACATATCCTTGATGTGGGCACTGGCACGGGACTCATTGCACTTATGGCTGCCCAGCGCAGCGAGGCTCATATCATTGGTATTGACCTCGATGCCGATGCCGTGGCACAAGCCTCCGAGAACGCGACATCCTCACCTTGGAGCCATCGTATACAGATGATTGAGATGGATGTGCGAGCAATGGACGGTGAAAGGTTAACGGCAAAGGATGAAGAGAATCCTCCTTCGTTCGATGCCATACTCTGCAACCCACCCTACTTTGCCAATTCACTAAAAAGTCCTGATGCTGCACGCACCATGGCCGTCATACCGACACGCTCACTTTTGACGAATTAGCCCACAGTACCTCCCGCCTGCTCAGTCCCAAAGGCGAACTATCGGTAGTCATTCCTTACGACCGCGCCACCGATATGACAGTCAGCGCTGCCTGCTTTGGCCTTTTCGCCACACGGCAAACCATCATCTGCCCCGTCGAGGGAGCCAAGCCTAAACGCATATTAATGGCTTTTTCCCGAGAAGGAGCGCCCCACACCCCCGAGTTCCTATGCATCCAAGATGCCCAGAGGCAATACACCCCCGAGTACATCCGCCTTGTCGAAGATTTTTATCTGAAAATGTAAGTTATTTCGTGTTCGTGTAACCCTCCTTGACGAGCAGTTCCACCACTTTGGGCTTAAAGTCACCTTGGATGATGATTTCACCCTCCTTTGCCGAGCCACCCACACCACACTTCGTCTTCAGCAGCTTGGCCAGTGCTTTGAGATCCTCATCAGCACCTACAAAACCGCGAACAATGGTCACCGTCTTACCCCCACGATGGTTTTTCTCCATCTGCACACGTAGCTTCTGTTGCTGCTTGGGCAATGTCTCTACTTCAGGTTCGTCGTTCGTCACATAGTTGTAGTCGGGGTTGGTAGAATACACCACCTGTAGACGACTTTTCCAGTCATTATCTTTGGCCATATTTTAGTTCTGACGTTTTTAGTTTGCGACTTTTTAAGTATTTGCAGGAATTGTAACGGCAAAGATAGCGATATTCCCCGTTTTTTACTACTTTTGTAACAACAAACTTATCATTCCCTCACCTATGAAGATTATCTGCGTAGGCATGAACTATGCCGAACACCATAGAGAACTCAACGGAGCAGCCGCACTGCCCCAGTCCCCCGTAATATTCATGAAGCCCGACTCGGCCATCCTCAAGGGCGGCAAGCCCTTCTTCATCCCCGACTTTGCCGAGCGGTTCGACTACGAAGCCGAGCTGGTGGTGCGCATCAACAAGCTGGGCAAGAACATCGCCCCGCGCTTTGCCCACCGCTACTACGATGCTGTCACCGTAGGTGTAGACATCACCGCTCGCGACCTTCAAGAGCGCTTCCGCCGTGAGGGACTTCCCTGGGAACTCTGCAAGGGTTTCGATGGTTCTGCCGTACTGGGCGAATTTGTACCCGTAGAGCGCTTTGCCCATATGCAAAACATCCATTTCAATCTCGACATAGACGGGCACACCGTACAGCGCGGCCACACCGTAGATATGCTCTTTGGCGTGGATGAGCTAGTGAGCTACGTCAGCCAGTTCTTTATGCTCAAGACAGGCGACCTCCTCTTCACCGGCACCCCTGTAGGTGTAGGTCCTCTTCAGATAGGCCAGCACGTAGAGGGTTTCCTCGAAGGCGAGCGCGTACTGGCATTCAATGTACGATAGGAAGCAACGCTATAGAGCGAATGCCACGAATGGCCAAGTACAAATATCTTCTACTAAAGAACTTCATATGAAAACACACCTGTCATTTCTCACGGCCATTGCAGCCTGTATGTTATCGTGCGAACAGCAGCCTATGCCGCAAGAGGGCATAGCCCTGTTCGATAGTTTCTCCTACTCAGGAGCCGATACCTGCTACACCCATCACCCGCTCACCAAGGAGAACGCCTTCTACAACCCCATCCTGCCCGGTTGGTACTCCGACCCCAGCGTATGCACCAATGGCAAGGGCGACTATTTCCTGGTGACCTCCACCTTCAGTTACTATCCTGGGGTACCCATCTTCCACAGCCGCGACCTGATGCACTGGGAGCAGGTGGGCCATGTGCTCGACCGCCCCAGCCAGCTACGCAACCTACAGCCCCAGCATGTGAGCGGCGGCATCTTTGCTCCTGCCATCGAGTACAACCCGCACAACGAAACCTACTATATGGTGACCACCAACGTGGGATGGGGCAACTTCTTCGTCACCACAAAGGATCCCTTTGGAGAATGGTCTGAGCCGATACGACTAGGTGGCATCGACCCCTCCTTCTTCTTCGATGACGACGGACGTGCCTATATCGTGAACAACGATGATGCACCCGACCGCAAGGCCGAGTACGACGGACACCGCACGATACGCATCCAGGAGTTTGACCCTGCCACCAACCGCACCGTCGGTGAGCGCAAGATTCTGGTCAACAAGGGAGCCCGCCCTGAGGATAACCCGATATGGATTGAGGGACCTCACATGTACAAGATCAATGGCAAGTACTTCCTCATGTCAGCCGAGGGTGGCACAGGCGGCTGGCACTCCGAGGTTATCTTCCGCAGCGACTCACCCATGGGCCCCTTCGAGCCGTGGGAGAAGAATCCGATTCTCACCCAGCGCCATCTCGACCACAAGCGCCCCTACCCCATCACCTGCGCCGGCCATGCCGACCTCGTACAGGCCAAGGAGGGCGACTGGTGGGCCGTGTTTCTGGCTTGCCGCCCCATCGACAATCAGTTTGAGAACCTCGGACGCGAGACCTTCATCATGCCCGTGCAGTGGAGCGACGACGGATTCCCCTACATGACTCAGGGTAGCGACATCGTGCCCCTCATCGTGCATCGCGACGGTGTGAAGCGCCAAGAGGGGTATGCCACCGCAGGTAACTTCGCCCACACGGATGAGTTTACCGATACGCTGCTTGCACAGGATTGGCACACCCTGCGCGGCCCAGGCACGGAGCACTACTCGCTCACCGCTGTGCCTGGCTACCTTGCCCTGAAATGCGCCCCCAAGCTATCCACCGAGCGGGGTACACCCGCCTTCGTAGGGCGCCGCATGCAGCATCACGCCTTCGAGAGCAGCACAGAGATGCTCTTCGCCCCTGCCGACACGCTTGAGCGGGCAGGTATGGTGCTATTCAAGGACGAGACCCACCAGTATCTCTTCGTCGTAGGCAACGACGGCACCAATAAGTATATCACTCTGGAGAAAGTTGGCCGACAAGGCACTGAAACCCTTGCCCAGCATACCCTGACGGAGCAGAATCCTGCTATCATACTGAGGGTAGTATCCGACGGCAAACACTATGCCTTCCACTATGCCACGAAGAAAGGACGTTGGCAGACCCTCGCCGAGGAGGTCGATGCTGCTCACCTCTCTACCGCCCGTGCCGGAGGATTCACCGGCAGCTTGATAGGTCTGTATGCAACCAACAAATAAAAAGATATGAAGAAGCTACTCCCCATCATGCTATGCTGCATCGCCCTGCTTGGTGCATGCGGTACCCGCAAGGCCAGTGAGGACACGCTCAAGTCGGTATTGGCCGACAAGTTCTACATCGGCACCGCCCTCAACAGCTGGCAGGTAGCAGGGCGCGACTCCAACGCCACGGCAATCGTCACCCGCCACTTCAATGCCATCGTGGCAGAGAATTGCATGAAGAGCGAGTCGCTGCAACCACGCGAGGGAGAGTTCCGTTTCCGTCAGGCCGATGAGTTCGTCGCTTTTGGCGAGCGCCACGGCATGCACATCACCGGGCACTGCCTCATCTGGCACTCGCAGCTGCCACGCTGGTTCTGCACCGACGAGCAGGGCAATAACATAAGCCCCGAGCTACTACGCCAGCGCATGAAAGCCCACATCAGCACCGTCGTGGGCCGCTACAAAGGGCGCGTCAAAGGGTGGGACGTGGTGAATGAGGCCATCATGGAAGACGGCTCGTACCGCAAGAGCAAGTTCTACGAGATACTGGGCGAAGAGTTTATCCCCCTTGCCTTCCAGTATGCCCATGAGGCCGACCCAGAGGCTGAGCTTTACTATAACGACTACAACATGTACTATCCCGGCAAGCGAAAGGCCGTATGCCAGCTGGTACGCCAGCTCAAGGAGCGTGGCCTGCGCATCGACGCAGTAGGCATGCAAGGACATATCGACATACATCACCCCTCGTTGGAGGAGTTTGAGGCCAGCATCGAGGCCTATGCCGATGCAGGAGTGAAGGTGATGATTACCGAGTTCGACATGAGCGCCCTACCCTCGCCATGGCAGTCGGCAAACCTCAGCGACACACTGAGCTATGAGCAGCGCATGAATCCCTACGTGGACGGCCTGCCCGACTCCATCTCTGCCCAGTGGAACGCCCGCATGATGGCGTATATGCAACTCTTCATCCGCCATGCCGACGACATCACCCGTGTCACCACCTGGGGTGTCACCGACGGCAGTTCATGGAAGAACGGTTTCCCCATCCGCGGACGCACCGACTATCCGCTCTTCTTCGACCGCCAATACCGCCCGAAGCCCTTCGTGGAGGAACTCATCAGAAACAAAGAATCATAATCTTCCATACCGCCACCCGTATGAAACACCTATGCCACCTCTTCGCCCTGCTAATGTCCATGGCAGCAACCACCTTCCTGCAGGCACAGCAACCTACACAACCGGACGAGAACTTCCACATATACCTCTGCTTCGGTCAGTCTAACATGGAGGGGTGCGGCCCCATAGAGGCACAGGACACGATGGGCGTCAGCGACCGCTTCCTGATGATGGCAGCGGTGGATATGCCCCAATTCGGAAGAGTACGCGGAGAATGGTATAGGGCGGTGCCTCCACTTACCGTACCGTATGGCGGACTGAGTCCTGCCGACTACTTCGGGCGTACCATGCTGGAGAACCTTCCAAAAGAGGTCAAGGTGGGCATCATCAACGTAGCAGTAGGCGGATGCAAAATCGAGCTGTTCGATGAGGATGTCTGCTCCGATTACCTCAAAGGTCAGCCCGACTGGCTCAAGCAGAAGGCCCGCGACTACGACAACCACCCCTACCAGCGACTGATAACGCTGGCCCGACAAGCACAGAAAGCGGGTGTCATCAAGGGCATACTGCTGCATCAGGGAGAGTCGAACACAGGCGACAGGGAATGGCCCCATAAGGTAAAGAAGGTGTATGAGCGCATGCTGACCGACTTGGGGCTCTCGGCCGAAGAGGTGCCTCTGATTGCCGGAGAGGTGATACATGCCTCACAGCAGGGTGCCTGTGCCTCCATGAACGAGATTATCGCCACACTACCCGAAGTAATCCCCACGGCACATGTCGTGTCATCGGACGGGTGTGCCTCGTCTGGCGACAAGCTGCACTTCACCTCTGAGGGCTACCGCATACTGGGACGACGCTATGCCCACACACTTCTCTGCCATAACTACCGCAAGCAGGAGGGTGCCTATCGCAATCCTATCCTCTATGCTGATGTTCCCGACATGTCGGTATGCTTCGACGGCAGCCACTACTATATGGTGAGCACCACCATGCACCTTATGCCCGGTGCTCCCATCATGCGCTCGGCCGACATGCAGCATTGGGAGACCGTGAGCTACCTCTACCCTCGCATCGACGATGGCGACCGCTACGACCTTATCGGCGGGACGGCTTATGGGCAGGGTCAGTGGGCCTCCTCGATACGCTATCACAAGGGTAAGTTCTACGTCTGGTTCAGTGCTAACGGCCATCCCTGGCGCGGATTCGTATACACGGCAGACGATGCAGCCGGTCCGTGGATACTGCACTCTCGCCCACCCCATCACCACGACGGTTCGCTCCTCTTCGATGACGACGGCCGTGTATACCTCTACCACGGCACAGGACGGCTCACCGAGTTTGCCCCCGACCTGAGCGGTCCGCTACCCGGTGGCATTGACATGACCGTATTCGAGCGCGATGCCGATGAACGGGGGCTTCTGGAGGGAAGCTCGGCCTTCAAGCACAACGGCAGGTACTACCTGATGATGATATCGATGGACTGGGGCATCCCCGGACGTGTACGCCGCGAGGTATGCTACCGTGCCGACAAGATTACCGGGCCCTATGAGAAGAGGGTGATACTGGAGACCCCCTTCGAGGAGTATGGAGGCGTAGGGCAAGGATGTATCGTGCAGGGACATGGGGGCCGCTGGCATGGACTCATCTTCCAGGACCGCGACGGAGTGGGCCGTGTGCCCTGCCTGATGCCCTGCACCTGGATAGATGGTTGGCCCATCCTGGGCGACGAACATGGGCGTATCCCCAACGACACCACACTCGACTACACATCGATGAGGGGCATCTGTGGCTCTGACGACTTCGATGGCAAAGAGCTGTCGCTCTATTGGCAGTGGAACCACAACCCCATCGATGATGCCTGGAGCCTTACCGCACGGCGCGGTGCCCTACGACTCACGACGGCCCGCCTCGTAGAGAACCTCTTCGTAGCGCCCAACACCCTCACCCAGCGTATGGTAGGCCCGTCGTGTAGCGGCACCGTATGCCTCGACCTCCGGCACATGCGCAACGGCGACCGCGCCGGACTCGCAGCCTTTAATGGCGACAGTGGTGTACTCACCATCGAGCAGGAGGGAGGCAAACGGAGCATAGTGGTAAGCGAGCAGCGCTCGCGCTTCGGTGAGGGACACAGCATCGTAGGGGTCGATACGGTAGAATTAGCACGCATCCCGCTGAAGCGTAGCAAGGTATACCTGCGCATCGACGGTACCTTCGGCAAACCGCGCGACCTCGCCACCTTCTCATACAGCACCGACGGCAAGCGTTTCATCCCGATAGGGCGTGCCGTGAGGATGAGTTTCGACTACCGCCG
>RHMF01000074.1_pt1 | contig 35571 bp, 29 predicted proteins | sample 5365151 | NCBI WGS metagenome assembly RHMF01 (sample SAMN10266501, study PRJNA497801) | feces metagenome | isolation source: feces | host: Bos taurus | place: China: Prairie of Fairy Mountain | collected 2017-08-14 | reverse complement strand
CTGGTTGGTCATGAAGTATATGTAGCCTTTCTTCTGCATGGTCTTTGGATTTAGATGCCCGATCAGGTCGGGCATGACGGATGGACGGAGATGATTGGTGGGCCGTCATGTTCGGCAGTTTCGTCATGCCCGTTGTTTGTTTCGTCATGCCCGGCTCCGACCGGGCATCTTTAGGACTACGCACCTCCCCAAAACGCTCCTCCTATGGGGTAGCTTATGGAAACAGCTCCTCCAAAATTGAGAGGTCCATCCGCAGCATTCTTCGGAGCTGGTGGTTGGAGGCGTTGTAGTTGAAGTGCATATGACGGGCGGTGTCGATCTTTTGCTGTGCGCTTAGTTGCGACGGGGTCTTGACTGAATACTCTTTGCTGATGTGCGAGCATATGACTGAGTAGAGCTCCTCGTCGGTAAGGAAGATTGTGTCTTTGAGCCGGGATGCTATCTGGCTGAATGCTTCGGCATTGCGGGTGAGGGAGTTGAAGTAGCTCGTGGCATCTCTGAACATGTTTTCTCCAAGTTTTATGTCGCAGAAGGATGGGATGAGGGGCATAGAGTCGATTACTTTTAAATCTGCGAGTGGTGCGATCTTTTTTGTGTGGAGCAAAGCTCGTTGGGTCAGGACCGGCAATTCCCCTAATGGTGTTGTCGCCAGGTATTTCAGCCAAGGACAGAAGTATGCGCAGCCACCTCCCCAAGGGTAGGAGTCCGGTGTGTATGCCGGGTTAGATACAAAAGCGTTGCGATTGACGTAAATGATTTCATTACGCAGCGCCTGAAGGCTTTCGATAGGCAGAATCTCCATTTTAAAATTGCTCCAGCCAATGGCGTGTTGCCTCTTTGGAAATGCCTTTTTAAGTCTTGCTGCAAATATATCGAATACTTTGATGCAATCTTCTTTCGCTCCAGCCAGAATAAGGTGGATGTGATTGCCCATCAGTTCAAAAGTGATGACTCGCACAGATTTGCATAGGTGCTGTGCTGCAGCAAGACACCACATGCCCATTATGAAATCTTCCTTGCTGATGAAAATATTCTGCATCATTGTTCCGTCAGTATAGATATGCCAATATGGTCCATGGCTGATAAATATATTTTCACAAATTCTCTCCTTCTCCGAAAAACTCAGAGCACTAAAATCCTTCTTCATCAATACTTTATTTTAGTCATCATTAAATCCTATTGGGTGGCCAGAAAAAAGCCTGTTTTCCTGGCCGCGGACTACCTTCAACCTTCGTCGGCCATAAAAAAGCCCGAATTTCTGGCCGCTATTCAGACATCTTCCTCGATGGCCAGAAATAAGCCTGTTTTCCTTGCAAGTTCATGATTGTTGGACCGGATGCTTGGTCAGCAGGCAACGCGGCTGGCAAATATGCCGGTCAGCCTGCTTTGTGCCCCGAGCCAAATCTCCGAACTCTCTCATTTGTTGCGTCCTGTCATCAGAGTGACCCTTTTCGAGGGCATAAACCTCAAACTGACCGTCGTGTCCACCCAAACGGCACATTTCGTGGACAGATGCCACAATCTTGTTCTCGCGTCCACAGAAATCCTTGTTTTCATGGACAAGACCGCCCAACTGGAGCCTACGCCCCTCCCACAACCCCCAGTGTCGCTACGCTGATCCTCACGCCACGCGGAAAGACCGTCCGCAAGGCGACGAAGCAGGCATGTAAGGTACTGCCGGTAGTGAAAACATCGTCCATAAGGACCAGATGCCTTACGGCTCCTCCGTCTTTGAATATGACAGCTGCGTCTTTCCTCACTGTGAATGCTCCGGAAACATTCCGGGCCTTTCCTTCGATGTCGAGCTTGGTCTGGGTCTTTGTGCGCCGCTTTCGCATAAGAATATCGGTACGAACGGGCACACCGAGAGCCTCTGCAGCTGCTCTTGCGATGACTTCCGCCTGATTGTAACCTCGTTTCCATTGTCTTGACCAGTGGAGCGGAACGGGAATAATCATGTCAACATCGCTCCAAAGTTCTCCGGAAGCCATCTTCTTCCCAAGAAGATTTCCGAAAAACCTTCCGGCTTCCGTGTTGCCATGATATTTGATCTGATAGGGTATGTGCCTGTAGCCCGCCTCACTATGATAGAAGAATAAAGCGCATGCATAGGCATAACGTTCATAGTCCTGCTCGGGATCCAGGTCTTTTTGAACGACTTCATTGAACCGGTCTGCCATAGGGTTATGGGATCTTTCCCAATAGCGTGTCAGGGGCATGTCCATCAGACAGCCCAGACAGATATGTCTTTCGTCCATCAGCAGCCTTGCACCGCAGACAATGCACGCCCTTGGCATGAACAGGTCCAATGCTCCTGCCATGCCTCTCTTAAATATGTCCATAATATTCATGCGACAAAGTTCCGGAGAACTGTCCGTTGACTGAAATTGTCAACGGATAAATTTGAAAAAAGCCGTTTCAGCGCATTGCAGCTATGTTTTTATCATAGGAATCAGTTGCAGTTTTCATAAAAATAATGTATCCCGACCAGTTCGCACCGATCGGGATACCTTGGGTTTAGGTTTTACAAATACGATGTGTGTTAAGAATCTTTTTCTAGCAGTTCATTCCGCCACAGCAGTTGATCACCTGTCCGGTGACATATCCTGCAAGGTCGCTTGCGAGGAAGAGGGCTACATTAGCTACATCTTCCGGCGTTCCTCCGCGGCGCATAGGGATCTGCTTCTCCCATTCCTGGCGCACATTTTCAGGAAGTGCACCTGTCATATCTGTCGCAATGAAGCCCGGAGCAATGCAGTTTGCACGGATGCCGCGCGGGCCCATTTCTTTGGCGATTGATTTGGTGAGTCCGATAAGACCGGCTTTCGATGCAGAATAATTGCATTGTCCGGCATTGCCTGAAACTCCTACAACAGACGACATGCTGATGATGCTTCCGCCTCTCTGTCTAGCCATGATCGGGGTGCATGCATGGATGAAGTTGAATGCTGACTTGAGGTTCGTGTCTATTACCGCATCCCACTGTGCTTCGTCCATTCTCATCATGAGCCCGTCTTTTGTGATGCCGGCATTATTGACCAGTACATCGATCTTTCCGAACTCGGCCTTTACATCTTCTACTACCTTATGGGCATCTTCGAAGGATGCTGCATCCGATGTATATGCCTTTGCACGTACGCCCATGGCTTCGATCTCTGCCACAAGTGTCTGGGCCGCCTCATGCTGTGACCTGTAGGTGAAGGCTACATCCGCACCTTCCGAAGCATATTTCAAAGCTATTGCCCTTCCGATGCCTCTGGTGGCACCTGTGACGAGGGCTGTTTTGCCTGTTAGAAGTCCCATGTCAGTTCTGTTTGACTTTTGCAAAAGTATCCAACTCTTTTCAATTGCCAAAAATTATCCGCAAACAATTGGCTAAAACAGGTCTATTGTGGCCAAATATGCTTTTGTGTGGCTAAAAAATCCTATTTTTGTGCTGTTTCAATAGAAAAACAACAGAAAAATGAAAAGAGTACTTTGTCTCTTAGCTGTTCTTGTGCCGCTTTCATTGGTGTCTTGTGACGAAGAACCTTTGACCCCTCCAGAACAGGTCGAAACTCCGGAAGAACCAGAAAATCCAGATACTCCGGAGAATCCTGAAGAACCGGAGACTCCCGAGGATCCGGAGGACCCTGAAACTCCTGAAGAACCGGAACTGCCTGTTACCGGAACCGTTGAGCTTGATAAACTCTACGGATATGCAGAAGGTACCACAGGAGGTGAAGGAGGCAAGGTACATCATTTCAATGACGGCAAGAAGTTCCGTGACTGGCTTAAGCAGCGCGAGAAGAACAAGAGTACGGAGCCGGCAGTGGTATGGCTCAGCGGCACATTCACAAAGGAAGACGGAAGAGATTCCGGCAGTCCGTGGTTCGACATAAAGCGTACCCATAACCTGACAATCCTTGGAACAGACGGCTTCAGGATGCAGAATGTGGGATTTTTCCTTAATGAGGCTTCCAACATCATCATACGCAATGTCTATATCGTCCAGCCGAAGGCGGACAATGGCGCCGATGGAATATCCATGCAGGAAAGCCACAATGTCTGGGTGGATCATTGCACATTCGAATCGGTCAATCAGGAGAAGGATTATGAAGACGGATCCTGCGACGTGACTCATGAAACATTTAATGTGACAGTATCATGGTGTCATTTCATCAAGACCCAGAAATCCTGCCTTGTAGGACATTCGAACAGCGCTTCAGCTGATGAGAAGATCACTGTCACATTCCATCATAACTGTTTTGATCTCTCAAATTCACGCCATCCGAGAGTCCGTTTCGGTCGTGCCCATGTTTACAATAATTACTTCAACCAGTGTTCGACCTATGGAGTGGGCAGTGCATATGGAGCGCGCGTTCTCGTCGAATTCAACATCTTCGACGGAGTACGTCTGCCTATAGACATATGCACCTATCCGGCTAAGAAAAGCGGCAGCAGCTGGGTTTCTAATCTTACCGGAAGCGTGGCAGGTTATGTTTATGAGAGGGAAAACGAGTATCTCAACCGCCCTTCTGACGCTACGGACCCTTATCCTTTCACCAACATTGAGTACATTTCATATAATGGGGAAAAACTGGCGGCTCCGTTGACATTTGAAGATTTCAAGCCTTCGTATGAATATACCGTAGATCAGACAGCTGACTTGGCGACCATTGTACCTTCGTCTTCAGGTGTGGGGAAACTGCAAGGATATGCCTCAGCTCCGGTAGAGGTGGATAACGGAGGCCTGGGAGACTCAGAAAACGGGTCAGGGGACTCCGGTGGCACCGGTGATGATAACGGTTCAACAGATTCTCCTTCCGAAGACCTGGGCAACGGCTGGAAATCGGTAGCCTGTGGCGGCAAGACTTCGACAGCCTCAGTATCTGGCGGAAAACTGACCATGACTGCAGCAGGCAAGTTCGAGAGCAGTGCCCAATCTTTCGGATATGTCTATAGGGAGGTGGCAGGAGACTTTACTGCGACAGTCAAGGTGGATTCGTTCACGGCGGCTAAAGAGAGCAACCAGGGACTTGCTGGCATACTTCTTACCCCGGACATGACAAAGACAGGAACAGATTTCCTTCATGCGATGTCCGGCAGAAGTCAGGGTGCATATTACTATTCGTTCCGTCTTGAGACTGGAGCAAAAGCTTCCAAAGGAGCGATGCCGGCAGCCTCCGGAACAGGCGATACCGTACTGAAACTCCGCAGGGAGGGTGAGGCTTGCTATGTGTCATATTCACTAGACGGCGGTGCTTCATTCGGAAATGAAAAGAAAAACACGATTGCAGGCCTGCCTGATACGGTCTATGTCGGCCTTGCAGTCAATAGTGCAAACAACGAGAATACAGGAACGGCAGTATTTTCATCGTTCACGATCGATGGCATTCAAATGTCTTTTTAAAGGCCCTCATGACAGAGTGCGAAAAAAAAGCTATCTTTGCGCCCGATTAAATAGAAAAACAACAGATCATATGGCAAGCGAAATAAGAAATCCACAGCTTTGGCAGGACGGAAGACTCAAGATCGAATGGGTAAGGCATCATATGCCTCTCCTTAACGGACTGGAGGAGGAATTCCGCCAGACACTTCCTTTCAAGGGTAAGAAGGTAGCCCTTTCGGTTCATCTTGAAGCAAAGACAGCTTATCTATGCGAGGTACTCGCAGCAGGTGGAGCTGAGATGTATGTGACCGGAAGTAACCCGCTCTCGACTCAGGATGATGTTGCAGCTGCTCTCGTCGAGGCAGGACTGAATGTATTTGCTTGGTATGATGCTACACCGGAGGAATACGAGGCTCATATAAGAAGAGTCCTTGAGGTCGGTCCTAACATCATCATTGATGATGGCGGTGATCTTGTCAATCTCATGCATACCGAATATACAGATCTTATCCCAGGCGTGATCGGAGGTTGCGAGGAGACCACGACAGGTATCCTCAGACTTATCCAGCTTAATAATGCCAAGGCTCTCAGGTTCCCTATGATGCTTGTGAACAATGCTGACTGCAAGCACCTTTTCGATAATCGTTATGGTACCGGACAGTCTGTCTGGGACGGAATCAACCGTACCACCAATCTTATCGTGGCAGGCAAGAATGTGGTTGTTGCAGGTTACGGCTGGTGCGGAAAGGGCGTGGCTATGCGTGCCAAGGGTCTCGGAGCGGAGGTCATCGTGACAGAAGTAGATCCGATAAAGGCTATGGAGGCTGTCATGGACGGATTCAAGGTTATGAAGATGGAACAGGCTGCAAAGCTTGGAGACATCTTTGTTACAGTAACAGGTTGCGACGGAGTCATTGTGAAGGATCATTTTCTCAAGATGAAGGATGGAGCGATCTGCTGCAATGCAGGACATTTCGACTGCGAGGTGGATGTTGCCGGACTTCGTGAGATCGCTGTCGATATCAAACCGGCAAGAAAGAACATCACAGGTTACAAGCTTGCCAACGGAAACAAGGTCTATGTCATCGCCGAGGGTCGTCTCGTGAACCTTGCAGCAGGTGACGGCCACCCTGCCGAGATAATGGACATGTCATTCGCTATCCAGGCACTCAGTGCAAAATATCTTGCCGAGAACGCAGACACAATCTGTCGTGAACCTGGCCATATGGTAAATGATGTTCCTCTTGAAATCGATCAGGAAGTCGCTCGCCGCAAGCTCTCTTACTGGGGCTGCGAGATCGATACACTCACCCCTGAACAGCATAGATACCTGTTCGGAGAATAATATTTAGAAATATTTCTTTTCGTTCCTGTCCAATGCAATGAATATGAACAGCAGGGCGGTGAACCCCCAGAGCGATGAACCTCCGTAGCTGACGAACGGAAGCGGGATACCGATGACCGGCATCAGGCCTATGGTCATGCCGATATTGATGAAAAGGTGCATGAAGATACAGCATGCCACGCAGTATCCGTAGATCCTGGTGAAGGCTTCGCGGCTACGTTCGGCATTCTTTATTATCCTCCATATAAGGAATACATAAAGCAGTATAACGAAGGTGGATCCCAAGAAACCCCATTCTTCTCCTACCGTACAGAAGATGAAGTCCGTACTCTGTTCAGGCACAAAACCGTATGTGGTCTGTGTTCCGTTGAGATAGCCTTTTCCGAAAAGGCCCCCGGAACCGATTGCAATCATTGACTGGTTGACGTTATATCCTACTCCGGTCGGGTCTTCCTTCATTCCCAGAAGAACTTCGATACGCTTTCTCTGGTGATCCTGAAGCACATCATTGAAGATGAAGTCTGCAGAAAATACAAGGGCTATTCCGGCTATCATCGACAGCAGGGACATATGGGTGAAAAGACTTTTTTCACGATATCCCAGATAAGCGACGAATGGTGTGGCCAGACCCAGTACTCCCAGCAGAATATACAGCGGCTTTATCTTCATTGTCCATGGCTCCGCTATTCCGGCTGCAGCGAAATCGCCTTCAGCGGCTGCAAGTGCTTCGAGGCCTTCAGGACCTATGATGCTTTCTGTCCATGCATTCATAATTGACGGCACAAAGGCTAGCAGTATTATCAGAGGAACACATGCGATGAGCCAGAATCTGAATCTTCCGGAATACAGGCAGATACATAATGAGGCAACTGCCGCTATGACCAGGATAGCAGTGAACGGAGAGGCTGTCAATGTCAGGATAAATGACAGAATGGCCATTCCCACAAGGAATATGAGCCAGCCTGAGAGACCTTCCCTGTACAGCATGAAGATGAATCCTACATAGACAAGAGCCGATCCGGTCTCGCTCTGGAGGACGATGATCATCATCGGCAGGATAATGATCAATGCTGTGATTATGAAGTCCTTGACTCTTCCTATCTTATATCCTTGCTGGCTCATGAATGTGGCCAGCAGCAGGGACGTGGATATCTTGGATATCTCGGCCGGCTGGAACCTCACAGGTCCGAAAGCGAACCATGACCTGGATCCCTTGACCTCGATTCCCAGGAATATCACAGCAATCAGCAAGGCGAGGACAAAGATATATATCGGCACTGACAGACCTTCGTAGATGCGCGGACTGAGAAAGAAAAGAATTATTGCCGCGATGCACAGGGCAGTAATTATCCAGACGAACTGCTTTCCGCTGCGGCTGTCGAAATCGAAGATGGATGCAGGTTCAGAAGAATGCACCGATGCATATATGTTCGCCCAGCCGATAAGAACCAGAAGCAGGTAGCATATTACCAGCTTCCAGTCGATGCTCTTGGCGAGTCCTCTTCCTCTATGTCCTCCTGTATCTCTCATCTCTGACTATTTCTTAACTTTTACTCTGTCCATCAGGTTGCCCTGAAGTATTCTTGCTTCAAGATTCTTTCTGTCCTTGCTTATTTCTCCTGTCAGGTACATCTCCGTAAGGAGTGAAGCGATAGGAGCCGCCCATGTCGCTCCGAATCCGCCGTTTTCCACGTATGCGGCGACTGCGATCTTAGGATTGTCCCTCGGAGCGAAGCAGATGAACACCGAATGGTCCGCTCCATGCGGGTTCTGCGCCGTTCCTGTCTTTCCGCAGATGTCAAGTCCTTCCACTGCCGCTACGCTTGCCGTACCTCCTGAGCCATATCCGCTGTTCACGGCCCTGTACATACCTCCCACTACCTTAGGGAAATGGGTTGTATCGACCATGGTGTAATGTCTCTCCTTGTATTTAGGGTCTATGGCCACATGTTCGGAGTCCTTGATGATATGAGGAGTATAGTAGAATCCCCTGTTCGCGATCGTTGCGCATAGGTTGGCAAGGTGGAGAGGGGTACATCCGATCTCTCCCTGTCCGATGGACAGCGAAATCACGGTCGTCGCCTTCCAGCCTCCCTTTCGGTAGTACCTGTTGTAATATTTTGAGTCAGGAATGAAGCCTCCCAGCTCTGAAGGGAAGTCACTGCCAAGCTTCTGTCCGAAACCGAAGCTCATCACGTATTCCCTCCATTTGTCCATCGCCTCGTCGATCTCCTTGTATTTCGGATTCTCAAGCAGGTCTCGCAATATATAGCAGTAATATGCGTTGCATGACATCATGATCGACTCTTCGAAATTGATAGGCGATTTATGTGCATGGCAGCCGAGCTTGCTTCTTCCGAAATGATATCCCATGCTGCAAGGATATAGTGTGTTTGGGGTAAGGACACCTTCTTCAAGGCCTATGAGGCCGTTTACAAGCTTGAATACGGATCCCGGAGGATATGAAGCCTGTACTGCTCTGTTGAACATAGGTTTGTACGGATTGGTCGAGATCTCCTTGTAATGCTGTCCGATATCGGCAAGCATATCCACATCGATTCCGGGACTTGATACCATGGTAAGAATCTCTCCGGAAGAAGGCTCGATGGCCACGAGACTGCCTACCTTGTTTGCCATGAGCATCTGTCCGTAGTGCTGGAGCTCTGCATCGATTGTAGTAGTGATGTCGTTGCCGGGGATTGCTTCTTTGTCGAATTCTCCGTCTTTGTATCTCGATTCGATCTTGTTGCGCGAATTCCTGAGCCAGATATTGTAGCCTTTCTCTCCTCTGAGTTCTTCCTCTCTTGCAGCCTCGATACCGGTTTTGCCAGCATAGTCTCCTGACTTGTATTCATCAGGATGTTTTGCAAGAAAAGCTGCGTCCACCTCGGAAACATAGCCAAGGAGGTTTCCACCGGCGTTGAACGGATATTCACGTATGCTTCGTGCCTGTCCTCTGAAACCAGGGAACTTATAAGCCACCTCTGCGAATTTCATGTATGTTTCAGGAGGCAGCTGCTTGATCATGACCACGGACTGATATCCGATACGTCTGCGGTTGCGGTAGAACTCCTGCATCTTTTCCCTTACGAATTCCGGAGTCACATCCAGAACCTCACAAAAGGTCAGAGTGTCGAAATCCTCCACTTCCTTCGGGGTTACGAGCAGGTCGTAAGCTACCTTGTTTCCGACGAGGATATTGCCATTCCTGTCGTGAATGATGCCTCGGGTAGGGTAGATGGTCGAATAGACCATGGAGTTGTTCTCAGCATCCATCTTGTATTTGTCGTCAAGAATCTGAATGCTGAAAAGTTTTGCTATCAGTATGGCTGCAGCCGTGCAGAGGCCTATTATGAGCTTGTTTTCCCTGTTCAGTTTCATCGTGGCCTCCTATTTTCTGTCGTCAGGGGTGAGGAGATGGGTCACAAGAAGAGCGAGCAGCCAGTTGCAGAACAATGATGCTCCGAAATATACAAGGTTGAACCACATAGGACGTGTTCCTGCTCCGTCAAGCACGACATAAAACAGCAGGAATATGGAAATTGCGGTCATCAGGGCTGCGGAAACCTTTGCTGTTCCGAACTTGTTGAAAGAAAAGCTGTCTCCTCTGGTGATGAGGTCTTCACCGAAGAATATCTTCACTATTCCTTTTCTGGCGAGAGCCACTGGAACAAGTGAAGCTGCATTGATTCCGATTAGCCCTTCTGAGAGCCAGTCAACGGCAAGTCCGCTTCCGAAAGCGATGACCATACAGCTTATGGTGCTGATGCTGAGAGGCATGCAGAAAATCATGGCCGGCAGCATGGTCAGGGTGATGTACGGGCCCAGTGGCGAGAAATTGCAGATGATGATCTGGCATATCAGCATCAGGCAGTAAAGAAGTCCGAAATTGTTACCTGTCTTCATTATTCTTCCTCCAATGCTTTTATTTCTTCTTTGCCGAGGTTGTCAACAACAGTGATATGACGCAGGGCTCCATAATCTTCGAAAAGAGTGACCTTGATGTCATATGTGGCTCCATTGACGATCTTGGCCTCTCCTACAGTTCCGAGAGGAATGTCAGGAGGGAATATCGAAGAATATCCGCTTGTATATACGGTGTCTCCCGGCTGGAATTCCACATGATGGGGAATCTCCTTGAGAACAGCTCCGGCGCTGCTGTGACCGTCCCAGCTCATCGGGCCGACAGCACCTTCCTTTCCAAGTCTGGCGCTGATGTTCATCTCATGGTTCTTGAAGGATCTGGCATATGAGTAATTGCTGCTTACTGCGTCAATCACTCCTATGGCACCTTTGCCGGTGATCACTCCGGCGCCTTTGGTTATGCCTTCATTGCTTCCTTTGCCGATGATGATGTAGTTGTGCTGAGTGTTGTTGCTGATCTTGACGATTGTGGCAGGAATGTACCTGAAGTCTCCTGCAATGCCGTCTTCCGGTGTTCCCTTGCCGGCTTTTTCTTCACCAAGCAGTGCTTCAAGTTCGGCAAGACGCACCCTGAGGTCATGGTTGTCCTGAGCGAGGGCATCGTTTCTCTTCTTGAGAGAAAAATACTGCTTCACATTCTGTGATCCTCCCCAGAAGGTACCCATCACAGCATGGGCTCCTTTGGAGATCCATATATTCTGCAGCGTTCCGTTATTACGCAGCATATTCAACGCAGCTACCTCCAAAAGGATGAAGATAGCTGCATTGATCAGATGGTATATGACGTTGCTCTTGCGCAAGGCCTTATCTCATGAGGAATGTATAGTTCTCTGTATTCTTGAGTGCGAGGCATGTACCGCGCGCAACCGCTCTCAGAGGATCTTCCGCTACATGGAACGGGATGTTGATCTTTTCTGTGAGACGTGTCGCAAGACCCCTGAGGAGAGATCCGCCGCCTGCGAGATGGATACCGTTCTCCACGATGTCGGAGTAGAGCTCCGGAGGAGTCTGCTCAAGTACGTGGATGATTCCGCTCTCGATCCTGGCAACTGATTTGTCGAGGCAGTGTGCGATCTCCTGGTGTGTGATGGTAGCATGCACAGGGTGCGCAGTCATGAGGTTAGGACCTGTAATGTTATATGGATCAGGCTCTTCCTCAAGGTTAGGTATTACTGCTCCGATAGCGATCTTGATCTTCTCTGCTGTAATCTGACCGACCTTGATGTTGTGCTGCTGTCTGAGGTACATCTGGATGTCGTTGGTGAAGACGTCACCAGCAACCTTGATCGAGTCCTGTACGACGATACCGCCGAGTGAAATGACGGCGATCTCAGTAGTACCGCCTCCTATGTCAACGACCATGTTGCCCTTAGGAGCCTCGACGTCGAGACCGATACCGAGGGCAGAAGCCATAGGCTCATAGATCAGATAAACATCACGTCCTCCTGCGTGCTCTGTAGAGTCGCGCACCGCACGGATCTCCACTTCAGTACTTCCTGAAGGGATGCCGACCACTATCTTGAGGTTCGGCTGGAACAGGGACCTGCGTTTGCTGTTAACCTGCTTGATGAATCCGCGGATCATCATCTCTGCAGCGTTGAAGTCTGCAATGACACCGTCTTTCAGAGGACGGATAGTCTTGATGCCCGGATTCTCTCTTTCCTGCATGAGCTTTGCCTTCTGTCCGAGGGCAAGAGCTTTGCCTGTACTGTTGTCGATCGCTACGATACTAGGCTCGTCAAGCACGATCTGGTCGTTCTGGAAGATGACCGTATTCGCTGTTCCGAGGTCAATCGCAAGCTCCTGTGTCAAAAAAGAAAATCCCATATCTTATGTTATATTTTTCCTGTAAATGAAATTAGCGCGTAAAATTACAAAAAAACTCCCAATTATTGAGGATAAATTTTCGGAAACTCTTATTATTTTTGTGAAATCGATTTTGCGGCTATGAAAAGGAAGAAATATGTGATCATAATGGCGGCTGGAAGCGGTACCCGTATGGGCGGGGAAAAGCCGAAGCAGTTTCTGGAACTTGAAGGCAAGGCCATACTTCATAAGACCATCGAGGTCTTTCTGCAGGCATGTCCTGACATCAATGTGATAACTGTGCTTCCGAGCGACTATCTCGGATATTGGAGAGAATATTGTCTGGAACGCAACTTCATATGTCCTCAGATACTTGTTTCCGGAGGCATCACCCGCTTTCATTCTGTAAGGAATGCATTGGCAAAGGTGCCGGAAGGAGCAATTGTAGCTGTTCATGACGGAGTCCGCCCTCTTGTGACGGAAGGTCTGGTAAAGACTTTGTTCGAACGTGCCGAGGAGGTGCCGGCTCTGATACCTGTCATTCCATGCATAGATACGATGAAAGTGTTGGAGAAAAAGGGGAATGAACTGGTTTCCGTACCTGGGGCCGTTGCTGACAGGTCTGTGCTTTTCGGTGCCCAGACTCCACAGATCTTCCATTCGGAAATAATCAAGAAAGCATATTCAATGGCATACGACACATCGTTTACAGATGATGCTTCCGTCGTTGAGAAATACGGAAAAAGCCTCTCCTACGTTGTAGGTGAGAGGCTTAATATAAAGATAACCACTCAGGAGGACCTCGTCCTCGCAAAGGCTATATTGTCTGTCCTTTAGGCTTATTCCTTGTGCTCTTTTCTGCTTTTTTTCACACTTGCAGAGAAGCTTGTGTTCTGGTACTCCTTTACCCATACCTGACGCTCGATGGCCTGGTCAAGTGATATCTGGGTCTCTGTCTGGAGTACATATGGGATCTTCTGAATGGTGTTGAGAAGGATCTCCATGAGATGGTCATGGTCAAAGCAGAAGAGCTTGATAAGAAGAGCGTGCTTTCCGGTTACGAAATGACACTCTACAATCTCTGAAATCTTCTTGAACGATTCGATTACTTCAGGGTACTTGTTCGCCTCTGAAAGGGATACACTTACAAATGCACATACGTTGAGTCCAAGAGCCTGTGGCTTTACAAGAAGACGGGAACCTGTAATGACTCCATTGGTCTCCAATCTCTTGACTCTCTGATGGATAGCAGCACCTGATACACCGCACTCACGTGCGATTTCCAGGAATGGCATTCTTGCGTTCTTTACCAGGAACGAAAGAATCTTCTGGTCGATGTGATCAATTTGATAGCTTGACATAGTCTTACGGTTTATAACAATTTCCGACCGCTAATTTAATGACAAAATGTAAAATGTCAAAAAATAACGGTCGGAAATTACATTTATTAAGATTATTTGCGTCTTTTCTTACGTCCTGTAGGTTCTGTTGACGCAATTATCTCCTTACACTTTTCTTCTGTAAGTTCTGCCGGTTCCGTTCCCTTAGGGATTCTGTAATTGCTGCCGGCATGCTTGATGTACGGTCCGTAAGCACCGTTTATCACCTGGATGTCACTGTCGGAATATTCTGCAATGACCTCTCCGCTCTTTTTGTTCATGCTGTCTTCGATGAGTTTCACGCATGTCTCGAGATCGATCTTGAGAGGATCCGTGCCTCGTGGAAGAGAGACATTCCTGTCTCCGTACTTCATATATGGACCGAACCGGCCTTTGGTGCAGATTATATCTATGCCTTCGTGCTGTCCTACAGTACGTGGAAGTTCGAAAAGCTTAAGTGCTTCTTCAAGAGTGATGCTTTCTATAAGCTGGCCTGGTGCCAGACTTGCATATTGCTTGCTGTCTCCGTCGCCTTTCTGTACATACGGGCCATATTGTCCGAAACGTGCCACCAGAGGCTGTCCGTCTTTCGGATCGACACCGAGTTCGCGGCTGACATGGCTGTATTCCCTGTTGCTGAGGGTCTCCTGGACCTTGGAGTGGAACGGACCATAGAAATCGCTGATTACGTTGTTCCATGCAAGTTCGCCCTCGGCAATCTGGTCGAAATCCTTCTCGACGTTGGCTGTAAAGCTGTAATCAAGTATGGTTTCGAAATTCTTCACAAGGTAGTCGGTCACGATCATACCTATGTCCTGAGGAAGGAGGCGTCCTTTCTCCGCTCCGACAGTTTCTGTCTTTGCGGCAGCCTTTATGACACCTTTCTTCAGTGTGAGATTGGTGACACTGTGCTTCTCTCCTGTCTTGTCACCTTTGACGATGTATCCTCTTCCCTTTGTCAATGTGGAGATTGTCGGTGCATAAGTTGAAGGACGTCCGATGCCGAGCTCCTCCAGTTTCTTCACGAGGGTCGCTTCAGAATATCGTGCCGGAGCTGAAGTGAACTTGCACTCGGCTGTTATTCCTTCTTCAAACATGACGGCTCCGATGTTCATTTCAGGAAGAATAACCATTTCATCGTCCTGCGAAGGCTCGTCGGTACTTTCGATATAAAGCTTGAGGAAACCGTCAAAAAGGACCTGGCTGGCCTGTACGTTGAATCTCTCCTCACCCTTGTCCGATGCCACCTTTATGTCTGTCCTGAGAATGCGTGCGTCAGCCATCTGCGAAGCCACAGTGCGTTTCCAGATCAGTTCATAAAGCTTTTTCTCCTGAGGAGTTCCTTCGATCGTGGTGTTTTCGATGTATGTAGGACGTATGGCTTCATGAGCTTCCTGAGCACCTTTGGCCTTTGTCCTGTACTGCCTTACTTTCGAGTATTCTTCTCCGAAATTCTCCCCGATGTATTTCTTTGCTGTATTGATGGCAAGTGAAGAAAGGTTTGTGGAGTCGGTACGCATGTATGTGACGAGTCCATGCTCATAAAGCCTCTGCGCGATGCTCATTGTCTGGCTTACAGAGAGTCTGAGCTTTCTTGCCGCTTCCTGCTGGAGGGTGGAGGTGGTGAAAGGAGCCGCCGGAGTCCTTGTGCCTTCCTTCTTCTCTATGGTAGAGATTGTGAATCTTGCTCCGATATGTCTTTCAAGGTATTCTCGTGCAGATTCCATATCAGGGAACCTTCTGTCCAGAGTGGCTTTCACCAGAGTCTTGTCTGGTGTCCCTTCCGGATGGAAATGAGCTTCTACCTTATAATATGCTTCGTGGTCGAATCCGAGGATCTCCCTTTCACGGTCAACGACAAGTCTGAGAGCGACAGACTGCACGCGTCCTGCAGAAAGCTTCGGCTGTATCTTTCTCCAGAGTACAGGGGATAGTTCGAAACCTACGAGACGGTCCAGTACACGGCGAGCCTGCTGAGCATCAACAAGACTCATATCAATATCACGAGGGTTCTCTATGGCATTGAGAATGGCGTTCTTGGTGATTTCATGGAAAACGATTCTTTTGGTGTTCTCACTTTTAAGTCCGAGAGTCTCGAACAGATGCCATGAAATCGCTTCTCCTTCGCGGTCTTCATCGGATGCGAGCCATACGGTGTGGGCTTCCTTTGCCGCTTTCTTAAGCTCGGATACGACTTTCTTCTTGTCAGCCGGGATCACATATTCAGGTCTGAATCCGTCCTTTACATCAATGCTGAGCTCGCTGTCATGCAGGTCGCGGATGTGACCGAAACTTGACTTTACTATAAAATTTTCTCCAAGAAATTTCTGAATGGTTCCAGCCTTTGCCGGAGACTCGACGATTACAAGATTTTTTCCTTCCTTCATGCTCTAAAACTCCTCTTTTTCAAAAGAAAGTGCAAAGTAAGGTACAAATCAGGCAATTTTCCAAATTTTGTTGCTAATTTTGTCGTCTTATACCATATAGGAAAATCATGTCACCTAAAGGTGACGTGCAGAAAAAATTTTTAAGGAAAACCTTGATATGAAAGATACTGTAAAGAAGAAGATTACCAGATGGTTCTGGGGACTTTTCGTTGCTGGCGTTTCAGCTGTGATACTGCTTCTCGCGGCTGTATGGGCCTTTGCAGACATTCCGTCTTTTGAGGAGCTGGAGAATCCTGACAGCAAGCTTGCGACTCAGGTGATATCTTCAGACGGAAATATCCTTACGACCTTCCACATAGAAAACAGGTCGTTTGTAAGCTATGACGAACTTTCGACCAATCTGGTGAATGCGGCTGTAGCTACGGAGGATGTACGTTTCTATAATCATTCCGGCATAGACTTCAAGAGTCTCGGCCGTGTGATATTCAAGACCCTTCTCAGAGGCGATTCCAGCCAGGGAGGAGGAAGTACCATCACCCAGCAGCTGGCGAAGACCCTCTATCCGCGTGAAGATGTAAGCAGCAGGATACCGGGAGTATCCACCATGAAGATGGTATGGATCAAGCTTAAGGAATGGATTACAGCAGTAAGGCTTGAGCGCAATTATACGAAGGATGAGATCATGAACATGTACATGAACCAGATATTCTTCGGAAGCAATGCCTATGGTATCAAGGCTGCAGCTCAGACTTTCTTCGGCAAGAACCCTATCGACCTTACCGTTGAGGAAAGCGCTACGCTTGTAGGAATGGTGAACAAGCCTACCAGATACAATCCGGCAATCAATCCGGACAAGTCGCTAACACGTAGGAATTTCGTCATTTCCCAGATGGAGAAAGCCGGATTCATTACCGAACATGAGCGCGACTCTATCCAGCAGATTCCTATTACCCTTTCATACCAGATCCAGGACCATAACGCAGGTATCGGACCATATTTCAGAGACATGCTCCGCCGTACGATGAATGCCAAGGAACCTAAGCGTTCGTCGTACAATCAGTATGAGGATTATGTCGTTGACTCTCTTCTTTGGGCTGATGACCAGCTCTACGGCTGGCTCAACAAGAACAAGAAGGCTGACGGTTCATCTTACAACCTCGACAAGGACGGCCTCAGGATCTATACGACAATTGACTCCCGTATGCAGAAATATGCAGAGGAGGCTGTGGCCGAACATCTTGGAAAAGACCTGCAGAAGAGTTTCTGGAGGGATCTCAAATGGAAGACTAACAAGCCTTTCTCAAATGATGTTGACAAGCAGACCATCGATCAGCTCATGAAGCAGGCAAGGCGTTGGAGCGACCGTTACCGCATCATGAAGAATAACGGAGCATCTGAGTCGGAGATACGCAAGAGCTTTGACGAGCCTGTCCAGATGAGGGTGTTCTCATGGAACAGGAGGGGATACATCGATACAGTGATGACTCCTAATGATTCGATAAAGTACTACAAGTCTCATCTTCGTGCCGCATTCATGGCCATCGAGCCGGAGACAGGACATGTTAAGGCATATGTCGGAGGACCGAATTACCGTTATTTCAAATATGACAATGTCCGTCAGGGCAAGCGTCAGGTTGGATCGACAATCAAGCCATATCTCTACACTCTTGCCATGCAGGAGGGCATGAGCCCATGTGACAAGGTTGTGAATGTGCCTCAGACCTTCATCGTCAATGAAGACGAGACATGGACTCCTGCAAGTACAGACAAGGACGAATGGATCGGTCAGACAGTGACCTTGAAATGGGGACTTACAAAGAGTTCCAACAATATTTCAGCATATCTGATGAAGCAGTATGGCCCGGAAGCTATGGTGGAGATGATGAGGAAGATGGGTATCGGGTCTTATCTGGATCCTGTGAACTCTCTTTGTGTGGGTGCGGCAGACATCAGTGTATATGAAATGGTTGCGGCATATAATACTTTCCCATCGAGGGGTGTATATGTATCTCCGATATTTGTCACCAGGATTGAAGATAACATGGGTAATGTGCTTGGTGAATTCACCAACCAGAAACGAGAAGCGATCAGCGAATATACGGCATATCTGATGGCTAACCTCATGCAGGGCGTAGTCAACAGCGGTACCGGTGTACGTCTGCGTGCGAAGTACGGCCTTAAAGGAGAGATTGCCGGAAAGACAGGTACTACCAATGACCAGTCAGACGGCTGGTTCATCGGATATACTCCGTCGCTTACGGCCGGAGTATGGGTGGGAGCTGAAGACCGTCAGGTCCATTTCGAGTCTCTCTCTCTCGGAGGCGGATCGAATATGGCGCTTCCTATCTGGGGACTGTTCATGCAGAAGTGCCGCAAGGATGCTTCTCTCAAGATGGATGAGAACGAAACATTCATGGCTCCTCCGGGCATTTCCCTCAATCTGAATTGTGACGGAAGCGATGCGGATGCATCTGTAAAGGCAGAAGAGAGTACGGATTATTTCTTTGAGTAGTAATGAAGAACATAGCAGTGATATATGGCAGCGACTCTTCCGAGTGGGAGGTGTCGGTGCGAAGCGGCGAGTTTACCGCTTCACAGATAGATGGAGAAAAATACAATGTTTATGAGGTCTTTGCCCGCTTCGGCAAATGGTCTCTGGCAGCATATAGAAAAAGCGGATCTGAAAGAATAGTTATACCGGAAGAACAGCGTCCTCAGATCGACAAGTCGGATTTTTCAGCTCAGGCAGGAGATGAAAAGGTAAGATTTGACTATGCCTACATCATACAGCATGGCACTCCTGGCGAAAACGGACTTATGCAGGGTTATCTTGAGATGATGGGTATCCCTCACAGCGGCTGCAATGCCTTTGTTTCAGCAATCACATTCGATAAGTTCTCATGCAAGAGCTATCTCAAGGATGTGGATTTCGTGAAATGTGCGGATGATATCTTTCTTCGTAAAGGTGAAAGCATTGAAGGACTTGCCGAGAAGGCTGTTGAGAAACTAGGACTTCCGATGTTCGTGAAGCCTACGGATGGCGGCAGCAGCTTCGGAGTCACCAAGGTAAAGACTGCCGCTGATTTCGGTAAGGCTGTAGAATATGCATTTTCTGAAGGAAACATGCTCATTGCGGAGGCTGCGATCGTCGGTCGTGAGCTTACCTGCGCCGTGTATTTCAATGGAAAGGAGAATGTCGCTCTTCCGGTCATTGAAATCCTTACGGATAATGAGTTCTTTGACTATGAAGCCAAGTACAATGGACATAGCAAGGAAGTCTGTCCGGCTCAGATTCCGGACTCTCTGAGGATTGAAATTCAGGAGACATCGAAAAAGATCTATGCCCATCTAGGTTGCAGCGGACTTGTACGTGTGGATTATATATGTGCGGAAGATGGGCTTTACTTCCTGGAAGTCAATACGATACCTGGCATGACATCCGCATCTCTGGTCCCTCAGATGGTTCGTGCGGCTGGTATGAACATGACTGATTTCCTTACAACGGTAATAGAGAATTCGTAGTCTTCATCATGCTGTTGAGGACTCTCATAAATGAAGCTAGAAAGACTGTTTCGACGTTATACCCGGAAGGGGAGGCATCCGAAATGGTCTTCGCTTTATTTGAGCATCTGCTTGGTACAAAGCGATATACGCATATCGTCGAGCCGTCTTTTGATGTGCCATCTGCATCTGTGCGGATCGTAGAGTCTGCCTTGGAGCGTCTTGCTGCCGGGGAGCCTCTGCAGTATGTTACAGGCTTTGCTTATTTTTATGGCCGGAGGTTTCGAGTATCTCCGGACGTACTGATTCCTCGTCCGGAAACTGAACTTCTCTGCAGAACTGCCATAGAGTCTTTTTCCGGACATAGAACTTCCCAGGACATGCCACCCCCGGCTAGGGGGTGCCTCCTGTCAAGGAGGCGGGGGTCTGGGGAAACCTTATGTCCGGAAAAGGATGCTCGAAGCAGGGTGCTGGATATGTGTACCGGAAGCGGTTGCATAGCATGGACCATGGCATTGGAATGTCCTGATGCTGAGGTTGTTGCTGTGGATATATCAGATACGGCACTTGCCGTAGCTTCCACTCAGGATTTCGCGGAAGAATCGAATCTGACAGGAGCCAAGACACCGCAGTTCATCAAAGCAGATGTCCTGGCTGGAGTGCCTTCCGACGAGGCCTTCGCACGAGGCTTCGACATGATTCTTAGCAATCCTCCATATGTAATGGATTCCGAAAAGGCTTTGATGCGTACCAATGTTCTGGATCATGAGCCTCATCTGGCTCTTTTCGTCTCTGATGACGACCCTCTTGTTTTCTATCGTGCGGTGGCCCGCTGGTCATCGGCCCTTCTTTCTTCCCATGGCATCGGCCTGGTCGAGATCAACGAAGCGCTTGGCCTTGAAACCGCTCAGGTATATCTCGATGCCGGTTTCAGTTCTGCAGAAGTCCTTCAGGATTTCTCCGGACGTGACCGCTTTGTCCTTTTTCGCAGATAGCCGTATTTGACCCATAAGTTTCTTCATGTTTTTTATCTCGAATCGTAGTGATAAATACCGTACAGTTTCTGCGGTTTTATAAAAACCGCAATTAATTTCCGTATAAAAATCGGCTTTCCAGATATTTGGAAGGCCGATTTTTATAAATAGCCGTTGACTTTTTCATTCCACGGATAAATGTCCGGACCTTTGCAAAGTAAAATTTGAACAGATATGAAACGCTTTGCGGTCATTGCTTTTTTAGCTTTTATCCTTTCCGGTATCTTATCCTGTGAAATTTTGGATAATGATCCGGAGAAACATGTTGAGAAACAGGATTCAACATATGTCGGTCTTGAGGAAGTGGCGGAGATTCTTGCCTTGATCCCTATGCAACTCTCACAGTTGAATGAAGTCCATAATGCCGTCACTTCTTCTTCCGGCAATGGGTATGACGAAGAATATACCATGAAGGACCTCTTCGGAAATCCGGGCTCAGGAGTCGGAGATCATATTGTAAGGAGCGCAGATGATTATCCTGTTCCTCTTCGGGATCTGATAGAAGACTATGTGAATGAAAGAAGCCAGACCAGATCGATTTCCGGCAGAACCTTTGAGCCGGAAGCCTTTCTGAATGCTCTGATGTCTTCGGATATTCAGATATACTGGCCCTATTCTTCTGAATGGGATAAAGAGAAGTATCCGATAATTACGTTTGATCCGGAAGATGGGTCGGAGAAGAATGTCGGATACAGACTGGTCGTGAAAGATGATGGTTCCCGTAGTGTCGAGGAAGTGATTGTTGATGAGGAGGCAGCTAGAACGGAGCCGGTATGGGTGGTGAACAGGAATACTGACGCCGGCTATACCACTCTTGAGATGTTGAGAAGGGAAAATCCTGATTGGGGCGAAGGAGGAGGAACCATCATTGTACGACCGAAATCCCTCTGCAGCCAGCGTCAGACCAGGAGCGGCAAGTCGTCGGCAGCTCTTATCCTGAAGGACTTTACCATGCACCGCAACTATGATTCATGGTTTGCAGGAGCTTCGGAATTCTTCGTCAAGACAGGAGCGGTAGAAGATTTCATTGCTTCTACAGAGGCGGAACTGAGGTTGTATAATCCTACTGTGACGGATTTTCTGGTTGTTGTGAAAAGAAGCCAGGTAGGGCAGCCTTTGCCGTTCAATGCAATGCTTGTGTCGGATTGGACGGATCAGATGACCCATTGTGCATTCATGATTACGGAAGATGATGGAGGAACCATTACCGAATGGAATTGTACAGCCCTGGTAAGAGTCGCATCAAAGAGCTATGGTGTCGAGATAAAGATTCCGTTCAATTCCCGTGATGATGTGGTGTGGAGAGGCCGTCTTGCGTCCAGCTGGCTCGAGGCTAACAGTAATACGGTCGGTCATTTCGGAGATGTGGAACTCACTTTCGAAGTGGTGGAATACTAGGCTTCCTTGACAGTCATTTCGCAGTTGGCGCAATCAAAACCTAGAGCGAATCTCTGGCCGTTATTGAGAAGGAACAATGCTTTTCCAGCCTTGGCTCCGTGGTGTTTAGGACATATGCCCAGTTCATAGCGGATACAGTATTTTGTCCTCATGAGCTCTGCTGAATAGATCGGGGAAATTTCATAGGCCGGCTGGATTGTCGAGGCTCCTGCCCTGGTGTAAACCTCCTTTGCAAGTCTGTTGGCTACATTTGCCTTATATGTGACATCTTTCAGAGGGATAGCTTTTTGCATAACTTTTTCCGGGTCCCTCAGAAGGATGTCCTTTTTACCGCATGGCATGGTGTCAAGAATTTCAGCCAGTCTTCTTCTGATCGCGTTCAAAGCTGAGGCGCTCATGAATGGAAGTGTCTCAGGGAATCTGTTGCTGCCAAGTGAAAACCTGTATCCTCCGGACGATTTTCCGATCTGAGTCCTGATCATATCCATCATCCTTTCCCGATTGTTCGCAATCTGGTCTCCTGCATCGAACCTTTCAGAAACTTTTCTTCCGTCTTCGCTTATACCTTCTGCCTCGACGGTCCATGAACCTGTTTCAGAAAGATTGAAGTCCATGAATATGCGGACGCCTATCTCTCTGATGCATGCCTGTCTTTCGATCTCCTTCTCAAATGCGGCATTTATGTTCCTGAAAATGCGGGCTCCTATAAACAGAGAAGGAATGTTTTTGCATCTGACTGAATTGCCGTTGCAGACGTCGCCTCTGAATCCGCTTATGCTGCCGTCCTTCGCTACGAATGAAAATCCGTCGCCGTTATTCAGAATTATATCCTTGTGGGACAGGCGAAGCACTATCGAACTTTTGTCTCTGTTGAGGTCAATGACCTGCCCGATTTCTTCACCCATGGATTTTGCAGCTTCCATAGAGGCCCATTTCCCGCGTTTGCCGTCTATGAAAAGTTCGGTGTATCCTCTGTTGAATGTCTTGGCCGTATCAGGATTGAAGCCTCCCGTAACCTTTCCGAAAGATCCTCTTTCATATGTTTCAGGGTATTTCCTGACTATATCTTCCAGTGCAATGGAATAATCCCTGACGACATTCTTTACATATGACTCGTTCTTGAGCCGGCCTTCTATCTTGAAAGAAGTTATGCCTGCTTCAGCAAGTTCATGCAGTCTGTTACGCAGGTTATAGTCTTTCAGGGAAAGCAGCGCCTTGTCCCTTACTATGACTTTCCCGTCGGCATCGACGAGGTCATACCTTGACCTGCATGCCTGTATGCATGCTCCTCTGTTGGCGCTTCTGCCGGCTATCTTTTCGGAGAGATAGCATTGTCCGCTGTAGCAGACGCACAAAGCACCATGAACGAAGAATTCGAGTTCGCATGTTACCGCTTTGCGGATTTCCTTGACCTGATCAAGAGAAAGTTCACGTTCGAGAATGAGGCGTGAGAATCCGAGGCTTTCCAGAAATACGGCCTGCTCAGGAGTGCGGATTGCGCATTGTGTAGATGCATGCAGAGGAATGCGGAAGTCTTCGTGAAGGTTTCCGATGCCTTTTGAAGCCATTTCCAACACTGCCATGTCCTGAATGATCAAGGCGTCGGCACCGGCTTCCTGCACTTCGAGCATCTGACGGTATGCGGCCTCAAGTTCATCGTCATAAAGAATGGTGTTGAGAGCTACGAATATGCGCGCACCGAATCTATGGGCATGCTTGCAGAGCTCTCGGATGTCATCTATCGTATTGCCGGCGGCCTGTCTTGCTCCGAACTGCGGTCCGGCTATATACACAGCATCGGCACCGCAGTTGATTGCTGCGATGCCGATCTGTGCGTCTCTTGCCGGAGCAAGCAGTTCAAGCTGTCTCATTAGAGGGTCTTAAGCTGCTCCTGTGCTGTTGCACCGAACTGAGGATCGTTGACGATCTTCTCATAATACTCCTTAGCCTTAGCCTTGTTGCCGGCCTGCTGGTAAAGAACAGCGATTGTGCAGATGATTCCGCCAGCGTCCTTTGCGTTAGGAGTCACTTCAAGATACTTCTCATATGCTGCGATGCACTCATCATTCTTTCCGAGCTTCTGAAGTGCACTTGCAGAAAGCTTGTAAGCGTTACCGTTCTCAAGAGCCTCGTTAGACTTGGTAGCGAAGTCGATCACTTCCTGATACTTCTTAGCCTTGTTTGCTGCCTGAGCCATCTTGAGGTAGAGGTTTGAAAGAAGCTTTGCTGCGTTCTTCTCCTGACCGTTTGCCTTTGCAGTCTCAAGAGCTGCAACAGCCTCGTCAAACTGACCTGCGTTCATGCAAGCCTGACCGAGCTGAACTGCTACACCGCCGTTTGTAGGATCGAGCTCAAGAACCTTCTTGAAGCATGCGATGGCAGTAGCGAAATCCTTAGCCTTCATTGCAGCCTTTCCTTCAGTGTTGAACTTGAGGACGTTAGCCTGGTTTACAAGCTCGCCAGCCTCAGCTGCGATCTCAGCCTCGCCATATCCCTCAGCAACTTCCTTTGCCTTCTGGAAAGCATCAGCAGCCTCAGCGAATGCCTTTGCATTGTAAAGGTCCTTAGCCATGCCGAGATATGCAGAGCAGATAGCCTTCTTACAATTTGCAACAAGTTCAGCGCCTTCTTCGCCAAGAGCTTCACCCATTGTGAGAGCAGACTGGAAATACTCGACGGCAGCACCGTTGTTTCCCATCTGAAGCTCCATAGCACCATTGTTGTAAGACTCAGTTGCCTGATTGATGTCTTGTGCAGACATTACTCCAGCTGCCATTACGACTGCTGCAAATGTGAGAATAATTTTCTTCATAACTGTATTCAATTTGTTTAACATTAATATTCATAAAGTCACATGAAATGCAAAAATAGGAATTTTTTGTTTTAATTTTGCATTTCAGTATGTTAATTATGATGAATTTGAGATATAGGCAGTTTTTTGCATTATTAGCCAGTATATTGTTTTCAATTATCATGCCAGCGCAGGAGATTCCTGCCCTGCCATCAGATCCTTCTGTGGTCAGGGGAAGTCTTCCTAACGGCATGTCATACTATCTGGTGCCATATTCTGCATATAAAGGCATTGCTGATTTCACTCTTGTGCAGAAAACAGGAACCTATGTCTCCGATGATACGACAGGGATTGCAAAACGTATTGCAAGAGAAGCATTGGCATACGATCCGAGGCTTTCGGGTACTACTCCTCAGGGTTTCATGGCCTCTCATGGTGCCAGACCGGGGCTTCATGGCTTCGTCGAAGTCAGGGAGGATGCTACTGTATATAGTTTTGAAGGTGTCAGGCTTTCGGATAGGAAAGACGTTCTGGATTCGGCATTGCTGGTACTTATGGGCATGACAGACAGGGTCTTCAAGTCGGAAGATGAGTTCTTGAGAAAGTGGTATGCTCCTGCTGATCAGGCGATTGTGGTCGTGGGTGACATCAATGCATCGAACGTGGCGGAGAAATTGAAGATGCTCTCACTCATGACTCCGGGTATGTCATCTGCAAAGCGCAGGACATATGAGTGGAAGAATCAGGAAAGGCCGTATGTCGAAAGGGGAGGGAGCAGAGGCAACGGAGTCTCTGAGGTGTCTCTTTCCTGGCGCTCGGCAAGACCTTCGAAAGAGTTTATGAATACGGTCCAGCCAGCGATGTTCGATATTTCTATGCATGTTCTGGGAGATATTGCATGTAACAGGTTAGGAAAGGAACTGCGCCGCGAAGGGATTCCTTACGCCGATATTGTATATGATTATGTAAATGCTTCGCAGACCCCTGAGCATGAGTCTTTTACAATCAAGGCATATGTGTCGGATAAGGACATAGACAGGACTATGGAAATCATGACGGGTGTCATGGCTTCTTTGGATGGTGCCGGAGCATCGGTAAATGAATACCGTGTGTCCAGGTCAGGATTTCTTGATAAGCTGCACGAGTTTTCTTCAGCTCCGTTATATGATCTTTCCAAATATTCGGACAGGTGCGTTTCAGCTTTTCTTTACAATTCCTCTCTTGCTTCGCCTAAGGAGAGACTTGAATTCCATCAGTCCAGAAATCTCCACGACACTACAAGCCTGAGGTTTTTCAATGATATAGCTTCCGCTTTGCTGGACGGATCTGCCAACATTGCCATAGGTTGTCCTTCAGAAGTGAGCCGTGATGTGCTTCTTGCCAGAACGGACTCCATATGGAAGGCGGATCGTGCATCTTCGATAGTAAGGTCTTCAGCTCCGAACCTTAAGGATACGGTTTCATTTCCAGGAACGGCTCCGAAATGCAAGCTGAAATCTTCCATGAAGGATCATCTGTCTGGAGGAAGTGTCTGGACATTCGCAAACGGCTTCAAGGTGGTGTATAGGAAAATGCCGTCTTCGGGACGTATCTATTACAATCTGGCGTTGAATGGAGGATTCGGAGGCATCGGGAATCTGAGCGCAGGTGAAGGAGCATTCATATCTGATTATCTTGACCAATGCTATGTCGCCGGTCTGAAAGGATCGGATTTCAAGAATATACTGATGGCGGAAGGGGTGACGATGACTGTCAAGGTGAATCTTTCGAATACCATGATCAGCGGTCATGCTCCTAATGGCAAGGCATCTCTTCTGATGAGGTCACTCCTTGCTCTTGCAAACGACAGGAGACCGGATCCTGAATCATTCTCCTATTATATGGAATGCCAGGATATGCTGCTTAAGCACAATGAAGGGACATCTCTTGCCCGAATGACGGCTATAGACAGCATAATGTGTCCGGGATATATCTATTCGACATACAAGTCGCCGGGAAAGCTGACTGCAGCCCTGGCAGACAAGGCCGAAGATTTCTATTCGGAACAGTTCGGTAAGATGAATGACGGAGTCCTTGTCATAGTGGGGGACATCAATGAAGAATCGCTCAAGAAGACTCTCTCCGGATATGTGGGTGGCTTCAGGACCAAGGAGGTCGCTTTCCGCAGACCTGTCGTGAAATATCAGCCGGTGTCAGGCTGGTCAACATATACGGCAGATGGCATCAGGAATACCATAGATGTGGTGATGTCTGCTCGAATGCCTTTGACATCTGCCAATTATGCTGCCTCTGTCATTGCGGCTCTGATCATGGAGCAGAAGATTTCCGAAACTGCGGCTGAAGAAGGCATGTCCACGATGGTGTCATGCAACTTCAAGATATATCCTGAGGAAAGGTTCAATATAATCGTTTCCGCTAGCAAGGCATCTGAAGATGGTTTTGCTGAAGGTATGGCGGCAAAGACCCCGATCGAGGCTCTGGCTATGTTGCGTGCCAGACTGAACGGGCTCAAGGATGTCGAGATTCCGGCAGCGCGTCTGGCGGCGTGCAAGGCATATCTTAAGAATATCATGTCTCTGGATATGAAGGATCCGGATTATTGGACGGATGCCATAGCTTTGAGGTATCTTGACGGCAAGGATCTGACTACAGGATATGCGGCAAAGATCGATGCGGTGACGGCAGATGATGTCAAGGCTGTTTTCGGGCTTCTGGAGGAAGGAAGCAAGGTGGAATATATAATTATGGGACAATAATAAAATCAATATGTATCACGGAACCATCATAGAGATAGATGACTGTCTGGTATCGGAAGAGATTCTGACAGAGTATTTTGCATGTGATTATGAGAAATGCAAGGGCTGCTGCTGTGTGATAGGCGACAGCGGTGCTCCAATGGAAGAGTGTGAGGCTGAAGCCATAGAAAAGAATTATCATATCTTTTCTCCGATAATGTCTGATGAAGGTCGTGCTGCTGTTGCAGCGAAAGGCTTTTATGAGATAGATGTGGACGGAGATATGGTAACACCTCTGGTGCCTGGAAGCGAGGAATGTGCTTATACGCTTTTTGATGAAGACGGCAATTGCTTCTGTTCGATGGAGCGTTGCTGGTTTCAGGGAAAGGGTGATTTCCGCAAGCCGATATCGTGCTGGCTGTATCCTATCCGCATCACTCATCTCCGCAATGGAATGAGGGCCCTCAATCTTCACAGATGGCATATCTGCCAGGATGCATTTGCGAAGGGTAAAAAAGAAAAGGTCCGCGTATATGAGTTTTTACGCGAACCTATAGAACGTTACTTCGGCGAGGATTTCTATTCAGCCTTGTCTGAAGCAGCCAAGATGCTCAATGCTGATTCATAGTCTTCTGCATTGACTTTCAGCTCGATGTTCTGTTCAACGGCATTGAAGGACGGATAGGGGAATGATTCTCCGAATATTTCCGCCTTGATGCCGTTTGATTCGAGCAATCCCTGAGAGATGCTGGCAAGCATCGGATCGCCAAATCTGGCGACTGTCTTCAACTCGTCCATAGTAAATGAGTTTATATGTTTATCATCATGCCTGATCCTCATTATGAGGAGGCAGGCGGTATTCAAGTCCTGTGGCAAAAGTGATGACGTCCTTTCTGAGACCTTCCATGGCGAATCCGTCTTCAGTTTTCCTGACTGTTATCCTGTCTTCGCCCATCTTTGAGATCCTGGCTATGATGTCCCTGCGTCTGAAGCTGACGGCGTCGTCGGTCTCGCTCTCTAGCTTGAAAGGCTTTCCGCTGAAATATGGCACAGCCGCATTTCTGACGTCATCCCATGAGCCGGTCGTGTCAAGCTTCCTGCATACGAATCCGAACTTGGGATATACGGCAGCTACCAATGCAAAAAATATGGCAATCTTCCACAATGAGCTGTATCCTCCTTCGAAAATTGTGTTTATGTCTCCTTCGACGGCTCCGATGAACACAAGTACAAGTATGATCGCCGTGGTCAGGAAAGCGAAATAGAAGAAGTATTTTACGGATCTGATGAAATATTTCATGGCTTTAAATTTGCTGTTTGACGTATGTATGTCCATACAAATATAAGAAAAATCCGATATTTTGCTATCTTTGCGCGAACAAAGAGAATAATAACAATCCAAAACCGATAGAAATGGAAGAGCAGAACTTGAAAAAAGTAATGTATGCCCTTGCAGCCGTGGCTGTTGCCCTTGCCGGTGCTCTAGCATACATATGGTATCAGAAATCATCGCTTGTCAATGAACTCACTATTGAGAAGGAAGAGCTTACAGAGCAGATGATCGCCCTTCAGAATGATTACGCGACTTTGTCTTCAGACTACGATGACATCAATCTTCAGCTTGACTCATCTCGTCTTGAGGTCCAGATGCTTATCGATAAGATCACAAAGACTGAAGCTACCAACAGAAGCAAGATCCGTCAGTATGAAAGGGAGCTCGGTACGCTCAGAAGCATCATGAAGAACTATATCGTTCAGATAGACTCTCTCAATACGCTCAACAAGCAGCTTACAGCTGATGCGGCTGCCGCACGTCGTGAGGCTGCGGAGAGCAGAAGAAAGCAGCAGGAGCTCAATAAGACTGTTGAAGAGCTTACCGGACAGGTTGCGGCAGGAGCTGTCATCAAGGCTCGTGGCATCAGGATCGAGGCATACAATGCTTCTGACAAGATCACTGACCGCAGCAGCCGTGTCGTAAGGCTTCTGACTACCCTCAGCCTTGTGGAGAACGATCTCGCACCTAAGGGCCCTGTAAGGGTATATATCAGAGTGAAAGGTCCGGATGGAATCCTTCTTACAAACGACACTCAGAGGACATTCGAAGTGAATGGAGAGCCTATGATCTGCTCAGCTTCACGTGAGGTTGACTATCAGGGCAAGGAGGTTGAGCTCAGCATCTATCTCAACGATATCACAGGATATGTAAAGGGTATCTATACTGTTGAGGCATATACCGAACAGACACTTCTCGGATCAGCTGAGCTGATGCTTCGATAAGCCGTGATATACGTCCACGTACCATTCTGCAGGAGCTTCTGCACATATTGCGACTTCTATTCAGAGGTTGCTGCAAGATGTCGCAAGGCTGAGGAGGAAAAGCGCCAGAACGAACTTTTCGACAGTTTTTCAAAAGCTGTTGCCAAGGAGGTCAGGATGCGTGGAGACGAAATCTGTGATCAGGTAAATACATTATATATTGGAGGTGGCACCCCGTCGGTGCTGCCTCTTTATGTTTTTGAAGAACTGCTTTGTGCCCTTGAAGAGACAGGACATGGAGGTCCGTTCGATGAGTTTACAGTCGAGGTCAATCCGGAAGACATTGTCGAGAAAGGGAAAGGATATGTCGAAGGCCTTCTGAAGCTGGGAGTGAACCGTATAAGCATGGGCGTGCAGTCTTTTGACGATGGGATCCTTAAGTTCATGAACCGTCGTCATGATGCGGAGACTGCCCGTAAAGCCTATGCCATTCTTGAGGATGCCGGTGTCGGCAATATCAGTATAGACCTGATTTTCGGACTTCCTCAAATGTCTGACGCCCAATGGGATGAGACATTGAAAAGCGCTCTGGGATTATCTGCGTCCGGGCGACTCCCGAAGCATATATCTGCCTATCAGCTTTCTGTCGAACCAGGCAGCATGCTGGCGAGGATGGTGGAGAAAGGAATGTGGAGTGAGGCTCCGGAGGACTTGTGTTCGAGGCAGTATGCGATGCTTTGCGAGGCATTGGCTGAAGCAGGTTACAATCATTACGAGATTTCTAATTTCGCACTGCCGGGTTATGAGGCTGTGCATAACAGTGCATATTGGAGTCATGTCCCATATGTCGGTCTGGGGCCTGGAGCACATAGTTTTGTTGCTGAAACCGGGCGAAACCGGATGTATGGAAGTGACATTTTCCCACCCCCGGGCAGGGGGAGGGGCCCGCTCGACAGAGCGGGAGGGGGTCACTGTAATACACCGGCGAGACCGGCGTTCAGACAATGGAACCGTCCGGATCTGCGGGCATATATTGCGGATCCTTGCGGCATAAGCGAGCATGAGGTGTTGAATGGTGACCAGCTGGAACTGGAGCACATGATGCTCGCTTTGAGAACATCTGAAGGCATCGAAGAAACCTTCCTGCGCAATCATTGCGATCCTCATGCACTTGAGCGTGCTTTCGCTTCCGGAGATCTGGTGATCATGTCCGGCGGACGCGTGCGCATTCCGGAAAACCGTTTCTTTGTTTCCGATGCTGTAATTGCTGAAATCGTATGATTATATTCACTCGTTAATTGATGATATTATGGGAAATGTCTTCTTGGAAAGAATCGATGCTCTCAGGAGCATGATGGCAGACAATGGCTGGGAGGCTGTGGTGATAGGAGGATCCGATCCTCATTGCAGCGAATATCCTGCTCCAAGGTGGAAGCAGGTTGAGTGGCTTACCGGCTTTACGGGTGAGGCCGGTGATGTGGTTGTTACTGCCGACCATGTAGGACTCTGGACTGATTCTAGATATTTCATTCAGGCCTTGAGCCAGCTTGAGGGCACGGGAGCGGAACTCCATAAGACAAGAGTACCGGATGCCGTGATGATTCCTGAGTGGCTTTCCGGCAGGGTGAAGGTTGTTGCCATTGACGGCTTATGCCAGAGTGTGAGTGCTGTGGAAGAACTGGAATCGGCACTTGGTGAAGGTGGACTAGTAGTTGATGTTCCCGATCTTCTTCAGGAACTTTGGGACGGAAGGCCTCAGATACCCGTGACTCCGGTGACTACGCTTGATGTCGAATGCTTCGGTGGCGTGCCTCGTGTGGATAAGATATCATGGCTGAGGAAATGGATGCTGATCAATGGGTATGACAAGGTGTTCCTGTCAGCTCTTGATGAGATTGCGTGGATGCTGAATGTGCGCGGCAGCGATATCGATTACAATCCGTTGGTGATATCGTATCTGCTTGTTTCTCAGGACTATGTGAAGTGGTTTGTAAAGAAGGCGGATGCTGTTTCCGACCTGGATCCGGATACTGAAGACAGTTTCAATGAACTTAAGATGGATGGGGTGGAAGTAGAGGATTATGATGCGGTGTTCTTTGCTTTGTCTGACTTCGGAAGTGATGATTCGTCAGGACGTATCTTCGTGGACCCATCTACCTTGAATTCGCATATACATAAATATATATCGGATTGCTTCCCGCCCGAGTCCCTTTGTTGCGGTACATCTCCTGTCATTCTCGAAAAAGCAGTCAAGACTCCTTCTGAGATCGAAGGCCTTAGGCAGACATATGTTGATGACGGAGTCGCTATGGAATGTTTCCTCCATTGGCTGGAGACAGAAGTCGCATCAGGACGCGAGGTGACAGAATGGGAGGCTTCGGAAAAGCTGACCTCATACCGAAGCGGCATACCGGGCTACCGTGGCAACAGTTTTGAGAATATTTCCGCATATGGTCCTGGAGCGGCATTGCCGCATTATTCTACTCCTCGTATAGGTTCGGCGGTCATTCTTCCGAGAGGTCTCTACCTTGTGGATTCCGGCGGACAATATCTGACAGGAACTACAGATATAACCAGAACCGTACCGATGGGAGAGTGTACTTCGCTTGAGAAGGAAGACTACACTCTTGTACTCAAGGGTATGATAGATCTATCCATGGCGGTCTTCCCTAGAGGAACAGCCGGCTGCCAGCTTGATGCGCTTGCGCGAATGCCTCTCTGGAAGGCAAAGCGTAATTTCGGCCATGGAACAGGCCATGGAATAGGTTATTATCTTTGTGTCCATGAAGGCCCTCAGGGTATCCGTCAGAATTTCAGTCCTCAGGCCATAATACCTGGCATGGTGACTTCCAATGAGCCTGGCATTTATCGTGAAGGCATGCATGGTGTCCGTCATGAGAACATCGTACTGTGCCGTGAGGCCGGGGTAAATGCATTCGGGGACTGGCTTGAGTTCGAAACCTTGACATGCTGCCATATCGACACATCTGCTGTCGTAAAGGACCTTCTTGGTCCTGAGGCCGTAGCTTGGCTGAATGCGTACAATGAGCGTGTCTATGCTACGCTCTCTCCTCATCTGCCTTCCGAAACAGCTGCATGGCTGCGTTATAAGACCCTTCCTATATAAAAACAAGCGTCCAACAGAACAATTCTCAGTTTTTTTTCATAAATTCGGCTCTTTATCCGCAAAAAAAGCCCTGATTTATGGAAACGAATTATGATGCTTTGATTCAGGAGAGTGCTGACAGCCTTTTCCATGGACTTGAATCCAAGGTAAGCAGCAATGATATGCTCAGGCTGAGGGACGCATTCGAGTTTGCCCGTATCGCCCACAGTCCGCAGAAGCGTAAATCAGGTGAGCCGTATATCATTCATCCGGTAAACGTCGCCCGTATCGTGGCCGAAGAGCTGGAACTGGGCCCGGATCCGGTCATCGCAGCATTTCTTCATGATGTAGTTGAGGATACATCTTATACGATTGAAGATATCAAGGAGCGTTTCGGAGATGAAGTGGCTTTTCTTGTCGGCGTTGTGACCAAGGAGAAGAAGGACAAGTATGTGCAGTCGAAGCAGGTTGACAACTTCCGTCAGATACTTGCTTCCATGCAGTATGATGTCCGTGCCCTTCTCATAAAGCTTGCGGACCGCCTTCATAACATGCGTACCCTCAACAGCATGCGTCCGGACAAGCAGATGAAGATTGCGGGAGAGACCGATTACTTTTATGCACCTCTGGCAAACCGTCTCGGTCTGTATCATGTAAAGACCGAACTTGAGAATCTTTCATTCCAGTACCGCTGTCCTCGTGAGTACGCTCTTCTTGACAAGCTTCTGAAGGAGGAGTTTGAAGCAGAACGTCCTCATATTGAAGCTTTTACCTCAAAGATAGAACGGCTTCTGAAAGAACGTGGCATCAATGCACGAACGGAGGTCCGATACAGAAAGCCGTACAGCATATGGATGAAGATGCATTCCAAGGGCTGCGACTTCGCACATGTTGATACAAAATATTATGTAAGAGTAATATACAAGGATCATGAGCCTCTGTCGGAGAAAGATACGAGTCTCAGGATATATTCTGCTTTGACAGATGCATTCAAGGAGCGTCCGGGAAGCGTTTCCAATTATATTGATGCACCTAAGGAAAACGGTTATCAGAGTTTTCAGGTGAAGCTGCTGAACGACCGTGGTATCTGGGAGGAAATTCATATTTCCTCTGAGAGGATGATGAGGAACGGCCGTCTCGGTTGTGCGGCGGAACGTACCGATGAGAATATCAAGGCGTGGCTTGACAAATTCAATGAGCTTCTTAAGGAAGTGGCAGACCAGGAAGGCGGATTGGACTTCATGGACGGAGTCACTTCATCTTTCTATTATGATGATATAATGGTATTTACTCCGAAGGGACGTTGCATCATACTTCCGCAGGGCGCTACGGCTCTTGATTTTGCATTTGAAATCCACAGCCGTATCGGAGAACATGCCCATTATGCCCGTATCAACGGAAAGCTTCTGTCAGTGAAGACAGTTCTGAGACGCGGAGACTGCATCGAGATAGGAACTTCTGATACTGTGGAGCCGGATGCCAGCTGGCTGGATCATGTATCCACATACAAAGCCCGTAAATTCATCAGTTCATACGTATCTCGCAAGCAGAAATCCTGCTACCAGAGATGTTCTGGCTGCCATCCTCTTCCAGGAGACGAGGTCATCGGATTCAAGAATTCCGACGGCTCCGTACAGATCCATAAAAGGAATTGCCAGACTGCCATAAGACTCGCATCCCAGCATGGAGATTCCATCGTCGCTGTCAATTTTGAAGAAGAATGCACATGTCTCTATCCGGTCCGCATCAGTGTCCGCGCCATCGACAGATACCATCTTCTCAGCGACCTCGTGGACTGCATTACGGAGAAGCTCAAGCTCTCGATGATCGGCCTCAGGACCGAGACAGTTGACCATATCGGCGTATGTACCATCGACTTCGAAGTCCATTCGATGAACGAACTTCAGACCGCCATGGACAGCATCGCCGCCATCGACGGTGTCGATGAAGTGCAGAGGATCGATATCGAATAGAAGGGAAACCCTTCCTATCCTGCTGAAAAATTGACATGGTAGGAACAAGAACGGATTTTGCTACGAATAAAGAAAATCGGCTGACTGGAATGATCCGGTCAGCCGATTTTAAATCTTAGCTATGTTTCTCTTAGAGTACGCTTCCTGGGATAACGCCGTTAGCAACGAGGTAACCTACGATAGCTGTAATTATAAGACATACGCAGAGGAGAGTTGCAAGAGCCTTACCAGCCCACATAAGTCTGTTCTCCCATACCTTGTTGCTCCAGCCGATTGTCTGGAATGCGCTCCAGAAACCGTGTGTAAGGTGGAACCAGAGAGCTGCGAACCAAACGATGTAGATGAGGACCATCCAGATGTTTCCGAATGTGAGCTCCATGAGAGCATATACTGACTCAGGTGCTACGTGCTCACCCTTGAACCACTCTACATACTGCATCTCTGCCCAGAAGTGTGACATGTGGAATGCAACGAAACCAAGAACGATAACACCGAGAACGAGCATGTTCTTAGAAGCCCATGATTCAGCCTTTGTCTTGTTTGCCACTGCATAGCGGACATCACC
>RHMF01000111.1_pt1 | contig 35961 bp, 61 predicted proteins | sample 5365151 | NCBI WGS metagenome assembly RHMF01 (sample SAMN10266501, study PRJNA497801) | feces metagenome | isolation source: feces | host: Bos taurus | place: China: Prairie of Fairy Mountain | collected 2017-08-14 | reverse complement strand
ATGACGAGGGCGGGGTAGGACTTTGAGACCCCCCGGGTGGGTGTTTTGCATCTCATGGAACTTTAATTCGGCACGGAGCGTGAAACTTTCTTGTACGTCCCGGCTAAATTCAGCTGACATATCTCGTCTATCATGTCATTTTGCACTTGATTGTATTCAGCGTCGCTGACATCATCTGCAACAAGCATGACACGAGCAAGATAAGAGCAGCATGTTGGTCTATTTTGCTGTCTTGCCAGCATACAATCATAGTGATACCATTCGTCAAACGACTCAAATGGATCAAAAGGATTGTCAACTGTTGTTAACATGCTTTCTGTCATAGCTTAACTCCTTGCGATGTCCGAAATAAGGCTTTTAGAAACGCCTAAAGCATCGGCAACTTCAGCTTGAGAATAACCAATCGCAAGCATTGCTTGAGCACGAGCGCGTTTAGAAGTAGACAAAGTAGATTTGCGTTCTCTTGGCGTCGCCAAAGACTTCACATGTTCCGACTTTGCGTTCTTCAAAAGCTGTCTAAACACATCATCACTAACAGCGCCAGCTTGAACAGCCTGCCATTCACGATCTGTGAAAGTAACATAATTCTTTGAAGCACCAACAACTTGTCGTTTCTGCTGTAAAGTTCTGCCTTTTAACTTCTTAACAGCATCGTAATCGTTTGTGACCTCGGGATGCTGGAACAAATACTCTTTCACAGCCACGTTAGTAAGTATTTGGGCCATTCTTTCGAGAGGACGGTTCTTTTTAGCTTCTTTGAGCTTCTCATTCAGGCTTGCTCGCTCAGCCGCATACTCTTGCTTAGCCGCCAAGCTCATTTTAGTGCCCTTAATACCAAGCCATACTTTGCGTGCCTCGTTTGCCATAGCCTTCATCTTATTGGCATAGTCAGCATATACACGCTCGATCTGAGTATTGTACTTAGAAATCAGGGTGCGGGCGTCGTCGGTGGCATCCATCTGGGTAGTGACGGTCTGCCGTTTCTCTTCCTTCCAACCGACGATGTTCCCCTTCTTATCCTTGATTGGTTTATTATAAGTGCCCTTCTTACTGGTATATATCTTCTTGCCAGTCTCCGGGTCGATGGCATTATTCTGATAGTTCCACATGTCACGGTAATCAACGCGGGCTTCACCACTGGCCCTGGAGAATAAGGTAGTAGACCCGCCAAATTTACCATCTTCTCGCTGCTGGTACTTTTGTTTAAGCTCCAGAATACCGTTCTCACGCTCGCTCCGCTTCCAATCCAGTTCATGCTTTTCTGCGTCGATAACTACCATCGAATGCTTGATAGCCCTCACAAGCTCTTCCTCAGGAGCACGCTGAACGGTCATATCAGTAATTAGATTGGTTACAATGCCCATCTCCTTACCTTTCTGCTTGGCCGTCATCTTCTTCATGCCCTCATACTTCGGATAAGCTTCTTTCGGATCGAAATTCTTAAGCTCACTGAAGTACTTGTCATGACGGATATCCCCATTATATGGAATGACAAGAACGGTATCTCCATCGAAGTCAGCCCCGCTCAAATGCCCAGCAACTTTAGGGCTGATACCAACAGCATCAATAGGCGGACGATCACTAAACATTTTCTTAGCAATCGGAGTGTTGTTGTTGACATTCAGCATCGGAATTTCTTTAATGCTGGCGTGAGGATACCGAATAAGAACGACCTGTGATCCGTTTTCGAAATTCGGAGCATAAATCTGATTTTCTGGAAGATCAGGCATTGGTAATATTACATGCGTACCTTGCCCAGGAAAACCATGTGCTTTCAAATGAACGGCGGCAGCGTCGCAACTTTCGGCAAAGTCTTCAAGCATACTCTTTTTGACAACCGGATTTGTGAGGGCCATAATGTCATCGAATTCTTCACGCTTAATATCATATGTTAAGTCAAGCTGACGTTTCGCAAGAGCAGGCGGCTGCTTGGAAAGCATCTGGGCTGAAATGGTTTTACTCCAATCGGCCCAGGTTCCTTCTTCATTGACAACATTAACAGCACTTCGATGTTCAATGCCATTCTCATCAACCCAATCCCTTTGCCTGGCCAATATCAATTTGTCATCGTCTTTTAAAGCTGATCCAAACGGATTCGCTGGATCGTCCTTCAGCTTCTTGAAAACAGGCTCATTCGGATTGTCAGGATCTTTGAACAACGGAGCGACACCTTTGTGCTTGTTGGAGTTGTAAATTACATCATAGCCATCAGGAATATCAGGAGAATATATGGCCATGCCTTTCATGTACGCCTTGTCATCTACAGCAATACGAACCTGAGCATAGTTAGCATTACCCATTGACAAATCTTTCACGCCAGGACGAATCTCGATTACACCATCTTTGTCTGTGCCTCCATCCTCGGCATATCTAACAAGAATACGCTTGGAATCAATGGAAACAGGCGGTTTAATCTCTTTGTAAGTTTGGCCATTATCTTCACTAAAATATCCAGGAATAGCAACTTCGGACAAATGCTCTTTAGCCTGAAGATAAGAGTCGTGATCATTCAAGTCGTCCTTGGTAAGCACTTTTACAGTCGTCTTCTGACCAGGAATCGTGCCCATCTGCTCGACCTGAATATTATGCACTTTATAACCTTCTTCCTTGGCCAAAAGGTTGCAGGCATTCTTAAGTCGAGTATCGCTAATTCCCAAATATAATTCTACACCATCGCCAACCTGAAGATACGGATGCTCTTTAAGCGCTTCCTTCAAAGTATCCATCGTCGCTTCAAGCGCTTTAGTCTTTGGCATATTCGCTTCTTTCAGCAAATTACGAACAGTGGATTCTTTCTTTGGATCACCAAACATTCGTTCTGCAATGGCGACATTCGACATTTTACGGTTATTACTCAACTTCCAAGCCAAATGCACTTCCCATGCATGAGTGTTCTCTTTTGCTTGAGATAATGCGGCTCGGAGTTCAGTAGTCGACTTAAACTGCAAATGTTTAGCAACAGCAGCTTGATCACCATTAAACTTTCGCATCAATTCATTATACGTGGTTCTAAAATTCTTTTGCCGCTCATATGCCTTCTCGCCGGTTCCCAAAGGATAACGCCCAGAAGCAACAGACACACCATAATGTGCAAGCCATTCTTCTTTTACTTCATTCTCGAAAGCGGTTATGTCGCCAAACAAAATATCATTTTCCATCATCGTTACTCCTCCGCTTTCAGCGACTCAAGATGTTTGTCCAGCAATTTGATTTTATCAATGGTGGCCTGCACTTCTTCGGGATCGGGGCAATAGGATTTTATGTCATTATTTTGGTAGATGCGGAGTTCGATCTTATTCAGGTCTTCTGGATGAACACCGTACTCGTGACAATATAAAGCAGCATAGATAATAAGCTGCCGCATATCGGCTTCAATCTTGCCAGTCTTTAAATCATGAATCCGAAGTTCATTTCTACGATCACTAATAGCATCGGTTGTGCCAAAGCAATTCGGAGAAAAATATAAAACCTGTTCGGGTATCATTCGATAGCCAATCGCATCGTTCACATAAGCGTTGAACGTATTGTCATTCTTCGTCGGCTTTACACCAAGGCGAATCATGTTCTCAGCTAATTCATGCAATTCCGTCCCACGCTGAGCGGCTTTGGCATTCAAATATCTTGCGGTCAATTTGTCGGGATCGTCATTCAGCCAGTAATAGTTACTTGGACTTAGAAATGCGTGCTGACCTACGAGGTTCAAGTGCTTGTTGAAGTCCATGGAAAATCTCCTTTTCATTTTCAGGAAAGATAAACTTGGCATAGCTCATCTTTCCGAGTTTGTTGATGTAGAAATCCTGATTGGGCTGATGATGCGCGTCGGCGCTCCTCTTCACTTCAAGCGCGGCCCAACGTTTCTTGTGCAGAATCAACAGGTCCGGAAAACCCTGAATATAATTCGGGTCGGTTTTCAAAACGACGCAATCCGGAAACTCACGTTTGATCTTCCGAATCAACTTCGCCTGAAATATCTTTTCAAGCATGGAACCCTCCACAAATGCGCAAAAAAGAAGAGAACATGTTTTCGCAAAAATTACGACACTTTCGTATCTCTGCAAGGGACACATTCTCTTACTCTCTCTATTATAGGGGATGTTTTTTTTGCGAACGAAAAGGAAAAGAATATGATTATGTCACACGGGCGGCCGTGCAATTATCGTTGAATCCGCATTCAACATTACATGTCATATTCTCTTCACTATACGGCACGCTATTTTTGCGAGGTTTAAATATCAAAGTTGTTTGGCGTACATAGATTCGTTGAACGTCCGCTTCTCCAAGATCGCTTTACGAATAGCAAGATCGATACCAGAGTGAGAGCATAGCTGATAATAGTACAAATCGGTGTATGGCGTATTTAATCTGTCAATCCTGCCGCTCGCCTGAGTCATGACTTTATAGCTGTAGTTCAAACTATAAAATATCATTGTGTCAGTTTGCGTACAGTTCCATCCTTCGCAGCCTGCTGTATACTGAACAAGATAAACCCATCGATCGCCATCTGGAACTTGCTCATGTCGATGACCATTCCATTCCTTACATAGAATATCAAGTTTAGAAGCCATCTCTTTCAACATGCCCAATTCATAATTGAAATTATAAAAGATGACAACTTTTGGATGACCATCTAAAATATCTTCCACTGCTTTTATCCTGCGGGCATCAGCATTCACCGCCTTTCTCAGAACATAGCACAAACCGCCTGCATCCTGAATCGGACAAAAATCAAACGGGTTCCATCGAGTCATCATGATCTCTTTTACAAACTTTCTGTCAAATGGCACCCATACAACTTCCTGGTGCTGCTTGGTTTGTTTTTTGAATGTCATATTGACCACGATGCTTTTTCGATGACGAACGAGCTGGTCCACATTCAAATACTTGTCAACCTTCGGAAATTTACTGAACCGGCTAAATATCACATGCTGCATTATGAAATCAGTTCGATTACGATAAAATCCATTAGCCACAAATACTGGAATGTAGTCCAGCCACGTATCGCCGGGCGTTGCAGAAAGCAAAACCCATTGATTCTTTTTGGCGATCTTCAGAAAGCTCTTCACCCATACGCCGTTACCTATTATACGCTGCTCGTCAAAAATAAAGAACGCGTTTTCAACGTCAATGTATTTTTTTATATTATTCCAGGAATCAACGTGCATTTCGGAAATATCGAAACCATCTGCTTCGCTTTCCCAGTCATTTGTGTCACGTTTTCTCGCTGTGGTGATAATATAAAGAGGAGAAGGGCCCTTTGCGAGCACCTTCTCCGTATAGTAAGCCAAAGCAGTTTTGCTTTTACCAGTTCCTACACCACCAACAAGAATGCAGCCATTTTTCATTTTCTCAACCGCGTCCCGTTGATGCTTAAATAATTTTACCAATTGTCATCATCCTCGATAACAACTTTCAATTTCTTTAAATACGCTTTTGTTCCAGTGCTACCATTGACATCCCAATTGTAAGGACGAACCTGAATATCTGCCGACATGATTTCAGCGGTATCGAGAATTCCGACATTATCTTCATCAAGATAAACGGAATCGTTCCCTGTAACCATCTTAATCGACACAGGGAATCGTTCGTCAAACGCCAACGAGATTTCAAACAGCGGAATTGCCGGTTCAGGTTCGCGAGTAGGATCGTCGTTTTTCGGCATCCACCATTTAATCTTCCAACCTTCATCCTGAAGCTGACGTCCTGTATCTTCATCAAGAATAATCGTAAACTTACGATTACCTGCCTTGTTATATTCGCTCTTTTCGCCACGGAAATTACGGAAGTGGCCTTTACCAATGTTGACATTCTTCAAAGTAATATTGTGGTTCACCATAATATCAATACGCTCCTTTCGTTTCAAAGAACAATTCACTCAGATCATAGTTTTTATCACAGCCGTCATGCATTATGCACTGGCCACCGTTATCGATTTCAACAGACATATTTTTCTTGAAATGCGGACAGTCATAGCACGTTTTGTACTTCGTATCACCACAAGGATTGGACCAAGGCGGAATATCAATGGGCTTCTTCAGATCACTGACAAATGTATAATAATCTTCATACTGGTTGATCGCGTCTCTTGCTTTATCAGCCAGTTCAAAGTAATACCGTTTGTCAATATCATCCTCGATGTCAAGTGTCTTCACGACCTCGGATTCCATCCAACGATACCCGGTCGTTCCGCCAGCGGCATAATACTTTCCGTCTTTCTCACGCATAAGCAATCCGCCATGACATCCTGGCTTGATCGGGCAGAACGCGCCAGTCTTTCCGACGAAAATATAATTATGTCCTTTGGCAATTTCTTCCCGAAGCAAATCAATCCGCTTATTGGTTTCATTCCATGCTTCTTCGTCGATTGGCTTATCCTCCAGAATATCCCAATATTTAACAGCCTCTTTGGTTGCCTTTGCCAGTTCTTTTTCTTCTGCTGTCACATCAGGATAGCCCTCATTCATGTCAAGATATAATGCCGAAGTTGTAGATTTTGTTTCGCACAAATCATGAAACACAATCGGTTCCTTCGAGAACAAAGTCTTGAACACGAACGGCACTTGGAATTGCGTACCAGTCGCTGTCCACGATGTCGGTTTCGGTTTCTTCTCTGCTTCCGCATCTCTGCATTTGGCCAAATATCCTGGACTATCGTCGGCATACTTTGCAACGTAGACTGCGTCGTTGACCAGGCACATTCTGTCATATGTCTCTTCATGCTCAAAGTTATATCCGTAGAGCTTTCCGTAAGACATGACAAAGTTGATGATGTCCATGTCTGCATTTGGTATCTTGATTGAGTCGGTCTTAATATGGGCAACCGTATACCCCCTTCGCTGCACCTCATGTTTCAGATTTACCATGAACAATGCGCCACGCTTTGCCACGATGTTATCAACATTCCGAATATCACGGAAAGCATTATCGAACTTGGCACTGGTCAAACCATACACAGAGTTGATGGCAATCTTCAACGCTTTCGACAACGCTTTTGCCTGCTTCGGATCGTCCAAATATCCAGCCAGTTTTCCATCGAACAATTCCTTTGCCCGATCAAAGTCCTTATGCTTGATAAAGATACGAATATCAAGAATGTCCTTGAAACGTTTTGTATACACCTCGCCAAACAAATTCTCGGCAACAATCGACGAAGGATGCATCGAAGCAATATCCAGCAGCGCTACATTTCTATGCACGCCAGGTTCTGCATACACATAACCGCCTTCACCAACTTCTTCGCCACGGTACATGCTTTTGCCATAAGCGTAAGAATATCCAGGATAAATCGGTCGACCATCGGCATTGAACTTTGTATACTGTTCATCAACATCCAACCCATCGATCTGCTTTGGGAATATCAATGACTCATCACCCATGTTCCGATAGTTGAAATCAGACTGAGGGCTACGATTTCCGCCAAAGATAATCTTTGCAGTCAAAGAATTGGTCGTGTCGTTTACCGTCATATCCGCGATGTCCGCCAGAATCTGGCGAGCTTTCCAATCCGCCTGGCCATCTTTGGAGAAGAACACCGCTTCGGTCGCTCGAACGTCGTTATCGCAATAATCAGCAACCAAATTCCATTGACTTTCCGGAACGGGCTCGTCCCACTTCATGCCAAGTTCTCGATGCGGAATATCCAGCTGAATCTCCCACTTCTTCAAACTCTGCTTTGTGGAACAGAAATCATACACATCGGTATAACTCAGATTATACGCTTCGCCAAAGAAGGCATTCTTGCTGCCAGAAACAATCTTGTTTGAAATATCATAGATTTCAGAAATCGATTTTCCAAGATACAACGCATACAAAATATGATTATCATATCTGCGGCAGTTGAACCCGACCAGACGAAGACGCATCAGATTTTCCACGTCTTGCACAGATGGATTGAATATCCTGTGCACCTCTTCTTCGCCTTCAAACTTCCAGCATACCAAAACCATGTTCGGGAACACTTCAATATCAAAGAATACAAGCCTTTCGTCAGAATAATCATTCCATCCAGGGCTTGGTTCATCTGACGAAAACTTCATTTCCATGACTTTCTTCAAGCATTCCCGTTTATGATTCGTGGAATGACTGGCAAATGCGGTTACTTTCGGTCTCAGGTCAGTTACGTCATAATGAATACCGCCTTCCTTTGCTTGTTCGAGCACATGGGCAATATAATCTACACAAGTTACAGTCGCTCCAGGCGCTATCTCTTTTCGAAGCGCTTTCGTGATGGCGTTACGAAGATGCTGCTCATCCTTTATCGCGTCAAAGTTCACCATCTTTTTCCCTTTCATCGGCAATCCAGATGAAATATGGGCAATTGGATGGTCGTTGCACAAACTCACTTTTCGCCGCAAGGAGAAATTTCCAACCTGTTTTTTGAGTTCCACATCTTCATCGACCAAATATCCAAGTTCATCTGGATCGCCATCATACCAATATGTCAAGTGAATACCGTTACCACTTTTACTTGTTTCAGCATAAGTCTCTGGCCAAATAGAAGCAGCCTTCAAATTCAGCAGAAGATTCTTCTTTCCGGTTTCATCCTTCTTATCAAAGTCGATCTCAATCAAATTATTTGGAATCTGAACGTGATGCAGCTTCGAAGTATCAAGGTCACTTAAGCGTGTCGTCACATCAGACCAAGCAAACTTCAAAGGATGGTCTCCATCATAAGCATACTGTGCAGGATAATCGGCCAGAATATCATCCAGCAAAGAATGCTGCTCGGTTAAACACAGCCATTCTGGTGGTTCCCAATCAGGAGCAACTTTTTTCTTTTCCACAACCTGCGCATCAAACTTATCTGCTCTGAATCCGGAATACCAGCTTCTTGTCATCTGACCATTCACTCGTATCTGCTTGTCGAAGTTCCGGAAATAGTTCTTCAACTCTTCCCCGAACTTATACATCGGCAAACGGGTCAGGCCGCTGTCTTCGCAATAGTCCTTATAGGCTGCATAAGCAGCTTTCAAAGTAACGCCGTCATCTTTCAGCCAATCCAGATACTTAAAATCCACAAAGTTAAAGAAAGCATCCGTCTTGAACATCATGTTGATTGGCCGATAGTCCTCATAGGCGTCCATACCCATCTCTTCATAAATATCAAGACAATATTTTGCAATGGCTCCAAGCTCGAACCCAACTTGCTTCTTCAGCTTTCTGTATCTTGGACCTGGAATCTTTCGACCAGATGGAGTAATATCAATCAGTCGCCTGATCAATCCGCTTTTACCATCCGTGATCTTGACTGGCTTATTCGATGCCAGAAACAAAAAGCAATTTGCCCGCGCGTTATATGTTGGCTTATGCTTTTCGTTCATCACGATCATTTCATGAGAAACAATCGAATTCAGGATGGTGTTATCCTCGATTCGACTGAGTTCAGCTTCTGAGTCAATTGCCACAAGAGGACCTGATCTAAAGATTTCTGTTGAAAACTGATTCGAGCTTCCAGTTAAGTCTTTGCCTTTAAACGATACACAATATCCATCGAACAGTTTCTGTATGATTTCCAGGATCGTGCCTTTACCTGATCCCGGATCGCCATACAGAACAGCAAACTTCTGAATATCACGGCTGTCGCCAGAAACAATAGAGCCGATGCACCATTCGATCTTCGTTCGTTCGTCAGGATCGTACAACGTCTCCAATATCTCTCGAAAGGCAGGGCAGTCCTCGTCGCTCAAACTATACGGAAGCCGCTTGCTGACATAGTCAGTCTTCTTAACTTCAGTGTCGGCAAACGTCAGCTTCTCATCCAGCTGCTTTGCGTTGTCACTAACATGTGAAATATAATTCCTGTAGTTGAGCCATGAATTGCTGCTGGAAAATCCCTCCATCAATTTGACTGTAACCCGATCATCCGTAGACATCTTGCTCCGATACTCTCGAAGCTCTTTATCAACGATCCGCTGAACATCATACTCATCTGTTGACCAAAGTCCTTTCTCTTCGTCCCAGATGGCATAAAATGATCGACCACGAATCATCAAGTCTTTGCTTCGCTTCACAATGAAATCAGGATATACTTCCACCGAATCCCTTTTCACTGATCGTTCACGGATTCGATAAAAATCCATGCAAAGAAATCCCTCCTTTCTTCCAAGGTGAAATATCAAACAATCATATGTTTCATCACCTCATTTTTGGAAGATGATTTTTTTGCGAAAATTTTTGGCTGTACCATTTCTGTATCATTTTCCTATTTTCCTTATAATTTAATTTTTTCTCTTATATTATAAATTAAAAAAAAAACGGTACAAACGGTACAAAATGCCCTCAAACCCTTATGGCATAAGGGTTTGCGGCACTTTCAAAAACGGTACAAAAACGGTACAATGTACCACTTTTGAAAGAGTTTTTCGGTACACTTTTTTTCAAAAATCGTCAAAAAACCGGTACATTTAATTTTTCATTTTAAAAACGGTACAAAATTTCAGTCAATTTTTTCATCAAAATCACCATTTTCTTCACGCATTTTTTTGAAAGCGTTGCGACATTTTGGGCACAAAAGTGCTATAAAAAAGCGTGCATTATCCGCCTTGAATCCAATTTCAGGCAGCAAATATTCGCTTTCTTTACCACATGTATAGCAATAACCAGCCCTGTAAATTGGCATTTTTATTCCTCCTTAGGAGCCATTACCAACGCGACCACGCCGACACATGCAAGCACCAAAAGAATCAGATCGCCTCACAGAATACTATAGTTCTCAGCAATATACCGGTTCATCTGCACGGCAAGTTCTGTGTCCCGCATATCCTCACGATAAAAAGAAGAGAGAGGGAATATTCCACCCTCTCCCTGAGCATTGTATTTGCGAAATACAAACAGTTTTATGGCGTCTTCGGCGTCATAGTACGCATACTCATCAGACATAAAATACTCGTCATCAAACGCTTCTAAACCCAAATTATTAATGAATTCGTCGAAGAAATCAGCCGCTTTACGTTCGTATTTGCTCTCGAGAAGTTCATATTCCATCGCCTCGGCAAGCGTAATCAACATCTCAAGAACTGTACATCCGCCAAGAGTTTCAGTCAAACACGCGGCATCATTCCAAGAATATCCATACTCTTCAACGAATTCTTCTCTTAATTTAAGCCCATCCGAGCACCGGTTCGCATCGCGTTCGATAATGGGATAAAACGTAATATCCTGCATTACTTGGCACAACATATAATAACTACCAGATTCGCCACAATCTTTTATTCCAATTCGGTTCAACAGCCATTCAAAATACTCTTCATCCATCTATTTCTCCTATCAAATCTTAAAAACAAACTCTCGCTTGTCGTCATCGCGTTTTACGAAAGTTTTTGCAATTCCTTCGTAAATGCTCGCGACATTCCCAAGATTTCTATTGAAATCACTCAGAATTCCATCCAGAGAGCCGTCAAATTTCTGCATAATCTTCTCTTGAGCTTTATCTGTGATCTTCTTTTTAAGAATATCAATGTCAATTTCGGCTGCCTGTTTGCTAATCTCATAGCTTACTTCGTCCGTAACCTTCTTAGACTCCGCTTCAACAGCCTCTTTGACCTGCTTACGAATCTCATATTTAACATTTTTAATGGCGTCATTTTCGGCTTGTTCAAGAGCCTTAGCAACTTTATTCTCCGCAGCCTGCTTGACCGCAGCTTCAACAATCTGGTCATCAATGTTCTTTTCTTCTTGTCCAACCAGCTTATCTAATGCCACACCGATCTTCTTCAGCAGCTTATTAGCCTTGAATAGACGATATCCCAAATATCCACAAGCGCCAGCACCACCGACAAGACCAACGCATAGCCATTCCTTAGACATGTCTTACACCTCCTCATGTCCACAAACAGTGTCAGAATACGCGTATCTCATACAATAAATGTCATAATATGTCTCCAGAATATCGTTCCTGACAGCTAATTCTTTTCCATCACCATAGAAATACTCATCGGCAATATCATCCAACATAATTGCTCCAAGTATCTGATCGCGTTCCTCCGGCGGCAAAGGAGTGTCTGTATCATCGCACAGAACATCATCTATAGCATACCAATGCAAGCTGACTTGCGGATAATTCTCCAAATCTTCCAGCAATTCGTCCATAGGCACGATCATAATCATCTTATTTTCGTGCTTTTTCGGCTCAAAAGTTGGATCATCGTCTTCCGGATGCTCGGTCTCTGCCAGAAAACTCTCCATTTCCTCGATTCCGGTGTCGAAATCTTCTTCATCATCAAAATCATCATCTGTCTTTTCTTCGTCCGTATCCGGCATAGAATATCCAAGCTGCTCTGGAGTCACCTCCTTTGCAGCTTGTTCGTTACCAACGTCATCCTCATCCATCTTCTGCCGGACTCGGTCTCCGACGAAATATCCGATTCCAAACCCTATTCCAGCCCACAGCAAAGCCATCCATGCTTTCATAGAATATCAATCCTTTCTTAAGCCAGTCCAAGTTCAGCAGCAGTCGGCATATATTCCAGGATCGGACCGTCACAATTATAATTTAGCAGCACTTTAATTTCGTCCCCATCACGAGTGAAACGATGGTTAATTAATTTAACAACAGAATCTTCCTGCAAGTCATCAATGCCGATCCGAATATGTCCATCACTTCCTGGAGCAAACTTACTCCAACCTAAGGCATGTGCTTCGCGTGGAACATCGTAACCGTACTGCTCAGTGAACCCACCAATACGCAGAGCATCATAGAATGTCATAGTGCCGTTTTTCTTATTTTGATACACGTTATCAAGTTCAGACTCATACTGCATCAACGCAGCCATAACCATCGACTCATCATTACCAGGCCAACGAGGATTATTTTTGTCAAATACCCTCTGGTAAATCCTCATGTCATGCTCTACTATTTTTTGCCGTACAGACTTTTCTTTCTTTGTTTTTGGCTTCTTCTGCATTTCTGAAACTTTTTTAACATCCTCGGCTTTGACCGTATCGCTCATGCGTTTGTCGACTTCTTCGCCGAATTCATCCACAACATTCTTACGATACGCTCTGAAGGCCGCTTCTCCGGCTTTATAGGCCGCTGCAATCGCTGCATTTCGCGTAGCCATCATATGGTGACCACTCAGAATGCACGCAATAGAGACCACTCCAAGCGTCACTGTGGGGGCGTAAAGTTTGACAAATTTGAAGAACGTTTTCTTCTTTGCTTTGAATAAATCCTTGTTATAATCATCCTGAGAATACTTTTCAGGCTCGCTCTTCTCATACGCCTCATTGATCGTTCCAACCATCTTCTCGTGCTCTTCCAGAATATCTTCGGCCTTCAGCGTGCTCTTGCAGCCAACCGCCACCGTTGCAACAAATCCGGCGATACCGCTTCCAGTCAGAATCTGAGGCGCGTATTTCCTCAACATAAAACCGCTCTTGATCGCAGCAAATTTCACAGCATGACCAATCATTGCAAAATTCATAACCTTTCTCCTTTCAAATATCAACCAAAAAAGAAGGATGCCTGTTTTAGACATCCTTCCTGAGTACGAATACCTCATTCTTCGCCAGTAGTAAGCTTTTCGGGTTCAAGTCCCTGCTCAATCATAAATCCCACATCGGCAAACGTGTTAATCCCGATCTGTTCTATAACAGTTGCAACATTGTCGACTGTCAATCCCTTGAACGCATCAATGATCTCTGTAATGCAATCTTCGCCAAAAGCTTCCACAAGATCATCATCGGTGCATTCCTCACCAATAACGTTCTCCATCTGCTTTTTGACATTTTCGATTACCGCATTTTCATCAATCGACTGAAATACGCCAACGATCATTGCCGAAATAATCTTCTGCAACATGTCACGTTCCTCGTCGTTCATGCTTGCCAAGTCTTCTTTCACCTGAGCCAGTTCCAAGTTTTCTTCCATGAGCAAATCTCTCCTTTCAAAATATGAGGTTATTCTTCCTCATTAAGCGCCTTGCTGTTTTTGCGAAATCAAAGAGTCTCCATGAAGTAACTGCCATTGCTCGTTTGCCCGAATCTTTTTGTGCTAAAGGTCAACTTCACAATGATCGTTGATCTATCTTCCGGTATAACCTCGACAATATCTTTTGCCCATGATCCAAAAAATTCCTTAAAAGTTTTCAACAGATCATTTTGTGTTTCAGACATGCTTGGTTTCCTCTTTCAGTTTCTTATATAAGTTAGCGCAAATATCATGATTATAGCATTTTATCGTATGGCGGATACATTTTGGATTATTGTCCGCATACACATAATCGTCATAACTTATAGGAGAAAACTTTATACAGTCCATACAGTAATGGTCAGTCTCAAAAGAGAAGTTGTCATTGATCTTTATGATGTCAGCCAATCCTAATCCCTCCGTATCACTATTTCCATAATGTAACCCTTTGTGTAGATGTGTAATATTGTATCCCATCTATTGTGATAGATACATAATTGGTACTGTATAATGTATATTCGGTGCATTTTCCAGCAATGATAGCCCCATCTGGCAAGATAATTTGAGCCGTCCATGTATTTGTTTTATTCGCATTCGGTCCCACGCATCCAGAAAGAATGAATATCAAAACAATAATAAGAAATAGTGCTAAAATTTTTCTCATATCAATCCCTCCTAACCCACCACGCAAAATATAAAATCGTGACGATAGCAGGAAGCCAATAGGGAGTCGGCAGAACCAACACCCACATCAAACACAACAGAAACAGCATCACGCCGCATTCTCCTCACCTTGCCCAGGATTGCTATACAGATACCAGCTTTTGCTGTTGAAATATTGGAAATGAATTACTGAACCGTCCTTCATGATGATGGTAATATGCCGGTCACGAAACTTAATGCCCTTCCACGAGCCGATCATGCTGTTTAGCTCAGGGAACATACTGGCAAACTTAGAGTAAATATCTTTGTAACTACGAATGCTCATTTCTCAGCGCCTCCTTTATATTCAATAATATCAATGCCTTGATTTAAAAAATCATTCTGTAAAGCCTCAAAAGTACTAACCGAAAACATGCATCCAGGGCCGTTACGTCGTGTAAATGTTAAGAGTGTGTCATCATATACATCAGTTTCGGTTACTTTATACACTTTTCCTGGAGTAAACGAGTATTCACTACGATTTGCAACACAAATAATTTTTCCAGTCCATGCCTTACTCTTATTGTATTCGGCAACTTTGCTGCATGTGAAGTTAAGATTTACAACATCATACTCATCACAATTATTTATCATTTCGAAATGAGTTTGTACATTTTCGTATACTTTCTTAAGTTCACCATCTTCAAACACCTTGATATCGATCATTTCTCAGCGCCTCCTTTCAACCATAAGTTTTGATCAAATTCAAGATGTTCTTATCAAATTCATACCGATCTACGTCAAGATTATGCTTCACCATGTCGATGCACATAAGGAAATATATAGCAATGAATTTCAAATCAATTTCATCAGGATTTTTCTTCATAGCCTCTGTAAAGAATCGTCTCGCTACTCCAACTTTACGAGCACGCTGCTTTACAGGAGTTCTATCAATAGCATCTCTTATATACTCAGATCGAATTTCTTCATATTCCTTTTCGCCGACGATTTCCTTGGCCTTCGCAATCAGATCCAGAATAGAATTGTAATCCATATCTCATTCCTCCACTTCGATGTCGTCAAATATCACAGGAATACGTTCTTTCAAGTCTTTAAGCAGCGGAATCATCAGCCGTCTCATCTCCGGATGCGCGTCCTTAGCTGTCCTTAGCTGGAATATATGCCTCCATTCACGATAATTAGCAGTCACCACAATCTCCGTTTTCAAGCTATTCGACAACACTGACCGAGCCATTTGTGGAGACATCCCTTTATCCAGCATTACCATATAAGAATCTTCGGCCTCGAATAAAGGGACATGCCACTGAGCATAAAGTTGGTATTTTGTAGGAGCATCAATATAATCTTTCAGTATCTCTTTATCAGTGCATCCGGATATGGCACAATAAAGAGATTGCGAAACATCTTCTTTCCAGGCGTCGTCCATATCTTCAAACTCCACCGGCTCAATTACAGTAATCTCATTACCAAACTTATCCTGACTGTAATTGCACCACCTGGTACTCTCCTGAGCGAATGAAGCCATCCGGTGCCTTACCAGTTCATGACTGACTCCTCGATCGCAGATGAACTTAACCGACAAGCAAGAATGCTCCAACATCGCCTCATGACCGTTTTTGATCAAATTCTTTATAAGTTTCTTAGCACTTTCCGCCTGATCGAGGATTTTGTCTTCCGACTTATAGCATACCCTAGCACACTTCTCAATTTTCTCAAGCTCGTGAATGCCAAATGGAGAAATATCATCTATGATTTCGTAGGAAGGTTTGATGATTTTCATCGACGAAACCCCTTTCTGCTGTAGTCACCATACACATATTTTGCATTAGCCATAGCGTTTTCAACGGCAACGATAAGTTCATCGCCAGAGACGATATACCTTGACCCATGAATATCAAGGATAACGCAACGCTGATCGGTATCAAAAGTGTCATTTGATTCTACAACAATCTCGGTATCCTTCAGGTCTTCAATGGCGTCAATGGTGCAAGTAACTTTAATCATGATTAAGCATCCCCCTTAAACTCAACAAAACTGGCTAACGGTTTACCTTTGCCATGCATTCCATTCAACTGACCATTAACTGCTTCGGCGCAATATACTGGTTCATCAAACATGATCATATCATAATTGTTGGCCATCATCCGATCGCCATAAACTGGATATACTTTGCCTGGCGTTAGTAAATGCTCATCACTGGAGAGGACGCATACTATCTTTCCGAAATATGGAACCTTGACAAATTCATGAGGTTTGGAGGAAAATTTTTCATGTTCTTTTGCTTCTTTTTTCAGTCGTTCGATCTCGGCTTTAAGCATCTCATACGCTTCTTCGTATTGACTAACCTCAATCAACGAAATAACTGATGCCAAAGCCGGACTTACCTTCTTGTCCAAAATATAATCATGAACAGTAATGGCATGCTCATTATATTCAAGTTTATGATTAGCGCGATCAATATACCAAAGTGCTTTCTCCAGGTCTTCAATCAATTTGTCTGGATCTTTTTTACCAGCCCTGGAAATATACTTGATTGCGTTGCCATCATGGTAGTCAAACAAGTTACGTTCAATAAATTCAATCGTTTCATACTTGCCATCGGTGTAATGAGAAGGATGATTCACATTGTCAGACATTTTTAAATCCTGCCTTTCTAAAGTTAATGCACTTTTTCCATTTCTACGACTGGGATGATATATCCAACATGCCATAAATATTAAATCTTCCTCCTTTGTCTTAATGAGAAACTCACTTCAGGATAAAACTTCCTATATCTAAAGCAGAAGCGGAAATATCTATATACCGCGTGCAGCAAGTTTTTGCACTTATAAAGTGTCTGCTGATCGACGCTATTCTCTATGATGACGTACTCATATCGCTCGTTTTTCAATATATTTCCTCCTCCCCTAAGGATATCACAGTTTTGTTATAGGCAGTAAGAACCTGGTCTCTCGTCATCTGGAACAAATCATCCCAAGAATATCCATGGTTAGCAAGAAACGACATCATCTCACTGACAACTCTCGAATTTTTCATCACTGAATACCGCCTCCTCATTAAATATAATTCCAATTTTCTCAAAAGCTTCATGAATCAGTTCATCTTCGCCAGCAAAAAACATCAGTTTATCCTCAGCCTTTCTCAGAATTTTGATAATCGTCGACGTCTGGAACCCTACATCGTGCATAGAAACAGCAAAGGCGGCCTCGGCTGCTTTGCACATACTGACGCCGCCATCTTTGTACCCTTGTCCGTACTGTTCAGGCTTTTCCATCCTGACAATTTCCCTCGAGATCGCTCGTTTCCTCTTTGCTTCTGCTCGACGATACTGTCTGTTCATAGCCAAGCTCCTTTAATCTTTCATTTACTTTTTCTGTAATTACATCAGAAACGATAGGACCAATGTCATCTGCCATCATTCCGACGCACGCAAAGAAGGAAGCCTTAAAAAATTTACCAACATATTGTTCGTCTTCTTCGTCGAGTATTTCTTCGAGATTCACATGGTACTTGTTGCGTACATAATCCATGAAATCGTACCAAATCTTGTCACAAATATCAATGTATTCAGACATAATTAGTCCTCCTTCCAACAGCCGAGAGTAATGGCCATGCCTTGTGGTGGAAATATAATTTCGTATTCATTTTGTTTGCGTACAAGGCGAATGTCGGATGCTTCTTTGCGTGTGAACAACATATAATCAGTTTTAATACGGAATTCGGGATCGTTCGTAATATTTATAACTATGTTTTCGATATCATGTGTATCAAATCCGCCATACTTATCCGAAAAAACACGAATTTCATGAAGAATTTTTTCGGCAGTTTCTCTATCATTCAGCACGATGCTGATTTGTTCAGTAGTTTCTGTTTTTCCTTTGGCTTTCACTTTTTCGACTTTTTCAACCTTTTGTGGGACAGTCCGATCTTCACAATATAAAGCCAGACTGACAAGTTTTGGGACGTCCTTAGCTATACAAAGAATCGTATTTTTCACGGCATTAATATCTTCGTCGTCGGCTTCGAAATTATACTTTTCCTGAAAATAGTCTCCAAGATTTATCAAATAGGTTTCCCAAGAGGCAAATACTTCATTGAAAATGTCAGTCATGACGATTCTCCTTTCAATTCATCGCGATCTTCTTGGAAGAAAGTTCACTATACAGCTCCACAAGCTCAAGCACGAAGTTTTCGAAATCTTTTGACGGAATATCAAAGTTGATGCCGTTATCGACGATTCTCACCACGTTCGTATCTGTACGAACCTTATACTCGTAATGCTGCCCGACATAAGAGTATACTATATTTTTGAGTTTCAATTCCGTTTTCGGCACAGGCGTCTGCTTCGGTGCTTCGATTTTTACCGCCTCCGGTTTCAAATCCGTCACGTGAGCAACAATGCTTCCATATTCTGCACGGCAATTTGTGGGTTGGTTTCCGATATAGCATCTCACCGTATCACATGAAATACCAAGTTCCTTTGCAATTATGCTGTTGCTATGTCCTGCTGTTCTCATTACCTTCATTTTGTCTATTATGTCTGGAGAAATTCTTGGCACAGACATGTTCGGGCACCGTTTATCCATGTCAAACGTAACCCTACTGACAGTAGCTCGTGATACGCCATTGTTCAGCATGATGTCTTTAATCGGTATTCCGGCAGAATAATCAGAGCGAATCTGATCAATGCGATTCTGAGATAAACGAGCCATTTAGCATTCTCCTTTCAAGCTGTTCCCAAGTGCAAATATCATATTCTTCAAAGCCAAAAATTGAGAAGGAGAGATTTTCCCCTTCTCGTAATCCTTGTCGATTGACTTCCTCAGGTCCAGAAGCTCCTCTCTTCTGCCCGAAATATAATACCAGTACACCATGTCCACATATAGTTCGAACAAGGCTTATCACGCCCTTTAGTCAATCGGTTTAGCAGGTGGCAAATCAAGCACCCATCCTTCTCCAGGGATTTCGGACACATCGGCTCCATCCAACGATCGCCATCCCCATTTGCTATCGACAGGCACGACAGGCTCGTTCACTTCTGAATAGAAATCAGCTAACGACACCACTTCATATTCAGCAATTTCTTCCATCAGCATCTCAAGCACTCGATTGGCCTGTTCCTCAGATGGAAACAGAAAGTCCTGCACGTCCGGCCGGTTATGTCTGGTCCTGCGTCGGTTATTGGCTGAGTTACGTTCGTTATAGACCGAAGCCATACTCGTATGAGACCGGTCAGAGTTTTTCCACTTCGGTTTTGCGTCACCGAATAAAGCCAGATTAATCGCCGTGTTTGCTGACTCTGCCAACAATTTTTTCACATACGGAACAATCACTTCCCACAGCACATAATCTGTCACACTGCTGACAGATTGCCCAATGAATGCTTCTTTGAACCGCTGACCAAAAGACTTTTTCTTTTTCTTAACTTCGATCGGTTCTGTTGATTTTTTTCTTTTTGTTGGTGAAATATCCGTCACTTTGCCTTCTTCCCGACTTTTTATGGAGTTTGACGGGTAATCGCCAAGGTTCATGCCGTAAATATCTTTTTCTTCATCAGGCATCTTCTTTCTCCTTTGCCTCAGCCATCTTCTTTCCTTCCTCGTAGCCATCGAAAATATCATCAATCAGCTGATCCGTGCACTTATTCGCCATGTTACAGGCAGCCATGGATAAGCTGAATGTGCCGACGCCAACTGAAGCTTTTTTCAAATATCCATCGTCGTCATCGATGCAGCAAGAAGACAACGACTGACCGATGAACAGAACGCCGATGCTGTTGACAAATCGCACGATCGACTTGATCTTCTCACGTCCGGTCGAGGCTTTCCACCGCTCGATTCGTTCCTTAATCATGAATATCATTCCCCTTTCTGAAGATAGTTATTGATGATGACAGTCGAAGCAGCATCGTCACTACGCTTTTTCGACTTTCCACCAGTCATCAGCAAAAAAGCAAAGAAGCCGATTTCCAGCAATATCTCTGCGCTTTTCATCAGCAAGCCAGAGCCTTCGTCATCATTAACGCTCTCCTCGATTTCAGCCTTTGCTCCTTGCACAAATTTCCGTCCAATCCATTCGAACATCGGAATCACCTCCAAAAAAGAAGAGGGCCATCTCTTAATGAGACAGCCCTTAGCTTTTTATTCATTTTCTTCAGCGTCCGTTTCTTCGGATGACTGTTCGTAGTCACCTTCCGTGAGCACAACAGTTTCTTCAGGTTCTTTGCTATCATCGTTTCCAGCAACGTCCCTTGCAACCCATCCGAGGCCAATCAATCCAGCAGCCATCAGACAATTGAGCCCGACTTTAGCGACCTTCTTCACAGCAGGTTTTGCCGCAAATTGTTTCGCCTTTCGTCCCAATTTCTGAAAGAAACCTTCTTTCTTGACTTCGGGTTTAGCATTGTTCACAGTGCCTTCCACGGGGATAGCATTCCTCTTTTCCTTGTCACTCATAGTAGTTCCTCCTTTAAATCATTCGATAGCAGATTCTTCCGCTTCATTATACTCGTTGAAATTTTTGCGAATTACCAGCCATACCCCTGATAAGATGCGTAAAGTACAGTAGCAAATATTCCGCATACAAATCCGAGCGTATATAATAGGAAGTTAAACAGTTTAATCATGCGTTTGTCGTGCTTGATCTGAGCTTGAATGTAGTCTGTCAGAGGAGTATCGGAATATCCGCGGTCTCTTCTCATTTTGTGCCTCCTTCGATTTTCTGTGCACCAGGAAAGATGATAGCATATACGCGATGCTTGAACACAGTAACAAGCTCAAGTTTATCTGCCATGTTACCATGAAGTATAATATCAGTAAAGATTCCGTTGCAATAATCAACGTCTACAATATTGTTCATAAGTTGATGCGACGTAATCTGGACGCAACCATTCAAAACTCGTTTGATTTGTTCCAGCACTTTCTTTGCTACTTTTTTGTTATCAAAATACAAAGTAAGTACCCACTTTTCAGAATCGGGATTTCCGTCAACCGGAGCGCACACGGAAATTAAATTGACATGCATATCAATCATGATACTTCTTCTCCTTACCACGCTTTGTCATAGTTATACTTAGGTGGATACAGATGTTCGATATACAGTACGTGACGTCCCTTGTCGTCATCCACGTATCGATGCGTTATTTCCATAGACTCCACATCGTCGATAGTATAGCCACGATACTCTCCATCATCTACTGGCTCACATCCAGGAAGCAGATCAAGCCATTCGTTGATGCTTCCGTACATATTACCGGCGATCTTGGCCTTGAACTCGGAATATAAATCTTTAATCATAGGCCAGTTGCCAATGAATTCTTGTTTGGTCAAACCATCCTTGCAAACATACTGATCAGTCAGCCCGCATACCAAATGGTCGGCAGTGGTGTTTTTATTGACGTCAGCTTTTGCCACTTTCTCGCGAATCTTGTCTTCTTCTTTTTCGCCGATGGTTTCCACAACAGCTTTCTGGTACTCTTTCATGCTTTCCTGCGCCGTTGCATACATGGTGGCCAAAGCAGCATTACGTTTGGCATTAATCCCATGAGAACCAATAATACAGGCAATAGATGTCGCTGCAATAATGACTGTCGGAATATAATACTTCCAGGTGGCCAAGAACTTCTCTTTCAACGTCAGCTCATCTTTGCCTTCTTTTTGTTTCAGCTCGGTTAGCACTTCGTCAGCCTTCAGCGTAGCATTTCCGGCAAATACACCAGTCATCACTACGCCAGCTGACCCCATGACTGTCAAAATCGCAGGAGAGTTTTTCGCGATTAGGTGTACGCCTTTCTTAGCAAGAATCACAAGCGCGTCAAATGTCAAAACTCACTCACCTCCACAACAGGCAGTTCTTCCTTGGTTTCTCCATCATCTTTACAAATTATTACTTCCAAACGATTAATGTCGAAAGCCGTCTCTACTCCTTTCTTCGCTCCGACGTATGCACCAAATATCATTCCGACAGTTCCGAGAGCTCTCAATCCAAACATTGTAACCTCGAACCAGTTGTCGTGCCACCACTGTTTCATTTTGCCCATATGAAAACCATCCTTTCTGAAAATATAAAACGAAAGAGAGCTTGTTCAGCCCTCTCTGCATCTTTGAAGAACATCATTTAGCCACTCAAATCCATTTCTGATTATGGACTTGATGGTGTTGCGACAATTCTTGAACACAAAGATAAGAAATTCTATCAGCAGGATATTAATCAATATCTTTGCGCTCATTTTTAACAAACCATCAAATATAATCAAATCAAGATTCCTCCTTTCTATCGACTCTTCATTAAATACCTTGCTTCAATTGCGAAAAGAAAAAAGAAATCCCAGGATTTGAACCTGGCCTCCGAAATATCAATCTCGGCGCTCTACTTTGAGCTATTTTAGGGCTAATAGTTTCACATTTCTGTGCGTTTACCTCCCGCTGGTTTATACTCCCATTTCTTCATTACAAGCGTTGTAAATTTTGCGTTTCATCACTAAAGCCCCGCTCTTGTTTTTGTTCTTCCGATCCTCTTCAGCAAGCTTCTCGATATGCTGTGTAATCTTCTCGCCAGGTTCATTGCACCATAGCATATTGAAATCGTCGGATTCAAACCATTTCTTCAGCGTGGCCTTTGTTTCGTGAAAACATGTATTACTTTTCAAATATCTGTTCTGCCTGGCAAGAACCGAGTAAACCGCCTGTTTATTAATTTTCATTTTGTTAGCAATCTCGCCCGCCTTCATTCCTCTCTTGAAATATAAATGTCTGATAATGGACATTTCGCTTTTGCTAAGCTTGTACGGAATAGGGATTTTGCCATCTTTTACACGGCACAGGTCAAGATAATCCTTTACAGCCTGACCCACTACAGCAGCGCGAAGCCGGTCGATACCTTCTGGATGCAATGGTTTACGTTCGGTCATTCTTCTCGCCCTCCTTTACAGCCTCGACAAGCAACGTACGAATACCCTTGCCAGTATTCTGGAGAAGACATTCGTTGATGAAGAATTTGATCTGCTTCTGTTCCTCGGCAGTCAGAAATATCAATCCTTCTTCCACATAATCGCAGTCATGGACACTAACGGATCGAACTGTGATGTATGTATCTACAAAAGAATCCTTGTTAATACCATAATGGAACTCGTACCATCTTGTAAGGTCGATGCTTCCATCATCAGCGTACCTGTAACAAGGGTCATTACCATTAGACTCTCTCAAAATATCAGCCATTTTGTTGAGAATCTCACAAGGCTCAAGTTCAAATTCCCAACCATATCCTTTGCGCATATTGATGGAACCTGGCACAATTCGAATATCTTTTTGTTCGTACATGGTCTATCTCCTCTCTGAAAATAAAAAAGAAGGGCGCTCGTATAAGCACCCAATTACTTGAATAGTGTCCTTTCTCGCTTGAACATAGCAAATTGCTTTCGCTCGATCCACTTATTCGGAATGGTCATAGCAAACTCAATCATCCATGTAATCAACGCGAGCGGTACAATTATCACAGCAACAGTAAACATATATTACGCCTCCTTTCTTCATTAGAGGCATTGCTATTATTGCGGGAAATAGGCAATGTCTTTTGAAAATCTGTAGGCCATGGTAATCCCTTCGATGATGCAAGCTATCGGCCAAAACAGAATGTAAAGCACAAACCACCAGGATCGTTTGAACTGATATCGAGAAATATCAAGGGTTTTGAATTGTCCGATCCTGTTAAGCAAGTCGCTGACGGAATCAACTGTCCGGTACCGGCTGTAGACGATCATGGCGCATAGTCGTCCAGCCACGTATCCCGCTATGTATGGTGCAATAAACCACTGAGAACAGAGATAAAAAAGCGCCAACCAAACAATAAGAAAGATTTTGAGCATACGCAGCCTCCTTTAGTCGTTCTAAAAATAAAAAGGGAGGAGACCTTGTCAGTCTCCATCGCCCTTTTTTATACCGAGATTGGCCGCAATACCTCCGATTCCAGCTATGATTGACGCCAATCCCCATTTTGTTAGCAACAACCCAGCAACAACAACCAAGATTGATATCAGCATTGGCATTCCTCCTTTTTATTGTCAGTCATCTCATCATTATATACATTGCAGTTTTTGCGAAAACATAAAGGACCTGTTAAAGCCCTTTATGGTATTTAGATTCTTTAAATTTGTCTTTAAGTAAGTCAATCTCAAATTTCAAGTCAAACAGTTCATGTTCTTGATCCAATTTTTTCTGTCGTTTGTCATCAACGCGATCCTTGATCTTCCTGAAAATCTCAGATAGCGTTAAGTACAACATGCATATAGCAATCACGATCCAAGAAATCAATGCACAAGTTTCCAAAAGTTCCATATCAATGCCTCCTTAAAACAATTCTTCATTAAAAGGAGTGTAAATTTTGCGAAAAACAAAGAGCGTATGTTGAATCTGCGCCCAGAAGTTAGTCACTCAAATATCAATACTCATACGGAAACAGTATTGTCGTAGCAGACCTGTCAGCCTCCGTAATGATCCATATTTTGTCAGCAAACCCGAAGCAAAAGAACTTCGGAATATCATACGCACTTAGAACTCTGTCACCAGTTTTCAAAGCGCGATCGTTCATTTCCTTGTCTTCTTCGCACAGATCGCCCCAATCGCAGGCCCTATGCCGAAGCAGACAATTCATGCAAAAGCCTTTGAAACCATAAGTTTCATCGAATTCGTCCAGAATCCCCTTGGTAACCACCAGTTTGCCAATTTGCAGGCTCGCCATGTGTTTTGCCTCCTATCATCTCCTTCTGGAACGCAAATATCATCATACGCTCCAATAAAGGGGATGTAAAGAGTGCGGGAGAAAAAAAGATTATGCTTGCTTTTATTTCTATTGCCAAATGCAAACAATATCGTCAAACATAATCTTTTGCTGAATTAGAATTACCCAATGAATCCTGCATAGTACAATGCTAATCCTAAACTAATCATAGCGATTTTGCCTAATGCACTAACAAAGATCATTATGATAATCCTCCTTTCTTCACTATACCCATTGTTATTTTTGCGAGAAAAAAAGATATGGAGTTTTAATTTCGTTTGATTATTTATTAATTTCCTCAGTTACCCTTTTGAACATCCGATATTGCCTTACTTTATAAACCAAATATCCAATAAGACCTAATCCCAAAGGTAATTCAACAAGAGCCCATAAAGTCCAATTAATTTCCATAATTTTACCTCCTTGTTTCTCCATATCTTCATTAATAGCGTTGCTTTTATTGCGAGTAGAAAAAAAAGCGCTGTGTTAGCGCTTTTCAAGATCCTTCAATACCACTTCATAGAATTCGGTAGGAACCTCGTCGCCATAGATGCTTGCATTCAACTCGAACGCATTCCTGATGGGGCAGCAATCGCACGACATACGCTTGTTCTGCAAACAGCAAAGCATGCAGCTATTATCAAACTGCTTCTTTGCGTTATACAGATTACGAGCATGAACTTGCCGGTCGACTCCTTCATCCCAAAAGCTTTTACGCTCAACGAACTGAATCACAATACCTTTTCCGAACATAGTAATCCTCCTCGTCAGCCTATTTGGCTGGTATTTTCTTCATTATATAGGTTGCTTTTATTGCGAGGAGGATAAAAAAGAAGAGCCCTTGTCAGGACTCGTCTTTAGTCGTGAAGGTATCCTCCACCATTTCTTTGGTTTTTTTCATAGCATCGTCCATTAAATCCCTGCACTCATCTCCAAGCGTGTGGATCGTTCTGCCAATGACTTCTTCACATATGTTCTTCACCGTCTTTTCAGTTTCTTCAGCCTTATTCCTGGCCAAAACTGCCTGACAAGCAGTGTACAACACCATGCCGAATACTATCAGCAGAGCAACCAAACCTTCGCAGAAAAGAGCAAACAGATAACAATTCATACCATGTACCTCCTTCAATTTTGGTTTTCCCTTCATAATATGAATTGAAGTTTTTGCGAAAAAAGAAAGAAGATCGGATTAGTTAGGCACCGACATGGGCCGTACTCGTATAATATCATGATCTTAGCTCCTTTCAGAACACCGGCATCCTTCCCGCATTTGAATAACTTCGCCATGCTTATCGTTTAGGCTTAGTGTACCCAGCTTCTTTCTATTAAAGGAACTGCTATAATTGCGAAAAATATAAAAAGAAGAGCCCTCGTTAGGACTCATACTTTTTAGGATGGAACCATTCATCAATATATGATACGCAACCAATTTCAATCTCCATTTTACCGCACTCAGCCATATTGCAGATATCATTAATCTCCTCTTCGGTACAGCAATTATCTTTTAACCATGCTTTGAAAGCTTTTCCGTAATAACTCAAATAGCTTTCTGGATGATCTCTTCGTAATACCTTCAGAAGAGTTCTATTCCATGCCGCAATATACCTTGAGTAGTGTATTCCTTGAACTTTGGTAACCTTATTCTCAAATATAGACATATTGTCCACCTCCTCATTTTATGAGAAGTTGCAATTGCGAAAAAAGAAAGAGACCGTGTTTTTATCACGATCTCTCTTGGTGAAGCTACTATACGCCAAAGAATATCCTTGACGCGATCTTGGTAATTGCGTTAATACTGCCTTTGTTATCGCCTGTGAAGAGATTACCCTTCAGCTCAAACCGGCTGATACCAAACGCCAGTCCACCCAAGCACAGACCGCTAATCATAGTATTCAATATCTTCCCTTTGCTGTCTCGCGAAATTCGACGCCGTCCGTCTTTCCGCTTGTCGTGCAAGGAGTAGAGCTTGTCTAACTCTGCCTGCATCTTGTCGTACTCAGGAGAACCAACATCCAGTTCCTCCAGTTTTTGCTGAATCCGCATCTCTTCCTTTTCGAAGTGAGTCAGTTTCCGTTTTTTACCGAACATCGACATCATCCTTTCTTTATTCAGCTTCACCATTATACCCATAGTTATTCTTGCGAAATTTCCTTATAGGTAAAAGTCAGTTTCTGCCCATTGCGGAATTCCTTCGGGTCTTTCAGGAAATTTACATAGGTACTTTTAGTGGCGTCGCCATTGTCATCATCGTAGACCACAAGCTGTCCATCAGATTTGCCACCGCCTCCGAAGATATCTTTGACTGCGTCGAACCCGCCATTTGCAGCCAGCGATATAACAGCAGCGTTCATGGCTTGGAGCAGAATATCATTCCAAGCAAAAACACCGGCAACCACCTTTACGCACACCAAAATCACCAGTGCAATCACGTAGGACACAATCTGAGGGTGAATCTTCGGAAATATCTTTTTCAGAAATTCCGTCAGAATCACAGTTGCGCCCAAACACCCGGCGAATGTGCCAAGCATGTCCCAAGTCAGAAATTCGTTCATCCCTTGTCTCTTCCTTTCTCAAATTTGGCCTGAGCCAGAATGATGTGAAATGGGCTTGATTGGCAATTTCTCTACTTCTTTCATAACTCGTGAAGCAGATCCGTTACCGCCCATTTTTTCGTAAGGTACATAAAGATAATCATGCAAATTTTCGTATTCGTCCTGCGTAATGCAACCTCGATTGACATACTGCATTCCAAGATAACAGATTCGATCATGCGCAAGCCCAACCAACATCTGTGTTCTCGCATCTTTTTTATCTCGTTTTGTCTGGATGAAACTCCAAAGACCGCTTGATGCCAAAACTGAGCAGACAATGGTTATGATGATTTGAATAACATCTGACATGACAATCACCTCTTAGTTATAAAATATAGAAGCTTTAATCATGATCACAGATCATAACCAAGCACAGAGTAGACATAAGCTTTATACAAATCACGATCTTTTTTAGGAATATTTTTATAAATATATTCCAAGGATTCCCCAACCGTTTCTGCTGAGAGATCGGCCCACAGTTGTTGTCCTCTTTTTCGAATCCGATCATATTCAGCTTGATTCATTTTAGAAGCAAAAAGACCAGATGCTTTTTTTTGTTTTTCATTATAATCTACGTCTTTCATCCATTTCTCATAATTGTCGTTTTGCTTTTGTTTTATGTTTTTAATTGCTTGGCCGTGTTTTTCACTGCGTATTTTATTTATTTGTTTTTCAGTATAATTGGCTTGTTCTCCTTTTGTTGTTCGGTCATAGCCTCTCCGAATTGTATTAAGCGCTTGCCAGCGTCTTCTTTCAGCATTGGTTTCATCACTTTCTTCTCGAGCTTGATCAACACCATAATGAATTCGGCCAAGCGCAGTTAAACTACCGTCAGGATTTTGATACCTTCTTACACCCCATTTCTGCCCATGAACACCATGATGATACAGTTCATCAGACCAGTAAAAAGTAGACATGTCCAACCACCCCTCCAAAAAAAATATAGTGCATGTTTCTTACATTCTCCGTAAACACGTCAACGGCGGCTCTTGAACCCGCAGGTACTATAATTGATCGAATTATAGCGCTTCATTATATAAATTTCACTACTATTTATTGCAATCAACTGCATTGGGCCTTCCGCTTGTTCATAGGGCATATCACTGCGATCACAGTGATACAGGGAAGTTTGAAACTTTCCCGCTGTCGACGGTACTAACTTCAACCCACATAATTGCTGTTATGCTTTATGCAGCTTCGTTCGGGAAGATAGCCAGTAGTGCAATTCTGGTTGCTCATTTCCGTTCACAAGAGGACCTTATGGTAGACCCTACGGCTGCCAAGAAAGCTTTCGTTGCACCTATTGCTTCTCGAAGGGTCGTCCTCCGAACGAATATTATTCGCGTGCTTACTTGGTCACTTATAATAAAACCTCCATTTAAACCATACGGTTTTATTATTCTATCTTCATTATAGCGTTTGCTTTTATTGCGAATATCAATCGGAGATCATGGACTCGAACCATGGACCACTGCTTTATAAGAACAATGCTCTAACCTACTGAGCTAATCTCCGAAATATCATCCTTGCTAACAACATACACTATACCCCCCCTATCCAACAAACAGCCGGTTCATACCCGGAGTGTCAATGGTTCGAATCCGTTCGGAGCCACTTAGAAAAGCCCTTATGAATCCTTGATTCTGGGGCTTTTCTTGTTTTTGGAAAAAGAACCAATCAAATTGTTGAAATATAATTCGAAAAAGCTTGCATGCCGTTTCTGATCTGTTTTGTCTGTTTTGTTACATACTGTCGCCTTGTGAACGCTGCATCGCTGTGACCGAGAGTTGAACTAATTGATACATCGTCGGCTCCAGCATTGTTGAGAATTGTCGCTACTGAATGCCTTGCTCTATGACTGAGAAATTTGGTAGTTATGCCATAAACTTGACCAATTTTATTGATACGTTCGTACAATCTTTTTGTAGCTTGATGCGTCATTGGCTCTCCTGGCTGCTGTCTTTTGCTGACCAAAACGAACCCATGTGACCGCCATTGCTCTTCCAGAATCTCGTGTAGTTGTGGAATGATCGGTATTTCTCGATAGCCATTTACAGTCTTAGGCTCCTTTAAGACACCTCGGTTGGCAGACGGCCATTCAACCGATGCTTTGATAGTTATCAGATCACGATCAAGGTCTATATCTCTCCAATCAAGAGCGAATAGCTCGCCCTGCCGCATTCCAGTATAAAGCGACAAAGCGAGGCACAACCGCTCAGTTCCATGCAAATATTCCAAAAGACTCTCTAAATCTTTGTACTCATTGTCCTGATAAGCTTCAACTAAGACACTTCGTTTTCCAACCACTTTTATTCTTTTGCTTAAACACGGGTTTCTATACGTTAGCCCATCCTCAACTGCCGAATCGAAAATCTGGCTTAACAAATCCAAATGTTCTTTTATTGTTTTTGCTGCAAGAGTTTTCGATTTTTGGTTGATGTACTCCTGAATGTCTTTTGTTGCTATTTCCGAAACGTCTTTTCCTCCAAAAAATGGTTCAAGATGTCTTCGTAAATAGCAATTATAGCCAACAAGAGTGTTTCTTTGAATGGACCCGTTTGCTTTATAGAGCCTAATGAAGTCAAAAGAATACTCTGAAAACGTCATTCTCATTTCCTTCCTTTCTTTGGATAGGAAATATAGTGTATGCTGTTTTCAAGAATCGCGGCTTTACTATAGCCATTCTTACTATACTTACCGAAGTGTCTCATTGTCAAGCCTCTTCTTTCTTTTCACTGCCATTTTGATCGTTTTCTTCAACTTCAATATATTCGCTTTTACCACATTTTTTGCATCTCTGTTGAAGAAAACATTTTCCATCAGTAGACTTGAAAATATACAGCGGTTCCCATTTATGCTGACAAATAGGCTGATTTTTCATGATTAACTCCTATTCGATAAAATATCTGTGGAAGGAAAGCCGAAGCCGCCCCTCCACAGATTGTCAAGAATTAGTAATCCTGATACTCATTCAGAGGGTAATAAGCAATCATATGCGTCGGATAATGCCCGGACATCCTGTCACCGACATCACGACTCATATACTGCCCATTGTGATGGTTCCTTCCACGGGCATAAGAAGATTCATTCCAGTTTTTACCTTCCTGCTCACGCCGTTCAAGCATCTCCTTGCCGGTCAGATAGTTCTGCTTATGGTCAAGGGCGCTAAACAGCATCTTGGCGAGCTCTACATCCGCTTTTTCCATGCCCTGCTTGGTGGCGTACTTATTATCAAGTAGCTCCAATTCGTTCTCAAGAGCTTTGCACAGATGTTCATATTTGTTCATGAGCGTCTCCTCCTTTCTCACTGATGCACGCCATCAAACACGATGGTCATGTTCGCGTTTTGCAGCTGAATATCCTGAGCACTAACATTTCTCACGGAAACACTTGCGCACATGCAGATGGCAGGAACTTCCACGATAACCTGCGTAGAAATATTGCCAAGCTGCTCAACAGCCGCAGGAGTAAACGTCATGATACTGGAAGGATCGATCTCCCCATCAATCGCAATTGCCATAGAAATCGCTTCTACAGTGCCTCCAGTCGGGACTTGAATGTTCCCGCCAAAGTTCACAATATAGCGAGCTCTCGGCATTTTGTTGCTGCAACAGCATCTGGAACGAGTCCAGCCATTAATCAGCCTCGGAGACGCGAGCCGAAAAATGCCGGATTCGTCACGATGATAGATCAGACCGCGATTACAGGGTACAGTTCTGTGAAAATCGCACTTGCATTGGAAGCGATAGTCTGAATGGCATTGGAACTATATTCAGCTGCCATTTTGATCACCTCCAATTACGCAGCCCAGCCGTTACAGCAAGGATTCTGGGGGTTGCAGCAGTTGGGGTTCTGGACGATGTAGGCGGGGCGAGGAGTAGGATTCACATACTGCTCGATTTCGGTGGCGAGTGCACGCTGGCCTTGCTGAAGAGTCGCAGTCTGTCCATTCGTATATTCCCGATCATGGGCAATGGCCAGTTCAGTACGGAGCTGGCCAATAGTGTTATTAGCCGCATCCAGACGCTGCTTGTAGCCATCCAGTTCGAGCTGGCAAAGCTTATCCATCACAGTCTGATGGTTCCGGTTGTCATTGTCGATAATGTCACGAGTTGCCATAGCCAGTGCATTACGATCAGCGCAGCCTTCGTTGCCAACAGTATATTTCAGATCAGCAATGGCAGCCCTGTTATCACAGCAACACTGAGCCTGCTGGTTCTGGAGATTGCTGAAGCCGCTCATGATAGCAGCCTGACGATTCGCAGCACCGATTTCAGCGCCAGCAAAACCACCGGATACAGCTGCCTGTACGCCGTTAATGCCTCCGATAATAGCAGCCTGATCAAAGCCACGCTGCACGTCATTGGCACAATTGTAGGAAGCACCGGTGTTAGCGTTGTTCATCATCATGTAGGGAAGCAGGTCGTTGCCGCCATTGTTCCGGTTTCCGCCAAAATTGCCAAAACCGCCAAGCAAAGCCAGCAAGATAATAAAACCCCACAGGTCACCACCGAACATGCCACCAAGACCATTACCGCCGCCATAGTTGCCATAAGCAGGAGCAACAGGCATGTACATCATTCCATTCTGAGTGTCCATAGTAACAAGTCTCCTATTTTAGTTATTTTCAAAACCCTGGCCAGGAGTTTTTGAAGCAAATAAATTAGCGACGGAAGAACATTCTCATCGCCATTTGCTGAAGAGGATTGAGATTACTGCTATTTTGATTCAAATAGTCAATGATGCGATTTGGATCATTTGAGTTAAGGAGATCACGAGGAATATTGGGAAAGGCATTAGCCGCAAACGTGCGCGGATCACCAATCTGCTGACGCATCTGCATCGCCTGCATTGCGGCAGACTGAATTGTGTCCATCATATTTGGTTGTTGTGGCTGCTGGTATGGCTGTTGATTATTGTAGTCGTTGAAAATAGAACCCGCCATTATTTCGCCCCTCTCTGAGGATTCTGTTGATCTCTCTGCACGTTCTGTTGCATGGGTTGATTCTGGAAAGAAGCTCGGACTGATTCGACAATCTCATCACGCATTCGGTTCATATCATCCTTCGTGACATATTCTGGAGAAGATCCGGACTGTCCGGGAAGAGCAAAAGATTGCTTCGGCTGAATCTCGGTGTACTCAAGAATCTTCATCGGGTAAGGAACGCCGCGAGCATCGATTGCCTTTATGTACTGAATAGGCTGACGAGGATTCCAGATAACGAAAGGAGTATCGGCAGGCCAACCGTCAGGAACACGAATGGACCTGGCTTCATACTCGTCGTCCGCCCAAGCCCTATTCGATGGGGCCTGGGAACCGTAAGACTGGCCATACTGCTGCATAGATTGCTGCACAGTATATGGACCTCCGTAACTTTGCTGGTAATTATTCATCGGCATCTGATTCTGATTGCCATAACCATATTGCATATTATTTGCCATGGTTTTACTCCTTTACTCAGCTTTCTTTGATAGTAATCCACGAGCCGTTACCATTGGCATCCCACAGCCAGATATTAGCGAAATCTCTTGTTAAAACAATGAGATCGGGAGCTTTGTTAGTTAGTGTATTACGTTCGGTTTTATTGGCTACGAACGTGAGCATCGTAGGAAGACCTTTAACCAGGATGCCGTCAATTACTGAATCGTGGTTGCCGACTTGTGTCGAGTAAGCATTGATTTCTTGCATAATAACCTCCTTTCGTCATTTCACACGCCAAAAATAAGAAGGGACCACGTCTCCGCAGTCCCAAGCATCGTAATAGTCACCATCTATAACAGCCACGGCATGCGATCCTGTTCCTATTATATAGGTTCCTTTTTTAAATATTTTTGTGAAATTCTTTACCGTAGTACATTTCGGGCATGACTCAGGAAGAAGAAATGGCTCGAACCCAAGTTCATATAAATATCTTCCCCAGACTTCATTTACAGAAGGCATATTGAACATTGTGCGTCCCTCTGCACAGATATCATCGTATACTTCGAGCCATGTTCTGTTTGTGGCGATCGCTATTGCCCTCACAACACAATCGTCGACATATTGATGTCCTGGATTTGGATTGCAACGTATCCACATAGTCAATCTCCACTGCTATTTTGATGAATTTTTATTTGGTGTATGTTTTACATTCTATGGCTAAGCTTCATACTGTCATTCCCCTTCTATCATTTTATGCAGTATATTGCAGGCCATCATTAGATTGGCGTAGACGGCTTTCAAAGAAGCTTTTACGTCCTCTGTGATAGTTTCTTCGGATTTGTCAATAGGCGGCTCAGACGGGCTTATTTTGGCATATTCGTCGTAGAATTTCTGCCCCAACTCTGCTCGCTTCTGCTGGTTTTCTTCGGTCGTGTTTTTCGGGCGCTCATATTTGAGCAGCACCGCGTCAGACGCTTCGCGGACGGTGGTTGCGTTCAGCAGCACGTACCATACGGAGGAATAACTCCCCAGCAGCTCGTCCATCAGGAAATCAAGCTGCATATCCAAATTGCCAATGGACTTGTCCTGCTCTTTTGCAAACCGCAGCAGCGCGGCCTTGCGGGTGCGGTACGTCCATTGCGCCAGACCGTAGCCGAAACCATCATCGGTGAATTGCTCCGCCGTATACGCGCCGCTGTCCACGGCGGCGGTGTATTCGGCATCGGACATACCCAAGGCGCGTTCGCCGGTATTTTGCAGGTTTTCCGGATTCATGCCGCTCTCCGCTTGCAGATTGCCCATCAGGCCAGCCACGCCATAGGGATTGCGGATGGCGGTATACAGTTTGTCCCAGATATAGCGGGCGCGGTCAACGGTATTATTCCCATCGTCCAACGGCTGATTGTGGTTTTTATCGTCGGCTCCTGGCGTGATTCCCAGCGCTTTCCAGGTCTTCGGGCCTACAATGCCATCCGCTTTTAGGCCGTGGGCGCTTTGGAACGCTTTCACGGCCTGCACTGTCTTGTCCCCAAATACGCCATCCACGTCCAGGGAAAAGCCATACTTCGCGTTGAGCAGGGCTTGCAGCTCTTCCACGTTATCCCCCCTCGCTCCCTTACGGAGCGTCGGGATATTCTTTTCTTCGCTCACGATCACGCCCGCCTTTCTCAGTTCATCGTTGGTGTACAGCCCGGCGGGGATGGCCCAGCGCTCCCATTTGGGATTGCCTGGGAGGGCTTCCCGCTTCACGGTGCCGCTGCAATGGATCACGGTTTCGTCGCCCATGTACATGCCGGTATGTCCCGGCCTGAATACGTTGCACACCAAGCTATGGGGCAGGGTGTCGATATTGCCCTTTGCCGCCCAGTTGGATGCCGTTTCCCATTGGGTGGTGACAGTTTCACCGTACAGCGGAACGCCTGCTTGGGCCAGCAGCCAGCGGGTGAAGCCTCGGCAGTCGAAACACCTGCACCCGTCCCATTTGCACCCAGAACAGGACGATTGTTTTTCGCTCAACACAGGGCAGTTGTCCTTGATCGCCGCCGCGTACTTCTCATTGCTGTATCCCATCCGGTTTCTGCGCCAGGACGGCGTACACATCTCACCTGCCGCCGCGTAAACGTAGGGCCAGCCAAGACATAGCTCTGCCAAGAGCCGTATTGTGTCGGCCTTGCTTACTCCTTCCGCTTTGCAGCGTTTCAGCAAATTCTCCGCATCCATCGCGTCGTACATCTCGCATCACCGCCCTTTCACAATCGGGGCATACCATGCGCCCCTCTGGGATCAACTTGTAACAGATCACGCAATGATTGTCCATGGTATGCCCCCTTTCCGCCGTCATCTGCGCAGCGCTTCCGCATCCTTCGCCGTGTGCATGCTCAAGCGACAAAGGAGTTACGATTTAACAGATACGTGTTATTTTAAGTCTCATCACTACGCAGTTTCTTTTCGATCTCTTCCGCACTCATCCCGGCAACAGAAAAATTATAGCGGTTCGGGATCACATCCTCGATGGGGAGGCCAAGGAAGCGGGCGATAATCGCCCGCACATCCTTGCTCTCCAGTTGCACAGTGGTTTTCACTCGTATTCCTCCCCGGTGATTTCCCGG
>RHMF01000072.1_pt1 | contig 36073 bp, 48 predicted proteins | sample 5365151 | NCBI WGS metagenome assembly RHMF01 (sample SAMN10266501, study PRJNA497801) | feces metagenome | isolation source: feces | host: Bos taurus | place: China: Prairie of Fairy Mountain | collected 2017-08-14 | reverse complement strand
CGTAGAAAAAACCGGGAACAGGAGCGGGAAGGGGGTGTAAAAACGTGGGAAAAGAGCGCGAAACAGAAAAAAACAAACAGATCAAGCGCGAGCTCGCGCGTATGCGCAAGATCTTCGCCAATCTGCCCGAAAATGAGCTGAAATTCATCGAACCGATGCTCCAAAACGCGGCGTTTATGCGGGTCGTGCTGGAAGAACTGCAGGCGCAGGTGTCCGAGTATGGCTGCGTGGAGGAATACACCAACGGAGAGAACCAAGGCGGCCGGAAAGTGTCGGCGGAGCTGAGCGCATACAACACCACCGTGAAGAATTACAACACGGTGATGGTGAAACTGATCGAGCGGCTGCCGAAGGAAGAGAAGAAGTCGGCCATGCTGTCGATGATGGAGCGGTACGGATGAGCACCAGGGAGACGAACGCGATATACGCCTACTACCAGCAGATCCAGGAGGGCACCGTGCTGGTGGGCAAGTGGGTCCGGATCATCTATGAAATCATCGTGCACGGCATCGAAGACAAGCGCTGGCGATACGACCAGAAGAAGGCCAGGCGCGCGATCGAGTTCATCGAAACCTTCTGCCGGCATCATGAAGGCAAGCTGGCACCCGGCAAGATCAAACTGGAGCTCTGGCAGAAGGCGCTCATCAGCGTGATCTTCGGGATCCTGGACAAGGACGGCCACCGGCAGTTCCACGAGGTGCTGGTGGTGATGGGCCGGAAGAATGGCAAGACGCTGCTTGCTGCCGCCATCAACGCCTATATGCTCTACTTCGACCGGGAATACGGTGCGCGGCTTTATATGTGCGCTCCGAAGCTCGGCCAGGCGAAGCTGTGCTTCGACGCGTTGGTCCAGATGATCATGACGGAGCCGGAGATGTCGACGATCACGGAAAAGCGGCGCTTTGACATCTACGTGCCGGAGTCCAACTCCTCGGCGATGCCGCTGGCCTTCTCCGCGAAGCGCTCGGACGGTCTGAACCCATCGGCGGTCACCTGTGACGAGGTGAGCAGCTGGCCGGGCGATCAGGGCCTGAAGCAGTACGAGGTCCTCCGGTCCGCATTCGGCGCACGGGAACAGTGGCTGCTGCTTTCCATCAGCACCGCCGGCTACATCAACGAAGGCATCTATGACGAGCTGGTCAAACGGTCCACCCGTTTCCTGCTGGGTGACTCCCAGGAGAGCCGGCTGCTGCCGATCCTCTACATGATCGACGACGTCGATAAATGGTCGGACATCAACGAGCTGCGGAAGGCAAACCCGAACCTGGGCGTCAGCGTCTCCGTGGATTACCTGCTCGAAGAGATCAGGATCGCGGAAGGCAGCCTGTCCAAGAAGTCGGAATTCCTGACGAAGTACTGCAACATCAAACAGAATTCCAGCCAGGCGTGGCTGTCGACGGGCACCGTGCAGAAGTGCCGCGGGGAGCACCTCAGGCTCGAGGACTTCCGTGGCTGCTACGCGCTGATCGGGCTGGACCTGTCCATGTCCACGGACCTGACCAGCGCGGTCTGCATGATCGAGCGCAAGGGCCGGATCCACGTCTTCGCCAAGTTCTGGCTGCCGGCGGCGCGGATCGACGAGGCGACGGCGCGGGACAACCTGCCATACCGGCAGTACATCACCCGCGGAATCCTGGCGGAATCCGGCGAAAACTATGTGGACTACCAGGACGCCTACAAGTGGTGCACCGACCTGATCGAGCGGTATGAGATCTATCCGCTCTGGGTAGGCTATGACAAATACTGCGCGCAGCCGCTGATCCAGCAGATGAGCGCGTACGGATTCCACTGCGACAGCGTCGTCCAGGGCGAGAACCTGACGGGGATCATCAACACGACCGAAGGCATGCTGAAGGACGGGGTCTTCGACATCGGGGACAACGATCTCCTGGCCGTCCATTTCCTGGACGCCGCGCTGAAATGCAACGCCGAAAACGGGCGGAAAAAACTGATCAAAATGTCGCCGACGGCCCACGTCGACGGCATGGCGGCGCTCCTGGACGCGATGTGCATGCGCCAGGTGCATTATGACGAGGTCGGCGGACAGCTGAAGAATGCGGGGTGAAAAGATGGGACTTTTTGCGAAAATCTTCAAAAAGCCGTCCGGCAGCGGACAGACGAGTGAAGGCCGCTTCGAAACGCTGACGGCCTACGCCCCGGTTTTCAGCTCCTGGAACGGCGAGATCTACGAAAGTGAACTGGTGCGGAGCGCCATCGACGCCAGGGCGCGGCATATCTCCAAACTGGAGATCACCATGGCCGGCACGGCCAAACCGAAGCTCCGGACGCGGATGAGCCAGGCACCGAACGACTGGCAGACCTGGTCCCAGTTCCTTTATCGGCTCTGCACCATACTGGACATGCAGAACACGGCTTTCATCGTGCCGGTGATCGGAGAGTACGGCGACGCGACCGGGATCTTCCCGATCCTGCCGAGCAACTGCGAGCTGCTCCAGTACCGTGGGGAGCCGTGGCTCAGGTACACCTTTACCAACGGCCAGAAGGCCGCCATTGAAATGGCCAGCTGCGGCATCATGACGAAGCACCAGTACCGGGACGACTTCTTCGGAGAGAGCAGCCGCGCCCTGGCGGACACCATGAAGCTGATCAACCTTCAGAGTCAGGGCATCGCGGAAGCGATCAAGAACAGCAACACGTTCCGCTTCATGGCCCGGGTGAACAATTTCCTGTCGCCGACAGACCTGGCCAAGGAGCGGGAGCGCTTCAACCGGACCAATCTCCAGGTCGAAGGCGGCGGCCTGCTGCTGTTCCCGAACACCTACAGTGACATCAAGCAGATCGAGTCCAAGTCCTACGTGGTGGACGCAGCGCAGCTGGCGCTGATCCGGACCAACGTGTACGACTATTTCGGGGTAAACGAGAACATCCTGCAGAACAAGGCGAACGGCGACGAGCTGGACGCCTTTTTTGACGGCGCGATCGAGCCTTTCTCGATCCAGCTGAGCGACGTGCTCACGCGGATGCTGTTCTCGCCGCTGGAGCGTGGGAACGGGAACCGGGTGATCGTCACGGCGAACCGGCTGCAGTACATGCAGACGTCCGCCAAGATCAGCATGGCGCAGCAGCTGGGTGACCGCGGCATGATCACCATCGACGAAGCCAGGGCGCTGTTCAATTATCCGCCGCTGCCTGACGGATCCGGCTCCCGCGCGCCGATCCGAGGCGAGTACTATTTCGGGGCTGACGACAACAAGGGAGTGAATGACGATGCCGGTAAAACCTGACAGGGAATACAGATCCCTGAATGAGTTCGCCGCGGCTGAAAATGAGCCCTATACGGTGCGGGGCTATGCCAGCACCTTCGAGCCGTATGTGCTGTTCAGCATCGACGGCACGGACTACTCCGAGCGCATCGAGCGCGGGGCTTTCGCCGAGGCCGACATGCGCGACGTGGTTTTTTTGTACAATCACGAGGGCCAGGTGATGGCCCGCAGCAAAAACAAAACGCTGGAGGTCGGCGAGGACGAAAAGGGCCTCTGGATCAAGGCCGATCTTGGCAGCACCGCGCGGAGTAAGGAAATGTATGACGAGATCCGCAGCGGCCTGGTCGATCAGATGAGTTTCGCGTTCACCGTAGCGCCGGACGGCGAGCGGTATGACCGCGATACCCATACACGGGTGATCACCCGCGTCAAAAAGATCTATGACGTGAGCGCGGTCACCTATCCCGCGAACCCCGACACGAGCATTTCGGCCCGGTCCTTCTTCGACGGAGAGATCGCGAAGGAACTGGAGGAGCGCCAGGCGGCCGAGGAGCGCGCGCGGAGGATCCGGGTGCTGAAACTGAAACTGGAGGTGGGAAAATGACCCACGAGGAGATCGAAGCCCGCAAAGCGGAGATCAACGCCATCCTCAACGGGGACGGGGAATTCGACCTGGACGCCCTGGAGGAAGAAGTCCGCTCGCTGAATGAGCAGGACGAGCAGCTCAAGCGCGCCGCGGCCCTGGAGGCCGAGACCCGCGCGGCCGTCGCCGGCGGAGCCGGCACGGTGATCAAGAACCTGAAAGAAGAAAGCGGGGAGAGCGAGATGAAATACTCTGTTGACAGCAAGGAATACCGCAGCGGCTTCCTGAAGAAGATGCTGAACATGGAGATGACCGCTGAAGAGCGCGACGCCATCAGCTTCGTCGCCACCACCACCGACGCCACCTACGGCTCCGGCAACGTGCTGCCGCGCACCATGCTGAACCAGATCTGGGACCTGATCGAGGACCAGCACAGCATCCTGGGCGACATCACCATGTACCGCACCGGCACCATCCTGGAAGTGGCCAAGAGGACCGAGATCAGCCAGGGCGACGCCAAGAGCGTGAACGAGAACGCCGCCAACGATGACGAAGTGAACACCTTCGCCAAGGTGACCCTCTCCGGCAAGGACTTCTCCAAGCACGTCAACATCTCCTACGCCATGGCGAAGATGAGCGTGGACAGCTTCGAGGCGTTCCTCACCAACGAGATCGCCGACAGGATCGGCGCGGCCCTGGCTGCCGATGCGGTGGCCCAGATCAAGACCGACTATTACTCCGCCGGCAATGCGGTGACCACCGCCAACGAAAAGAAAATCGTGTGGACCGACCTGTCCGGCGCTCTGGCCCTGCTGAAGAACGCCAAGGGCCCCGTGGTGGTCTACGGTCAGCGTGCCACCATCTACAACTACCTGGTCGGCATGGCCGACACCACCGGCCGTCCCATCTATCAGCCTAACGCCCAGGCGGGCGCGGAAGGCACTCTGATCGGCTATCCCGTGAAGGTGGAAGAAGCCGTGGACGCCAACAAACTGCTCATCGGCTATCCCCAGCAGGTGGTCGGCAACATGGTGCAGGACATCATGGTCGAGGCCGAGCGTGACATCAAGAAGCACGTGATCACCTACGCCGGTTACGCCCGGTTCGAATGCAAGCTGATGGCTCCCAAGGCCTTCGCGCTCCTGACTGTCGACCAGGGGAATTAACCGTCAGTGACGCCGACACGGACGAATCCGGAGACCTGTCGGAAGCGGAACTCCTTGCGCTTACGGTGACCCAGCTTAAGCGCATCGCTGGCGAAATGGGGATCACGCTGACCGCCACCACGAAGGCCGGAATCATCGAAGAGATCCTCGCGGCCCAGGCGGCGGCGGCGGAAGACGATACTGTTCCCGGTGGGGACGATCCCGAGCCGGGCGAACCTTAAGGGGTGAAAGGACATGCTTGAAGCGGCAAAGACGGCCCTGAGGATCACCGTGCCTGATTTCGATTTCGAGATCATGGACCTGATCGACGCGGCGAAGCTGGATCTGGGCATTGCCGGCGTGGTTTTCGACGGCGATCTGGACATGCTGGTCAGGCGGGCTGTGATCACATACGTCCGCTGCCACTTCGGCAGTCTCGAGCCCGAGGAATACGACCGGCTGAAGGCCTCGTATGACGAGCAGAAGGGGCAGCTCCGCTCGGCCACCGGGTATACCGACTGGGGGGATGGCGATTGAAACGCAACACGGTCGTCTATCTGATCCGGGAGGACCCGGCGGCTCACGGAGTGACGGAACCGCACCGGCGCGTGGAGCGCAAGGTGTACGCCGTCATGCGTTCTGTCGGAATGCGTGAGACTTACGAGGCCATGGGCCACGGAATCGCGCCGGAACGGGTCTTCGACCTGGCTATTCCCGAGGAATACCAGGAGGAAAAGCTGCTGAAATGGAACGGCCAGATCTACCGCGTCGTGAGGACCTACATCAACGGGGAGACCCTGTCCATCACCGTGGAAAGGGGGAACGAGCGTGACGTACCTTGAGGCGCACCGCGCGTTCTGCGGGCTGGGGATGCCCTGCGCGCAGGTGGCCTGGGATCCGCCGCCCGACCGGGATTACCTGGTCACCCGCGTCGGCGGCCAGGAAAGCGACCTGTGGGCCGACAACACCATGACGGAGCAGGTGCTTTACTGCACGGTGGATCTGTTCGTTCACGGCAGCGAGGGCATTGAGACCGCTGCGCTCATCCAGCAGACGCTGCAGGGCCTGGGCATCCGGTGGGGACTTACGAGCATCCAGTGGGAGAGCGAAACGCGGATCAACCACTGGGAATGGACCTTCTACGTCAAGGGGCTGATCTGATGGCGAAGAAGGGCATCAGCTGCGAGCTGATCGGCCTGGATGAAGCGGCGAAGCTCCTGGAGGACCTGGGCGCGACCGCCGACGACATCATGGCCAAGGCGCTCTACGAGGGACTGGCAGTCATGGCCGACGGGCTGAAGGCCGAGATCCGGGCGCTGCCGGAGGACAGCGGATTCAAACGGATTCCGAAGGATCCGAAGCGCAACGTGGTCGGCAGCCATGACAAAGAGGACCTGATCTCCCATCTGGGCATCAGTCATTTCCGCTCGGAGACCGGCAAGCTCTACGCCCGGATATCCTTCAACGGATACGGCCAGGTGAAGACCAAAAAGTTCCCCAACGGCCGACCGGTGGTCCTGATCGCGCGCAGCATCAATTCCGGGTCCTCCGTGCGCGTGAAGCACCCGTTCATCAAGCCGGCCATTTCCAAACACAAGGCGGCGGCGCTCGACAAGATGCGCCAGGTCGTCTACGACGAAATCAAGAAATCAGGAGGATAATACCATGGCTGTTATCGGTCTGAGCAAACCGTATTACGCCACCTATTCCAACAGCGGGACCACCGTCACCTACGGCGGCGCGACCTCGCTGGGCAAGGCGTGCGAGGTCGGCATCTCCATCGACGAGGCCGACCCCACCATCTTGTACGCGGACAATGGCCCCGCGGAGACCGCCAGCGGCTTCTCCGGCGGCACGCTGACGCTGGACATCGACGAGCTGAGCATCGCCGTGGCCGGAGCCATCATGGGCGTCGTGCCCACCTCCAGCACCACCCCGTCCGGCAGCAACAACGTGATCACCTTCGGCGGCACCGCGGCCCCGCCCTACCTGGGCTTCGGCATCGTGGTGAAGAAGCAGGTGAGCGGCACCGCCAAGTGGCTGGCCATCGTCCTGCACAAGATCCAGTTCCATGTCCCGGACGTGAACGCCACCACCCAGGGCGAATCCATCGAATTCCAGACGCCGGAGCTGGAGGCCACCATCCTGCGCGACGATTCCAGCAGCAACAACTGGATCACCCAGGCCCAGTTCGAGACCGAAGACAACGCGGTCTCCTTCATCACCAATTTCCTGGCGGCCCCAACCACCAACCCCTGAGACGGAGGATACTAAACGATGCGGACGGGCAAGTTCAGCTTTTACGGCAAGGAATACCTGATCACGTTTTCCGCGCGCGTGCAGTACGCGCTTGAGGCCGAAGGCATCTCCCTGGAGCTGCTCCAGGAGAGCAAAACGCCCGTCACGGAAGTCGTGAAGATGCTCTCCTACATGATCGACGCCGGCGACCGCTACGCCAGGATGAACGGCATCGAAAACCCGGGGACCGTGTCCTTCGACACGCTCCTGGACGGGCTGGACCTGCCGGACATCCAGAAGATCCCGCCGCTGCTGGCGTCGGTGATCTCCGGCGAGCGCAAGGTGGAGGCCGAGCCGCCAAAAAACGCAGACGCTCCGTCCTGAGCGCGGCCAGGGCGGAGAGCATCACGACTGAATGGCTGATCTGGTACGGGATCAAAATGGGGCTGTCATTGGAAGAAACGATGACAGTCCCTCTTTCCCTGCTGCTGGACCTGATCGCGGTGGACCAGATCAAGAACGACGGATTCAAACAGAAGAAAACGCAGGCGCAGAATGAACGCGAGCTGGCGATCATCCTGTCACTGAAATGATCGGAGGTGGGGACATGGCAGACGGCGACGTCGGGATCAAACTGGTAGCTGAAGACGCATCGTTCAAAACGGCGATGTCGAACGCGAACCAGCTGATCAAGCAGATGACGCAGGAATGCAAGGAAGCCGCCTCCGGTATGGGTGACCTGAGTTCCAAACAGGAAGCGTACGGCAATCTGCTCGAAGCGCAGAAAAACAAGCTGGAGCTGCTGAACAAAGCCCACGCGGACGCGAAAACCAAGCTGGACGCCCTGGCGGACGCGCTGGAAAAGGCGAAAGAGGCCGGCGACCCCGCCGAGATCGAAAAGGCGTCGGACGCGTACACCCGGCAGGCCACCGAGGTCTCCAAACTGGAGACCCAGATGAGCGCGGCCCGGACCGCCATCAACGAGACCACCTCGAAGATGGACGAGCTGGGCCAGGCCACGGACGAGACGTCCGATAGCGAGAACAAGCTGGGCGACGCCACCGAAGACACCACCGAGAAGCAGAGCAAATTCAAGGACGCGCTGAAGGATGTCGGCGAGCAGCTCGCCAAGCTCGGCAAAGAGGCGGCACAGGCCGCCATCGACGCCCTGAAACAGATGGGCGAGGCGCTGGTCGACGTGGGAAAAGCGGCGCTCGAAAGCTATGCCAGCTATGAGCAGCTGACCGGCGGCGTCGAAACGCTCTTCGGCGAGTCCTCCCAGAAGGTGATCGAGTACGCGAACAACGCGTACAAGACAGCCGGCATGTCCGCCAACGAATACATGGAGACGGTGACGGGCTTTTCCGCCTCGCTGCTCCAGTCCCTCGGCGGCGACACCGAGGCGGCGGTGGAATACGCGAACATGGCGATTACCGACATGTCTGACAATGCCAACAAAATGGGCACGGACATGTCCTCCATCGTCACGGCATACCAGGGCTTCGCGAAACAGAACTACACGATGCTGGACAACCTGAAGCTGGGCTACGGCGGCACCAAATCCGAGATGGAGCGACTGCTCCAGGACGCGGACAACCTTAGCGACAGTTTCAACCTGCAGAAGGACGCGGCCGGAAACCTGGTCTACAGCTACGCCGACATCGTCGAAGCGATCCACATCGTTCAGGAAAACATGGGGATCGCCGGCGCGACGGCGAAAGAAGCCAGCACCACGATCGAAGGATCCGTGTCCTCCATGAAAGCCGCCTGGCAGAACCTCGTCACCGGCATTGCCGACGGCAACGCGAACATCGTGCAGCTGGTCGGCAACATGGTGGACTCCATCATCACGGCCGGGGAAAACATTATCCCGCGGATCAACGAGATCATCAGCGGTATTGCCAAGGCGGTCCAGGAGTTTGTGTCCAACGGGCTGCCGAAGCTGCTGGATGAGATCCCGAAATATATCGAGATGCTGTTGCCGACCGTTGTTGAAGCCGTGAAGGCGATCCTCGAGGCCATCAGTGACGCGCTGCCGCAGATCATCGACATGATCAAGAAGATCCTGCCGGACATCATCAAGACACTGACCGACGTGATCCCGGACGTCATCAAGGTGGGCGTGGAGATCATCAAGGCTCTGTGCGACGGATTGAGCGACGCGCTGCCGGACCTGATCGCGGCGCTGCCGGAGGTCATCCAGGCCATCGTGACGGGCATTGCCGACAACCTCGGCGACATCATCGACAGCGGCATCAAGGTGATCATGGCGCTGGTGGACGGCATCCTGGACGCGCTGCCGGATATGATCGACAAGCTGCCGGCCATCATCGAGGCGGTGGTGACCGCCATCGCGGAAAACCTGCCCAAGCTGATCGAGGCCGGCCTTCAGATCATCCTGAAGCTGGCCGAGGCGATCATCACGAACCTGCCCAAGCTGATCGAGAAGATCCCGGAGATCATCGCGGCGATCATCAAGGCGTTCACCGGGGCTGATTTCAGCGAGATCGGCAAGCACATCTGGGACGGCGTGACGAAGGTGTTCGACGCCATCGGGCAGTTCTTCGGAAACGTGGTCACCGAGGTCAAGAATGCCTTCAACGGCATCGACAGCTGGTTCTCCAAGACCTTCACCGCGGCGTGCGACGCGGTGCACAACGCCTTCAAAGCCATCGGCCAGTGGTTCGGCGACCGCTGGAAGGAGATCACCAACGCCCTCCAGCCCGCGGACTCCTGGATGAAAGAAAAATTCGGCGCGGCATGGGAAGGCATCAAGAACGCCTTCGCGCCCTTTGTGGACTTCTTCAAGGGCATCTGGGAAAGCGTGAAGGCGGTATTCTCCGTGGTCAGGGACGTGCTCACCGGAGATTTCCAGGGCGCGTACGAAGGCATCCAGAACATCTGGAACGGCGCGAAGGACTACTTCGGATCCGTCTGGGAGAGCATCAAGAACATCTTCTCCAACGCCTGGGAGACCTTCAAGGGCATCGGCCAGAACCTGATCGACGGCGTCAAGGCCGGCATCACCGGCGCGTGGGATTCCTTCAAGGGATGGTTTGACAACCTTTGGAAGGGCATGATCGACGGCATCAAGAACTTCTTCGGCATCAAGTCCCCGTCCAAGCTGATGGCCGAGCTCGGCGGGTATATCGTCGAAGGCTTCGCCAACGGCATGGAAGACAACGCCGGCCTGATCGACCGCGCTGCCCAGGATACCTTCGGGCGGCTGGATGACCTGGCTTACGTGTCCCCGACGGGCGGATCCTACAGCGCAAACGGCAGCGTCTACGCCGCCGGAGGGGCCGGGAACGCCGCCGGAGGCAATGTGTATCTCCAGATCGACGGCAAGACCTTCGCCAGACTGACGACTCCGTACATCGACCGACAGCAGGGCCGTGACTGGTCCCGCCAGGTGGCTCTGGGGGTGAGCTGATGACATTCAACGGCCGCGACCTGCTGACCTTCTGCGGGGCCGGGGTCTCCATCAACAAGGAGATCCCGCCCGCGTCCGTGGGCCGCGCGATCACTTCGATCGGCGGCGCGAACGGCCACATCCTCGGGAACGCCGAGGACGCGCCGCGGACCTATACGGCCAGGATCAACCTGCACGGCTCCACCATGTCCAACGCCTGGGCGCTGAAACTGAAGCTGGCGGAATGGGCGTACACCACCGGGCTGGCGGACCTGATCCCCACCCATGATCCGGATCGGAAATACCGCGCCATCGTCCAGAGCATCGGGAACCCGGAATTCAAATGGGGCGCGTGCACCATCGACGTGGTGTTCTGCATCCCGGACGCCCGCATGATCTCGATCAACAGCGCGACCGTCACCGGCACCGGATCCGCGACCTTTTCAAAGACCGGCAGCGCGGATCCGATCATGGTGGTGTCCTTCACGCCGACCGCGGACCTGACGTCCCCGGTCATCACCCTCAACGGCAGCACGGTCTTCGCCATCAACGGCAGCGTGCTCACCGGCGTGCCCTGCGTGGTGGACTTCGAGAAAAAGACGCTGGTCAAAAACGGCGCGAACGCCCAGAGCGAGATCAATTACATGCAGACGAACTGGCACCCCGCCTTCGCGTCTTCCAACACCGTCGCAGTAACCAACGCGACGGTCTCCGTTGAGGTGACCCAGAGATGGCTGTGATCTATCTGTTCGACCCGCAGCTCACCTGCCTCGGCGCGTACGAGGCGGCGGAACTGGTGCACTGCGAGGCGACCTATGAGGCGAGGGCCGAATTCAAGACGGAGCTGCGGCTGACGAGCGGATACTGCTTCGGGTTCCACTGCATCGACAGCAAGTTCCGCATCTTCGAGATCGACGAGGCGGACTACCGGGACGACACCGGGGACCTGTATGTGACCGGCACGGACCTGGCCGTGCGCGAGCTGACGGACATCGTGGTGACGGACGTCCGCTGCGTCGCCATGACGGCGCCGGTGGCGCTGGGCCACCTGCTGGAAGCCACGGGATCCTCGTTTGTGGTCGGGACCACGATCACCACGGCCAGCCTGTCGAGCCGGCACTATTACAAAAAGCTCTGGAACGCCATCGTCGACCTGATGGACCGTTATAACGTCCGCATGGTCCCGAGCTTTACCATCAACAGCAGCTGCCAGATCACCGCCAGGGTGATCGACGTCATATCCGCGGAGCCGGTCTACCGCGGCCGCCTCTTTGAGAGCGGCGACGACGCGAGCGGCGTGCGGGTGACCGTGTCTGGCAATCCGAAGACGGCGCTTTACGGCCGCGGCAAGGGCGTGGAGACAGGGGAGACCGACGCCGGCGACGCCGCCTACGGGCCGCGGCTCACCTTCAAGAACGTGGTCTGGTCCACCCTGAACGGCGACCCCGTGGACAAACCGCTGAACCAGGAATGGGTCGGGGATCCGGACGCGCTGATCGCGTTCGGACGCAACGGAGCCCACCGCTTCGACGTGGTGATCTTCGACCAGATCACGGACCCGGAGGAGCTGCTGCAGGCCACCTGGGATTATCTCCAGACGGTCTGCTGGCCGAATGTCAGCGCCACCGCCACCGTCTACGACCTGGAAATGGCGGACGGATACTCCTGGGCGGCGGTGCGCGTGAACGACGAGGTGGTGATCCGCCCGAAGCTTTTCCCCGCGGACGTGACCGCGGCGATCACGCAGATCTACCGGGATTATGTGAACCCGGCCAAAACGCGCCTGGAGATCAACACCACCGGCGTGCAGACGTCGGCCGCGTCGCTCTACGCGGACACCACGAAGCTGCTGGCGGATACACAGAATTTCGAGACCCTGGCGCTCACCCGGAACAGCGTGATCGACACCATGGTGACGAAGATCATGTCCTCCGGCACAAACATGTTCACGGATCCGGACAGCGGCGCGCTGTGCTTCGTTTCCAATGACGGTACCAGCGCCATGATGCTGACCGGCGGCGGCATGATGATCGCCGACGAGAAGGTCGGCAACGTGTGGCAGTGGAAGACCGCGGCCACCGGCGACGGCATCGTGGCGGACGCGATCACCGCCGGCACGCTGCAGGCGTCCCTGATCAAGATCTTCGGCAGCGACCATTTCTACTGGGACGCGAACAACATCTACATCAAAGAGGGCAGCGCCTACGCCATGCACGCTTACGGCGTGACGCTGAAAAAGACCGGCGGCGTTTTCGAGACCACCTATTTCCCGGCCACCAACATCAGCGGGTCCTCGAACGTGGTCATGTGGACCAATTACGGAGGCCCGCCGGCGCAGTCGACGATCACCTTCGAATGCACCGCGGCGACCGGCGAGTTTTATATCTGGGTCTACGACACGGAGAACGGCACCGCCGTGCAGCGGCAGGTTGTCCTGGACGCGTCCACGCTGCAGCAGACGCTGACGCTGACCGGCGCGAGCTTCAACGCCTACGTCAACCCCGCGGGGAAGACGATCACCGGCCTGAAGGCGTATGTCCACATCGAAGACCTGACGGACGTGGGCACCACCTGGGACCTGGGGGACCTGACGATCCCCGCCTCGGAGACCGCCTGGTCCGCCGCGATCAAGTCCGGGTGTTCGCTGGGCACCTATACCATCAGCGTCACCAGCGTCGGCACCGATACGCGCATCAAACTGAGCACCGTCGACCTGGGCACCGCGGAAGAGACCACCATCGGCTATGCCGCCCAGGGCGGCTACACCGATTCCTTCAGCTGCACGGCTCCGTTCGACCTGATGTACGGGCGGGACGCGCCGTCCCTGAGGCAGATCCGGATCGGGTGCTATGACGGCGTCCACTACGGCGTCGGATTCACCGACGACAACGGCGCGACCTGGGAAACGGCGATCGACTTCAACGGCGTGGTCTGCGTGAGTACCTCGGGCGATTATATCAAGATCAAGAACGCCGCCTTCGAGGCCAGGGCGGGATCCGTGGTCAGCATCATGTCCGGGGGCACGTTCCACTGCTACGCCGGCAGCTCCGTCAATTTCGCCACGGACAATTTCCTGGTGAAAAACCGCGCCGGCCGCAACCTGCTCTCCATCGCGTCCGTCGAAGGGAAGGAAGGGCAGATCGTCCTGGGCGAGGAAGGCTTCCCGGTCAACTTCGCAGGGGGCTTCATCCTGCCGGTGGCCAACGGCGGCACCGGCTATAATTTCGGCCAGGTGCACCGGATCACCAACACCCCGAACGCGTCCCTCGGCGCGGACGGCGACATGGCCATCCGCTACGCCAGCAGCAGCGGAGCCTATAACCAGTTCGTGCCCACGATCACCGCGCCCGCGTCGCAGGCCGCGTCAAACGTGGAACACGGCGGGCTGCTGCGCTACTGGAACAACCAGAACTCCATCAACTCCGGCATCCCCTCCGGCTTCTGGGCCGCCGGCAACGACAACGGCTACGCCTACGGGATCTACGGAGAATTCACCAGCCCCAATATCAACATCGACGGCGCGGTCACCCTGGAAGTGACGGGATATCATTACTACCAGAACTCGGCGGGCCTGACCTGCTACATCGTGAACCAGGGCGGCACGATCATCGCCACTGGAGCCATGACGCTGGCATACCGCGCCAGCGGCGTCGCGTCGTGCGTCTTCCAGAGCGTGCAGCTCACGGCGTCGACCACCTACGCGCTGATGATCTGCGACTCGTCGGACGTGCTCGGCAACACCAGCAAATCATACATTTCCCAGGGCACCGTCAACTTCCCGGCCTACGCCGGGAACGCGAAGACCGGGCTTTACATCAAATCCGCCGGCGCGTGGGTCACCGCGTTCGAAACGACTTAACGGAGAGGTATCACCATGAGCGACATCAGGATCATTCTTCGGCATGATGTGTATCGGGACAAGACTGTCGAACCGATCAACCTGCGGAACGCCATTTACGCGGGGGACGCAAGCGCCCAGCGGATCATGTTCCGCGTCTGGGAGAACCATGACAGCATCGTGCCGGACGACCTGAGCCAGGAGACCGTCTCGGCGCGCTTCGTCCGGCCCGACGGCGGGGACGTGGTGATCGCCGGCGTCGGCGGACCCGAATGGTCTTATGTGGACCTTCCCGAGGATTGCTATGTGTATCCGGGCGTCTTCAGGCTGCTGATCCGGGTGTCCAGCGCGAGCCTGGATGTCGTCACCAGCGTGATGTACGTCGTGGGCCGCGTCGAAAAACCCACCACGGAAAACATCATCGACCCCGGCAGCGTGCTCTGGACGCCGGAGCAGCTGACCGCCGCCATCGCGGCATGCAGCGAGGCGACGGCGGCGGCCAACACGGCGGCGACCACGGCCAACACGGCGGCGGCGGTGATCACCGGGTATACCGGGGCGGAAAAGGCCGGCGTGTACGGGACCTACAATTACGCCGCCGAGGGCGAGGCCGGATATTACAACACCTCCGGCGCGACGGCGTCCGCCATCAGCTCGGATTCCGGCGTGATGCGGCTGAAGCTGCCCGTATCCCAGGGCGACAGGATCAAAATCGCGCTGGGCGTCACCTGGTCCACCAACATCAGGCTGTGGGCCGTCGTAAACAGCGACATGGGCGTGCTGCGCAAATGCACCCTGTCCATCAACGATTACCGGACGTCCACGATGGACGTGGAGATCACCGAAGCCGCCGCGGCGTACCTCCTCATCTGCTGGCACCCGAACACCTACCCGGGCGGGTATGTGGCGCGCGCCGTCGGCGGATTCTTCGACACGGCGGATCTGGCGGCCGATACGGCGGCGGATACGTCGTATCCGGCTGAATATCCGCTGGACAGGTCGTCCTCGGATCACAAGAGCGCGCTGATCTCCGGCACTACCGGGCTGTGGTCCACGTCTGACGGATATTACTGCTGGATCGCGAGCCTGTCCGGGATCAAAGCGGTCACCGTAGCGGCCTATTCCACCAGGGCGTGCCGGTTCGCCTTTCTCCGGTCGAACAGTTTCTCGAACGGCGCCGCGCCGGCTTACGCGTCCGGCGACCTGCACCATGTCGTGGCCGCAGGGGAGACCGTGACGATGGCGGTCCCGGCCGGAGCCGCGTACCTGTACATCGCAGACAAGACGGGATCCACGAATTTCTACCCGCAGCACGTATACCTCCGGCGGGCCATGCGCGTCGAGGATACCATCGCCGAGGGCATGCACGGCAGCGCGGACCGCGCGATCGCGAAAAACGAGCTCATCCTGATCGACGGCGCGCTGTACCGGGCGAAGACGGCCATCGCGTCCGGGACCGCCTTCGCCGTCGGCACGAATGTGGAGCGCGCCCTGATCTCCGGGGAGCTGCTCACCCTGTCCGACCTGGCCGGGGAGATGTCCGACACGCAGCGGCTGACCTACACGGACGCCGGCGCGGGGTTCGTCAACGGGAACACCGGGGCCATCGCCGACTCCCACAACACGCTGCACAAAACCGACTACATCGACGTAGCGGGGCTGGCCTCGGTCACTTTCCCGCAGTATTTCAGCGGGTCCACCGCCGGGTACGCGTTTTATAAAAGCGACAAGTCCTTCATTTCCGGCGGGCTGCTGGACGGAAGTAGCGGCAGCGTGATCACGGCGGCCGTACCCTCCGGCGCGGCCTGGTTCGCGTGCTCGTTCACCGCGGCCGATTCGGCGTCCGTGTATTTCGACGGCACGAAAACCGTGTTCAGCCGGCTGGCCGCCGTAGAGAAGAACGCCTTCCCGGAGGACGACCCGACCTGGACACCCGAAGCCGGAAATTTCATCAACATCTTTTCGCATATCGGCGTGATCGGCGACAGCTTGTCCAGCGGGGTTTTCAACGCGCCGAAGAACGGTTCCGTTTCCGCGACGACCGTGACGGATTATACCCGCAGCTGGATCCAGCAGATCGCGAAGCGGAACGGGATCACGGCGTACAATTTCTCCGCTGGCGGGTATTCTTCCAAGACCTGGCTGAACAGCGAATACGCCACGATGATTTCGGACGGAAACCATGACTGCGAAGCCTACTTCATCGCCCTGTGCCACAACGATTACAACGACAGCATCGCGGTCGGGACTTCCGCGGACATCGGCACCCAGGCGGACAGTTTCTACAGGTATTATTCCGATATCATCGCTCTGATCCAGACCTACGCGCCGTATTCCAAGGTCTTCCTGATCACCGCAAAGGACAACTCCAAATTCGGCGATTACAACACTGCCATCAAGTACATGCCGACCGTTTTCACGAAAAACGTGTATGTGCTGGATATGGCGACATGGGGCGGCGGGAAGGACGTGCCGGACTGGATGAAGACCGGCGCCCACGGAAACGCGATGGGCTACCTGCTGTATTCCCGCTGGATCGAAGCGGCGACCGGCTGGTACATCAAAAACAACCCGGGCGAGTTCGCCTATGTTCAGCTGATCGGAAGCACCGCGGAAGCGAACATCCCGGACAGCCAGAACGCCGGAGCTGAATGAAGGTGATCCGAATGACGATCGCGGAATATAGCACGGCCCGGAAGCTGACGATCTACAAACGGCTGTTCTATGACAGCGACTGTTACAGGACCGGCACGAAGCAGATCCCCGCGGGCGTGCAGGTGCACTCCACCGGAGCAAACAACCCGTGGCTGAAGCGCTACGTGCAGCCGGACGACGGCAGGCTCGGAAAGAACCCAAACGGCAACGATCACAACCGACCCGGCGGGAGCGTGTGCGCCTCGGCGTACATCGGCAAGCAGGCGGACGGCACCGTGGCGGTCTACCAGGCGCTTCCCTGGGATATGCGTTGCTGGCTCTCCGGTACCGGGAGCAACGGGAACGCGAACAAGCTGGGATACCTGGGCTTCGAGATCTGCGAGGACGGACTGACCGACCGGGCGTACTTCGACGACGCCGTGATGGACAAGGCGGTTTTGCTCACCGCCTACTGGTGCCAGGAATTCGGTTTCAACGCGAATGAGTACGTTCGGGACCATCATGAGCTGCACGGCATGGGCCTGGCGTCAAATCATGGCGACATCTCCCACTGGCTGGAGAATTTCGGCAAGACCATGGACGACTTCCGCGCGGCGGTGAAGGCTGCCATGGAGGACGGCGTCACCGTGACCGTCATCGACTGTGACGAGGTCAAAGTGCTTTTCCGCGCCAGGGCAGTAAACCCCGGAACATATCTCAACATCCGCAGCGGCAAGGGCACCATGTACGCATCTGTCGGCAAAATCTCCCAGGGCGACGAATGTGACGTCCTGGACGACACGGACGCGGACTGGTGGCGGGTTCGCTATCGCGGCGTCACCGGCTATGCCATGAGCAAGTACCTGGAGCGCGTCCCGGACGCGAACGACGGCAACACCTCCGGCGGGGACGATCCTCCGGACGACGCGCCGCATGATACGCCCGGGAGCAATGAGCCGGACGGCCCGCCGGTGGAGCTGCCGCGGCGCTTCGCCCTGGACCTGGTCCGCATCCTGGTCCCGCAGCTGGGCGACGAGGCCCGGCTGATCCTGGACTGCCGCACCGGCTGCGTGACCGATATCGACTATTCCTGACAGGGGAGGGGTTAACAATGATTCCCGATTGGATCAGTCACTATTGGATCCAGTGGATCTTCGGCATTGCCGGCGGCGTCCTGGTGGCGCTCTATAACTCGCTGCGCAAAAAGGTGGCGAAACAGCGCGAGGAGTCCGAGGCCGTCAAAAACGGGATGAAGGCGCTGCTGTCCAGGCAGCTGGTGGCGGACTGCGAGGCCGCGATCCGCGAGGGATTCGCCAGCATCCAGTACAAAAACGCCATGACCGAGGTATACGGCTGCTACCACGCGCTCGGCGGGAACGGCAGCGTAACGCAGCTCTTCAACTGCTTTATGACGCTGCCGACGGTTCCGGGAAAGGATGAGGAACATGAGGGATAATGTACTGACCGCGCTTTTCCGGGGCCAGACGGTCGCCCGGACGGCGCATCTGTTTCAGTACGATTATGGACAGGTCCTGGTCTTCGGCGACCTGACCCTGCCCACGTCGTATGAGGTGCATTTCGGGTCCAGCCCAACCGCGTCCACCGTCACCATGATCGGCGGGGCGGACGGCGTGGAGATCCCGGACAGCCTGCTCCGTACCGCCGGGACCGTGTACGCCTGGGTGTACCTGCATACGGGTGAAGATGACGGGGAGACCGTGTACTGTGTCAGCATCCCCGTGGCGGCCCGCGGGGCCATCACGAACGCGGAGCCGACGCCCGTGCAGCAGGACACCATCACCCAGGCCATCGCCGCGCTGAACGCGGGCGTCACCGCCGCCGAAGCCGCGCAAGCCGCCTGGGAGAGCATGAGCGCACAGGCCGAGACCCTTCCGGCCGGGAGCAGCGCCACCGCGTCCTACGCCGACGGTGTGCTGAGTCTGGGCATCCCCGCGGGCGCGCCGGGTCAGGACGGCCAGGACGGCGCGGACGGGCAGGATGGCGCGCCGGGACAGGATGGACAGGACGGGTACAGCCCCACCGCCACCGTAACGGATATTACCGGCGGGCATCGTCTGACCGTCACGGACAAAAACGGCACGATCACCGTGGACGTGATGGACGGGCAGGACGGGGCGGACGGTCAGAACGGGGCCGACGGACAGGATGGCGCGCCGGGTGTCGGCGTTCCTTCCGGCGGCACGACCGGACAGGTGCTGAAGAAAAAATCAGCGACCGATTACGACACCGAATGGGCCGCGGACGCCGCCGGGGTGTCTGACGTGCAGGTCAACGGCACCAGCGTGGTCACCGGCGGCGTAGCCAACGTGCCGATCGCCGGATCCGGCGCGCCCGGCGTCGTCGCGCCGAGTTCCACCTACGGCACCGGGGTGAATTCGTCCACCGGGACCGTATACCTGATGAAGGCGTCGTCTGAAGACGCGAAAGCCGGGACTCAGCAGTATAAACCTGTCGTGCCGTATAACCAGCATGAGGCTGTTTTTTACGGGATGGCCAAGGCGGCGGGAGACAGCACACAGTCCGCGTCTTCCAACACTGTCGGCGCCTACACCGAGACCGCCCGGTCGAAAATCAGCGATATGCTGAACGCCCCGGTATCCGTCACCGGGTCCACGCCCAGCATCACCGCCATGGCCGGGGTGCGCTACGTCTGCGGCGAGGTATCCACCATCACCATCGTTCCGCCCGCGTCCGGGTGCGTGGATGTGGTGTTCACGAGTGGCAGTACGCCCGCCGTGCTGACCGTGACCCCGCCCACCGGAATGACGATGAAGTGGGCCAACGGTTTCGACCCGACCAGCTTGGATGCGGACACGGTGTACGAGATCAATATCCTCGATGGCTGTCTGGGGGTGGCTGGAACGTGGACGTGATGCAGCTGCGGCGCAGACTGATGTCGATCGTTGGAGGGAATGCAATGGTAGGCGAGTTTTCGCAGTATGAAAAAAAGATACTGACGTTCGCAAACGCGTCGAACGCCAGCAATTGGGACAGCGGCGCCATTGTTCCGTGTTCATTCACCCCGAAAATCATTTACTTTGTCAGCAACAGCACGGCAAACGAGCACATCCAGAAGGGCGTTTTCGTGCTTGACAGCACAGCCCCATATGGCGTCATGTTCGGTCTTACGACGTCCGGCGCGGAGAACGGGCAGTATTTTAAGCTGAACGAGACCGCAAGCATCGGGCGTTTTAAACTTGATGGCACAACGCTTTATATCTGTCGGTCCGCCGCCACAGTCTACTGGCACAGTGAGGACACCTATACCTTTGAAATCTACGGATAATGAAAGGATGATGAACCATGCGTAACATTTACATCGTCAACGCCGCGCAGGTCGTCACGTCTGATTCCCACCCCGAAGGACTGTATTCCGTGGTCACGGGCTACCCCAAGACCTATGACAGCCGGTCCTATCCCGCCGCTGACGCCAACCCCAACGGTTCCACCGACCGCGCCCTGATGGCGGCGCGGGCCGAATATTATGCCCGCTTGTCCGCTTTCTGCGTCGGGTCCGACACCCGCGTCATGGCCACGGTGACCCTGACCCAGGCCGACGGGCGCGTCATCATGCGCGAGTGCATCGGGACGTTCCCGGACATGACGCCGGAACCCGTCGTGGACGGTGATGCCTGATGCCCCTGTTCTGGCGCGTTTTTCTGGCCATTCTGGCGGGTTTCCTGCTGGGCGAGGGATTCCTTGCGTGGCTCGTCCTGATGCCCCTGGCGCGGCAGGAAAGGCAGTATCTGCGTGAATTCTACACGGCGTTGAAGTCCGGTTCCTACACCGAACACGAAGACGACGAAGAAGGGAGCGATGAAGATGACGAAAATCGACTGGGTGAGTAAGCTGACCTCGCGCAAGTTCTGGATGGCGGTGTGCGGGCTGGTGTCCGGTCTCCTGCTGGCCTTCAAGGTGGACGAAGGGATCACCAACGAGGTCACGGGCTGCATCATGGCGGCTGCGTCCGTCGTGGCGTACATCATCGGCGAGGGTCTGGCGGATGCCGCCGGGGCGAAGGCGGACACCTATGTGGTCGAACCGGAAACGCACCCGCCCGAAGACAGCCTGGAAGACGACCTGAAATAAAATTCACCCCGGGGGAAACCCCGGGGCTTTTTTTATTCTGCTTTTTTCCTGGCGCCGACATATTCCCCGCTGCGGACCCGCTTGTCCACGTACGGCGTATCCGCCGGCACCATCCAGTCCCTTCCGACCTTGATCGCGCCCGGAAGGTTTCCGCGCAGGCATTTCTGCCGGACCACTGCCGGATCCTTCCCGACCTTCACTGCATATTCCGCCAGCGTGATCATATTGCTCAGATCCATGCGCACCTCCTTAAAACTCGTCGTATCCGTCCGGGAGAACCACGCCGAGCATGTCGTTGTACGGCACGTCAACGCTGACGGAATCTGTCCCCGGAATCTTTTCCCAGCCCTTCTCAAGGACATATTTCACCGGGATCGGGACCTCAAAATCCGCCGTATTATAAGCGGTGATGAACGGCAGAAACGTCCTTGGCACACATACGATACTGTGGCCTGCATCCAACACGTAATAGTGCAGGTGCGCGATCTCCGCTGGAAGCTTTGCCGGATACGGGATATCCCGTATCATGTGTCTGATGTCCTCCATAGATTTCCTATACATTCTCCAGATCTCCTTCCTCTGCGGGCATCCAGGCCCGCGAAAATTCATGATCCTTGAAAAGCTCTGCCAGGCCGGTAATCTGCTTTAGCCGAAGGATCTCATCCTGGTCCATGCCGAGGTGCTTCGCGATCCATGCGTCGGACCGTCCGATCTTGTGAAGCTCTGCCACGATATTGCCCATCAAATCCACATCGTGGCTTCCGCGGGCGCGGTTATGGCGGATCGTTGACGCCATGCGCTCGTCCAGTTGCTTGTCGATAACGGAGACCGGCAGCATTCCTCCCTCACGGTCATAAATATCCGGATAATCCAGCATGATCCGGTAGCGGTGGAATCCGTCCACGATATGGTACTCATCATTCTGCGCGTCATAGACGCATACAATGGGCATCGTATACCCGTCGCACTTAATGGAATCATACAGAAGACGCATCTCAGGAGGCGCGACGCTGTTGGGGTTGTACTCATTCGGGCGGATCTTTTCCACGGGGACCGCGCGCACCCCATAGACCGGCGATCTGAACATCACTCTTCTCCTTTCATGACCTTGCGGTATTTGGCTTTGATGGCATTGATCCGGGCCTGCTGCGCTTTATTGGGCCCGAACCCCATGAATCTGCAGTAATGATCGTTCTTCAGGATGCAGTAGCACATTCTTTTCCAGCTGGGGATGTCGATCGTGGTCGTGACATCATCGGTCTCGTCCGGGATCTCGCCCTCAAACACGATCCGCGTCTTGCCGTCTTTAGAGAAATTGCTGACGCCGTTCTCCCGGATGGCGTATCCGCGCTCCCGGATCTCCGAAATCACCTCCGGGGCAAACCCACCGCCGGTCCTGTGCCAGAATTCGATGGAAAAATTAAACTTCTCCAGGTAATTGTTCCGAAGCTCTTCCGGCAGCGTGGACAGGAGGAACATGGTGTAGCTCTTCCAGGTGTGTCCCTTTGGCAGCGTGATCTGCCGGTATCCCATGGCCTTGGTGGCCCCGTAGATCGCGCCGAAATTCGCTCCCTGGACGCGGCCGACCAGCTTTGCCCAGGTCTGCGGCTCAATCACGCGGTACAGATTCAGGCTTTGGGTAGCCCATTCGTTGAACGGGCTGGCGACCCGCATCTGATCAAGCGTCTGGCCGGCCTTATAAAAAAGATCATAAAGCCGGTTATAATCGTAGCCGAATCTGCCGTTCGCGATCCAGATATCTTCCGTCTCCCAGTCATAGAGCGGCGCAGCAGTCCAGACGTCCTTATAATTCTGACTGATCCACATCGCGTCCTTGTACGGATACCGCTTGTTGATGATCGCGTTGTAGCGGTGCAGGCTCTCGCCGGCTCTCATCCCGATCAGGGCGACGGTCTTCCCGCCGCCGCAGTGATCCCGGTACCACCTGCCGAACTGCTTGTAAAGATCCTCCTGGAGCATCTTCAGCTTATAAAATCCAAAGGGGCAATTGTCCAGGTTCACGACCCAGCGGTTCTCCGGCATCGGGCGCACCCATATATCCTTCTCTTCCGGATCCCATGGATACCAGAACAGGCTGTAATTGCTCAGGTTCGTTTTGCTCCCCATCGGAAGGCAGCACCAGAAGGATTCACACCGGTCCCCGTAACGGTCGAACATCCTGGTGACGTACTCCGTGGTCTTTTCATACTGCGCCTCAAAATCCTGGTGGAACAGCCCGATCTTTTTCCGGATCCCGTGTGCGTCCATGTAGTCCATGACCAGATTCAGGAGCAGTCCGGAATCCTTCCCGCCGGAAAAGCTGACGTAGATATTATCAAACTCCTGGAAAATGAATCCAAGGCGCTCCTGCACCGCGTCAAACACGCTGGTCTCCAGATACATTTTTTCCATCGCCGTCCTCCATTTCCCCGCGAAGCCATGCGCGGAATTTTCCCTTTGCGGATTTCTCGCCGTTGGACGCTTTCAGCTCGCGCTTGATCGCGTCCTCCAGGCGCTCCTTTCGTGTCAGGCAGCGCATGATCTTCATGTCCAATGTGCCGCCGGCAAGGATGTCCAGGATCTCAACCGTGTGCTCCTGGCCGATCCTATAGACGCGGTCCTCGCTCTGGATCCTGGTAGCCCAGTCCCAGTCATTGGAATAATATACCACACGCCGGCAGAACTGGAGATTCAGCCCATACCCGGCGCAGGCCTTGTTCGCGACCAGGAAGCGCGCGCTCCCGCTCCGGAAGGCAGCCAGCGCAGCTTCCCGCTTTTTCGCGGACATCCCGCCGTAAAAAGTGACCGCGTCCGGCAGCACCTGGCTGATCGACAGGATCTCGTGCGTGTACTTTGCGAAAATGATCGCCTGTTCGCCTCCAAAGCGGGCCGCTGCGCGCAGCAGTTCCTGAATGCGCGGATTATCAAGCGGGTCCTTGAACATGGGGCTGGTCTTCATATGCATTCCGTCATCAGCTACCCACAGGCCGCTGATGATCGCCTGTGCCGCGGAGAACATCCGGTAGATCGTATCCGGTCGCTGCTCATCGATCTGCGCGATCATAGACTCCATAACATCATCGTAATGCCGCTCCTGGGCGTCTGTCAACCGGTACGTCTCAGTATCATACCGCTTTCCTGGAAGCTTCCGGCAGTCTGACATGGAGACCTGATAACTGTATGGGGCGATCTTTTCGATCAGATAATCCGTATTCAACGTGCGGCGGATCTTCCCGGGAATCTCCGGATCATACTCCAGATGGTTCGCCGCGAAAGACCAGAACGAGCGGTAGCCCAGGATCCGCCAATCCAAGATATACCACTGGGCAAAAAGGTCCGCCTCATTCCGGCTGACCGGTGTGCCGTTAAGGATGAGCCTATACCTGCATGCTTCGGCCAGGTCGATGACGCGCCGCGTGCGGAGGGCGTTGTGGTTTTTCACCAGGTTGCTTTCATCCACGATCAGCATCGTCGTGCAGGCGGCAGCGTACCGCTTCAGCATCTCATACAGCCGCAGGCTGGATGACAGGCTCTCAATCCCGTAGACGGCGATATGCGCCAGGGCTCCGTCCGCATGCTTGCGTATGTCTGCCCGAAGGTTCTCCCTCACGGAGCATGGACAAAGCCACAGCGCGTGGCTGATCTTTCCGGCATCCAGGCGACGCAGGATCATCTCCAGCGCCGTCCTGGTCTTGCCGGTCCCCATCTCCATATACAGCGCACCGACACGGATCGGAAGCAGCTTATCTACCGCCTCCTTTTGCCACGGGTAGAGGTCTGTCAGCATTCTGATCATACGTTATCCTTCAAATCGGGGAGCACCTCGCGCCCGGATTTCAGCACGTCCTTCTCATCGTATTCAGGCTCCAGAACAGGCGCGGGGGCCACATTGCTGGAAGCGCCGGCGAGCCGGTCCAGCTTCTCCTGCGCTTTCGCGGTGATCCGGTATCCGTACTTCGACGCGAAATCGATCACCGCGGCCCAGCTGCGCTCCGGTACGACCACGCCGGGCGCCTCGTATCTCGCCCCGGGAATAGATTTCGCCTCATAGTAATGATTATCCTCCCTGGGCCACTGGATATAAAATCCGGAAGAATGGCTCTGCACCCAGCGCCTGCACATCGGCATGTACTCTCCGCGGACGGCGAGGTCCAGCAGCGCTTCAGAGTCGAAGCGGACGGCGAAGCCGGAATTCAGCAGCCGGCTTCCGAGCTCTGCGGCTACGTTCTCCGGCGTCCCTGTCTTCTCTCCCGTGACCAGCTGCCAGCACCCGTCCTTCCAGGAGAAACCCATCGCCTTCACTGCATCCCTGAACGACTCGTTCTTGTCATAGATCGCCGTGACGGTCCCGCCGATGATCCTGATGTCAGCGCTGCCGTCATGCCTGCGCTTCTCCGGGACGGCTTCCGGACGGGAAGGCTTGGGTTCTTCCTCTTTGGGCTGCTCCTGCTTTTTCGGCTCCGTCTGCGCCGGTTCCCTGTCCAGGGCCTCTTTTGCCTGCTCAAGGGTAATCTCTTTGTCATGCAGCGCCTTCAGGGTGCTGTCCAGCTGCTCAATCGCGGCGCTGTCAAAACTGTTGATGTGCCGAACAATGCTTCTGATGTCCCCGTACGCCTGGTGCTCAATCCACCATCCGGCGCTTTTCCTGGTCAGCAGTTTCCGGACGAGGAACGCGTATACCATCGGATAATGCGGACGGCGTTCCTGCGCATCCGGATCCAGGTAGTGCTCCCGCAGCGTGCTGATCGTGCTTTCACGAATGCTGTTCGCCCAGGCCACCTGCTTTTCCGTGCCCTCCAGTTCCGGGTATCCCATCTCAGCGGCCGCAGCGGCGGCTTTCCGGTTTTCTTCGTCGCGCTGCGCCTGCTTCCGCGCGTTCCGGCAATCGTCACATTCGGTAATGTTATCAACCGCCCAGGCTTCAAAGCTGTTCGCGTCCCTCCGATTCGGCCGGTAAGCGCTCACCTCAAATTCATTTCCGCACTTCGCACACTTGCAAATCGCTCTTGCCATCGGCATAATCTTCGCTCCTTTCAAACAACAGGATCTTTTCTACTATTATTATACTACGATAGAGTAGCATTGTCAACGATTTTTTGACACCTTTTTTGACGCCCGTTTTTTCCCGAAAATCACTATTATCCACCTTTTTCGCCCTTTTTATCCCTGCCGACCAATGCTTTGATTTACATTACAAAAACCCCGGAACCCTTGTAAAATCAGGGTTTCCGGGGCTTTTACGGTGGTGCGCCCGGCGGGATTCGAACCCACGGCCTTCAGAGTCGGAGCGTGTAGTGTCGTGGCTTCGGAGGCCCGATTTTACTGGGTTTGCGGGTGATGCGGTAGATCTGACGCCCGTTTTGACGCCCGAAATAGGCGGTGGCGTTGGCGATGGCCGTGCGGATCCGCGCGGGCGTGACGTGGTCGTAGACCTGGAGGATCATCTTTTCGTCCGCATGTCCGAGCCACTGGATGGCAACGTGGAGATCGACGCCGGCGTCGCAGAGGTTGGTACAGTAGGAGTGGCGGAAGTCATGGCAGCGGAGGGAGATCTCCTTGTACGGCGGCAGCGCCAGGGCGTCGGCTTCGGCCTTGCGGCCGGCAGCCAGCAGCTGCTCCCGGAGGACCAGCTGCGCCTTCTGCTCACGGGTGCGGCCCCACCAGCGGCGCTGCACGCCGCCGTTGGCCGCGCGGGAGAGGGCGTTATTGTAAGCTTCCCAGGCGCGAGAGAAGGCCTGCTCGGTGCAGTGTGTTCCGTCCGGCATGGAGAGCAGCAGGCCGCGGATGGGCCTCAGGACGGCCCGGAGGGGCGGCAGCAGCGGGATATCCCGAACGCCGGCTTCCGTTTTCGGATCCGTCAGGATCGGCTGATTGGAATCGAAGCGGACGGCCTCGCGAATGTGGATCATGTTCTCCCGGAAGTCCACGTCGCGGGAGACGTTGAGGGCGAGGGCCTCGCCGCGGCGAAGGCCGGCGTAATACATCGCCAGGGCGAAGGGGCGGCAGCGGTGGTCCACCGTGCGCACCAGGCGCAGCTCCTCGGGCGTCAGGATGCGGTGGGTGCCCACGGTGCCGCGGTGCGGCTTCGCCGACCTGGAGCGGGCGGGGTTTGAGCGGATCAGGCCGTCCTCGACGGCGGCGTCGAACATGGCGACGGTGAGCATCCGGAGTTTTTTGACGGTGGAGTCTGACAAGCCAAGCAGCGTGTTGTAGACCGCCTTGACGTCGGTCGGCGTGACTTCGGCGAGGCGGATCGAGCCCAGGGCCGTGACCAGGCGGTCCAGCAGGCCCGCGTAGTCGTTGTAGACCTTCGGCTCTACGCCGGCCTTGGCCACCGGCAGCCAGCGGGCCGCGTAGGCCGCCACGGTGACGCGCGCCGGCTCCCGCGCGCCCATCAGCTCGCGGGCCTTGTATTCGTCCCGCTTGCGCTTCGCCTCGGCGGGCGTGGATCCGTAGAAGTATTTCCCGTGATATTTCGCCTGGTATCGGCCGTCCGACCGGGCCGCAAGCCTGGCCATTATTTGAAGCTGAAGGACGGGCCCGCGGGCGGCGTGAAGATCGCCGGGGCGTCCTCTATGATGATGAACATACCCGCTTCCAGGGTGAGCGTGAAGGACGTGGAAGGATAATCGTCACGCATGTAGGACGTTTCCGACGCGATCACCTGATAGGCGTAGCGCTGCGCGTTGGACGACTCTTTTGTGCGGGTGGCGTTGAGCCGGCTGACCACGTGGATCACGACATACTCGTCTTCCCGCGCGCTGATGGTCCAGCGGCCGGCGGGGATCTCCACGCCGATCTCATACGCGCCTTCCGGCACTTCTACGGACTGCCAGGCGTCCGAGGCCCACATGGCCTCCAGGATCCGCAGCTGCAGCGCCTGGAGATCCTCCAGTGACATGGCAGCCAGGTCGATATTTTCCGGTTCCGCGCAGGCCATCCCCGCGCCCATGAGCGCCATGGCGACGACCAGGGCAAACAGTCTCCTCATTTCTCGCTCCTTCCGGGCCGCTTCGGCGGCCTTTATTTATTGCGCCATGTCGGCAGCAGCGCCAGATTCCCCCGCGTAAAGCTGGTAGGCGATGGCCAGCTGCTGGCGGATATACTCGCGGCCCTGCGGATTCAGGGCGCGCCAGGTGAGGATCAGCTGACGCTCCGATGCCGAGATCACGTTGTCGTCCACATCCTCGCCCAGCAGCTCGGCGGTGGTGACGCCCAGCGCCGTGGCCAGCAGCTCCACGGTAACGGCCGAGGGGTTCTTCACGTTGGATTCGATGGCGCTAAGTGCGGATTGGGATATACCCGCACTTTTTGCCAGCCTGTTCTGGCTGATCCCGCGCCGGAGTCTGATCTCCCGAACCTTTTTGCCTGTCTCGCTCATTCTGATCACTTCCGCGTCCTATAGTTTTAGCTATATTCATTATAATTTAATTTTATCGTTTTGGCTATTGACGAGCTATGAAATGGGTGTTAAGATATTATCAAATCGGAGATAAGGAGTGATCACGATGCGGGTTGACCTGAAGAGCATGAGGGAGCGGCGGGGCCTGAACCAGGCGGAGCTTTCCCGTCGAAGCACCGTGCCCCAGCCGATGATCTCCGAGATCGAGAGCGGCGTGGCACGTTACCCTCAGATCAATACCCTGTACAAGCTGGCCCGCGCGCTGCGGTGCAGCGTGGATGATTTCATCGTCGAGGACCGGCCCGACCAGGCCGTGTGAGGTGCGCCATGGAAAAGCTGCTGCAGCCCCGCGACATCGCGGAATATCTCCATGTGGACATCAAAGCGGCGCGCCGGCTGATGCGGACGATGCCTTATATCAACCTGTCGGGCGCGACCGAAAAACCGCGCCTGCTGGTGGCCGAGAGCGACCTGGCCGCCTGGGTGGAATCCCGGAAGGCGGGCGCGCCGGCAGCCGCACCCGGCCGAAAGGCGGCCCCGCGGCTGCGGGTGATGGACGGCTTCGAGCCCGACGGGCGGCTGAAGCGGCGCAAAGCATAACGGGCCAGGCGGCCCTGGACAAAAGAGGAGGACGGAACCATGTTTAAAAGGCTGATCGACGCGCTGACACTGAATTATTCCGTGATGGCCAAGAGCCGCGGGATCATGGACCCAGCCGAGCGGGACGTGCTGTCCGGCTCCGGGCGGGTGCTGATCAAGTACGCCCCGCGGACGATGGTGCCCGAGGGCTGCCAGCCGACCGACGATGACAAAACGGACCTGGCGGAATGCGAGCTGATCCAGGACCACATCCAGCAGATGGCGGAATGGATAGAGCAGCTGCGCATCACCGAGATCATGTAAGGAGGGCGAGCATGAAAAGGAAGCTGTGGGAAGACTTCGACGAGGAAGACGAGGAGATCCTGGGCATCCGCAAGGATGACGACGACGACGAGCTGCCGGACAGCATGGACGAATTCCTGGGCAGCATCCACTATTCCTTCGACCGGACCGTCGGCTTCGGGAATCTGAAGGACAGCGACGCCAGGCAGTTCCTGCGGGGCATGGCCTACGCATACCAGTGCGTGGCCCAGACCGACCTGGACATGCCGGAGATCGACAGCGGCAGCCGCGTGCTGGACCGGATCATCCGCGAGCTGTCCGAGGTGGCACGGGAGCGGATCCTGATCGGCCTGTGCTTCGACGCCGAGGAGATGCTGACGGAGCTCCTGGATCACGAGGCCGAGCAGGCAGAACGCAAGGAAACGCCGGACGAGTGATCCGGCGTCATCCGGCCGCAAGATGCGGGGCGGGCTCATATACCCGCCCTGCGGGTGCGACTCCCGCGGGCCGGGCGTGCCAGTCCACTTGCTGACAGCCGGGAAAGACCGGCATTCCTGAGACACGGCATGGGCCGGCCATACCTTCCATCTGCCGCTCTGGGCATGGGGCGAGACGTGGAGCCGGAGGAGTGCCAGACGTTCGAGTCGTCTGTGTCTCACAGTATCCGGGTGCGAGCGCCGGCCGCTGTCCAGTAAGGCGGCCGCAGGCGGTGCGAAACCGTCGGCCCGGAGGCCCTGTTGGGGAGCGGCGAGACAATTAAATAAATCATCGTCATCGGACAGTCTACATCTCCTTCGAAAGAGGAAGAATGGGTAACCGCATCGCCGCTCCCGCTTTACATCCTCACGCCGGGCGCCGCCTGCATCCGTCCTCGCAGGCGCGCGGGTCCGACTCCCGCGGTGAGGACGATTTTACGGAAGGCGCGCAGACGCCGCCCGGGTGCGGACACCCCGGGCGCACGGTGCGGCACCGTGGCCTTCCGCCACGCGCGCGGCGGTTTCCGCTGCGGTCTCTCCAGGATCCCGCCGGAGGCGTCAACGGCATGCCTGCGGGGGCAGCCGCCGAAGGCGGGGGAAGGACGGGCCGCGGGACCAGTCATATGGACGCGGATGTGCCGGCCGCCGCGCGCTTTTCCAAGAGGAGGCGAGAGGATGAAAACGGCGGACATGATCCGCGAGCTGCTGGGCACCCGCCCGGCGCTGCTGAAGCCGGCGTTCCTGGCCGAGGTGGCCGAACGCCTGGCGTACCTGGACGAAAGAGTGGCCATCCTGTCCGACGGGGAGGACCCGGGGCAGGAGCAGGCCGTGCAGACGAGCCTCACGGACCGCCTGGAGGCGGAGCCGTAGGGATATAAAGAGAGGACGGATAATGATGAGCGAACTGACGACCATTCAGACGGACCTGGCCCCGCGGCCGCTGCCGGAGCTGGAAGCGGAGATCCGCTATTACAAGCGGCAGACGGTGGAGGGCGTCATCGGCATCGGGCGCGCCCTGGCCGAGGCGAAGGCGCAGGTGAGCCGGGGCGACTGGCTGCCCTGGCTGGAGCGGGTGGAGATCAGCGCCCGCAGCGCCGAGAACTACATGCGCGTTGCCCGGGAGATCGCCCCGGGCAGCGCCCTGGCCGCGCTGCCGTACTCCAAGGCCCTGGCGCTGATCGAGGCGCCGCCGGAGACCCGGGAGCAGCTGCTGGACGAGGGCGTGGAGGACAAGAGCGCCGCGGAGATTAAGCGTCTGACGCAGGCCATTAAAGAAGAGGCCCAGCACCGCCGGCGCGCTGAGGAAGAGGCGAAGGAACTCCGGGCTTCCGCCCAGGCGGGGATCGCCCGCGTCAACATGGCGGAACGCGCGGCGAAGGCTTACAAGGATCAGCTGGATGAGCTGTCCCGGACGCCACCCAAGACCGTCACGGTGGAAAAGACGGTCGAGGTCGCCCCGCCGGATTACAACGACCTGCGCCTCCAGGTGGAGACCCTGCGCCGGCAGCTGGCCGACGCCGAGGCCGCCGCGGAGGACGCGGAGCGCCGGGCCTCCGGCTTCGGAACCGCGGAAGAGGAGCCCGCGCCGGAGGGCATCTCCGTGATCGGCTTCGTCAGCGCGTGCAACGACTTCATGGGCCGGGTGCAGTTCTACCCGTACCACGCCCAGGAGCTGGCGGCGCTGGGCGACGACGGCCGGCGGCAGCTGGAGATCTTCGCCCGCGGCGTCCAGAACTGGGCGCTGCGGATGCTGGGCGCGGTGGCGGCTGCCGGCGGCGCGGTGGACTGCGAGGGGGCGGTGTCCAATGGATGAGGAGGGCCTGATCCTGCGGGACGCGGCGCGGGATATGCGGCGCAGCACCGCGGCCATGACGGAGCAGCTGGACCGGCTGACCGCCCTGGTGATCAGCCTGGAGGCGCGGCTCCGGGCCATGGAGAAGGCGGCGGACGCCGTCAGCGTCGACAGCGGCCAGGCGAAGCAGCTGCTGTCCCTGATCCGCGCCCGGGCCGCCGAGATCTGCGCGGTGAATTCCCTGGCGGATCCGAAGGCCGCCCAGGCGCTGCGGGCAGCCTGCCGGCGTCAGCTGCTGGAGGGCTTCGGGATCCGGGACATCCACGACCTGCCCGCCAGGGATTACGAGCGGGCGGTCTGGGGCATCAAAAACTGGAGCAGCTACGCCCTGATCAAGCGCTGGAAGTACGGGGAGGCGACCGGATGAGCGCGCGTTGGAGCGAGAAGGACGCGGACCGGCTGGCGAGCCTGTGGGGCGTCCGTCCGCTGGACGAGATCTGCCGGCGGCTGGGACGCACCAAAGAATCTGTGCGCGGAAAGGCGCGGCGGATGGCCCTGGGAAACAGCTGGGAAGAGAACGGGCGCAGCATCGCGCTGAACGCCCTGTCCGAGGCCTGCGGGATGTCCCGGCATTCCGGCCTTGTTAAGCGTTACCTGGAGACCCGCGGCCTGCGGGTGCGGACGAAGCGCTACGGGGCCCGCGTGTATTACGTCATCCGCCTGGACGAATTCTGGAAGTGGCTGGAGACGCACCGCAGCGCATGGCCCGTCAGCCGCATCACGCCGCTGGCCCTGGGCGCGGAGCCGGACTGGGTGGCGGAGCAGCGGGAGCGGGAGAGGGACTTCGCCCGCCGGCGGAAGGGCGCGCGGTGGACGCCTCAGGAAGAGGCGCTGCTGCGCAGCCTGGTCCGGCAAAAAGTGCCGCTGAACGAGATCGCCCGGCAGCTGGGCCGGGGGCACGACGGGATCTACCGTCGCACGATCGAATTGAAACTGGTGCCGGACCTGGAGCGCGGGAACCATGAGTATTTTTCGGAGGAAGAGGATGCGCGGCTGCGGGATCTGATCCGCGCCGGCGCGGGCATGAGCGAGATCTCCGAGCGCCTGGACCGGGGTGCCAACGGATTGCGAAACCATCTGAGGCGGCGGTTTGGGACACGAGACCTGGACGCGCTGCGGCGGAAATTCCTGGAGGATGAGAGCAAACAGCATGGACGAGCCGATCAATGAGCAGCAGCCGCGGGACGCGTTCCTGGCGGATCCGAGCCTGCCCGCCGAGACCCAGATGAAGGCGCGGGAGGCCCTGGCCAGGTATGTGGAGCGGCAGAAACGGAAGTACGGGGACCCGCCGCCGGAGGGGTACGGGCTGGACGGGTACCCGCTGCAGCGAACGCAGAATGTAGAACGCAGAACGCGGAATGAGGAAGCGGAAGGCGGTGAACAATGAGGTGCGCACGGTGCGGCAAAGAATTCCATGTCGGCGCCGATGGCTGGGGATACGATTATGACGGGAAGCTCACATGCAGCTACTCGTGTATGAGAGCGATGGAAAAGGAGGACGGGAAAATGGGCGAGAACGCGAAAAGGATCATCACGGATGAGGATCGGCAGAAGATCGACGAGATGGCGGCCCAGGGCTTCGACAACAGCGCGATCGCCGAGGCCATGGGCCTGACCCGGTCCGCGGTGGGCGGGTACATCGGCCGGAAGAAGCGGGAGGCGGCGCAGTTCGCCGCCCCGCGAGAGACGCCGGAGGCCCCGGAGGCGGCGTGGTCGGCCGTGATGAAGCGGCTGGAGAAGGACGAGGCCCGCGATGCGGACGAGCTGACCCTGGCCGTGGTGACCCTGATGGCGGACATGATGGAACTGCTGAAGAGGATCCTGTGAGAGGAGGGGACGGAATGACGGATCGTGAGAAGGTGCTGGCGGGCCTGCGGGCCTGCGAGCGCGAGAACGTACGGATCGACTGCCGGCAGGCCGGGTGCCCGTTCTGCGACGAGGACGCGGACTCCTGCACGTCGAGCCTGGCCCGGGCCGCGGTGCGGCTGCTGGACGACACGCCCCGGGTGCTGACCCTGGACGAGCTGCTGAACGGCTCCGGCGGCGGGTGGTACGAGTTTTATACGACACCGGACGAGGAGGACCCGGGCGGGTTCGACCTGACCGAGTGCGGATACTGCCGCGGCGCCTTCATCTTTGAGGACGGCAGCAACGGCATGATCGATCCGGAGGGCTACAACACGATGGCGGGCTGCCGGATCTGGTCCGTGCGGCCGGACGACATCACGAGGACTTCGACGCCATGGGAGGATTGAAGCAGGCGATGGACGAGCTGGACAAATACCTCGGCGAGAACTTCGTCCGCGGCAGCGTCTGGGTGCGGGCCTCGGAGGCGCACCCGCCCGCGCGCGGGCAGTACATGGTGATCATCCGCCGGCGCGGCAAGTATTCCATGACGATGTACCTGTGGAACGGCGGCTACTGGGTGACGGCGGGCGGCAGCCCGGCCAAGGCCGTGGAGGCCTGGCTGAAGGAGGCGGGAAGATGAGCGCGCAGCTGTTTCCGTGGCTTGAACCAGCGCCGGATCCGCGGAGGATCCCGGAGCCGATCACGCCGCCCGCGCCGCCCGCGGGGAAGAAGCCGCCTGGGCGGCCGGACCGGAAGTCGCGCAGGCACAAACGCAGGCCGGACAAGCAGAAAAAATGGCCCGAGGCGAAGATCATCTGACCTTCCGCGCGGGGCAGCTGGTGGTGACCGCGGACCCGGGCGTCGGGGACGAATACCTGGCCCGGGTGCTGCGGCCGATCCTGGCCGGCACGAAGGCGCGGAATCCGGTCGTGGAGATCCTCAGGATCCTGCGCTATCCCGCCCAGCGCGCGGTCGCCTGGCCGGACGTGGCGACGGAAAACCCGCCGCTGACTTTCGGCGCGCTGGTGCGCATGCCCGTGGCACGGTCCCCGGGCCCGGAGGACCTGCGCTTCGGAAGCTGGGAAGAGAGCCTCGCCGCCGCCCTGGCCGACGCCATGGGCGCCGCGGCGGGCCCTGAAGAGACCGAGATACTCAAGCGTCACGCCGCCGGCGCCTTCCGCGGGCGGCGGGCGATCCTTCATTATTCGAGGTGGACGCTATGGCAGCCGTGACCGGAGAGCCCGCGCGGCTGATGACAATAGACGAAAGGGGACTGGACATGCCTGGCTTGCTTGTATACCTTGAAGACCTTCATATTTTTGACGGTCTGCTTTCAAATGAAGACCTGGGCGCGGTGATCCGGGCGCTGGCGGCGTACATCGAGACAGGAGCGGAGGCGGAAGAGCTTTCGCCGACGGCGATGATCGCCTATAGGGTCATCCGAGCGAAGGTGGACCGGGACCTGGAGAAGTACGCCAGGCTGGCAGAGAACGGCGCGAAGGGTGGAAGACCGAAAACCCAACAAAACCAAACAAAACCAAACAATAACCAAGCGGAACCAAACCATAACCAAACAAAACCAAACAATAACCAAGCGGAACCAAACGAAACCAATCAAAACCATATAGAAACAGAATCTGTAACAGAATCCGTAACCGAAGCCGAAACCGAACCTTCTGCCACCGGCGGCGGCGCGGGCGCGCGCGTGGAGACGCCCTTCGGCGAGGTGACGGTCGACCCGCTGATCGTCAAGGTGCAGCGGGAACTGTTCGGCCTGACGGACACGCATTACGATCTCCTGGCCCAATACCGGGCGGACATGAGTGACGAGCTGGTCAGCTACGCCATCGACGAGGCCGTGGCCAACGGGGCGCGGAAATGGTCCTACGTCGAGGGCATCCTGCTGCGCCTGAAAAGCGACGGCATCCGCACCGTGGGCGAGGCGAAGGCCGCCGAGGAGCGGCGCAGACAGAAAGGCCGGGACGCGCCCAGGCAGGTGCATGCGCAGCAATTCACCCAGCGCAGCTATACGGACGCGGAGCTTGAAAGCGGCGTTTCCCCGCTCCTGGCGGAAGCCATGGCGCGGGTGAAGGCCGAGAAGGCGAAGGCTCCCGCGTAAGGAGGGCAGGGCATGGCCATCATTCCCGGCAGGATCTATCGGCGCGTGGAGGCCGCGCTGCATCACCGCGACACCGCGGCGGAAGCGGCGCTGGCCAGGATCCGCGCCGCCGAGGCCCGCGCCACCGGCGCGACGGCCCCCATGGAGGGCGAGCGGGTGCAGACCTCATCCACGGGGGACCGGCTTGAGCGGTCCGTCATCGCCCTGGCCGAGGCGCGGGACGCTTACGCCGAAGTGCTGCGCTGGGAGGACGTGTTCCGGCGGGCGGATAAGCATTTCGAGGACAGGGACGAGCGCCGCTGCGCCGAGC
>RHMF01000195.1_pt1 | contig 36141 bp, 41 predicted proteins | sample 5365151 | NCBI WGS metagenome assembly RHMF01 (sample SAMN10266501, study PRJNA497801) | feces metagenome | isolation source: feces | host: Bos taurus | place: China: Prairie of Fairy Mountain | collected 2017-08-14 | reverse complement strand
AATATTCTCAAACATTTTGATTAGCATGTCACATAATTATAATCTCATCTCAAGCTTTCCACCTTGCATAAACTCAATCTATTCATAAGAATTCTAATATATGATCTCAATATCTAATCAATGTTCATTGCTTGAGTTCTCGTAGCTTAGGATTTTTTTTCATTGTCTTTAGATTTATAATTAAAATTAATTTTAATTGAGCATACTAATAATAATAGTATGAACCATAAGCTCCAATAATGAGCGTCTCGGAATTCTCGGAAATTCATTTGTGATAAATTAAGGATTAAAACGATATTCATGAAAACCTATTCATGTTATTTTCATACGTCAATTTTCATCAAGTTCAGCACGCTGAACAGTATTGTCTTTTTTATATTTAATAAGTTCTTTAACAACTCTTTCAAGCTCAGCGACTCTCTGCTCAAGATCTGGATTATGAACTTTATCTCGTTCTTCATCTCTCTTATCTTCTCGCTCTTTAAGTTTTTCTACAACCATCTTATTTATAATTAATGATTAAATATATGAGGCATTAAAAATTTAACCATCTCTTTTTGTATATCAGTTAAATATGTTAAATCTGGATCATCAATTGTAACATTATATTGTCAATTTCTAAGTTCTAAATTAGCCTTATCTCAGAATATACTTTTAAGATATTCATATACCATTTCAGCTATTTCTTTATTGTAAAATATTTTTCAATAGAACATTTTAGTATCGTTATAAAATAAATTATCGTCGATCATCATCGTCATCTGGAATGTCATCAAACAATCATCTTTCTCATATATCTCTTAGATATTTTTCATATCACAACCATTCCAGTTGATTGATCTCATAAGCATAATCTACGTCATCATAATATGACATATCTAAATTATACTCGCCATTTATATGCCAGAATAGTCTACGTTGCTCCTGCTCTATTTTATCACACCATTCTTTATACCTTTCATAATTAGCAGCATGACATTCTTCTGTTAGACGATCCATCATCTGGCGAGTATTATATTCTACATCTCGTTCAATCATGTTTCGTAATCATAAGTAATAAAACGGTCGTCTCAATCGCAATAAGCAATGAGCCATGCTAATCATCCTGCACGCTTATACGATTCTAAAGTGGCAATTTGTTGCCACTGGACTTTAGATAATACTTTCTCATATGTACATTTGGAACTCACAATATGCAATAGCTTGAACTCAATAGCGATAGCCTGTCAGCCATGCCAGACTCACACTACATCACAAGGCTTTAAAGTATTACCTATATCTCAAATCTTATATAGGAAGATCTTATCTCCATAAGTCTTCCTCTGCTGATTAAGCCGATATGTTGTCGCTTCACTCTCCTTCTTGAACGTCATCTTTTCAATATACTATGTTATATAAAATCTGTCTGTAGTTTCAAGATGAGTGGTCAAGGGGGACAAAGTTCTGTCAGATCTTATTTTTCTCAACAAGTTCTGGATCATCATCCTTCACCCTCTTCATAATCGTGACTATATTACCACGTTCATCTATAACATATCTTCATCTATTACCATGCACAGTGAACTGTTTATAAGTTCTTGAATACTGTGCGTTCTTCCGAAAAGTAACGATGTCAGCAATGACTTCCGATTCAGCTCAGATAGGAATCGAAAGGCGTTCCACCATTCTTTTCTTTGCTTCTAACGTAAATCTTAATGCCATTATAATTGTACTCAAGAACTAAAAAACACTTTCTTTATTGCTACTCGCTCAGTATCTGGACACTCAGTTGACATAGTAGCTTTCTCATTACTATACCAGTTATGAAAGTTCTTACCATTACACATCATATTAATTGAAGATTTTATTTCTGAATTTACTGCTACAAAGAAATCGAAATCAAAATCTTCAAGGAATCATTCTTCTACTAACACTTTTACTCTATTGATCATCTCATCTCAGTATGCACAGATATATACATAATTATTTATTGTCTTAACGAATCATGGCATGAGTTCATTTATCTTTTCAACATCATTATCATAATTCGTAACGGCTGTTTTAGTAGTAGATAAATCTATCTTCACAACAGTTGTAAAATTATTCTCTCAATAATTATTATATCTCTTATCAGGGAATGTATCATATCTTCAATAAGCAATATAACTTTTCTCATTATCTGCTCTAAATAAAAGTCAGTGAATTAATGATTCAATAGATTGTAATGGATCTGCTCATGTAATATCTTTCACATTAGATATATCAGCTTGTACATTATAATCTAACATATCTAAATATTCATCAACAGTTCATAACTTAAACACATCAACATATAATATCATTCAGTAACATTCTAAATCTCAAAGTCTTTCATTCTCGAATTTCTTAGTAACATAACTTTTTAATTCTACTAATCTTTTAATAAGTTTATTTTCGTCTTGGTATAAACCCATAATCGCTGGATAGAGTTCTCAGCGAATTGTGTGATTTTGTAACCATCTTAATTCTCTCTCTCATTCATCTTTATTAGGATTCCTAACTCCCTTGGTTAGCTTGACTTTGATTATTCTGTTGTTAGCTGAATCATCTTTAATTGAACTTTCTCAGAAATATATATTACAACTTCTCATCTTAACAGCCTTCTTAGCTTGAAGTCATCAAGTCATCTTTGTCTCTTTATTTGCTGCACCACGAATAACAATTTCCTTAGCCTCTTGCTTTTTCTGATCACTCTCTACTTTAGAAGTCATCTCTTCATAAAGCATACATGCTCAGTCAAGCATTGAATCTATCAATGGTTGTGGTGTAGTCATCTGCATAGACAAATACTTCTTTCAACTTTTGTATCAGAAGCTTGATTGAATCGCATAACGAAGGCTTGATTTACCAGTCTCAGATCATCAATAGATATTCAAGTTTGGTCAAAGAGTTATTCATACATTAGCTTTCATAACATCTTCAACTATATTCATGAACTGGCAACTCCATGCTGAAATGAAAATTTTCTCGTACACTTTTTTCTCTCAAAGTTTTTGAATGTGCGATCGGTATTCATTTACAGACACATCAGGCAAGTTCCAGTCCATTATATCTCTTGCTGTATCATCAACAGATTCTAATATATCTGGTCGCTCTCAACATATTCAAGCGTCTCATATTACACAATATGGATTACCAGTTCTTTTATTTATTCAATACTTTGAACCTTGATTTCACCATATTGTTTGTAATCCATATTCTTCAAATGTATCAGCTTGCTCATCACATGCAGCATCTAAAGCATTAAAGAATCTTTTACAAGTATCATCAGTTCATAAGAAATGTAATCAAGTATTATTTCTAATAAGTTGTTTTTCAAATTGTCAACTGTATGAACATGGTGCTATTGCTATAGTTCTTCATCAAACATCTATCAAGTACCTAACTGTATATTCATCAAAGTCTTTCACGAATGATCCAGTATTATCTCTCTTGTACATTGATATTGTATCTTCTTCATTGTTAGAAATGAATCTTGCTCATTCATTAACCATCATCATTCTACCAATAAAGTTGATTCATCATTTATCAAACACCATGAATCATCAGTTCAGATCAACTTCTTTACCAGTATTAGTTTGCTTAATATAATTACACATAACTTTATCTGGTCTGCATTCTACATAACAACTTGGTTTTCAATATCTCTTGAATCAATTATCTATTCTTGTTCAATTAGATATTAATGAATCATCTATCTCAGGACAAATCCTCTTTAGATAATTCCTCACTTCATCATATATCTCAGAAGTTAAAGCTCACGGATGACAAACAAATTGTTGCATATACATGAATAAGAAATTGATCATTGGTCAAGCTGGTCTATTATGTTTTGAGAATCAATCATTAACATATCAACCACAATAGTTCATCTCAACTCATTCATCATTATATCACATTCATCATGTAATAGATTTCTTAATATCATCTTCGCTCATAAGTTCCATACGTTTGAACTTATATCAACTTGTATGCTCAAGCTTTCAGCTTGGCTGTCTAAACTTTAATGCTCAGTATCAGTGATCAAAAGCTATATATCATCCAGGAAGATTATCAATAACTTTTCATCGGCTTAGTCCATGATAAGTACAACAGCGCCATATCTCCCTTTCAGATATACTTAACTGCTTACTTCATTTTGACTCAACATATTTCTTGGTATGAACTTCATTCCTGTATCGATTGTTCTTTTTCAAAAATTCTGGATCCTCAATTCGTTTCTTGATTTGTTGGAATATAAGTTTCACTCGTCCTTTCTCTGCATAGCGAATCGTATCCTTAGAAACTGTAAACGGATCTCCGAATGTGGCAACATGTTTTATCTCATTTCAGTCTTCATCTATTGCGTCAAACCTCGTACCTTTAATTGGACAAGATACACAAAGATAAGTATTAACTAAGTCTCATACTTCTTTCTTAAATTTTCTGTGTAAACTTCAAGGCAATCTCATAACGTCGTTTATGTTTGTCCTTGAAGAGTCTAACATTAAATCGCTACCTACTATTGAATGGAATCATTTCATATAAAAACTATATTCATCTCCAGTCATTTCTGCAAAGAATGGATCATTCAACTCAGTAGGATCTATCATAATATAAGCATGGAATCATCCTGGTGTTATATTAACTCGTGAGATATTATTCACGATTTGTTTATAGAAATATTCATTGATTCATTCAAATGCATCAGGTGTTAATTCTCTGATATTATCAAACCACCAATAGATAAAATCTATTGGATCAACATCTTTCCAACAATTATATTTAGCCAACTCAAGTGGCAATGGATATCAAACTTTATCGTAATCTTTTTTATCTATGTCCAACGGAATGCAATACATTCAAGTTCAGTTCTGTTTATTCAAATCAAGCTTTCCTGTTTTATTTGCTACCTGGTATAAACGCCATTTTCCATTTGGTGTAAACGCCAAAGCACGGCTCGGTATTTCTTGTACATGCATGTTCATGTAACGATTATAAGTCTGATCATCTTTTAAATCTCAAGTTCAATAAAAGAATGATCATAATGTTGATACATGTCGCCGTGGATGTTCTTCAGTTGGAACTAAAGTCTCATCAGTTGTTTTGTATTTTTGTATCTGCTTATCTAATTGAGAATCTTTTACACATTCAGTAGTGTAAAATTTCAAAACCATTTCTGGAAACATCTCAATTAATTTAGCATGTTGTATCTCAATATCCTTCTGAAACTTTAATATGTTATTTCAAGTCGGTAATTTCATTATTGAGAAATATTATGAGTTAAAAGGGACATGGTGATAGGGACATAAGGCTTATAACCTTACGTCCCTATCTATGTCTACAATATGTGAGAGAGTAGATTCATCTACTCAACTACACATAAAGCATATCTCTATGCTAATTTAGAATGGAAGCTGATCGTTGCTTGGTGCTTCTTCAGCTTGTGCTTCAGTCTTTGCTCAAGCGAATACTTCCTTTCATCGTTTCTCATCATATTGAAATGTCACAGCATAAGTGAATCATCATCTCTTAGCTGGATCTTTGCTGAACTGCATGTAACCTCAGTTGTTCTTATTGATAACAACTTTAGCTTTTGTTTCACTTTCTTCTCTAACGATATTAGAAGTTAACATTGTCCATGCTTTTCAATCTTTAGTTCAACTTCTTTCAATAACAATAGCTTCTGGATAACCTTCAAGTGCAATTCTTCAAGCGTCCATATAATCATCTCAGTTTGAGAATTGTTTCTTTTCTGGTTTATCATTTGCTCAGAAAAATAATTCTTTCTTAACTCAATTGATAACAAGTGTTCAAGTAAACATACTTCTTCAGAAGTCGTCCTTTACTTGTTCTCCTTTATCATCTAAAATTTTAACAAGGTCAACTTTAACCTTTGGTGAAGTTTCGTAATCTAACATAATAATAATTAGTTAATGAATAAAATTAATGAAGGTTTAACTCTGTTAAACCTTAAATAGAATTTATGTCCTTCTTATATGTAATCATACATTTAAGTCCAGGGACACGCTGTGCATGAAGATCAGCCATAGCAAGTCAAAACTGTTCCATGATGAAGCAAGCAACTTCAACATTAGTTTTACATGCATGTGCTTTCTGTAACAATTCATCTCAATGTTCTACAAGATATTTTAACAAGTTTGAAACAGGAACTCATACGAAGTTTAGCTTATAATGTAAGCCGAATTCCTGATCATTCTCTGCATACTGTTTTATAAGATCTTTGTCAATAGTATAGTCAAAAACAAAACTTGAATACGGATAATCTATTCAGTCGTTATTCTTTATATCAAAGAATGCTTTAACTCATACGACTTCTATACCGTCTTCTTTAAGAGTCTTCTCTCTTACAGGTTTACTAATACTGATCTTTTGTCTCATTATAAAACTAAATATCTTGTAAAGTAAATCCTAACTCTTCATATATCTTTGCACGTGAAGATATTCAGCCATAATACTTCTTTCATCATCATACTTGAATGATGTCTGCAAAGTCTATAAGGAATCAATATTCTTTACCAGGAAAGTTCCTACGCATTCTTCATGCTATCTGTGCAAGAACTTTTTGGTTTGAAGTATTGAATGTTAAGATTCATGTCGTGAGTGCTGGAAGGTCTAATCCTTCTCAACAACATCATACACTTCAGACAATAATGTATTGTTTTTTATTTGCAAGAGAATTTTGTAAATCTTGTTTTGACGTTTTACCTATGTGAAGATAAGCGTCTTGTCAAATCAAGTTTTTTACTTTTTCATATAACATTTCAGCGTACTCAACTCTATCGGTGAAGATTAATATCTTACCGTTTTCGTTCTTGTGATAACACTTCAATGCCATATCTATAATCTCTTGTGTCCTCAATTCATCATTGTTTAGCATGTTCCTGTAGATCTCATAACTATCGGAAGATAAATCTCATTTACATTCCATCATGTAATTGACATCATACTCACGATTTCTTTTTAATCTAATAACATGTAAAGGCAAAGCCTTAGCTCAAGTATCAAACATAGTTCCAAATATTAATTTAAAACCGTCTTCTTTGAACTCTTGTCTGTATGGTGTGGCTGTCACTCAGAACACACAAGTACGTGGTTCGTCGTTTCTCCATAGACAAATAGCTCTAAGCAATGTGTCACAAGGACATATATGTGCTTCATCACAGATAAGAATCCTGTTTCAATCATTCAACAAATCATAATTCATGTCTAATGTTTTGTAATGACATGCATAAGATTTAGTAGGATCAATTGATTCCTGCTTTCAGTTGATTGGTATCAACTCCATTCCTCTTTCTGCAAATGAATTCACAGCATTAGTTTGTATGGTGATATTAGGTGTAACAAATACAATAGGTCTTTCTAAACATTTTGTTAATCACCAAATCATACGTGTCTTTCCAGTTCACGTATCTGATACTATCAGTCAACCATATGTTGATCAGATAGAATTAATCATAGCTTCAATAGCTTTGAATTGATAATCATATAATTCATCTGCTATTGTATCAAGTATTGCTAATGGTCAAGCCTTGATTAAATCTAAGTCTCTTGGTTTTTCTGGATCACCATATCATCATCTTGGTAGATAATAGCGAATACTTCCGTCCGCAAGTTTTACTTTCTCAAACAATTCAATCATCTTTGGATGTGATTGAAAGTAAGCACGCTGTGCTGGATCTTTGATAAAGTGTGCTATTTCTCTCAAGTCTTTAATCCTGAAACGCTCAGGGACGATATCATAAAATACACGTCCCTGTTCGTCACAGTCTATATGTGGATCTAAACTTGCCATATTATTTTTTGTTAGCAACATAATATCATACAACTGCGTCAACATATTTTGTCACAGCCTCAAGTTGATCTCATTTGAATTTTCAACTTGCTTCTATATCTGCTAACAGTTGAACTATCTGTTGATCATCTCAAACCATAGTTCCTATTGAGTTGAAAAGTTTCTCAGCTGAATCTAAATTTTTGAATCAAGCTTTCTCTGCATAGTCTTTCCAGATGAAGCTCTCATCAACTTGTGCTATTGTCTCACCTTCTTTTTCATCAGCATCTTCAACCACAAGTTTAATCCATGTTCATAAATTCATATCCGTCTGATCATTGATACAAGCAAATCTTGATTTAACTGGTGCTAATGGCGAATCGTTTATCTCAACAATTCTTTCTCATCCAGGTAATTTAGTTATTCTTGCAACAACATCAAAGTAATATGAAAGTTTACTTTTTAAACTTCAGTCTACATTCGGTATATACTTTATAATACCTCAGTCTTTATCTTTCTCATATGTCTCCTGACATATTACAATCACATGTTTATTCAAGTCTCTTATTTGAATCACTACATCCTTTAGTTCATCAGCAAGAACTCACCATGATTGCATATCTAAAAATCTTTTTTCTCATTTCAAATCTCTTCTAAGATTATCAGATATTTCAGTCAATGAGTCTATAATAATTACATCATATGGTGCTGAAAGTTTTTCAAGCACACCAGGTTTTCTAAGTTCTTTAATCTGTTCAGCTTTAGTAATCTGTAAAACTTCAGGATCTTTTTTTGATACTTCATTTGTCCATCAGTTAGGCTGTCCTTTTCTAATTGAAGCAAGTCAACCTTCTGCTGATATAAATAAAGTTCTGAAGTCTTTCATAGCTGTTCATCAGAATGATGTCTTTCAGCATCATGAATCTCCAAAGATCAGTGCTTTAATCTTCTGGTCTTTGTTAGTAAAAGTCTTAATCTCTAACATGTCTACTAATGGTTAATGAATAAAATTGTTAGATAATATGTATCTCATCAGCGATGGAACGTGCGACATTCCATATACGCTCTATGAAATCTTGATAGTCCTGGTCTGTTTCACATTCTCCAGGATAAGCATCAATAATCCTCATGTCTCAATTCTCTACTCTAAAGTAATTACATAACCTATTCTCAATATATCTCCATTGTAATTGGTTATGTGCAAAGGCTCGGATTATTGTATTAAAGTTTACTGATTGTTTATCAAAAGTAAACAATCCATTTTCTGGTGTAAGTATCTGAGTCCAAAACATTTTTGGTTCTCATTCTTTCTTAGGTTTCTTTATGTATAAATAATTATCCATGATAATATAGGATAAGGAATAAAAAGTGGAAGGCAAATATATTAATGGAAAACACTACTAAACCATTGGCTCTGCCTTCCACAAACAAGACTGGACATCTGATAAATCAGATATTAGTATTCTTTACTAATCCAGTATGTTAACCAGATCAAGTCTTCCATGTTCTCCAATATTTCATTCTTGTCTGGTGCTCTGCGAACAAGTATTTTAGGATAGTTCACAAACAATTCTAATTGAACTGAATAGTCTGATGAGTTCATCCTTATCACATCACTATCCTCGTTCAAATCTTTTTCAAGATACAGATTCCTTGTGCATACATAGAATGTAGATAACCATACTCGCTGTCTCCATTCATTCATTGTAGGATCTCTGTGCTTTATGTTCTTCTCATACCGAACATTACAAAAGTCTCTAAGTCTCATTGTCAAGCATTGTTACGAATTAAATATACAAATATAAAAAAGTTATGCAAGAGTTTTTTCAACAAACATTGCAAGTTTATCTGCCATGTTTATATACTCTGTTTGAACTTCGGAAAACTTCTTTGCTAATTGGCGGGATCAGGTTATATCAAACGCATAGTCCTCATCTAATATAGTCCAGAAATATTTGTTTCATTCTCCGTAACTGAATGCTCACTTCCAGATCATATACCATTCTGAATCTGGTTCTCAAATCATATGAAATGTAACAGGTATATTTAATATATCTGCTACATCATTCATAACAGATTCAAGTTCATATTCTCTGTTAACTCATAATACTTCATCTCTATCATATCCATGTTCCTTGAAGTATTCATCTATATAAGTTAACATCTCTTCTTCATTTGAATACACTGGTGTATTCTGTTTAAGTATAACATGAGTCAATTCCTCATGATCAATATATTTATCATTAATCTTCATGTTGTAAATGATTAGTATCTAAAACGTCGTCACACCATATACATCTTGTATGCTTCTCGTCTAACCAATCATCTGGATTCTGATCATCACAGAAGCATCAACATGTTGGACATTCTTTTCCATGTCCATAATATGGATCTTCACTCCAATCTTCAGCATGAACTTCAACTCAGTTTTCATAATCATATATTCAACTGAATCACATTCATGGTTCTGAAAATTCTATGTGAACTTCAAATCAAATTAATTCTGATAGCTTCTGTCGTCACTCTAATTGCGGACTCCACGCTGAATCATAATCAACTTGTAATCGTCACTCTTTAACATTGTATTCTATATTAAGTATAACATCATCACATACATCTCGTTTAGAACCTCGTTCTTTATTTCTGTATGTATACCATAATTGTTTATATGGACATTCTTCAAATCAATCATCTTTCCAATCATATGGTTCTCAATTAATACTAACGTTTCTATGAAGATATCAATAATAATCTTCAAGAACTCAATCAAGAACTACATCATATTCTTGTGGAATTAATGTTTCAAATAATCATCTTCACTTGATAGCTGAAACTAAAATTGCTATCTTCTTTGGTTCAGCTTTCACGCTGACACAGTTTGTACAATAGTTAGGCATGTCTATATTACATTAGGAATTAAATCTTTATCTCTCAAATAACACAATCGGTATTTGAGTTTTATGTATTCATCTTTATTCTCAAGTTCTGGATGTTCATCCATATAACTTGAATAAGTATAATACTCTCATTTTGATTCGTAACACAAATCATTATACCGTCTTTCTTCTATCTCAGATCGGTCACAATAAATATGTCGCATGAGTTCTCAATACTCATCCTTCATTCATATTCACATGAAGTTACGATTGTCAAAACAATCTTTAATAAAGTCTGCAAGCCTGATGATCACGTCTCCACATGTTGTTAATACATCAGTCTTCATTCTAATTAATTCTAAAGTTTGCATGTTATTCTTCATTAGAATCTAAAACATAATCCTCTCGGTTATCTTTCATGTAATCTTCAAAGTCCTGTTCAAGATCATAGTAATTGAGTATATCCTCTATTCAAGTTTCTACTCAATACATGTCTGTTGCGAACTGAAGCACCTCTCCAGATACTCCAGCTCATCACATGAAATCTTCCACTAAATCATAATGTTTAAGTGGATCAAAGTATTGTTCACTAATTGGCAATTTCATCTTGTAAATCTTTATCAGCTAAAAGTGCTTCGTCTGAATCAGCTTCATCATATCACAATTCAGACAACATATCATCTATCCATTCTTCTACATCTCAGTAGTCTCTTGCAATCATCAACATGATACCATTCACAATCTGAATCAACCTCACTCAATCTATTTTTGAGTGTAAGTATTCACCAGTCTTTAAGTGTAGCTTTTATGAATTCTTCAATTCAATCTGTTGTCTCATAATAGTATGTGTATGAGTCTAACGAAAAATCATTATCGTTATCATAATCACATACATCTGACATTGCGTCTGAGATTACATCATCCAAATCGCAATATGTATTTTTTAATTGTGCTTTGTATTCAAGCAACTTTTGTATTAATTCTTCTTTAGTCATTGTTTTCTATAAGTTTACAAGTTAAAAGATTTTGATTAAAATAATCTTTGATATAATTATTCCATGTATCAATAAGTTTATGCGCATTATTCATATCTGCATGAACTAATGCTTCTCATAAAGATGATAAGAAGCTACCTCAATATTTCATCCATGCTTCTTCAATATCATATTTAGTAAACACAAGCATATCTCAATGCTCTGTTTCAAACAATGCTTCCTCAGTAAAAGTATTATAGTGCATATAAATTAATCTCATGTCTACTAAATTATCAAAGTAAAACACAATCTTTAGGATCGCAAAGATTACGTTTACAATCTTCTTTGTAATCCTCATAATCAATAACTGGATTTATAAGATACCAGCATGCATGACATCAGTTCCCTTCGTCATCGTCTATCAGAAAGACATACTTATTAGCATGTCCTTCTCTAATTAACTTGTCACAATTTTTGAACAAGTCTAAAACAGTTATAGGTTTATTTGCCATTATTCTAATCAATAAAAAGATAAAAGTTTATCAGCAAAGTCTGCTCAAAAATCTCGTGAGTAATGTTCACCTCACCAATACAAATGTAACTCAGCTGTAAAATCTATTTCAAAAAATACATTTGGTCAGCCATAAGTTATAAGTATCTTATACTTTGAATCTTGATAACTAATAACTTGAGACGGATCTCGTGGATCAACTCTAACTCGTCTTTCAATTGATAACGGATCAAGATAATTCTTTACTCTTTCATCAATCTCATCTCGGTTAGTCTCGTCAACATCAAGTACAGTTTCTCAATCTTCTTCAGTCCATTCTAACAGATCGTCTATCTGTCACTCTCATAATAGTTTGTCAACTATCTCAACTCTTTCTACTCATTGTTCTGAGTCAAGATAATCCATTAATGTGAATCGTGATTCTTTCTCACGTTCAAAATACTCTTTAGTTGTTTCTGACATTTTAATCTTTCTTAAATAAACTAAAAATTTTTTTAATACATTGAGATATCGTATACATGTTCTCATACTTTTCTTTAACTAATTCACAACGTTCATTCAATGTCCACATGTAATCAGCTATTTCTTCTGCTGACATCATGTAGTTCCAATGAATCTCAGTATCAAATACGATAACATCTTTAACAATATCATCATAATAATCAGCCATGATATACATACAATCATCGCTGAATGCTGGTCACATCTCTTCAATATACCAGTTCCGTCACATGTATTGAACTGCATCAACCATACATCTGACATTGGTTTCATAGTCACCAAACTCAGTGAATACGAAATCACTTTCTTTAAAGAAGCTGATTAAATCAGCTTTAGTCTCTCAGTGTTTTTCTGCCATGTTATAATAAAATAATAATATAAAAAATCAGGGATGGAAATTCATCCCCGCTTTTCGGAAAGCAAATAAAAATTAAATGGTGGGATTAGGTTATGAAATGTATCTCAATATATATTCGTACATACATTATCAATAACTCTACCGCCAATATCAATAATAACTTCTTCATGTATTAACTAAGTAACATATATATAATAAGTGCTATCATTACAATGATAACTTTAATGAGTGTTCTTTCAGACATTCAAATCTCTAAGTTGTAAAAAGATTTCTACAATCTTATAATAATTTTTAAACAACCAATCATTGAACTTTTTATCCTGCACACTTTTTTTAAGTGTGTTATAATTATCATACTGGTTTGATTCTTTAAGTCAATCAATAAAGTCTTCTCGTAGATAGTCCTCTACTTCTCGGTAGTTAGCACGAAGTGTATTCCATTGTAGATATGGATCAGATTGTGATCAGTGCCACTCCATGTATATTCATGGAACTCATCTCCAGTTCTGGAATAATTGCTTGATACAATTTTTGAATCAACCTGCACTTAGATCTACTTCATATGCAAAGTCTCCGTCAAACCATACATGCATACTCCGTCAATCACGATATAAAGTTACATCATAAGTTCTCCATAATGTATCAACACAAAGCTCAAGCTTCATGTCTCATGATTGAAACTCATTACTTTCAATCCATTGTAATACTCGCTTTGTTGCTTCATTAATATCGTTCTCAGTATCACATACTGAGATATTAATATGTTTGGTAATAACCATGTCTCGTTCTCTGTTTGTCATGTTTATGCTACTTTAATTTGATAAAAAGTTTTAAACTCACTTGCTCTCTCTTGGAAATCATCAAGCAAATTTAATACATCAAGTGGTGAACCAAAGTCAAACCACTGTTCAATTCATTCAACTGGATTCAAGTCTACATATGTATGCATTCTTTCATCATATGTATACAGTGATCTAATCCTTTCACCGTCTTCGTCTTCAACAATCCATAGACGAAAATCAAATTCATCTTGAAGTTCTTTGTCTACAATTAATCTTTGAACTGCAAAGAAATTCTTTGCTCGGTCTGCATCAGGTCAGCTCCAGTCAAATTCATTATAATGTTTTTGTATGCACTTAAATATTTTCTGTGCGTTATCCAAATGTGGATAGTCAAATGTTAGTTTACTCATGTCTATTCAATTTTAAAATATAAAAATTAACATGATGTTTTATATGTTAAAGTCATAAGTGCTTCATATGTTATTCATCATTCAACAAATAACTTTAGCATATTACAATCTACTGTGCGTTCAGTAAAATAAGTTAATTTATTTTTTTCCTTATATTCAGTCGCATAAGATAAGTCAAGCTTATTGAATTCCATAGATACTAACTTAGTATAGAATGATTTCTTTTCTCGTTCACTAAGTTTCTTATCTTTCAAGAACACACTTCAGTATGCTTGAATTCAATAATAATAAGTATCATCATCATGTCAAATATACTGTTCAGATTTTTTGAATCATTTTATTCTTGAAGTTTTTTTCATCTCAAGTTTCTTTAATTCTTTTTTCTTCTCTTGTATATAAAATATACAATCATCCATGAATTTATAAGCATCTTTTAATCATGCATTATATGAACTAAATCAATCTAACTCTTCAAGAAGATCAAGTTCTCGTGGATCTTCTGATATCAAAAAGAAATTAGCAAGCTCAATCTCTCTATCATGAAGTTGATAAATCTTTCTTAGTTCACTTTGAAATTTACTTTCATTTCAATCTTCAAAGATTTGTTTTGCTATGTTCTTATACTTAGTAACATAATCTTCAAAGTGATCTGAAATTTCTTTGGCAATCCTTCTTGCCTCTTTGTTAATGTCTCATTGGTACATGTCTATATCTCTTCACGAAATAAAACTCTAAGCTCATCATATAATCTTTCTCGTGATGTGCTTTCAAAAACAGATTGTCAATTAATCTGTACACGCACTCATCTATCTGATGGTGTGCATCGGCTCCAGAATGAAATCTCTTCTGGATAACCTCTGTGGATCATAGCCTTCTTGATCCTGTTTTGATAATACTTATCTGTGTGTTTCATGTTATCAATTAAAGTTACGAACTAAATCTTTTGCTTCTTCACTCTCAACTTCATCAGCACTGATGTCAAGTCAAGAACAAAAAGCATTTGTATAAATACTATCAAGCAACTTATCTTGATCGTCAATGTTTGTTACATTGTGCATGATAATCCAGTGGAATATCTCTCAGATAATTGCATTTGTTAATATAGCTGAACTGAATTTATCACTCTCAAATACATAAGTGATATCCAATTCAGAACAATCTACATCTCGTTCATCTATCAGACTATCAATATAATTCTGATCAAGTTCTGGTATGAACAAGTCACTATAAGTTATTTGTCTCATGGTAAATTAATTTTATGATATAAATCAGCAATAAATTCTGGTAGATGATATAGGAAAAAATCTGTCTTCTCTTTTTCTCGTTGTGCAAATACATACTTGCATATGTCTCTACATATGAATTCACATTTCTCTCTTGATAGTTGAATGTTAATTGGATGTTTGTCTATCCAATCTTTAACTTCTTCAGCTATCATTCATTCCAAATTCTCAAAGTGATAATGTGGAATAACATTAATATCAGACATCTCTATCATGTCCTTTGTGTATTCGTGAACAAGTTTACTCTTGTTTATTTCTTCGTCTATTGTTGTCATGTTTAATTATAATTAATAAACTAAATATGAGATTTAGGTTCTCGTTCTCGCTCAGGATCATCAGTTGATTTCTTTTGAAGTCAATCATACTTTAGATTCTGAGAATAAAAATCCATTGTATACCATTCAGTTCCTTGTGAACCACATGTATTACAAGTCCAATCATATGATACTGTATCTCAATCAATATCAGCTGATTGGTATTCTAAGTCTGATCATCTACATACAGGACATTCTCCCTGTAGATCAAAACTGTTTTTGTCTAATCTTATTCACATGTTTATAATAATTAGATATTAAAATAAATTCTATCAGCGATGTTATCAGTTAACATCTCATAAACTTTCTTTTGCGCTTCTGAAAACTCATCGCTTTTCAAAACGCAATCATCTATTGCGTCTGTGATTCTTATAATGTCTTGTTTAACATCATCATTCAATCACTCATCTTCAATAGTCCACGCCATTTCCATTAGCGTGTTAAACATTTTTGCATATAGTTCTATCTTGTCCATGTCTATTTCTTTAAAGATTTAAAAGTAATTTTATTCTTATCAAAGTATGGATGATACCAGCCATAAACTTGATCAGGTGTATATCACCATGGTCAACGTCTGGCTCAATCAACACCAAATCCTATTTCATTTAATCTAAGATTGAAACTCCAATCTCGTTCAAGATCAGTCTCACATCAACCTGATCAGTTATATGGATTGAATAGATAAACTGCTGATCATTTTTTGATTGTCAATCTCTTAGCTTTTAACAAGTTAATAAAATCAAATAGGTCTGTGTTATAATGTATGCACACTCATAAGTAATCATACGCTCAATCCAATAACGTCTTCATTGAATTCATTCCTTCAGTCCATCATTGAGATAGCTTGAGTGATTGATAATACTTATTCCTGTAGTTAAATGAATAAGGATAATCTCGTATGCACACTGTTCTTTCAGGATCAGTCAAGAGATAGAAATTATAATCCTTATTAAAATGTTCTATACAAGAATCGTATAGATCCATATCATACATTAACTCTCGTAGAATTTCATTTGCTTCATCATAATCAAACCATTCTTCTTCTCAATATTGTTCTTCAAATGGTTTCATAAATGCTTCATAGAAATTCTCATTCTCGTAATCATTGAACCAGCCTTGCTCTGTAAAATAATCATACAGATAACTTGATGGATCAAGATAATTACCATTCTTTATCTGGTCTTCACAGTAGCTGATAAACTCAGCAACCTGATTATCATCCAGATAATCATTGTAGTCTCGGAACAATTCCAGCTTGTCCTGCTTTGAAAGCCATGCCTTGCATGCCTTTAGTAGTTTTTCATCTCGCATGTTTATAAAATGGAAAATAAAAACAGGATTTAAAAACCTGCAACATTCGGAATAATATATAGAATTGAATGGTGGGAATGGGTAACTATCGCCAGTATGCTCGGTATAAACTTGAGTGCATTGTGTAAACACAAGTCCTTTAGTCCTTGTACCTTTAATGATATGCTCAAGTAAAATCATTCATGTGAAAAAAAGGTTAGCACATTTGGTGCTAACCTTCTATAACATATCATCTCGTCTTTCAAGTTCTAATCTTATTAGTCTGGATATTAATCCTTCAAGTATCACCTATTCAACTTCGGACATCTAAACGAATTGATTCTCACTGTGTGACAATCGCTCCTCAACGATCATGGCATGTAACAGTTCACAATCATTCTACATAGAACTTAGTTCATAAAGCATACTCCTTTGGACAAGCAACAACCAATCAAGCTTCGCTGGATTTCAGTTGGTGTCAATCAGCTGTAGTCAAACAGTCTCATTGACAGTTAATAGCGAAGTCCTCTTCATAAGTTCTTCAACCATAGTAAGAAGTTTGATTAGGTTGAACAGAATAATATCTTGATAAAGATATATTAATCCATTGATGTCAATCTCATTCAGTCAATGTCTTCAGCACTGCTTGTCAGCATGTTCATTTATTCTTATCAATAAGTGAATGTGCTGTTAATGTTGCTGATGGATATTTAGATTGAAGTTGCTGAACCAATTCACGCAAAGCTTTATCTTGTTTAGAAGATAGCTTAGCTTGATGTTCAGTATCAGTCCATGTTCAAACGACTTCAATATGTATTGACTGTCGGTTAAGTTGGATCGCATCATCTAAAGTTAATCATCAGTTCTTAGTTGAGAATCAGCCAGCTGGCTCAGTGATTGGAACAGGATTAAGAACGGTTCAATTAGCATCCACAATATAATGAGTAGGAACTGGTTCTCAATAACGCTTCTGCATAGAAGCAAGAACGTCTTCGGCTGTGGCATTGTTATCAGTAGCCGTGTGATGTATCACTATGTATCTAATATCATCACGATTATAATTGGACTTACTGACATTGTTTAATGTCACGCCTTCGTAAAACCTACCATATCATTATACTGTTGCATCAAGTCATTAAGTATCTTTCTGTTCTCTTCGTTCTCTGTATGCCATGTTTCCATATTAGCATAACATGAGTTCCATTGTTCTTTATTAAGTTCAATCTTCATTTGAACTTCTTCAATCTGATTAGCAATCTTTCTAACTGCTATATCATGTCTAAGAATAGGAATAGTTATAGCAAGGAATGCTATAATTATTACAAGTAAAATAGTAGCAATGATAATCATTACTTTGTTTTGTTTGATGTAATCAATCATGTTATATGATTAAAGAATAAAAAGGTGAAGGGGAATTAATCTTCCCCCTCTGCTTCAGCTATCTGCTCCTGTGTAGGAACATAGAACTGTAGCATCTGTTTCTGAAGATAAACTGTCTCCCTTTCAACGGCATCTTTACTCCAGTCAACAGGATTATCTCATCAATGTGCTGTATCAAATCCGAAGATTCGTACGGCATCATTATCATGAGTTCAAGGTTGTTTAAGATATTCCTCATATACATGTGGGAAATGTTCTTTACAATCAGCAAGACTTTCAGAGAAAGTCAAGCCTCAATGTATATCTATCTCATTGTAGATATCATTGTAATGTTTTCAATAGCAAGAATATCTTGACGTGACGGCTACGTATCCATTCGCTTCTCAATGATGGTCTTTAGCTCGGCTCTCGTTCATCCACTTATTGGATATTGTAAATACTTTTGGTAAATCAGATGTACTGATTTTAATGTTTAATCGTTTGCTCATGTTTCTTCTCTTAAATAAGATAAATATTTTTCTTTAATATAATCAACAAGTCGTATGTTATCCTCATTGATATCAATAGTTTTCATATCATATGAATCAACAATTCATTCATTGATAACTCGTTCGTCAACTCAGACATAATCTCTGAGTCTGTCGTCCCTCACAATCAATATGTAAGGGACTCTAATCTGTATAATGTTTTCCATGTTTTCAACAATTAAATATAAAAGTTTAAATGGTCTCAACCATACAATGTATCAAATCATTTATCAGTTCTAAGGAATCTAATCATTGGCATGATCTCAGTGATAGCATATCACTCAGCTTCAAGTCAAGCAATGACTCATTTCAAAGTCAATGGTCAGCTTGGAACTACTCATTCTCGTAGCATATGAATACAATTATTACATATATCTTCTGTTAATTCTTCTGCTTTATAATCTTTAGTTCCATATATCTGATAGATAATTGGATGGTCAATTTCAGCTAAACATTTATCACAGAACAAATCCATTTCTTCTGCATCAATGTCTGCTGGTTTATGTAGATAATATATATGCTGAACGTCCGTTCAGTTATCAAAACAAAATCTCCAGGCTTCTCAATCGTGCGAAGCTCTAACTTCAAATTGATTGAAGTTTCTAACGAACTCATTAGGGTTGAGTTCAAACCACATTTCTGATGTCTTAATCATTTTTGTCTAATTCATTAAGAAATAAATTGTTTCGGTTCTCTAAAATCTCTTGCATATCATGTGAGTTATACAAGTCGTAATAAGTCAAACCTGCTTTATCATAAAGCTCTTTATCTTTCTCAAAAATACGTTCACAGTTTAATCTAAACTCTTCACGCATCAACATATCAGGTTCTTTATCTTCAAGATAATCCATAACCTGCATATAAAATAATGCTTCCATTCAACTTACAAAGTTAGAATGAAAATCTCTATGTGCATATCTCCATGCTTCTTTAGATGATTCATACATCTGTGTATATTCGTCTATTTGTATCATGTTTATAATAGTATAAGATATAAATTAGAACGGCGAATACTCGCCGTCCAAAAACAATTCAATCACACTCATACTAACAGGTATTGTATATGTTAGATTGATGTGATTATACATTGCTCGTTTTATTTCGTCTTTTGTTTCATAGCCTGCCTCTATACAGGATTGTTTAATCTGTTCTAAATAGTCCAGGAATGTTTTCTTTAGCTTCATTGTGTTGATGTTTGTTTGATATAAAATACTGGTCGTCATTCTAAATCACCAGTGATAACACACTCAGGAATGTTATCTCTAATCCATATCTTAGCTTCTCTTTCAGATGGAAAGCAAGCTATGAAATCATTATCAATAACAATAGCTTCGTGTCCAGGTAAATGATTAAAGATTTCGTTATCTGAAATCTCAGGGTGATTTTCACTGATGAAACAGAATGGTCAAGGTTCTTCTGGATTGTAATCATACAATTCAAAAGCTGTTCTTCAATTAAAGTAATGAAGGACTTCAAGTTCAAGGTCATACACCTTGTTAAAAGCTGTTAGTTTCATTAGTAGTGTTTCTTTAAATATAAAAAAGAATGAGAAAATTATTCTCACTCTTTGGAATTATTATTAGAATTAAATGGTGGGACTAGGTCTAATAGATTAATAGGCTTTAGACATTTTATATTTCATACATGAATATTCTGATGGCATTTGTGACATATAAATATTACTTCATACCATTTAGAATAATCTGGATGATGTGCTTCTATACTTTTATTACTTCAACATAAACAACATTCATCTGGATAAAGATTGTGTTTCTTTATAAAGTTATATGTTTTAGTATGAAGCTTTTGATATTTCTTTTCTCGTTGTAATTTCTTAACACTATCTAAACGCTCATCCCTATGTTTATGATACCATTGTTTATCATAATCAGGATTATCAATACGATACTGTTTACTTCTTTTAAGTTCAGTCTCTTTGTTCTTATGATAATAATTATAATTATATTCTTTTATCTTATCTTTATGCCTTTCTCTATAACGACGACTCCTTTCTCTAGCATTCTCTCTAGCTTTTTGTGGATCTTTATAAGGCATGTTTAATATTTAATATAAAATAAAAACCACTGTATATAGGCAAGGTGCTAACAATTACTCAGTGATGAATAATTCCCTCACCTATATACAGTGGTACTAAGTAATTGTTAGCAATTACTTTATACTGATTTAGAATCTAGTTTCAACATAATCTTCTGATTTAGTATCTGTAGAAGTAAAACTTGTTAATCAATCACTTCAATATATAGGACATTGATTACGTAAAGCACATCGTCTACATCATAAACATTTCTTTGGATTCCATTCATCATTATCATAAGCCTTTACATATTCAGATAGCAAATGATATATAAGTCTTTCACTATCATCATATTTATAATTCAATTCTATTATCTGTAACTGTGGTGTCTTTTGTTTAGTCCAAACGAAATAAGTAAAATCAAAATCATCTCTCTTTTTTAATTGTGGAAGATTAGACGTAACACGTCGCATCCAAGGATACAAACGCCATTGAAGGCGGAAGTCAGCCTCATTCTTTCACCATTTAGATTTTGATGTCTTACAGTCTCATATTGTAAAGTCACTGAACACTCGGTCTGCAGTTCATGTTAATCGTATCTCATGATATGCAGGTATATTAATGCTGTTAGCGTTTTGATCTGCGTCCATAAGGATACGTAACGTCATGCGTTTCTGCGTATATAATGGGTATCTAGTTTTATATTTAGAATCAGCAGGCAAGTCCTTTCGTAGCTTTGCAAACTGATAAAACATTTGATACTCTGGATGTTCGGTAGAGTTTCATAGCATACGTAACACTTCATCTCATAACTTCTCTCAATACTGATATGCGGTCATCAACTGCTCAGCTATGTCTCAGGTATAAAAAGCTTCACGTCACTGAATAGATGTTCAGAACTGTACGTCAGGGAATAGTTCTGGACGGTCAGCTACGTGATATTGATAAGGACATTTCATGAACTGCTCAAGAGATGTTGGGTGTAGTTCATGAACTTGTGGTGACTGGTCAGTGTTAATATTCTTTGTACGCCAGTCTATTGTAGGTATGAAAGTTTCGTTAGTCATTTGTATTATTATTAATAGATAAAGATTCTGATTTAAGTTGATCAATTGATTTCTTATAAGTTGCACGTTCATCATAAGTCTCAAATGATTCAACAGTTCAATCTGGTTTATACCATTTAGCTCAATGGGTATCAAGATAATCTCTTGTAGGTCTACCTCTTCATGTTTGATAGTAAGGACTATTAAGATCAAGTTGGCTATCAAGTTCTTCCTTATAATGATCTTGTTTGTTAAGTTGATTAAGTTGACTTGATTGTTTATGTTTCTTATTATAATCCTTTATCATATTTTTCAGTTTGGTTATACCAGATTTAATTTGTAAAGGACAATACTCATTAATAGGTAAAGCGTTCTTAACAAAGTAATTAATCACTTCATCTTTAGTAGCTTTAGTATATGAGAAATCAAAATACTTTCAGAACTCATTCCATGTAAACATGGTATCAGTTAGATAAGTTCTTGAATAGTCTTCAAGCTTATAGAATATTTTTTCATTGCGTGGATCTGGTGCTCGTGGTCACATTTGTGCTGGTATTTCAAGCAACACCATTTTAGTTTTAGTGTATTGTTGTCTCTTAACAATTAATCTATTCCTTGTAAAATATTCTTTATACTTTCGGTTCCGTACTTCTTTATCTGTATTCATTAGCATTCATACATCACGTATAGAATATCATCCAGTCTCATAATCTTTTGGTAAGCGGTCAGCAATTCGTTTAGGAACATCTTGATATTTATATGTCCATAGTCTTGCTTCATTACGTGGTAAAGGTTTATTAGTCCATTGTAACTTTGTTCATGGATCAGTGTGCCTGTATAATTCACGCTTTTCTCTTTGCCATTGAATACGGTCTTTTGATGAACTAACTTCAATGATATTAGAATCAATAGAATAATCCATATCACGAACAAGTTCATTAACATTGATTAAAGTATCAACGGATGAATCAGTCTTTACATCTCTTGTATCAAAGCGTAAGAACGGACAATTCTTTTTATATGTTCATCTATGTGTCCGTTCTTCATAAGTTGGAATAGGAAGTGGAAGTAGAATAAAGTTTGTTGAGTAATGAATAGAAATTGGATCGTCAATAGGGAACAATAGTGTTAGGTTTTTTAGTTGATCTATGTTATGAATAGAATCATACCAGAATATGTTGCGATATTCTGGATTAAATAATATCTCATAATATTCTACAAGTAAAGTAGCGATACGTTTTCTTGTAGCTGGTCAATTAAGTGACAATCATTTAAGTTCTTTTGAAAATCATTTGCTGGATGTATTGATGTTGGTGTGAGTTGGTGTAGATGTTGACGCTTGAATCTGATCAAGTTGTCTTTTCATTCAAGTAACTTTTATTCAAGCTTTACATTCAATCCAATCTGACGCTTGTTTTCGTTGCGACATTTGTATAGGTTTCATCGGCGAAGTATAGTATATAAAATATCATTAACGTACATTGAATGTATATATTTATAAAATTTAAAGTCAAGGCAAAATTGTTTAAAGTGCCTTGACAATTATTGTGCTTATTAAAATGTAGTTATGAACTGGTATTGTAATATACGTATTATACCTTTATATATATTTATTATATATATTAGAAGTTTTACTTTTACTATATATATGTTTTTATATATGTCCATAAGTTTTTAAATATGTCAAGATACAAGTCAAGAACTGGGATTATTAGTTAGTATTGGGAACAGCAAGTATTACAAAAATATTGACAAATACTAATAATAACTAATAAATATAGTGCTAAATAATACTAAATTGTACTACTGTATTGACATAATAATAACTTAAAGATAGTAATGTATTGACATATAAAGAATAGTACACGTAGTGAAAGTTTGATTATTCTAATATAAGTAATATAAATATGGCAATGATATATTCTATACATAGTATTCCAGGTATGAACTGCTATTCACTTGGTATAAACTTTAGTTGGTTTGGTCTTTAGGTGTAGTGTCCAGCCTTGCTGGACACTCAGTCTCGTACCTTGGTCTAATGCAAGTCAATTAAAGTCAGCACAAAAAAAGGACAAGTTGCCTAAGCAACCTGTCCTTGGATGAATGAATACTTGCATTGATGTCCGTCACGGAAGTCGTGCAAGTAAGCATTTCAGCTGGCATACTTATAAAGTTTGCAAACTAACTTCTTGTCTTTGAAGTGAGTCCAGCAAGTCCAGGAAGTTCAACCTTTAGTTCACTCTCATTTAGTGATAAGTGGTTTGTCAGTTCCTGCTGAAATGTTGTTGTAGTTTAATTTGATAGAGTCTAAACTACAAAGTTTCTCTGTAAAAGTTCTTGAGTTCATTAGTGTTTTTTTTACTCAACTAAAAATGCCGATTGGCGCTCTTCGGAATAGCATAATAATTTGAAAGGTGGGAATGTTCAGCACGGTATGAACGTTAGGTCGGACTTGTACCTTCAAGTAGTTCAAATCCTGAAATGATAACAAAAAGAAAAGCTAACCTGATAACCAGGTTAGCCTATAATGAAGAATTCTGAACGATCATAATATATGATAGCTCAGTCTTTCTTTCTAATTCTGAATCGTTTTCAGTCTCTACTTCTGGTAAGTACAAGCACAGACATGTCACTGAACAACTGACAGAAAAATTGATTTTTGTTCATGTGTTTTGTTTAAAATATAAAAGATAATCCTGTGCTTGCTTTAAAGGATAAATGTGTGTAGTAGTGTAGGTGCGGTAGAACTAACAAGCACAGGATTGTTAAAAAATAAAAATGCAGCAGAACCTACACTCTTCGGAACAGCAGTACAAGCTTGTTGGTGGGAACAGCAGAAAAAGACTTAGCCTGCAAAGGCTAAGTCGATTAAGTTGAACAACTGTGCTATGCTCATGAAGAATAATATCAACGCACAGAATCATGTTCGCCATTCTTGCTTCTCTCAGTATGCTTGAATTCATACTGCTGTAAATCATACAAGTAATCAAAAGAAGATTACGTTCTTGATAATTAGTGCAACCATTTTATTTTTTAGTTAAGAATAAATATTGAACTACGTTCACTATTCGGAATCAATCCGTAATCTCTCAGGTGGGACTACGTATCCAGTCTCGTACCAGTCAATACATTACAGATCTTTAATTTATTATTAATGCCACTCCGTGGCAGACAGCGTATATATAGTATATTAAGATATAAGATATAAGACCATAAGACCCCCATAATAAATTAAAAAATACGTAGTATTACTCCTCTCAAAATTTCGAAAATTTCCCATTATGGCGACTTCGACTTGACACGCCAAGCCAAATCATTACAACCAGGTTGTTTATATACATAAACAAAACCTTGAATAGCCTATGGATAGATAGTCTAGCAGAAAGGATTGCACAGCGAGAACGTTCCGTTTCTCCGCCACCAAAGCATCCGAACAGGTATACTGCACCTGCTGTCCAGCTCAAGAAGAGACTGGACATTTTGTGAGCGAGGCTGAGGTATGACTCTCATACACCAGACTCATACAAGTCTCCATGGTATTTGTCGCCAGAAGATGCCTTCTCCATTATAGTCGTTGATTACGATAAAATGCTGACGGACATCTACACTCACTTATCCTATCTACATTCGCTTGACCAATACACATCTACTGTAACTCATAACCGTGGATATTATTGTCGCAAGCGTTCACAGATCAGGCTCACCATGCTCAATCGCTACTTTCCACAAAGCTATTCTATGCGAGATGCTGCACGAGAATGGTTCTTCACGAACCCATCAAAGCGTCCACCGCTGAACACTTTTCTTTTTAATTACTTAATATCGTTGCAAGATGACACCAAGAAAGAAAGCTAAAGAGGTAGCTTCTCCAGAAGTCACACCTACTTCCACTTTTACACCATGAACAGCTAATATCGAAGCTGCTCTAGCAGACAAAGAAAATGCTGTGCCATTCGTGGATGAAAAAAACCCATCCACTCAACCAGCTATAATCCTTCCAGGTAACGCATTCTTCGATCAGGAATTATGAACAGTAATATTTGATAAGCTGATGAAAGCTCCAGTGAAAGACTATCAAGTTCTACTCCGACTATCAAAGCTATGAAAGACTATCAACGACATCAGCCACAAGCTAGCACTTCTAAGAGACGCTATCTCTAAAGACTGTGAGTTAGATGAACTTGCTAAACAAGAGACTGCACTTACTCCAGAGACTCTTAACTCTCCAGAATACCAAGCTAAGAGTATGGCATTCGGAGCTATGATCCAGGGATACATATTCTCAAAGCGTATATCTCTAGCTCCACTTGGAACTCTTACTCTTGACCTAACTAATCCAGATTGACATGCACGTGCATTCATTGAAGGATCTAACCTATCAGCTGATGATATCGATATGCTTAATGCATTCTGAATCATACATGTTGTATATCCAGAAGCTGACGCAAGTCAGATTCCTGTTGATGAACCAGCTGTTCCAGAGACGCTTCCAGCTGAGGAAGAAAATCCTGCACCAGCACCAGAAGAAGATCAGTTGCAAGCAACTGATGACGCTTTAGTTCCTGAGAAAACAGAAGATGAGCAAAACTAAAAGATGACTACCTATCGTTGAAAAGTTTGACTATCCATTCAACGAAATGATCATGTGAGTAGAGACATGGGAAGCATGAGAAAAGACAACTATATGTTTAGTTACTCTTGATAACTGATACGAAGTTGTCGGATATTCTCACTGCTTAAACGCAGATGACTACGACTTCGAGATCGGTAAAGAAGAAGCATATAAAAACGCATGTGATAAAATCTGGGATGTGTATGCATTCTTGTGTGCTGAAGTTGACTACAACAGTGCTGATGATGAAGATGATGAAGAATTCATCTGTGATGACTGCAAGGCTAAACGCTGCCACAAATAATATTTATTATTTAACGAAACAAGAAAATGAAAGAATTATCAAAGAAAGACATTATCAATTTCCTACGCAAAGAGGAATTTGTTCTATCAAAAAAAGATGCAACTATTATCGTTGACGCAATCTTTGACTACATTAAGGACACACTTACAACATCTCTCAAAGATCCAGAAAAGAGTGATGTAAGATTATCTATCAAATGATTTGGATCTTTCTACACTTACTCAAAGCCAGGACAAAGAAAGTTCAATCCTCACACTAGAACATATCAAGATGCACCAGCTAGAAGAATTGTAAAATTCAAGAGATCTAAATTTTTATCTCATCCTCAAGCTAAATACTAATGGCGTTAACACGAGCAGATCTGGAAGGGAATGCAGAAGAAAAGCTAACTCATGAGGTTGACGATTCAAATAATCCACTCCCTCAACCAGAAGAATTCAACAGTCGCTTAGAACGAGCGATTAATATGAATAAAAAGAATCCAACTGCTCAACCATCGCCTAACAGTCCAGAAGCCAGAACCCAAGCTTATGCCAGACGCTTCCCTTGGGTTCTGAAGAACTGGAAAAGAAAGCAAGTTATGTATGACTGAGATCAGGGATTCATTAACGAAACCATAGATCCATATTATGCAGCACGCTGGTATGAACAAAATAAAATCAACAAGAGAGAAGTCAAAGAACAGTTCTTTGGGGATTTTGAGGTGTTTACTTTGTTCATGCTGAATCCACAACTTAACCTTGATCCAGCTGTACTTCCACGCAACATAACTAAAGACTTCGCTGAGTTCCTGTGACTATTAACATCTCAGCGTATCTTAAAAGAAAAGAACTTCAGAGTCTGGCAGACATTGCTACAAATCTACGACCTCTATGAAGTAGAGAATCCAGATCCTATTCCTAACATACATTTCTTCAAACGCAAGAATGATGTAGTGAGGGACTCTCTCACCACGTGAGAGAGTCATTCCCTATCCAAACATCCATTGGATACATGAAAGATAACTGATCCAACTATCTTACAAACTGGTGATGAACGTCTGATTAATTTCCTAAAAGATAAAGCACCATCACTCTACAAGCTGTATGAAAAAGCTATCGCTATTCCTGATGATTCCTCAAAGCATAATCTTGATTTGAAGCTTGCTACGTTTGAGAAGATAATAAAAAAGTTCAACGAATCATTTGCTGATCCTGCTTCCAGGATAGATAATGCTGCACCACTATATTCACTTCAAGCAGACCGTCCAGACAAAGAAGATCGAGAACATCAGCCACTTAGAGAAGCTGCTAATTTTACTGCAATCCAGAATATGTCCATTATTGAAGTTCAGGAACTATGTGCTATGAAGGATTTTCTGGAGTGAAGGATAAAATTCAAACCATCTATTTTGAAGTGAAAGGTTATCGAACAACCATATTCAAATACTACTCTAACAACACAATTCAATAACGAACCAACATCTCCTACATATCATGAACCAATAACTATCTACTGACACTACACTTCCAGTGTCCGTTATGCCATGTTCTGACAAGAGAAGTATTATAAACGTATCCGTCCATGACAAACACTCCAGCCATGGCAATGGATCGCTAAGCTTTACAAAGGTTGGGTGACAACTGTTGTTGCTCCACGTAGATGATGAAAATCTTATCGAGCGATTGACGAAGCAGTTGAGATGTTTACTGCTGACACGCAGGAAAGATCAAGACCTATAAGAGTATTGTTCGTAGGAATCAATACAAAGAAGTTAAAGACTGTGATAAAATACTTATTATCATTCACAAAGGAATTTGCACAGGCATGATACTTCGATTGGGAAGCTTCTAAGAATATTATGCACTATCGTAAAAAGGAATCAAATAAGAAGGCTACAGAAGCTGATGATCTTTGAACGATAGAATTTATTTGATCTAAAGATGAAGACGCATGAGTATGAGACTATGCTGACCTCATCATTATAGATGAATGTGAAAGGATCGATGAGAATGTGTGGGAAGACATACTTCCTATTATTACAAACGAATGAGCGAGATGTATCCTGATATCAACACTGAACAAGAACTCTCAGAAGACATGGTTCTACCAGCAACTGATTCAGGGTGAGACTGAGGAACTACAACGCAATCTGACACAGCAAGATGTCGTAACTGTGATCCGTGAGAAACGAAATAAGCGAGTACAACCAGCAATTGATAAAGCTACTCTAATCCAGCAACAGACATGACAGTCTGTTCCATTTGAAGAATGGATTAACTGGATTGATATCGATGCGATGTCGTCGGATATGAGAATAGCACGTCAGCGAGTATGACTCAGATTCACTGGTGAAGATACAGATCTCAAGACTGATCAGGAGAAATCATTCGCAAGAGATAGACTTCGCTGAACTAAAGCATATTATCCTGAACGATGGGCTATCTTCCCTGAAGATACATGAGTGTATGATTATGAGTCGTCTATCAAAGAATCATCCTACTTCCAGTGAAGACAATATAAGTTTGTGGTTGTTGCGTACGATCCTGCTGAGTCAAAGGATAAAGCAGCACTGGTATACATGTGATATGATGATATTGCAAACAAAATTGAACTATTCAAAACAGAAAAGCTACCAAATAACTATACTTATCATTGACCTTTTATTGAGCGTACACTAATAGAATGCCAACAAAGAATAGATCCATCTTCGCTACCAGACAACATCTCCCAAGATCAAAGAGTCTTCTTTGCCTACGATTTCAACTGAGTGGGACAAGGATTAGAGCCTTTCTTCGTAGAATGTTGAGTAAGAATAGATTTGAAAGTAAGATTCACAGGACAAGGATGAATAACCAAAAAAGGAATTAATCACAACGTTCCTAAAGAGCTATTGGTTAATATGCTCCAGAATACAATGGATCACTGAGCACTCATCATAAATCAAGAGTGTCAGGAGTTCATTGAAGAACTAGACCATTACAAATCATATTATAATCCTGATACATGAAATACAAAGTATCAAGCCGAACATTGAGCAACCGATGACTTTGTGTCAGCTGCAATGATAGGAACATACTTTATACTTGAATATATGTGAGAAAAATTTAATATTACAAAAAACGAGATAGAGCAAGCTATTGATCCTGATAATGACTTCTCTGTTGAAGATATGTTCAGTGAAGTTGAGAGAATCGTCATGGAAGGTGTCAATAACTGAAAGACTGTGCAACAGGTTATTGATGAATACAACGGTCGCTCCCAACGAAACAGTCTAAAAAGACAAGATGTTTTATCTCAATTCTGATACTAACAAATGGCACACTTTGAGCAAGATGAAAAAACTGGTAAATTAAAATGGATAAGAGATGAAGAAGATACACCTGGATGGATTAAAAATATGGCTTCAAATTCAAATGATGCATGAAGAGCTGTTGAAGATTGGTTTAACTCTTGAGTATCTGATGAACAGAAAAAACAATGATGAATACCAGGTTCTCTATATAGAGCTGCAGATAATGTTAATAATGTTGTATGATCAATTATATGAGAAACTATAAGCGCATTTTGAAATGCGCCTAAATTTTTTACTGATGCAATTGATTCTGTTTATTATGATAATGTAAATTGGTGATGGTCTGATCTAAAAAAAGAAGCAGATAAAAAGCAAGATGAATGAGCATCTTGGTTGTCTGCATGGACAGACACTGTTGCAGAGAATAGTAATACTGAATGAGCAGATAACCAGTCATTAGCTTGAGAAACTATTAATCAAGCTATCAATTGACCATTACTTTGAATCGTTTGAAAGTGAATAAATCGATGATCAAAATGAATCAGATGGCTTTGAAACTGACTAACAAAATTAACAACACATTGAGATGATGTTGTTAAAGTAACTCCAAAATTTTGAAATATAATTGATGATGCAATAAAATGAGGTACAAAAACATCTGAAGAGATTTTTGAATGAACAACAAAAATATGATGACGTACTGATGATGTATTAGATACATCTAAGATATTTTCAAAAACAGATGATGTATTATGAGCATGAGAAAAAGCTGTTGAGGATGTGGCTGCTAAGAATCCATCAGTATTATCTAAAGTATGAAATTGGACAAAGAACACATTAAAGAAAACATGGAATGAAGCTAGTCCATTTATTCTTTGACCAATTAAAAGTGCATGAGATATATTAACAGCATGATTAAAAGCTTGATATAGTACGTATAGAACATCATGAATATGAGCTGGTGTTATTGAATGAATAACAACTACAATGGAAAAGTCTTTGAACTTTGCCAGTGATTTTGCTACAAAGCCTTTATCATTCAGAACTCCTGCTATATGGGAAGCTAAAATGTCTTCTGACATAACATGAGAATGATATTGAGTATATGATAAAAATAGAGATCTTAAAAATTTTTATGATGATCATTGATATAGTTTAGAAGAAGCTAATGCTTATAAAGATGATGAAGCTTTAACTGCATGGTATGATAAAAGAAATATAGATGAAGATAAAAGACTTACAAAAGCAGAAGTAGAACAAATGTTATCAGAAGTGTGAAAAAATAAATTCACTGATACTATGACATCATGGTATAATTCTTTAACTCTGTTTGATCCTTTTACTTCTCCTAATTTAATAGCATCAAGTAGAGCTTGAGAAAATGTTGAAGTAGAAAAGAATCCAAGATGAGAAACTATTTGATTTGTAGAATTGTCAGATTGAACTACTGCTGATTTCTCAGATTTAGATAATATAATTGTAAAAGATAAAGATTGAAATGATTTATCCCCAGAAGATTTAACTTGAGATACACTTGCTGAATTACAAAATTTTATTATTGAAAGCCTTTGAGAATCAGATGGCGGAGAACAAACTCAACAGGATGATCAAACTATATGATGAGATAATGATAATATATTAATGGCTCAATTAAACTCATGGAGTACAGATTGAATGATCAGTGCTGATACCATGAGTGAGATTGTTAATTGAAAAAATACATGATCTCATGATGTTTGGATTGCTACTAAATTACAAGAATGAACTAAACAATATGCCTCTAATATAATTGCTTTATATACTAAAGATGCATTAGAAAAAGATCCACAACTACAAAGAGAAGTTGTAAATTCATTAAATGCTTATAGCAAATTATTTAATTGAACTATTGATATAATAAATAATTTAGATGAAGAAGATTATGAAAAAGACATTTATGAATTTAGAAAAGCATTAACAGAGTCTTATAATAATTTATCTGCAGCAGATAAAGATTTAATTAATGCTAATCTCTATCAGAAAGCTATTGATTATAATAACTGATTAGAATCTTGAATAGATGAATGATTGATGAAAACTGCTACTTGATGGAAAAGAGTAGTAGATTTTGCGTTTGGCTTGATAAAGTCAGATGATAGAACTATGTGGTATGATCAATGACTACAATGATTGTGATCTACATTGATTAATCCTGATACACGCTGATGGTCTTCAATGATGAATGATGTATGAACTCATCTTGAAGCTCAAGAGGCTACAATCGCCACAACATTAATTGCTAATAGAATTAATAATTCTGTAATAGAAAAGATACCAGCTAAATGAATTGATGCTGTAATAAAAAAGAATCCAGAATTAAATACAAAGTGGATGACATTTATAAAATGAGCTACAAGCGAAATGGCTTCAGAGCCATTAGAAAATTTTATAGATCAAGTAAGTTTAGTTGATAGTGCAGATCATGATTATGATTATTGGAACTGATTGTTATTTGGTATGTTCCAATGATGATTAGCATGATATGCGTGATCAAGAAATAGTTATAGCTCAATAAATGATTATTTCTCAAAACCAGAGAATAGAAAAACTATTCTTGAAAATATGTGAATATATATAGATCAAATAAAAGATGATCAACAAAGAGCTGTTGCATTATCTATAACTAATCAAATGTTTGATAGCGTTGTAGATATAATGAAACAAGTAACAGCTGAAACTAATAATTGAGTAGAAGCTATAATGCAATGATTTGCTATATATCAAACAGAAAGTATGTTATGAGATTATGCTGTTTGAGTAATATGACAAATGATAGATGCAGTAAATGCTAGAAATAAAGCATTATGATGAAACTGGACAGAGAACGACATACTTTGAATGTTTGAAACTGTAAATGATTTTAATAATTATAATGCTGGAAAATCATTTAATTTTAGTCAAAGCTTTGTTGATGCGATTAGAAATAGTAAAGAGAATACAGAGAAATTAAACCAGATAAGAAATGTTGCTACTGCATATATTAACAGTTCATTCAAGACTGCATGAATGAGCCTTGAAGATTGAATTAATTTTATGGCACCAAAGATTTATGAAGCTTCTGGTAAGAAAGTATCTATACCATTGTTTAATAAAAAGATATCTGATAATCAAATAGTTGATCAATTAACTTGAGATAAGTATTTTGATATTGTTACTATATATGCATGAACAAATCAAATAGCTCCAACTATTTGAGAAAAAATGTGAATTACAAAAAACAATGATTTAGTATACTGAGAACATAAAAGAGTTGCTGACATAAAATGAGTTCCACTAAGATATAACTCATTCTTAAAAATAACTACAAAAACTAAATGATATAGACCAACTGTTAAGTTAGATAGCTGAGAGGAAATCTCAATGAGAGATTATATCATAAGACAATTGAATGATCCTAATACAAACTTAACTGATGATGAAAGAATGTTCATATCAACAGTATTGTTTAAAACAACTGTTAGTTGATATAATCATTATTTTAATGATGATGGATCTTTAAGTAGATTATGAGAAGATTTCTTTGAACAGGTATTGCCTCAGCTTGAATGATTAAATACTCCTAAAAAGTTATTTGATAAATTAAAATCTATACAAAGATTAAAAGAAGCTGAATCAGAAACTTCTGAAAGAAAAGCTCTTCAAGAATCTAAAGCAAATGAAAATCAGATAGAAGTTCTAAGATTAGAATGATGAACTAATGTTAAGAACTGAGATGATATAACTGATTTGCCAGATAGTCAACCATTGCCAATAGAAAATAATTGACAACAGGTGTTTGTAAAAGATTTAAGAGATGCATGAAGCTTAGAAGTAAAAGATTGAAATACAAAATATACTTATACTGTTGATAGAGATTGACAATCTGAGACATTGTCTATAACAAAAAAAGAATCAAGCGATTCATTATATTGAATGTCACAATGAATAATCTATAGCGAAGATCAAGAAATACAAAATCAATATGAAGCTTATATGAACAGGTGGTTCTTTAATTCTACAATACCTCATTCGTTAGAAAAAGAATATGTATGGGATAATCCAAGTAATGAATATAATGATATGAGGATAAGAGAATTAAAATCAAAGATAGAAAAGAAATTAAATAAAACTAGCTTCTGATCTTGAGAAGCTAGACGAATGGCTTCATGGCTACAAGAATTAAACATTCGTCTTGCTCATCAGCAACAAGTTGCTCAAGAACAAGAGGGTTGATATGTTATGAAAAAATGATGAGTATGAACTACTACTATAACTGATAATGATGTTAGCACAAGAGAAGTAAATGTTCCTATTTCAGCAAAAGCTTCTGATTATCCAGAATTAAAAGAATGAGAATTCAGAGAAGCTTATGAATTAGTTGCTGCACAAGATGCTGCCAAAAAGAAAATTCCTTATCTTGATCAAACTAAAATAACAGTTTGAATAGAAGATTGAGCACAATGAATTGAATCATTCAGAGCTACTAAAGCTGATATCAAAAAACAATCTGGTGAAATAAATAGTGAATCATATTGGAAAACGCTTCCTGTTGTTGAAATAGAAGCTAAAGACGATGATTGAAATAATATAACAAAAAGATATAGAGCAGTTCGAATTTGAGACTCATCTATTAAAGATTGAAATAATAGTAAAGGTAAAAATAGAGATTTTATCTTTAAGAGTTTTGTATTAGTAGATTTTGAGAATTGAGAATCTGTTAACAAATATTCTACTAAAGCTATTCGTCCATCTAAATATCCAAAAGATTATGTATTCTATTCTGACAACAATATTGTTATAGAAGTTTTATGAGCAGACAAAAAACCTTTGAATGAAAATAGGGTTGTTATGTTCACTAAATGAAATAAGAAATGAGAAGATAGACAAGTTTGGAGAATGTCTACTACTGTACAGTATGACAGATTATCTGAACATGATCAAGATATAGCTGTATCTAAATCAAGAATATTTATGAATGAAAACAATTCAGATCCTAAAACAAGAACTAAATGATATTTATGACCACAGGAAATAGTATATGATGCTAGATATATATATACTACATCTGACGTTGTGTTTGATGATCATAATCTGAGATTTAGAATGTGAGATGTTAGTGTGGATTTGTCTACTAAAAATTATAATGCAGAAAAATTATCTCGACAGTTAAATGAACAGGATTCTGAATGATTGCAGAAGCAATTAAAAACAATATGGAAATTGACTCAGACTATAAGTAGTGATTGAGCTATTGAACAATCTACACCTACTTCAACTACTGATGAAATAGTAGAAAATATAGAACCAGTATCAGAGAAGGCTACACCACAAGAAGTTAAAAATGAATTAAGAACTGTTGATAAAACTGTAGAGCAACAGTATAATTACTGATTAGAAAAAGCTAAAGCTGATGATGCTAATCCTACAAAATCTGTTGCTGAAAGTGCTATGGATAATACTGCAGTTCTTGTATCTGAATGAGAATTACAAATTCAAGTTCCAGAATGAATAAAAACTATTCAAACTACACAATCTGAATTAGATTATATAAAAGCTGAAGCTATCAAAAATTGAACATTTATGAAAGCTCCTAATTGAAAACCATCTAATTTGTCTGAAGCTAACTGGTTACAAGTTAGAACTAAAGATTTCAAAGAATGGTTCTGAGATTGGGAAAATGATCCTAAAAATGCTTCTAAAATTGTTGATGAGAATTGAGAACCATTATTAGTATATCATGGTGGTGCAAGATGAATTGAAACATTTAGATTACCAGAGGAATGAAAAGATTCTAATACATGAATTTGAACTTATAAAGATAGAAAAACATGAGAAGAAATTCCTATTGATTCTA
>RHMF01000071.1_pt1 | contig 36483 bp, 38 predicted proteins | sample 5365151 | NCBI WGS metagenome assembly RHMF01 (sample SAMN10266501, study PRJNA497801) | feces metagenome | isolation source: feces | host: Bos taurus | place: China: Prairie of Fairy Mountain | collected 2017-08-14 | reverse complement strand
TATCTTGGAAATGCCACCAATCATTATATATATTTGGCAAAAGCTACATCCAGTTCGATTACTTCCATTAACATTCACCCCAATACAAAGCTTATTGGCAATTCTGCGTTCTCCAGTTGCAGAAGTCTGACAAGTATTACCATCCCGGATAGTGTGACCAGCATTGGCATTGGTCCATTCCGTAATTGCACCGGGCTGACAAGCGTAACCATTGGTAGTGGTGTGACCAGCATTGGCGGTAATGCATTCTACGGTTGCACCGGGCTGACGGAGATTACTATCCCCGACAGTGTGACCAGCATTGGCTATTGTGCATTCTCTGATTGCAGCAGTCTGACAAGTATTACCATCCCGGACAGTGTGACCAGCATTGGCAGTTCTGCATTCAAATATTGCACCGGGCTGACAGATGTGTATATTACTGACCCCAATGCCTGGTGTAAGATTACATTTGGCGATCCCTATGCAAATCCTATGTACTATGGAGATGCATTGCATATTTTGGATAAAAATGGACAGGAAGTAACGGAACTCGTTTTGGACAATACTGTAAAAACCATTCCTAATTATGCATTCTCTGGTTGCAGCAGCCTGACAAGTATTACCATCCCGGATAGCGTAACCAGCATTGGCGTTTATGCATTCCGTAATTGCACCGGGCTGGAAACGGTTGCGATTGCCTCCGATGCAGGAGCAAGTGCAGTTGCTACATTCAGTTTGCGGAGGATGGTCAACGGCGTTTCTGTGGGAGAAAAGGCTTTCCGGAACTGCACAAGCCTGAAAACCGTCATTATCGGTGCAACTGTGTTGAGCATTGGCGAAAATGCCTTTGAGGGCTGTACATCTCTTGTAAACGTATTGTATGAAGGTACGGAAGAGCAGTGGCAGGCAATTGCCATTGCCAGCGGCAATGAGGCACTTCTGAATGCAAATATTACATTCGGCTATGGCAATTATACCCCCGGCGATATGGACGGCGACAATGTTGTTACCGATGCAGATGCTGTGTATCTGCTGTATCACACTTTCCTGCCGGAGCAGTATCCTGTCAGCCAGGAATGCGATTTGGACGGTGACGGTGCGGTGACAGACGCAGATGCTGTTTACCTTCTGTACCACACCTTCCTGCCGGACCAGTATCCCATAGGCTAATAAGAATGGCACGCTTCGGCGTGCCTTTCTTATTTGTAAGAAAGTTCTTACGAGGTAAAAATGTGGAAAAGAGTAAAAAGATGGTTGCACCTTTGGATTTGATTTGGTATAATGAACAGAATAAAAGCCGAAGTAGCGAAAAATCCAATTTTGGGTATGATAGATTGGTAGGAGGCGATGGTTTTGAATAAGAAACTCAGATGGCTGTTACAGCCCAGATACACAGCCTTTTTTGTGGTGATTTTTGGGTTTGCCGCAGCTGCATTGATTACGGGCAACTATCTGCTTGCAAGTGTTGAGTTTGCCCTTTCTGCACTTCTGCTGGGACTTGTGCTTTTGTTCAAGGGCCGCCGGCGCCGTGAATTGCAAAATTATCTCAATCGCACCTTGGATGAAACGGATGGCAAGAATGCCCAACCGCCATTTCCTATGGTGGCATTCCGCTTGGTGGATGGCGGCGTTGTTTTTGCGAACGATGCCTTTGCTCAAATCAGCGGCTATAAAGACCCTATGGACGAAAAGCGGATTACGGACATTTTACCCGGGTTTTCCACCCAGTGGCTGTCTACCGGTAAGGCAGAGCATCCCTATGATGTAAAACTGCAGGGCCACCGCTACCGTGTTTACGGCACTACCTTGGTTGCCGAAGATATGGAAGGCACCCGCTTGGGCGTTATCTACTTTACGGATTTGACTGAACTTTACCAGGTTCGGGATGAGTATATCCGCTCCCGGCCGGTGGTATCCATCATTTTGGTGGACAACTATGAGGAACTGACCAAGAATTTGACCGAAGGCGCCATCTCTTTGATGAATGCCAAGATCAATGATGTGCTTACAAAATGGACAGAGAGTTATCACGGACTTTTGCGCCGGCTGGAGAAGAACCGCTTTGTGTTTGTGTTTGAAAAGCGGGATCTGAAGCGGGCCATTGACGATAAGTTCTCTCTTTTGGAGGATATTCACGATATCACCAACCCCTCCGGTCTGTCTGCTTCCATTTCCTTTGGTTTGGGCGTGGATGCTGAAAACTTTGAAGAAGGCTTTGAATTTGCCGCACTATCCATCGAAATGGCTCTTAGCCGAGGCGGTGACCAGGCAGTTATTAAGGACCGTCTGAACTTTAGTTTCTACGGCGGCCGCACCAAGGAAGCGGACCACCGCAGCAAGGTGCGTTCCCGTGTGACAGCCAACTCCATTATGGAACTGATTGGCCAAAGCAGCAAAGTGTTCATTATGGGCCACAAAAATGCGGACCTTGACGCTGTAGGCGGCGCGATGGGTATTGCCTGCCTGTGCCGGAAGAAGCAAAAGCCTTTCTATATTGTTATTGATATGGAAAACAATGCTGCCGGACGGCTTCTGGAAGAAATCCAGCAAGTGCCGGAGTACAAGGATGTGTTTATTTCCGGTCAGGAAGCCATGCTTCTGTGTGATAACCGCAGCACCCTGGTTGTGGTGGATACCAACCGCCCGGATCAGGTAGAGTGCGGCAACCTTTTGGAAGCTGTTACCAGTATCTGCGTGGTAGACCATCACCGCCGTGCGGCCGACTATATTAAGCCTGTTGTGGTGAACCTGCACGAGCCTTATGCGTCTTCTACCGGCGAATTGGTAACAGAACTACTGGAATATGCCGTAGAGAAGAAGGATGTTCTGCCCATTGAGGCTAAGAGCCTGATGGCCGGTATCTTCCTGGATACCAAGAGTTTCAATGTCCGTACCGGTGAACGTACCTTTGAGGCGGCGGCGTACCTGCGGCAACTGGGTGCCGATACAGTGGAAGTAAAGAAACTTCTGCAAAACGACTTCCAGGACACGATGGCTAAGTATCAAATCATTAAGTCTGCCCGGCTTTACCGGCAGGAAATTGCCGTTGCGGCCCTTACCACCGGCACTACCCGCGCTTTGGCGGCCCAGGCGGCAGACGAACTGTTGAACATTTCCGGTATTTCCGCATCCTTTGTGCTCTATCCCGATGAGGACCGTGTTTTCATTTCTGCCCGTTCTATTGGCGAAGCCAATGTGCAGATGATTTTGGAGCCCTTGGGCGGCGGCGGTAATACGGCAACAGCCGGTGCGCAGCTTACCGGTGTGACCATTAAGGAAGCCCTGGATAAACTGGTGGCATCCATCGACACTTACTTTGAATATCAAGAGGTTTAAGGAGCTATTATGAAAGTTATTTTATTGCAGGATGTTAAAGGAAAAGGCAAGAAGGGTCAGATGCTGGAAGTGTCTGACGGCTATGCCAGAAACTATATGCTTCCCAGAAAGATTGCCATCGAGGCAACTGTGGATGCTATGAACACCAAGAAGATGAATGACAAGGCCGAAGCAGAACGGATCGCCAGAGAGAAGGCCGAGGCTATGGATATTTCCAAGCAACTGCGGGCAATGGTGCTGACAGTCACCGCCAAGGGCGGCGGCGCAGGCCGTCTGTTTGGCTCTGTGACCAACCAGGAAATTGCGGATGCCCTGAAGGCAAAGACCGGCATTACCCTTGACAAGCGGAAGATCGTAATTTCCGACCCTATCAAGACGGTTGGTACATTTACAGTCAACTGCAAGCTGGGCTATGAAATTACAGCACCTTTGACTGTGAAGATCGAGGAAGCGTAAGTTTATTCTATCTTACAAAGGAGGAGACCCTATGGACGAAGAATTGCGCGCCAAAGTCCAGCCCCATTCTTTAGAGGCTGAGCAGGCGGTACTGGGCTCCATACTGATTGACAGCCGTTGCCTTTCCGATGTGATTGGCATTCTGCGGCCTGAGGATTTTTACCTGAAGCAAAATCAGGAAATCTACGAAACAATCTATACGATGTTCAATTTCTCCGAAACCATTGACCCGGTTACTGTATTGGAGAAAATGATTCAAACCGGTGTACATCACGACAATTCCCGGGATTACATTCTGCAGCTGATGCAGATTACGCCTACTGCCGCCAATGCGGTGCGGTATGCCAATATCGTCAAGGATAAGGCACTTTTGCGCGGTCTTGCAGATGCAGGTTCCAATATTATCAAGACTGTGCAGGAGCAAATAGGCACCCCCAGCGAATTGCTGGAAAATGCGGAGCGGATGATTTATACCCTTCGCAAGGGGGAAACCGGTGACTCTTTGGAGCATATCGGCGTGACAATGCACAAGGTTTTTGACCGGTTGAACGAACTGAGCCAGTCTGATTCCGCTATTCCCGGGCTTTCTACAGGTTTGCGTGATTTGGACCGGACCATCAACGGTTTGAATAAGTCGGACCTTACGCTGATTGCCGCCCGTCCCGGTATGGGTAAGACGGCATTTGCGCTGAACCTTGCTTTGAATGCGGCGAAGAAGAGCAAAAAGACGGTGGCTATTTTCTCTTTGGAAATGTCCAGAGAGCAACTTGCTTCCCGTCTGATGTCCATTGAAAGTTTTGTTGATAGCAAGAAATTGCTTACAGGTAAACTGACCAACGAAGAATGGAACAAACTGGGTATGGCTGCGGTCTCTTTGAGCCAAACCGATATCCGTGTGGATGATAATCCTACCATTACAGTGGCAGATATGAATGCCAAGTGCCGCCGGCTGGACAATTTGGGCCTTGTGATTGTGGACTATTTGCAACTTATGAACGGCCCCGGTTACGGTAAGGGCGGCGACAGCCGTGTGAATGTTGTCAGTGAAATTTCCCGCTCACTAAAGATTATGGCCAAGGAACTGAATGTGCCTGTGGTGTGCCTCAGTCAGTTGTCTCGTGGCCCGGAAGGCCGCCCCGATAAGCGGCCGATGCTGTCTGACCTTCGGGAATCCGGCGCTATTGAACAGGATGCTGACGAAGTGATGTTCCTTTATCGGGATGAATACTACAACAAAGAGTCCGCTGAACAGGGTGTTATGGAATGTATCGTGGCGAAAAACCGTCACGGTGAACAGGGTACGGTAAAACTTCAGTGGATTCCCCAGTACCAGACCCTTACGGACTTGGAGTGGAAACATGGTGAATAAGATCTGCGCCTTTTTGAAGCAGTATGGTATGGTTAGGCCTGGGGACAATGTGATTTGTGCAGTGTCTGGCGGAGCTGACTCTATGGCGCTTCTTTGGGCGATGTATCTACTGAAAGACAAACTGCAGATATCTCTTTCTGCAGCGCACTTTAACCATCATCTGCGGGGTGAGGAATCTAACCGGGATGAAGCCTTTGTAACAGCATTTTGCCAGGGATACGGCATTCCTCTCTACAAAGGGGAGGAGAATGTAACGCCGGGGAAAAAGGGCTTGGAGGCCGCTGCAAGAGAAGCAAGATATGGCTTTTTGGAGAGCCTTCCCGGAAAAATTGCCACCGCCCATACTGCAGATGACAACGCAGAAACCCTGCTGATGCACCTGATCCGGGGCACAGGGCTGAAGGGGTTAGGTGGTATTTCCCCTGTGCTGGGCAAGCGAATCAGGCCTATGCTGACGGTCACAAGAGAGGAAGTATTGGCTTTTTTGGAAAGCTACCATATTTCCTATATGGAGGACAGTTCCAATAAAGAGGATGCTTTTTTGCGTAACCGCCTGCGCCATTGTGTGATACCGTTGCTGAAAAAAGAAAACCCCCGACTTTCCGAAAATCTTACCCAAATGGCATTGGGATTGCGGGAAGACGAGGCACTTTTGACTGCCCGATTAACAGGAAATAGCCTGTGCGTTTTGGAATTAAGGCAAATGCCTGCTGCCCAACGGGCAAGAATTTTGGCCGCATTTTTAGAAAATTGCGGCGTAAAGGAGCCCGAAAGGGCACATATCCAACTGGCAGAGGAACTGGTGTTTTCTCAAAACCCTTCTGCCAAAGGAGATTTTCCCGGTGGCGTTGTACTTCAGCGCAAATATGACCGGCTGGAAAGAGCCCCAAAAGAAGCGCAACTGGAGCAGAAAGTTCTTCTTTGCCCGGGAAAAGTTGAATACCCGGAATTGGGCATTCGTATTGTGGCAGAGCCGGCCACCGAGATTATTAAAAAGACGGATCGGTTTGTGATTTCTCCTGTAGAAAATATCTGCATCCGCAGCCGAAAAGCGGGAGATGCAATCACCCTTTCCGGCGGTACAAAAAGCCTGAAGTCCCTGTTTGTTGACCGAAAAATTCCAAAAGGGGAAAGAGACAGTATCCCTGTTCTTGTTTCTGATGGACAAGTTCTTGGGGTTTGGGGGATAGGCGGCAATTTTCGTTATTTGGCCGGGAATTTGCCCGGTATAGAGATAAGGTTTGAAAAGATAGATAGAACATAGGAGGCAATTATGGAAAAGGATATCGCACAGGTGCTGATTTCTGAGGAAGTTCTGCAAAACCGCGTCAAAGAACTGGCATCAGTACTGAGTGAAAAGTATGCGGGCAAAAACCCTGTTTTTGTAGGCGTACTGAAGGGCGTTGTGCTGTTTTTTGCGGATATTGTGAAGCAAATCAACACTATGTGCCAAATCGACTTTATGTGGATTTCTTCCTACAGCGGCACCAACTCTACCGGAGCGATGACTGTTAAACGGGATCTGTCTACGGATATTAAGGGCCGCCATGTGGTGATCCTGGAAGATATTTTTGATACCGGCAATTCCTTGCAGTTTACCTATGACCATTTAATGAAAAAGGAACCTGCCTCCTTGGAAATTTGCACATTGCTGGACAAACCCAGCCGCAGAAATCCGACAGTTACTGTAAAGCCCAAATATGTAGGCTTTGAAGTGCCGGATGTCTTCGTTGTGGGTTATGGTCTGGATTATAACGAATACTACCGGAATTTGCCCTATGTGGGTGTCCTTCGTCCGGAAGTTTATGAGAATTAAGGAGTATTGGCATTTTGAAAAAGCGCAGTAAAGTCGGCGTTATCCTGTATATCGCCGTAATAGGTCTATTCTTGGCCTGGATTTTTGGAGCTTTCGATCCTAAAATGGATGATTTGAGTTATTCTGACATCAAATCTCTCATTTACAACGAAAAGGTAGAAAGTTTCAACATTGAGGGAAGCATCATTCATTTGAAACTAAAGACTCCGGAAAATGGCAAGACCAGCTTGACCGCTTCTATTGCGGACCCGGAAGGTTTTCTGAGCCAGATGCAAACAGAACTTGACAGTCAGGTTTCTGCAGGCACACTGAAAAGCTACAATTATGTGGCACAGAAAGGGCTGTCTCCCTATGACTTTATTCTACCCATTATCCTGGCAGGCGTTGTGCTGATTGTCCTGTGGGTCATTTTGGCAGGTCGGGCGGGCAACGCCAATCCGATGGCAAACTTCGGAAAGGCCCGCACCATGAGCGGCGCCCCCGAGGGCAAGGCTGTCACATTCCAGGATGTGGCAGGTATGGACGAAGAAAAAAGGGAACTGCAGGAAGTGGTAGATTTTCTCCGTAATCCGGGAAAATTTACAAAAATCGGTGCAAAAATTCCTCACGGTATGCTTCTTTCCGGCCCTCCCGGCACTGGTAAGACCCTGCTTGCCCGTGCGGTAGCAGGGGAGGCAAAGGTCCAATTTCTGTCTATTTCCGGCTCTGACTTTATGGAAATGTATGTGGGTGTGGGCGCAAGCCGTGTCCGTGACTTGTTTGAGCAGGCAAAGCGGATTGCTCCTTCCATTATCTTTATTGATGAAATTGACGCTGTGGGCCGGAAAAGAGGTTCTGGCTTAGGCGGCGGGCATGATGAACGGGAACAGACATTAAACCAACTGCTGGTAGAGATGGATGGCTTTAGCCGCAGCGAGGGCGTGATTGTCCTGGCTGCTACCAACCGCCCCGACATTTTGGATCCGGCACTGCTTCGCCCCGGCCGTTTTGACCGACAGGTACATGTGGGTTTGCCGGATGTAAAGGGTCGTGAGGAAATTTTGAAGGTTCACGCCAAGGGCAAGTGCCTGGATGACACGGTCAGCCTGCGAACGGTTGCGCTGGCAACTTCCGGATTTACGGGTGCAGACCTTAGTAATCTTCTGAACGAGGCGGCAATTTTGGCAGCCCGGGAAGACCGGCCTGCCCTCAATATGGCGGATATGAATGAAGCGATGATGAAGATTGTGGCAGGGCCCGAAAAGCGAAGCCGTGTGGCACTGCAGAAGGATCTGTATATGACTGCTGTTCACGAGGCAGGCCACGCTGTGGCAATGTACAGACTGCCCACTCATGATCCGGTTCATCAGATCTCCATCATTCCGCGCGGCAATGCATTAGGACTGACCTGGTCGATGCCTAAGGAAGATTCCACCCATATGACCCGTAACGAAATGTACGAAAAAATTGTGGGCTTGCTGGGCGGCCGTGTGGCAGAAGACCTGTTCCTGCAGGATATTTCCACCGGCGCATCCAATGATATTGACCGGGCGTCCAAACTGGCCCGGGATATGGTGGGTCGCTACGGAATGTGCGAAAACATCGGTGCGATTTCCTATACCGGTGGCGACGAACTGTTTATCGGCCGTGACTTTGAAAAGACCAAGAGTTACTCCGAAAAAGTGGCTGGCAACATTGATGATGAAGTGAAGAAACTGATGGATAAGGCCTATGACCACTGCAGGACCATTCTGAAGCAAGATGAGCAGAAACTGCGCAATGTGGTTGCGTTCCTGATGGAAAAGGAAACCATGACCGGCCAGCAGTTTGCTGATTGTATGGAAGGCAAAGAAATTATGGAAGATAATTCCAAGACCATCCTATTCGATCGTTTTACTGAGGAATAATTTTGAAAGGGCGCTTGCACGCAGCAAGCGCCCTTTTTGCAAAATCCGTCGATTTGTTTGGAAATGTACATTATGCACAAAATATAGGCTTGTTTTTCGGCAGTGGAACAGGCTTGTTCCAAGAAAATTCACTCCTTTTCCATAAGTTTTGTGCTATAATAGTAATGGCATCCCCCCGGATGCGAAGACGCCTGAAAGGGAGTACTTATGAACAATATTTTGTTTTTCCTTACACCGAAGGCTATGTGTTCCTTCGTTTACGACGACTATACAATCCGGCAGGCATTGGAAAAAATGGAAAGCGCAGGCTATGCGGCTCTTCCCATTCTTTCTAAGCGGGGCGAATATCGGGGCACATTGACAGAAGGCGACCTTCTTTGGGCGCTGAAAAATATGTGCTATATGGATATGCGTCAGGCGGAAGCACGAAGAATTATGGAGATTACCCGGCGCAAAGATAATATTCCTGTAAGGGTCACCACCGGCATGCACGATCTGGTTCAACGGGCCAGCAGTCAGAACTTTGTGCCGGTCGTAGACGATAAAGATACATTTATCGGCATTGTTACCCGGGGTGCAATCATTAAGTATTGCTACGAAAGCCTTTACCAGGAAGACTAAAAAGTCAAGCAGCCATTTGGCAGCAGAAAGCACAAGCACATCTGTGGGACTTATTTGTTCCACAGATGTTTTTTGTTAGGAGAAATAGGAAATGATTGAATTACTTGCAAGGATTTTCATAAAGGACAGACAGAATATGGGAAAACCCGGGGTGCGGCAGGCCTATGGAATGCTTTGCAGCGGTCTGGGAATTGCCTTGAATTTCCTTTTGTTTGCAGGAAAGTTTTTAGCCGGCCTTGTAAGCGGCTCTATTGCAATTACGGCGGATGCCTTTAACAACCTATCCGACGGGGGAGCCTCAGTGGTTACTTTGGTTGGATTTCGTTTGGCGGGGCAAAAGCCTGACCCGGAGCATCCTTTTGGGCATGGACGGATGGAGTATGTTGCCGGTATGGTGGTGGCAATGCTAATCCTTTTGATGGGCTTTGAACTTACCAAGAGCGCTGTGGGACGGATAATGGCACCGCAAGACCTGGCGGTTTCGCCCCTTGTGCTGGTAATTTTGGCCGCGTCCGTATTGGTAAAAGGCTATATGGCTTTTTACAACTATAGTTACGGCAAGAAGATGGACTCGGCGGCTATGAAAGCAACAGCCACAGACAGTATCAGCGATGCGGTTGCTACCGGTGCAGTCCTTGCCTGCACTTTGATTTCCCACTTTACCGGCCTTTCTTTGGATGGATACTGTGGCTTAGGCGTAGGTGTTCTGGTATTCCTGGCTGGCATCCGGGCGGCAAAGGATACCATTGACCCACTGTTGGGGCAGGCACCTGATCCGTCTTTTGTGGAGCAAATTGAAAAAATTGTTATGGATGACCCGGATATTATCGGCATTCACGATTTGATTGTACACAATTATGGGCCCGGCCGAGTGCTGATTTCCCTCCACGCGGAAGTGCCTTCTGATGGGGATATTCTGCTTCTGCACGATAAAATTGACTTGATTGAGCACAAACTTCGGGATACTCTCCATTGTAGCGCCGTTATTCATATGGACCCGGTGTGTGTAGCAGACCCGGAAATCCAGGTTTATAAGAGGAAGGTGGAAGGATACCTTGCGTCTATTGACGAAAGACTGACACTCCACGATTTTCGTATTGTGAAAGGTCCTACCCATACCAATTTGATTTTTGATGTGGTTACCCCTTTCCGTTTTCCCATGAGTGATCGGCAACTGGTGCAGGAGATCGCACGGCTGGTACAGAATGAAAACCCCAACTTCTTTACGGTCATTGAAGTGGATAAACAGTACTATTGAATATGAACGGGAACGCAGATGCGTTCCCGTTCTGTTTTTGACTTGAAATGCCGGAGGAAATTTGATATAATAGGCAAAATATGTCCTGGAGGTGGAGTATGGACAGCGAGAAACTGAAAAACCAGTTGGGCAGTAATATCGCCGCCCATCGCAAGCGCTTTGGTTTGACCCAGGCGGCATTGGCTGAAAAACTGAATTTTTCTGATAAGGCAGTATCCAAGTGGGAACGGGGAGAATCCATTCCGGATGTTGTTACCCTGGCCCGGCTGGCAGAACTGTTTGATGTGCCTATGGATGTGCTGGTAAGGGATAAAGATGAATTGCCTAAGGATATTGGCTCTGTGGAGCGGGTAATGGAACGGGCAGTGGAAAAGACCCTGAAGCGGAAGGCGGATAAGAAGATTATTCAAAAACTCTCTTCTTTGCTCGTCTGGTTTGTGGCCCTTCTTGTCTATGTGGTGTTGGCCACCTTGGATGCGCCAAATGCTTGGGTGGGCTTTTTATATGCTCTGCCTGTAAACTGTATTGTACTTATCAGTTTGCGCTCCGCCTGGCACGATTATAGGGCCAATATCTTACTGATCAGCATTCTTACCTGGGGCTGCCTGGTTAGCATCCAGGGCTCTATATTGGTATTTGCCCATGTGAACGCCTGGATGATTTACCTTTTGGGCATTCCCGGCCAATTGGCGATTTTCCTCTGGAGCAGACTGTTCCGGACACCGGGGGAGAAGAAAAATGGATAAGATTGCATTACGAAAAGAAATCCGGGAGAAAAAACGGGGAATGACTCTGGCGCAAATTGAAAATGCAAGCCAGGACCTGGCCCGGCAGTTTCTGGATACAAAATACTACCGTGAAGCGGAAACCATATATGGCTATTTGCCCTATAACCAGGAAGTTCGCACCGAGCCTATTTTGTTCCAGGCGCTAAAAGACGGCAAAAAAGTGGCTGTTCCCAAAGTGTATGGGCAGGCAATGCGCTTTATTTACCTAAACGATCTTTCCGGAATAGAAAAGGGGTATGCCGGCATTCCTGAGCCCGTTGCAGACGGTCCTGTTGCCCAGGATGAAAAAGCCTTGGTGCTGATGCCCGGCCTGGCGTTTGATAAAGAGGGCCACCGAATTGGCTATGGCGGCGGGTTTTACGATCGTTTTTTATCTGACGAGCCTAACCATCCCACTGTTGCCCTGTGCTACGATTTCCAGATGCTCCCCAAATTGGAAACAGAAGAATTTGATGTGCCTGTGGACCTCGTTCTTTGGGCGCAGATATAAAGGATAAAAATTATGGAATTGATTGCAGTTGCAATAATTGCAGCCCTGGTGTTTGGAATTTGCTTTTTGGTGGACAAAGGGTTTACCCGCATTTTTAGAAACCAACAGCAACACCGTTCCGGAACGGCGGTGCGTTTGCATAAGCGCTATGGCTCCATTGGCCTGATTGTGGCGGTTTTGGGCATAGCGTGCCTGTTTGCCGCTCCCGGCCAGGGCGTGATTTTGTGGATTGCCGGCCCTGTTCTGATGTTGGGCGGCGCGGCGCTTGTGGCGTGGTATTTAAGTTTTGGCGTTTTCTACGATGCAGAGGCGTTCCTTGTAACCAATCTTTTTAGAAAAGCCAGGCGTTATACTTACGACCAAATTCAGGCACAGCAACTCTATACTGCATCCGGAAATGTGATTATCGAATTGCATCTTGCTGATGGCACCGGAGTGCAGCTGCAGAGCAATATGGATGGCACATACACATTTATGGAATTCGCCTTTCACAGATGGCTGGAGGCTACAGGCCGGTTTAAGTCTGATTGCACCTTTTATGCACCGGATCAGTCCTGCTGGTTTCCACCGGTGGAGGAATGACTATGCATATACCTACTGTCACAACGGATAAAGTACAGCTTTTGTCTTTTCAGGAGGCTTTGACAGAAGCCAACAAAGCACAAAAAGAGTATGATGTAAATAAGTGGCTGTATGTACCGCCTTTTTACAGTGAGTACCGGTACATATTGGGAACCCGGGGTAAAAACCCACTGATTTGCATTGGGATTAACCCCTCTACAGCCAGACCCGGCGACTTGGACAATACCCTTAAATCTGTGGAACGGATTGCCTTGGGCAACGGTTTTGACAGTTTTATTATGTTCAATGTCTACGCCCAGCGAGCGACGGACCCCGACCATATGGAGGAAAACTGCAACGCAGATCTGCACAGGCAGAATATGGAGGCCTTTCGATATGTGCTTTCTATTTCTGAAAAACCTGGCATTTGGGCGGCCTGGGGCACCATTATTGAAAAGCGCCCCTACTTACGGCAATGTCTTCTGGATATGCTGGAAATTGGCAATACTTATGGCGCAAAATGGTATTGTGCAGGCAAGGTGAGCAAAAAGGGCCATCCCCATCACCCCCTTTACCTGCGCAAAGACGAAAAAGTCCATCCCTTTGATACGGAAAACTATCTGCGCCTTTTGTGAGGAGAAACTATGGACCAGTTGTGTGATACCTGTTGGTATTTTGATTATGATGAAGAGTTTGATGAATACTACTGTATGATGGACCTGGATGAAGACGAAGTCTACCGATATATTGCCAGCCGTCAAAGCCGCTGCCCCTATTACCGGCAGGGCGATGATTACACCCTTGCAAGAAAACAATAAAAGTAAATTACCAATTTGTTTGCAATCGTATATAATAAATCAGTTAGAGAATGATTTTCGGAGGGAAACCGAATGGAAAATAGAAGTGAAGAACTGAAGCAGTACCTGCAGCCCGGAAAGCATATCCACTTGGTGGGCATTGGTGGCGTATCTATGCGCCCCCTTGGCCTTGTGCTTCAGGGAATGGGTATGGTGGTTACCGGCTCGGATATGAATGCATCTGTATCTACCGATGAATTGATTGCCAAGGGTATCCAGGTAACCATTGGCCACAGAGAAGAGAATATCCGGGGAGCAGACTGCGTTATTCGGACTGCCGCCGCCCATAATGATAATCCGGAGGTGGCCGGGGCAAGAAGCCAGGGCATTCCTCTATTTGAACGGGCTCAGGCATGGGGTGTGATTATGCAGGCGTACAAGAATGCCGTCTGCATTTCCGGCACTCACGGAAAAACAACTACCACCTCTATGCTGACCCATATTTTGATGGCAGCTCAGGTGGATCCTACAGTTATGATTGGCGGTTATTTGCCCCTTTTGCACGCAGGCCACCGGGTAGGCAAAGGAGACACGATTTTGCTGGAAAGCTGCGAATACTGTGACTCTTTTCTGAATTTCTTCCCTACATTGGCAGTCATTCTCAATGTGGAAGCAGATCATTTAGACTATTTTAAGGATCTTTCAGATGTGCAAAAATCTTTTCGGGCCTTTGCAGAACTTTCTACGGGCGGCGTTTTAGCCAATGGCGATGATCCGCATACTTTGCAGGCCCTTCATGGCCTTGATTTTGTCAGTTTTGGCTTAGGGGAAGGCAACCGCGTTCGTGCAATCCATGTATCGGAAGAGTTCCAGCACTTTGATGTGTACTGCGATGAGAAACTTTACTGCCACCTGGACTTGCAGGTAATCGGCAAGCATAATCTGCTCAATGCCTTAGGCGCTGCAGGCGCGGCTTGGATGCTGGGCATTGATGGCGCCCATGTTAGTTATGCTTTGGCCGGGTTTACCGGTGCAGACCGCCGCATGCAGAAAAAGGGCGTATATAACGGAGCAACGCTCTATGATGACTATGCCCATCACCCAGATGAATTGCGGGCTACCATTGAGGCAGTGCGGAGTATGCACCCGCAAAGATTGGTTGTAGCATTCCAGCCCCATACATATTCCCGGACCAGCGCCCTGTTTTCCGATTTTGTCCGGGAACTGAAAAAGGTGGATGTGGCTGTGGTGGCAGAAATCTATGCTGCCCGCGAAAGAAATACCATTGGCATTTCTTCCCGGGATCTTTGCGCAGAGGTTCCTGACAGCATTTATTGTGCTACTTTGCAGGATGTGACTGCTTGTCTGCGCGAAATCGCCCGCCCCGGTGATGTAATTCTTACCGTTGGCGCAGGTGACATTTATAAAGCGGGCGAGGCCCTTTTAAAAGGAGGCGAGTAAAGTGGCTAAATGGAATGTTTGCATTCTTTTCGGCGGTATTAGTCCGGAGCATGAGGTGTCCCTGCGATCTGCCGAGTCGGTTCTTATGAATATTGATAAAGAAAAATACACCATTCTTCCTGTTGGCATTACCAAGGAAGGGGAGTGGATTTTGTTCGGTGGAGAAGACTATAGCCTTTTGCCCGACGGCAGCTGGGTTTCTCACCCGGAAAACTGCAAAGCCTTCCTTTCCCCGGTACGGGGGCAGGGGCTTGTGTGCCTGAAAGATGGCACCTATACTTGCCGTCCTGTGGATGTGGTGTTCCCGGTTCTTCACGGTGAAAACGGAGAAGATGGCGCTATGCAGGGCCTTCTGCAAATGGCTGGCATCCCCTTTGTGGGCCCTCATTTGGCAGAGTCTGCCGTTTCTATGGATAAGACACTGACAAAACTGGTGGCAGATAATGCGCAAATTCCCCAGGCCGCCTGGCAACTGGTAAATACCCGGGACCTGGAAAAGGGAATGGATGCCATCGTGCAGAAAATTGAAACCCGTTTTGCTTACCCTGTGTTTGTAAAACCTGCCGGCACAGGTTCTTCTGTGGGCGTATCCAAGGCGGCAAACCGGGAAAAATTGGTGGATGCCCTGCATTTTGCAGGAAAGTACGACAGTAAAATCCTGGTGGAAGAGTTTATTCACGGCAGAGAAGTGGAAGTGGCTGTTCTGGGTAATGAAAACCCTGTGGCTTCCATTTGCGGTGAAATCGACTCCGGGGCAGAATTTTATGATTATGATGCCAAATATGTAACCGATACCTCTGTTGCCTACATTCCTGCCAGAATTTCTGAAGATGTGGCAGAGCAGGTTCGGGATTTGGCGGTAAAACTCTATACCGCTATTGGCGCTAAGGGTTTGAGCCGGGTGGACTTCTTTGTAACCTACGAGGAAGAACGGGTTGTCTTCAATGAAATTAACACGCTGCCCGGATTTACTTCCATTTCTATGTATCCCAAACTGTTCTGTGCCAGCGGCATCGAGTATCCGGACCTGATTGACCAACTTCTTGGGCTGGCGATGGAGGCGGGTAAATGAAAATCCCAGTGATGCTGTCTATCTGCGGCCGGCAGAATTACATTGACCAGGAACCGGAAGTGATCGAACTGGTAACGGAAGGCACTTTGGAAAACACAGGTGCCGGCTGGGAAATTCGCTATGAGGAGAGCGATTTGACCGGCTTGGCCGGCGCATCTACCAGCTTCTTGGTTGAACCGGATAGAATCACTTTGACCCGTACCGGGAACCTGACTTCCCAAATGGTTTTCCGGGTTGGTGTTCCCCATGAAAGCCTTTATAATATGGGCTTTGGGGTACTGATGATTACGGTCAATGCTACTAAAATCCAATATGATTTATCGGCAGAAGGTGGCTGGGTGGACCTTTGCTATGGCATCGCCATTGAGCAGTCTGCCGCAGGCAATATAGATTATCGATTGGAAATTAAAACCAAATAGGGAAAAACCGTCCTTGAGAAAGCATCAAGGACGGTTTTTTGAATGCTTTTTGTTCTGCGGGCAATACTAAGAGCATCATCAAAAAAGGAGGAAAAGACGATGAACTGCCACGCTAATAAATCCATTGAATGTACTGTTCAGCAGTGTGCACACCACTGTGGCGATGCCAACTATTGCTCCCTGGAGCGTATCTTGGTTGGTACTCACGAGGAAAACCCCACTATGGACCAGTGTACTGACTGCAAATCCTTCCGTAAGAAATAAGTAGCAAAGAACAGGAAACCGCCAACCGTCAATGCAGGACTTCTCTGACGGCTGGCGGTTTTTCAAACCTGCGAAAAAGTGCGAATTTCTTATGTTGAATTTACAGAAAATATGGGATATAATGTCATAAAAGGGGAGAGTAACATGTACAAGATACTGATTTTAGATGAGTCGGAAGTATTTTGCCGGTCACTGGCAGAACTGCTGCCGGAGGAATTTGAGCCTTATCTTTTCCAGGATGGGGAAAATTTCGCCGAATATCTGCAGACGATCCGACCGGATTTCTTAGTGCTGGATCTGATGCTTTCCGGTACGGATGGCCTGTATGTTTTGGAAGCTGCCAATTTTGCCGGCATCCGCCCTTGCGTTTTAGCGGTAAGTAGCTTTAGCAGTCCCTACATAGAGCGATTACTTGAGCAGATGAAGGTGAGCTACTATCTGCGCAAGCCCTGCAATATGCAGCAGCTTGCCGCCCGGATTTCGGATATGGCCTTGGATTGTGAACTTCAGTTGATGCCGGAAAAACCGGTCTCCAAGGTGGAAAAGGTGGAAAATTTCCTGCGTTATTTGGGATTTTATCCCCATCTGAATGGCTATAAGATGCTGGTTACCGGTATTTGCATTTTGATGGACAATCCTCGTGTTTCTTTGACAAAGGGTGTCTATGCGGAAACTGCCCGGATGTGGGGAACGGATTGGAAGCAGGCAGAACACGCCATCCGCAACTGCATTGCCAACGCCTATAAACGCAGAAATGATTGGGTGTGGCGGATGTATTTCCCTTGCGATCCGGATAAAAAGGTGGGCCACCTGAAAAACTCTGTATTTTTGAGTTGCGCTGCAGCCTACCTGCGGGAAACACCTGTGGATGTTATCGCAAGCTTATAAGTAATGTGTCGGAGCATAAGCTCCGACACTTTTCTTTTATAGATTAACTTGTTTTATGTATGAAAATGCTTTTTATGTCAGATAGTATACCTATCACCAATAAGGAGCGACAATATGATTAAACGGGTAATTCTTTTCGCAATTATAGTTTTCTTGGTAATACCAACCGTTGCACCGGGCTTTTCGATGGAGGGCATCCTTGAGAAGGGCCAGGGAATGGTAGAAGATGCCTGTGAGGCATTTTTCGGGCAGGATCTGCAGAGCGCCAATGTCTTATTGGCAGACAAGTCGGGCAGTGCCTTTATTGTATGCCTTATGGAAAACGGAAAAACAAATCTTATCAGTATTTTGCCTGCTGCGAAGCCAAAAGGGGAAGAGGAAAAAACCTTCCTGTCTGTCTATAAGGAGGAAGGAATTGCAGGCCTGGAAGAGAAAGTTGCCAAAAGCCTTTCCAAAAATATTTCCGGATACCTGGAAGTAGACCTTTTGGGCATTGCCCCGGTGGTGGATGCCCTTGGGGGCGTTGAAATGGAGGGGAAGACCTTTTCCGGTGAAAAAATGGAGAATTACTTGAAAAGCCAAAATGGGGATGCAACCGCTGCCAAGGCACAGCAAGAGGCGGTTTTGGCTGTCGGCAGGCGCTTCTGCAGTGCAGGTTTTTGGAAAGGACAGAACGCACTTCGGAAACTTTTGAAGATTACAGATACGGACCTGTCTATAACAACACTTATGAAAATTGGCAAAAATTTAATCCCAGCGCTGGAAGGCAAGGACTTGCTCCAGAACTGTTTGCCGAACGCAAACGGATGGGAAATTCCACACAGTAGAGGAGCAATGATTGGTGGACCCGAGTTTGCATGAGAAGGAAATTTAGAATATAATATAGAAATTATGGAAATAATTTCCTATTCAAATCGTTAAAAAAGTATCAAATAATAGGAGATAGACGGGAAAAAGGCAAAAATAAGACAAAAAAAGTTGATTTAGGCATTGACAAAGAAAAAAGCTACTTGTATAATGAAACTACCAAATATTGGGAGGAAATACGCATGGTACTAACAAAAAGCGAATTGGAAATCATGGATGTTCTGTGGGATTCCCAAGCACCGCTTTCTCGTGGTGAACTGTTGGAGCAGTCCACAGACAAAAATTGGAAGGATAGTTCCGTGCATATTTTGCTCAATGGCCTGCTGCGTAAAGGGGCTATTCGGGAAGTAGGCTTTGTCAAGCGCAGTAAAACCTATGGCCGTACCTTTGCACCTGCTTTGAGCAGAGAGGCTTACTTTGCTACTACTATCTTTTCCCATAAGAATAAGCCTGATTTTGTAGGACTGATTGCAGAACTTCTGAAACGTGAGGATCTTACAAAGAAGCAACTTTCCGAAGTTTTGGAACTTGCCCGGCAAGCACAGAAATGAGGATAATAATAACCGGCTGGAATTTCCAGCCGGTCTTCTTTTATGCGTTTTTCGGTCTCTTTCTTGCCAGGTATTCGTCCAACTTTTCCTTCATATTGTCGGGCATCTTCCGGGCAACCGGGCAGAACTTTGCCTGGGCCATAGCCTTGGTAAAGGTTGCAATGAAGGCGCAGTCCTGCTGCATTTGAGCGGCACTCATAACAGCGGGGGTGTCGTAACTGTTGTGGATGGTGGCAGTATTGCCGGGAGCAATCCGGGCAAAGCTGACGGCGGGAATGCCCTTATCTGCAAAGGGGGTGGAGTCGCTGGAATATACATCCTGGTAGGGCTTGCATCCAAAGCCTTCCTGACTTGCCAGGTATTCAATGTAGTGAACCAATTTTTCTTCGCTGGTGCAGCAAGCAATAAACTTGCCCATAATGCAACCGATCATATCCAGGTTAATATTTAAAACAATGTTTTCCAGTTCTTCCTCATGGGCGGCGCAGTAGGCCTTAGAGCCAAGCAAGCCCCTCTCCTCACTGCCGCACCAAATAAAGCGCAGCCCGTAGTTATGGGGGATTTTGGCAAAGGTTTCTGCCAAATAGAGAAGACCGATGGAGCCGGACATGTTATCGTAACTGCCTTGGGAAAGAGAAGTGGAGTCGTAGTGGGCAGTAAAGACGATGTACTTGCCATTATCACCAGGCATATCCAAAATGATATTGTGGGAGTCGGCGGTATAATGTTCCTGAGCCAAAACAATTTTGGCGGTTTTTGCGCCCTGCTTTACCAGTTTCACTGCATCCTTGGCGTTGATATTTACGCCGGGCAGGAGATTGCCTTTGGAAACATAGCTGCGAAGCTCTCTTTGGTCAATATCACGGTCTGCATAGTTTGCATTTCCGTCATAACTGATAAAGCCTACAGCACCGTTTTCCAAAAGATCCTGATACCGCCAGTAACCCAGATAGCCATCAAACAACACAATTTTTCCTTTGCAGTTTGCTAAACTATGGGGGCAGTTGTCTGTCAGGTAATACAGGGGTGCTTCCACCTGATGGGTGCCGGCATTCAAGTAGCCTTTGCAGGGGATGGCATTACCGTCAATTTCCAAAGTGGCACAGGAAATGGTAGCCATATCTACGCTAAAGGGCTCTAAGGTGGCAGTAAGCCCCAGTTTTGCGCATTCATCTACCAAATAGTCTGCTGCTTTCTTTTCTTCGGCAGAGCCACCGGTACGAATGTAGGCAGTCTCCTTTATAATACGGGAAATCGTTTTTTGATTCATAGTTTTTCCTTTCTTTGTTGATTTTTTCCCATTATATCATATATTCTTTCAAAAGAACAGTGCCTTTTCGTATATAATTTAGGTTGCTTTTTGTGTAATTAAGTGCTATTCTATAAAGGAAGAGAGGTGCTTTTTATGCGTACTTTTGGTAAAATCATGAAGTTTTTAGGTAACTTTTTTGGCATTATCCTTTCGGCGATTCTAAGCCTTGCACTGGTTGTAATGCTGATTGCAACGCCTATGCTGTCCGGTCTTTCCGCATTTACCCGGCCGGAGACCATCCGTCAGGTGGTTCAGGAAATCGACTTCGCATCTGTTTTTATGGAGAACTTCCGGGGTGAGATGACCGAGGAACAAAAAAAGGAAATGGAGTTTCTTGTGGAACTGACGGAAACCCAGGCATTCAGCGACCTGGTAGACCTCTATGCCACAGATCTGTCCAATGCCTTTGAGGAGGAGAAAAAACCCAGTGCGCTCACCAAAGAGGCGCTTGGCCGGGTTGTAAACGAGAACATGGAAGAACTCATCCGGATTATCCGCAGAATTGGCGAAAAAGCCGGGGAGAATATGGATGCTGTTACAGATGCGGAGATCGAAACAAAAGTCCATGAGGCCTTCGAAGAGGTGGCGGACAAATTTTTACAGATGGCTCCCAGCGCCAGCAACTTACGAAAGTTGTTAGGGGATATTTCTAAGGAATATACCGGTAAGGATTATATTGATGAAGATGTCATCAATGATGGCATGGACATTATAGACGACGGTGCTGGCGAAGAGATAACCACTGTGATTATCGGACCTGACGGCACCGTACAGTCCGGTGATGGCACCATTACTTACATTGTCGACCAGGAAACCGGTCATATCATTATTAACGGAAGCGAAGGAAATGGCGCGACAGCCATTGGCGGAAACATTACTTTTGGCAAGGCGGTTTCTATCCAAAACGGCACTATTCGTGTGCTGCTCACCAGTGTTTCACCTTCTGAGGATGCGCAGCAGGAGGAAATTGCAGACATCGTTCTGAAACTTGCCAATATGGCAAAGAACGGCACATTGACAAGGCTGCTTGCTGGAACGATTATTATCCTTGTTTTGCTGATTTGCCTGCTTCGCTGGCCCCGATTTAAGGGTCTTATGTGGGCAGCGGTTGCTTTGCTGGTTGGCGCAGTTCTTGTGGCGGTGGCAGGCGTTGCTGCTACGGTCTTGCCCGGTATGTATGCAGACAGTTTAGGCGCACAGAAGGGCGTCCTGGCTGCAGCAGATCCGGTGATTAAAACCATTGTGAACAGTATGTATGTTGCAGCTGCAATTTATGTTGTTGCAGCAATTGTACTGATTGTTCTGTTTGTGGTCCTCCGGAAAGTATTGCGGAAGCAAAAAGCTGCCAAAGTGGCGACGAATAACAGGGAAGAAGCGATTGAGCAGATCGCGGATGAAGCGGAAGCAATGGCATTGGAAACTTCCGCGGTTAGTCAGTTGCCCGCAGAGGAATTGCCAGCTGAAATGCCCGCAGAAGAGGAAGAAGCTTTGGCTGAAGATGCGCAAGAGCCTGCTGAAGAAGAAATTCCTGCAGAATAAACATTTAAGGATATGCGGAGGCGATGCCTCCGCATATTTTTATTGACAAATCTGCGCAGAAGAGTATAATTGTATACAATAATCCAAAGGGGGAAAAGTTATGCTGGAAATCTCCAATAAGACCAATCTGCTGGAGCAGAAATCCTATAAATACTCCTTACAGGATGTGGCAGAGCCCAACCTGATGCGGGATGTTTATGCCTATGGCACGGTGCCGAAGGTGGCATTTAACCACCGCAGAGTGCCTATGAATATGCCGGAAGAAATTTGGATTACCGACACATCCTTGCGGGACGGCCAACAGTCTGTTGAGCCGTACACCGTCGACCAGATTGTGAAGATTTATAAGCTTCTGTCCAAGCTTGGTGGACCTTACGGCATCATCCGCCAAACAGAGTTCTTTATCTACAGCCAAAAGGACCGGAAGGCCATTGAAAAGTGTATGGAACTGGACCTAAAGTTCCCGGAGATCACCAGCTGGATCAGAGCTAGCAAGGAAGATTTTAGACTGGTAAAGGATTTAGGTATTAAGGAAACCGGTATTTTGGTCAGCTGTAGCGACTATCACATCTTCAAGAAAATGAAGATGAGCCGTCAGCAGGTACTGGATCATTACTTAGGTACGATCAAGGATGCGTTTAATGCAGGTGTTATTCCCCGTTGCCATTTAGAGGACATCACAAGAGCCGATTTCTACGGCTTTGTAGTACCCTTTGTTAATGAACTGCAAAATCTTTCCAAAGAGGCGGGCATCCCTGTGAAAATTCGGGCCTGTGACACGATGGGTTACGGTGTACCCTACACAGAAGCGGCTATGCCCCGAAGCGTTGCCGGTATCATCTACGGCCTGCAACACTATTCCGATGTACCCAGTGAATGCCTGGAGTGGCACGGACATAACGATTTCTATAAGGCCGTTGCAAATGCCTCTACCGCATGGCTTTACGGTGCCTGCGCAGTCAACTGCTCCCTTTTGGGTATTGGCGAACGCACCGGCAATATTCCTTTGGAAGCGATGGTGTTTGAATACGCCTCCCTGCGTGGTTCTATGGATGGAATGGATCCCACAGTGATTACGGAAATCGGTGATTTCTTCTCCAAAGAAGTGGGCTACAATATTCCGCCTATGACCCCCTTTGCCGGGAGAAGTTTTAATTCTACCCGTGCGGGCATCCACGCTGACGGCTTGATGAAGGATCCGGAGATTTATACCATTTTTGATACGGAAAAACTCTTAAACCGCCCTGCAACAGTGGAAGTGAGCAAAACCTCCGGCGCGGCAGGTATTGCTTTTTGGATCAATGCCACTTACCGCCTGCCGAAGGAAGAACAGGTGGGGAAGACAGACAGCTTGGTTGTGGAATTGAAAGCTTGGGTGGATGAGCAGTACGAAACCGGGCGTCAAACCGTTATGTCTTATGGAGAAATGACGGAAAAAATCCAGGAACTTGCCCCCGGCAGATTCCAACTTTGAGGTGAATAGTATGGCAGAATTCAAAACAGTATCTCTGGCAGACCAAGTCTTCGAGAAACTGGAAGATGATATTATTACCGGTGTGTACACCCGGGGCGAAGTGCTGACAGAATTGAAACTCGTGGAGCAATTGGGCGTCAGCCGGACACCCATTCGGGAGGCACTGCGCCGATTGGAGCAGGAGCGTCTGATTATGGACTCCGGTAAAGGCTCAGTGGTCCTGGGTATCACCCTGGAAGACTTGATCGATATTATGAATATCCGCCTTCGTGTGGAAGGCCTGGCGGCATATTATGCTACCCAAAACCTAACGGAAGAGGGGAAAAAAGAACTGGCCCAAATCAATGAATTGCAAGAGTTTTATTTCCAAAAGAAGGATATTGAACACCTGCGGCAGATGGATGACCGGTTCCATGAATGTATTTACCGCCTTTCCGGCCGTACAGTCCTTACAGATACTTTAAGACCCCTCCACAAGAAGGTACAGCGTTTCCGTAAAATTTCTATTCAGGATAGTTCCCGAACGGAGGCATCTATTTTGGAACATAAGGCTATCTTTGATGCCATTATCAGCGGCGATGCAGAGCAGGCGGAAATTGAGACCTGTATCCACATCCATAACGCAAAGGAAAGTATGATTGCGAGGTTTCAACACAATGGGTAAGACGATTGCACAAAAGATTATTGCATCCCACCTGATTTCCGGCACAATGGAACCGGGCAGCGAGATTGCATTGAAAATTGACCAGACCTTGACCCAGGATGCCACCGGCACGATGGCGTATCTGGAATTTGAAACAATGGGCATTCCCCAAGTGAAAACCGAATTGAGCGTTGCTTATGTAGACCATAATACACTGCAGTGCGGTTTCGAAAACCCCGATGATCACCGGTATTTGCAGACAGTTGCTGCCAAACATGGCGTGTGGTTCTCCCGGCCCGGTAACGGTATTTGCCACCAGGTGCATTTGGAGCGTTTCGGTAAGCCCGGAAAGACCCTCATTGGCTCGGATAGCCATACGCCCACCGGCGGCGGATTGGGTATGCTTGCCATTGGTGCAGGCGGTATGGATGTTGCTGTCGCTATGGGCGGCGGCGCTTACTATATCAATATGCCCAAGATGTTCCGCGTGGAGCTGACAGGGCAGCTGCAGCCCGGTGTAGGGGCCAAAGATGCCGCATTGGAAATTCTGCGTATTTTATCAGTAAAGGGCGGCGTGGGTGCCATTATCGAGTGGAACGGTCCCGGTGTAAAAACCCTTTCCGTTCCCGAGCGTGCAACGATCACCAATATGGGCGCAGAACTGGGCGCTACCACATCTGTATTCCCCTCCGACGAAAATACCTTGTCATTCCTGACTGCCCAGGGCAGAGGGGAAGATTACCTGCCTTTGGATAGCGACCCGGATGCAGTTTATGATAAAGTCATTCCTATGAATTTGAGCGAACTCAAGCCGATGGTTGCTTGCCCCCATAGCCCGGACAATGTGGTTGCGGCAGATACTTTAAGTGCCGTAAAGGTTGACCAGGTTTGTATCGGCTCTTGTACAAACTCTTCCTTGCAGGATATGCTGAAGGTTGCTGCCATGCTCAAGGGCAAGACAGTTGCTCCCGGTGTAAGCCTTTCCATTTCTCCCGGCTCCCGTCAGGTGCTGACGATGCTGGCCAATTCCGGTGCTTTGGCAGATATCCTGGCAAGCGGCGCCCGCCTTTTGGAATGCGCCTGCGGTCCTTGTATCGGTATGGGCTTTTCACCCAATTCCGGTGGCGTAAGCCTGCGTACTTTCAACCGGAATTTCCTGGGCCGCAGTGGCACAAAGGATGCCCAGGTTTACCTGGTATCTCCGGAAACGGCAGTAGCCTCCGCACTGACCGGCTACATAACCGACCCTACAACTTTGGAAAATCTTCCCCAAATTCCCCAGCCGACTACTTTCTGCATTGATGACTCTTCGGTGCTGGCACCGCTTCCTGCCGGGGATGCAGAAAATGCCCAGGTCCTGCGTGGACCCAACATTAAGGAATTCCCTAAGAGTAAGCCCTTCGCTGACGAACTGAAGGCGGAACTGGTATTGAAGGTGGGGGATAACATTACCACCGACCATATTATGCCTGCAGGCGCAAAGATCTTGCCCTACCGGTCCAACATTCCCCACTTGAGTAAATTCTGCTTTGAGGTCTGTGATCCCGCATTCCCGGAACGGGCCAAGAACGCAGGGGATGGCATTATCATCGGCGGCAGCAACTACGGCCAGGGCTCTTCCCGTGAACACGCCGCTTTGGTGCCTATGTACTTGGGTATCCGCTGTGTGATTGCCAAGAGTTTTGCCCGTATTCATGCGGCAAACCTGATTAACGCAGGTATCCTGCCTTTAACCTTCGCAGATCCTGCCGATTATGACACTTTGGAGCAGGGTGCAGTTTTGCGGTTGCAAAGCCTGAAGGCCGGTATGGAAAAGGGCAGCATCGAAATTCTAAACACGGCTACCGGCACGACCTTTAAGGCAGTGTGCGACCTGACTGCTCGTCAGAAGGCGATCTTGCTGGCAGGCGGTTTGCTGAACTACACCAAGGAGGGTGGAAAATGAAAGAATTAGACCTGGCTTGTGAAAGTTTCCGCAAACTTTTGGAGGAGCAGCTTTGCCGCATCCAAAATATGGATAGCGAAAAGGTGGACTTTACCCAAAAAGAAGTGATCACTATTGGCCTTTTGGACGGCGACGGCATTGGCCCCATTATTATGGCCCAGGCAGAAAGAGTCCTGCGCAAACTCCTTGCAGAGGAAATCGCCGCCGGAAAAATCATCCTGAAGAAAATTGAGGGCTTAACCATTGAAAACCGCCTTGCTTTAAATCAGCCTGTGCCTACAGATGTGCTGGCTGAAATCAAGACTTGTGATGTGCTTCTGAAAGGCCCTACAACCACCCCTATGGGCGGAAAAATGGAAAGTGCAAACGTAACCTTGCGCCGTGAATTGGACCTCTACGCCAATGTGCGCCCCGTGTGCATCCCTGAAGAGGGTATCGACTGGATCTTCTACCGGGAAAATACGGAAGGCGAGTATGTGCTGGGCAGCCGGGGCGTGGAACTTCCCGGAATGGCTGTGGACTTCAAAGTCACCACCGACCTTGGTACCCGCAGAATTGCAAGAGCCGCCTTTGAGTATGCCAAGAACAATGGCAAAACCCGCCTTTCCATTGTCACCAAGGCCAATATTATGAAAAAGACAGACGGCAAATTTACTGCCATCTGCCACGAGGTCGCCAAGGATTACCCCGGCATCGAAGTGGACGACTGGTATATTGACATTATGACCGCAAATCTCGTCAATCCTGCTATTCGGGGTCAATTCCAGGTGGTGTTGCTTCCTAACCTATATGGTGATATTATCACCGACGAAGCCGCCCAGATCCAGGGTGGTGTGGGTACTGCTGGCAGCGCTAATATGGGCGATAAGTATGCTATGTTTGAGGCTATTCACGGCTCTGCGCCCCGACTGATTGAGTTGGGCCTTGCAGACTACGCAAATCCCCAAAGCATTCTGAAGGCAGAAGCAATGCTTCTGCGCCATATCTGCAAGATACAAGCAGCAGAAAAACTGGAAAATGCTCTGCAAAACTGCACCTGCAAGATTACCGGCGATGCCGGCGGCGCAACTTGCCAGGCTTATACGGATGCCCTGATGGAACTTATCTAAATAAAAACTGTGCGTTGCAAATTTGCAACGCACAGTTTGCTTATTTTAGAGAGTATTGATGGCATCTTGGATGCGGGCCTTGCTGCGCTCTGCGCCCAGGATCTGCATAACGGTATACAGGTCGGGAGCGTTTTGCTTGCCGGTGATGGCAAGGCGCAGGAAGCCGGAAACATCGGCAACCGTACCGGGGAAGGCGGTGGGGTCAGCCTTGTAAGCCTTCATATCGGTGGTAAAACCGATTTCTTCAGTGATTGCCTTGACCTTGTTAAACCATTCGGAAGAGTCATCAGCCGGGTCATAGACAGCCAGAAACTTATTTAGCACGGTCTTGACGGTCTCAGCAGAGAACTTTTCGTCGAAAACAGGCTTTTCCAGGTATTCGTCATAGAAGAAGCCCATGTAAGGCTTTGCTTCTTTCCAGGTGGCCAGGTCCTTGCGGGGCTTTTTGCCGCCTCTGCCGATGGCCAAAATAGCGGTGGCATAGGCAGGGTCGCTTTCCAGTTTTTCGCCGAAGTCCGGGTCAAATTCCTTTGCCCACTCGGTGAGCAGACGATAGACCTTTTGGGCATCCATCCGGGCGATCTCATTTTTGCTCACATCGGTCAACTTGGCATAGTCAAACAGATTGCCGGCGGGGTTCAGTTTCTTGGGGCTGAACTTAAAGTCAGTGGCAGGAGCATCGGGATTGGCTCTGCGCCAGTCTTCGTAGTTGGAGTTCAGAAGGGTCATGATATACTCATAAACGGCTTCTACAGGGAAGCCTTCTGCCTTGTAGAAGGTCAGAGCCAGTTCCGGGTCTTTCCGTTTGGAGAGTTTGCGCTTGGAAGTGCCATCCATCTTCATCAGCGGTCCGATGTGGACGTATTTGGGAAGTTTGAAGCCCAAAGCCTTAAACAGCTGAATGTGGAAGGGGAGAGTGGGCAGCCACTCGTCACCACGCACCACGTGGGTGGTGCGCATCAGATGATCGTCTACTGCGTGGGCAAAGTGATAGGTGGGAATGCCGTCAGACTTGAGAAGTACATGATCCACATCGTTTTCTGTAATGGTCAGATCGCCCTTTACCAGGTCGTTGAACTTAAACTGGTTGGCGATGTTGCCGGTGCTGCGGAAACGAAGCACCCAGGGATTACCTGCATTCAGCTGTGCCTGGATATCTTCCAGGGGGCGGTCACGCCAAATGGCATACTCGCCATAGTAGCCGGTGGTCTGCTTGGCGGCTTCCTGCTTTTCACGCATAGCGGAAAGTTCTTCTTCAGTGCAGAAGCAGGGGTAGGCCATGCCTTCTTCTACCAGTTTCTTGGCATACACGTGATAGATGGCGGCTCTTTGCCGCTGACGGTAAGGACCGTAGAGACCAAAATCTCCATCTTTGGTAGCGCCTTCGTCAAAGGCGATTCCGTAGTGCTTCAGCGTATCAATAAGCACTTCCACTGCACCGGGTACTTCCCGCTTGGCATCGGTGTCCTCAACGCGCAAAAACAGCACACCGCCGCTCTGGTGGGCCATCCGCTCGGAGGTCAGGCCCTGCACCAAATTGCCCAGGTGGACAAATCCGGTGGGCGAGGGAGCCATACGGGTAATAACTGCGCCTTCCGGAACTTCCCGGAAGGGGTATTTTTCTTCCAGACTTTCCGGGGTGTCGGCAACCTGGGGGAATAGCAAATCAGCTAAAAACTTTGTATCCATTCTATTTACCTCATAAGTAAAAATTCTTTTGTTACTATAGCATATCTACCACTTAAAAGTCAATTTCTCGTTGCTTTTTTTCCTGCTTTATGATAACATACAGGATATATCAGCGAAAAGAAGGCGAATGAAATGGAACAAACGGAAAAGAAGAGAATGCTATCGGGCATCAAGCCCTCCGGTGATTTGACTTTGGGCTCCTATCTGGGTGCCATCAAGAACTGGGCAGAGCGCTCAGACAACTACGATTGTTTTTACTTTATGGCAGACCTGCATGCCATCACTGTCCGGCAAAATCCTGCAGATCTGCGCAGAAGAACATTGGAGCAACTGGCCCAGTATATTGCTTGCGGCCTGGATCCTGAAAAGAACACCCTGTTCGTGCAAAGCCATGTTCACCAGCACGCGGAACTGGGTTGGGTGTTGCAGTGCTACTCTATGTTCGGTGAATTGTCCCGGATGACCCAGTTTAAGGACAAGTCCGCAAAGAACGAAGAAAATATCAACGGCGGCCTGTTTACTTATCCCAGCCTGATGGCGGCGGATATTTTGCTGTATCAGCCGGACCTGGTGCCTGTGGGCGAGGACCAAAAGCAGCATGTGGAACTGTGCCACACCATTGCCCGCCGTTTCAACGGTGTTTATGGAGATGTGTTCAAAATTCCCGAGCCTTTTGTTCCTAAGGTTGGCGCCCGGATTATGAGCCTGACCAATCCTACGGCCAAAATGTCCAAGTCTGAAAATGAGGATACAGGGCGGGTGCTGGTTATGGATACGCCCGAGACCATTATGCGCCAGTTCAAGCGGGCAATTACTGACTCTGACACAGAAAATTGTGTGCGCTACGACAAGGAAAATAAGCCCGGCGTTGCCAATTTGATGACCATTTATTCTGCTTGCACCGGCAAGACCTATGAGCAGATCGAAGCAGAATTTGCCGGTTGCGGCTATGGCGCATTTAAGCCTAAGGTAGGCGAAGCGGTTGTGGAAATGCTCCGTCCCATCCGGGAAGAAGCAGAGCGGCTCATTAAGGATAAGGCTTATTTGGAAAGCGTTTACCGCGATGGAGCCCAAAAGGCTGCCTATGTTGCGGAAAAGACTCTGCGCAAAGTTTATAAGAAGGTTGGCTTCTTAGGTAAATAATGCAAAATCACCCTGCCTGCGTGGCGGGGTGATTTTTTATAGTATAAAATACAGTGCCATTGTCAGCAGCGCATTGTCACGGTTTTCCTTATTATCCCCAGCCATTAACAGCAGTAAAAACAAAATTGCCAAGTCTCCGAAATCAAAGCCCTTTGGGAGGATCTGCTTCAGAAAACCAAATGGCCCGCCGCTATCCTGCGGCGTAGATATGATTGGCGGCGGGGGTGGGGTGGATGACTGCTCTGACTGTACCGGTGGCGGTGGAGCAGGTTTGTCTGGCATTCTGTTTCTTTGAAAAGACCCGTCGGATTGGGGTACATAGCGGTTATACATCTTACCCCTCCTAAAAGGATTTTTGCATAAGGCCCGTTGCCAGCCCTGCCATTTTTGCTGCTTGCATTGCCCGCTCCAAGCGCTTTAGACGGTGAGAACCGATATAAGGCCGCAGAGCCGTAATCAAGGCCCGCTGATTTTGGTCAATGGAGCTTTGCCCTGCAAGGGCGGCCATTTTCTGAAGCATTTCCATATCCGGCAGTTCGAAACCAGGCTCTTCCTGTGGCTGCGGAGGAGGCTGAGAGCCACCCAACGATTGGGCCATCGCCATAATTTTCTCCATCGCATCCGGATTTCCCAGTACGCTTTGGAGCATACTCTCCATATCCATACTCATTTTCCCATCTGCTCCATAATCTTTTTACCTTGGGGAGAAGAAAGGACTTCTTCTATAATACGCTTGGCCTGCTGGGTATTTCCAGCCTGATAACTTGCCATCGCCTTGCCTATTTTATCTGATTGCCCCTGGTTCAGCAGTGAAAGAAGTTGCTTTCCCTGAGGACTTGCGGCAATTCGCATGGCTTCCTGCATAAGGGCCTTTTGGCTTTTTTCGTCCATTTCGTTGCCTCCTGCATCAAAATATGCTATACTGCTCTACGGATACTATATGCGCAACAGGAGGAGTATGTTCCTATGAAACTGCTGGTATTTTCCGATTCTCACAGCACCCATAGCCTTATGAAACGGTTTGTGGAAAAAGTAAAGCCGAATGCCATCGCCCATTTGGGGGATTATTATGATGATGGGCAAGTGTTGGAGCAGAGCTATTTTCATATTCCCCTTTTTCAGGTGGCAGGCAACTGCGATTACTATAGAGCGCCAATGAACGCAATGACAATGCTCCTTTTGCCCTTGGGCGGCGTAATGACATTTATGGTACACGGGCATACCCATCATGTGAAAAGCGGCATAGGCAGACTAATTGCCGACGGACGGGAAAAGGGTGCAAAGCTCATTCTGTACGGCCATACCCATATTGCTTACTGTGGGCAAGAGAAAGATGGCATTTGGGTGATGAATCCCGGCCCTGCGGGTTATGGGGGCAGTTGCGGCCTTGTGGAGATAGAAAACGGGGAAATTATGAGCTGCCGGATTTTGACGGAATCGGACTTATAAAGAAAGTACCACAGAAAAGAGCATAATTGCCACAATTCCTGCACAAGATGCTATGATGAGAGCTGTGTCCAGAATTTTGTGGAAGACCTGCCGCCGTGTTGCGGCATTGGGAAGATCTACATAGGGCTCAGACCAAAAATTCGTTTTCTTAGCAGTAGTTATCAGCATAGGTGTTCCTCCTTGTTTTTTCTGGCCTTATCATACAGCATATAAGGTACGATAAAGCGGACCAAAACATCTATGCTTGCATAATTCGACATATTGTGCTATCATAATTTAAGAATTGTGCCCGGAGGTGGCTTTGGTGAAAAGAATACTGGACTTTTTTAGAAATGTAGGAAAAAGAATAAAAGGGGCTTGGAACAACTCTGCCTCTGCCCGGGGAAAGATTGTAGCCTTTTTCTCTGCCACAGGCAAGTGGACCTACAAACTCAGAGGCTTGGTGCTGGCAATTCCCATTGTCGTGATTTCCATTATCCTGGCGGTCAGTAATATGGCCACACTGCCTGCGGCAGTTGCCATTGGCCTGCCCAACATTGTAAATGGCATCTTGGTATTCCAGGAAGTAATGATAAGCAAAATCCTTGCAGTATTTATTCCCCTTTTGGTTACTGCATTCTGCTTGCTGATGATGTTCCTTTCAAAGCGGATTTCTTTTCCCTTTTTGGTTAGCCTCTTTTCTCTGATTTTGCCCATCTTTTTCAGCATTGCGGCAACTCTGCCCGGTTAATTTCTTGCAGGCAGCCTCTCCCGGCTGCCTGCAATCTGCATATTTAGGTGACTGCGAATGAACATACAACATTTGAATACATTGCCCCAGATGCTTCTTCCCTGGTACGAAGCAAATCGGCGGGAGTTGCCCTGGAGGCAGGATAAAAAACCTTACCATATTTGGGTGTCGGAGATTATGCTCCAACAGACCCGTGTGGAGGCGGTAAAGGGCTACTATGCCCGCTTTCTGAGGGAACTGCCCACTATAGAAGACCTTGCAAATGCCCCGGAGGATATGCTCCATAAGCTGTGGGAAGGGTTAGGCTATTATAGCCGGGTTAGAAACTTAAAAAAAGCGGCAGAAGTGATTGTAAATACCTACGGCGGAGAATTTCCAAAGACCTATGAGGAAGTTATCGCCCTACCGGGTATTGGTCCTTATACTGCCGGCGCAATTTGCTCCATTGCCTATGACGAGAAAACCCCGGCGGTGGACGGAAATGTGCTGCGGTTAATGTCCCGTATTCTTGCAGATCATACCCCGGTAAATGATCCTGCAGCCCGAAAGAATGCGGAAACCGTCTTAAAAGCAATCTATCCCGACAGAGCGGGAGACTTCACCCAGGCCCTTATGGAGCTTGGGGCGACACTTTGCGGCCCTAATCAAAAGCCGGACTGCCAAAGTTGCCCCTGTAAGGATCTCTGCCAGGGCAGAAAACTGGGAATTGCCCAGTCGCTGCCAGTCAGGGCTGAGAAAAAGCCTCGGAAGGTTTTGCAGAAGACGGTGTTTATCTTAGATTGCGAGGGCTATTTTGCCTTGCAAAAGCGGCCTGCCAAGGGGCTGCTGGCCGGCCTTTGGCAATTTCCCAATACAGAAGGTACTTTGGACTTAGAGGATGCTATTTTACATCTAACCTCTCTTGGCCTTTCTGTGAAGGATATCCACAAGTATGTAGAACGAAGCCACATTTTCACTCATGTCCAGTGGAATATGCGGGCCTACTATATTTCCCTGAATGAAAGGACTGGCCCATTCACCTGGATGTCCCGCCAGCAAGTTGCGGAGGAAGCGGCCCTTCCTACTGCTTTTCGAATGTTTTGGGAGTAAAAAGGAACTATGAACGAAGAAAAAAGAAGACAATACCTCAACGGCTATATGGGAAAACCTGTCCATGTTACAGTGGATAGGCCCATAGGGCATGTCCACAAAGGTATTGTTTATCCCATTAACTACGGATATATACCAGGGCTGATTGGCGGGGATGGGGAAGAGCAGCATGCGTATATCCTTGGTGTCAGTGAGCTGATCAAAGAATTTGACGGTATCGTGGTTGGCGCGGTGTTTAGAAAGAACGACTGCGAGGACAAACTCGTGGTTGCCCCTGTAGGTGCGGTTTATCACCAGGGTCAGATTGCAGAGCAGACATATTTCCAGGAGCAATATTTTGATACACGTATTCTTTCCTGCTTTGAAAAGTCCTGCGGTGTACTGCCTTACCGGACGGAAAACGGGAAAAGGAAATTTCTGCTTGTTTATGAGACCTATTCCAAATGCTGGAGTTTGCCTAAAGGGCATATCGAGCCGGGTGAAACAGATGTGCAGACCGCCCTTCGTGAACTGATGGAAGAAACAGGATTGACTGCAAAACTGGATACCGGCAGAACGGTATCCATTGAATATCCCATTTCCTCCTTTGCCCGAAAAAAGGTGACCTTTTATTTGGGTCAGGTCACAGGTGTTCCTAAAGTACGGGAAGGGGAAATCGATAAGTTTAAATGGGTAACCGAGGAGGAACTGCAAGACTATCTTTTCCCGGATACTTACCAAGCTTGTATGGAATTGCTGCGCTAAGCAGTATCCTTGACGCAATATAAGAAATATGATACAATCGCTATGTAAGAGATGTCTGCTTTAGCCGGTGCGCCAAAGCAAAAAAGGGCGCATTCCGGATAGAAATGCGCCCTTTGGCCTTTTGAGGTGATATTATGTTGAAAAATCAAAAATATTTCTTCTGTTTGTTAAAGACTGTTGCTGTCGTCAGTTTTGTAAATTTGTTTGTTTTTCACTTGTATCCGGTATTTCTGCCCCTTAGTTCATTTTCTATTATTCGGAATTTGTTTGTTGGGTTTGTAACGGATAGCGATTACCGGATGGTGATCAGTATGCTGCTGTGCGTATTGCTTTTTTGGACACCGGCAGCAATCAGCAAACAAAAGATCCTCTTACCGTTGCTGTCTATCTTGTACCTAATATTTGATGTTTTGGTTCTGTTTATGGCCCTTGCCAACGGGCAAAATAACGGCTATTGGCTCCTGTACATTCTTGAAATGATGCTTTCCGCTGCGCTGCTTGTGCCACTGGGGAAGTACTGCTGGAACCGTGTGGGCAACAAACCGGACAAGAAGGATTGATTTTGCAACTTATGAAGGCGTGATGCAAAGATAGCATCACGCCTTTTTCTCTATATATTGTGGTTATTATTGACTTTACTCCACAAAATGCGTATAATAAACTTGTTAAATTATGAAAATTGGCAGGTAGAAACTATGGCAGCAAAACGACAGGAACAATACGGCAACAGCAGTATTTCCATGCTGAAAGATGAGGAACGTGTCCGCAAACGCCCTGCGGTTATTTTCGGTTCCGATGACCTGGAAGGCTGTAAGCATGCAGTCTTCGAAATCCTTTCCAATGCCATTGACGAGGCACGGGAAGGTCACGGTGATACGATCATTGTGACCCGGTATGAAGACCTTAGCGTGGAAGTGGAAGACTTCGGACGCGGTTGCCCGGTGGACTATAACGAAAAGGAAAAGCGCTATAACTGGGAACTGGTGTTCTGCGAAATGTATGCCGGCGGCAAGTATGGCGAAAACGGCGAAAACTATGAATACTCCCTGGGTCTCAACGGCCTGGGCTCTTGCGCTACCCAGTATGCCTCCGAATACTTTGACGCTACCATCCGCAGAGACGGTTTTCGGTACGATCTGCACTTTGAAAAGGGCAGAAACAAGGGCGGCCTTAAGAAAGAACCTACCGACCGAAAAAAGACCGGCTCCTTGTTCCGCTGGCGTCCTGACCGGCAGGTCTTTACGGATATTAATATCCCTATTGACTACTACCGGGATGTGCTTCGTCGCCAAGCTGTTGTAAACAGGGGCATTACCTTCCGCCTGCGAAACCAGGTGGGCAACAAGTTTGAAACAGAAGAATTCTGCTATGCTGACGGCATTCGCCAGTATGTGGAAGAGCTGGTAGGGGATAATGCCTTTACGGTGCCTGTCTATTGGGAAGCAGAACGCCGGGGCCGGGATGCGGAAAACCGCCCGGAGATGAAACTGAAAATCACCGCATCTTTCTGCTTCAGCAAGCAGGTCAGCCACACGGAGTACTATCATAACTCCTCTTGGCTGGAACACGGCGGCAGCCCCGACAGAGCGGTACGCCAGGCCTTTACCGCTGCTTTTGACAAGTTCCTGAAAGAGAATAACAAGTATAACAAGAATGAGTCCAAAATTATTTACCAGGATATTCAGGATAGCCTGGTGCTGATTACCAACTGTTTTTCCACCATCGGTTGCTTTGAAAACCAGACCAAGAAATCTGTCAATTCTAAATTTACCCAGGAAGCTATGACCGCTTTCTTTAAGGACAAACTGATGGTTTGGTTCCTGGAAAACAAGCAGGAAGCAGATCGCAGCTGCGAGCAAATTCTCATTAACAAGCGGGCAAGAGAGAGTGCGGAGCGGACAAAGAGCAATGTCAAAAAGAACCTTAGTGTGAAGGTGGATATTGCTAACCGGGTACAAAAGTTTGTGGATTGCCGAAGCCGAGACACGGACAAGCGGGAACTGTATATCGTGGAGGGCGACTCTGCATTGGGCAGCGTCAAACTTTCCCGTGACGCAGAATTCCAGGGCATTATGCCTGTGCGCGGTAAAATCCTAAACTGCCTGAAGGCAGACTATAACAGAATTTTTGCTTCGCCCATTATTACAGACTTGATGAAAGTGCTGGGCTGCGGCGTAGAAATCCAGGGCAAAAAGGCCAAGGAACTTTCCAGTTTTGACATCAGCTCTCTTCGCTGGAACAAAGTCATTATCTGCACTGACGCAGATGTGGACGGCTTCCAAATTCGAACGCTGATTTTGACAATGCTTTATCGGCTTTGTCCCACATTGATCCGTGACGGCTTTGTGTATATCGCCGAATCTCCCTTGTTTGAGATCACCTGCAAGGATAAGACCTGGTTTGCCTATAACGAGCTGGAAAAAGCCAACATCCTGAAAGAGCTGGAAGGGCAGAAGTATACCCTTCAGCGTTCCAAGGGTCTCGGTGAGAACGACCCGGAAATGATGTGGATGACTACGATGAATCCGGAAACCCGTCGGCTTATCAAAGTGGTTCCCGAAGACGCAGAACGCACCAGCCACTATTTTGATGTGCTTTTGGGTGATAATCTGGCGGAAAGAAAGAATTTTATTGCGGAAAACGGCGCCAAGTATTTGGAACTGGCCGATATTTCCTGATGAGAGGTATTTATGGCACGGAAGAAAAAAGAACCGGAACAGAATAAAAAGAAAATA